>Ga0123356_10000447_pt1 | contig 46525 bp, 32 predicted proteins | sample TergutEmb28metaG_2_FD_92546 | JGI IMG/M metagenome (GOLD analysis project Ga0123356, IMG submission 92546) | Embiratermes neotenicus P3 segment gut microbial communities from Petit-Saut dam, French Guiana - Emb289 P3 | ecosystem: Host-associated > Arthropoda: Insects > Digestive system > Gut ...
CCCGCCTTAACACCTAACGTAGACGAAGAATTAACCAGCGTTGTTTTGCTAGAGCCAACGTAGGGGGGTACTGTTGTGGAGCACGAGCAGGGGGATACACTGTTGTGGAGCACGAGCAGGGGGTGATAGCCCCCTGCGGCGCTCAAGGGGGGCAGGTAGCAGTGCTTCAGCATTTCAAACATGCACGGGGTAAACGGCCCCAGAATGATGGGGTGGATCAAGTAAAGAGTTCGAGGGGGTCGCGAGTGCTGCCTAGCCCCCGGCAGGGCCCCAGAGGGTGTTTTTTTGGTTACTTTTTTGTCACACAAAAAAGTGACTCGCCGGTAGGCGAAACCTACTGCCGCCGCGCAGCGGAAACAGCCGGGCCGCAGGCCCAGCACCAATAACCCCGCCCGGGAGGGGCAAACAACGCCCGGGCCGCAGGCCCAGCAATAAAACCCCGCCCGGGAGGGCAGAAGAATTGTTTTTTTTAAGCCCGCCGCAGGCGAAAAAAACCACTCTCACGGCGTGGAAGCAGGCAACTTGGCCTCTTTCCACGCCTGTATGCCTTCACTTAAAACATACACCCTCTTATACCCCATGGACTGGGCGCGCTTGGCCGCTATGTGCGAAGCCGTACAACGCTTATTCAAACAATAGAATATCAGCTTGAGGCTTTTGTCCTTCGGCAACAAACCCACTTCATAGCTTGAGGCGCTGTCCAACAGCACCGCCCCCGGCAAAACCCCATATTCCTGGCGTACCTCCTCCACATTCACGTCCACTGCTAACGCCTCCCCTGCCTTTAGCCAGGCCTCCGCCTCCATTAGCCCGACTTCCCCCGGGGGTACCCCCTCCTTCTTGCAACCCCACCCTAGGCCTAGCCCCCCTATCAACAACAAGATTGTAAAAAACCGTTTTCCCATCCATCAACCATGACACAATTGGAAGCAGCTTGGGAATAGGACATGAAAACATTTACGGAATACCTCTGGTTTGAAACGAAACAACAAAGGGAGTTGGTGCGCCTGACGCCTCAAGTCGCTCAGTGCGTCCAAAAGTCCGGCATACGCGAGGGCATGGTGCTGGTCTCCGCCATGCATATTACGGCCGGCGTCTTCGTTAATGACAATGAGCCCGGCCTCTTTGAGGACATTTGGCAATGGCTGGAAAACCTCGCCCCCACTGACCCCCACTACCACCACCACCATACCGGTGAGGACAACGGCGATGCGCACCTCAAGTCGCTGCTCGTCCACCACCAGGTGATGGTCCCCGTTACGCAGGGGAAGTTGGACTTGGGGCCTTGGCAGGAAGTCTTCTATGCCGAATTCGACGGGTGCAGGAAAAAACGCGTCGTCCTCAAGGTGATGGGAGAATAACATGGACTCGCTTTCCCAACGCGCCGCCCAAAGCATGCACCGGGCTGTTGAAAACTTGGCGCGCCTTCAACATACCGACGGAAGTTGGTTGGGGGACTATGGCGGACCGGCTTTTCTCCTGCCCATGTATGTGGCCCTCTGCGAGGCCGCACAGCGCTTGCCGGACAAACAACGCACGCAGCGCATGCGCACTTATATCCTCAACACGCAGCGCGCCGACGGCTCCATCGGCTTGCACGCGGAGGACGACAGGGGCAGCATGTTTTGCACGGCGCTCAACTATGTCGCCCTGCGCATTCTCGGCGCTTCCTCCGAGGAAACCCCTTTGGCCAACATGCGCAGGTGGATGCAGCAAAACGGCGGGCCCGCCGGCGCTGCCTCGTGGGGCAAATTCACCCTCTGCCTCATGGGGCTTTATGAGTGGCGCGGCATTTGGCCCGTCCTGCCGGAGTTGTGGCTTTTGCCCACGTGGAAGTCCTTTCACCCCAGCAAACTTTGGTGCCACTGCCGCCAAGTCTATTTGCCCATGGCTTGGCTTTATGGCAAACGCGCTCAGGCGCCCGTCACCGCCCTCACGCGCGCGCTGCGCGAGGAGTTGTGGAATGGGCAGTGGGCCAAAATTTCATGGGAGAAACAGCGCTCCGTCGTCTGCAAGGAGGACAACTTCCGCCCCCAAACCCAACGCCTCCTGCGCGTTAACCAGGCGCAGGCCGCTTTTGAGGCCTTTCACTCCAAGTCCCTGCGCAACAAGGCTGTGGATGAGTGCCTTAAACACATTCTCTATGAGAATAGGGCTACCAATGACATTAATATTGGCCCCGTTAATGCCATTCTCAATGCCTTCGTCCACCTCTTTCGCAAGGAGGGAAGGGCGGACTTTGAGCGGGGGTTTGCACGTCTGGACGACTACCTCTGGGACGGGCATGATGGGATGAAGTTTCAGGGCTATAACTCCAGTCAGCTTTGGGATACGGCTTTTGCGGTGCAGGCGGTTTTGGCCACCCCCTCCCCTGTTAGCCCTAAAACTACCCCCCTGCTGGAAAAGGCCTATGGCTTTGTACGCGACAACCAAATTATAGAGGAGTTGCCGGAAAAGGAGGCCCACTACCGCCACCGCTGCTTGGGAGGTTGGCCCTTCTCTACCCGCCCCCACGGCTGGCCCATTTCGGACTGTACCGGTGAAGGACTCACCTGCGCCCTCTCCCTAAAACACCTCTTCTCCCCTGCTATTCCCCCCCACCTGCTGAATGAAGCCGTGGAAACCCTGCTGTCCTTCCAAAACGAGGACGGCGGTTTTGCTACCTATGAGTTGAAGCGGGGGGCGCTTTGGTATGAAGCCCTCAACCCTTCCCAGGTTTTCGGCGAAATTATGGTGGACCATACCTATGTGGAATGCACCTCCTCCTGCTTGCAGGGTTTGGCCCAGGCGCAGCAACATTTGGGGCCCAACCCGCGCGTGGAGAAGGCCCTGCGCAGAGGCGCTGCCTTCATCCAAAGCCAACAGCGCGCCGACGGCAGCTTTGAAGGCAGTTGGGCCGTGTGCTTCACCTATGGCACATGGTTTGCCATTCGCGGCCTCCTGGCTGCGGGCCTGCCCCCCAGCCACAGCGCCATTCAGCGCGCCGTCTCCTTCCTGCTTTCCAAACAACGCAGCGACGGAAGTTGGGCGGAGCACTTCAGCACCGCACGCCACCGGCGCTGGGTGGAAGGCGAAAAGGGGCATGTGGCCCAAACTTCGTGGGCCCTCATGGGGCTGGTGCTGGGCCAGTGCCCCAACAAGGCCGCCATGGACAAAGCGGCCGCTTTCCTTGTCCAAACCCAAGAGGAGGACGGCAGTTGGGCCCGGGAGATGATGGTGGGTATTTTCAACAAAAGCTGTCTCATCAGCTATGACAATTATCGCCACTATTTCCCCTTGTGGGCCCTGGGGCTTTGGGCAGGGGGGGGGCAAAGCAAAGGTTAGCGAGGGCTAGGGCCTACACCCCCAATGGGAAGTGGGGGTGTCTATTTTGTCGCAAGACTTGATGGGGCCGGTTTCAAGTGTTAGGCGAAAGAAGAATGTTTGCTTCCATCAACTATTGGGATGTTATCCTACACGCTTCGCTCATTGAGCTTTTCGTCCTCATTCTTCTGGCCATTGTTTCGGCCGTCAGTTGGGCCATTGTCTTGCAAAAAGGCTTGCAACTGTCGGCAGCCAAACGGCGCTCCTCAGAATTTCTTGAGGTATTTTGGGGGGCTACGCAGCTTGACACCATCTATGAATCTCTGTCCAGACTTCAAGCCTCCCCCTTGGCCAAAGTCTTTAAGGCCGGTTATGAGGAAATGTTAAAGCTGGCCAAACAGAAAACAGCTCAACCCCAGGAGAAACTTGAAGGCATTGAAAACATTGAGCGCGCCTTGCAACGTTCCTCTATGGCCGAAATAACAGGGCTGGAGTCCAGCTTGTCTTTCCTCGGGACGGTGGGGGCTACCGCGCCTTTTGTGGGCCTCTTCGGCACAGTCATGGGCATTCTGTCCGCATTTAACGAAATTGCACAGCAGGGCAATGCCAGCATCGCAACCGTCGCGGCGCCCATCGGCAACGCCTTGTTGGCGACGGCCGCCGGTTTGTTCGCGGCCATTCCCGCCGTAGTGGCCTATAACGCCTTCCTCAACCGCATCCGCGTCTTTGACACGGAAATGGCCAACTTCTCCTCTGAGTTTCTCAACATTGTGAAACGTAATTTTTTTAACTGAGCACTTCTTCAACGAAGCATTTTTCAACCTACAATGAGTCCGCAACAACGCCCCCCGCGTACCACTCTTAGCGAAATAAACGTCACTCCTATGGTGGACGTTATGTTGGTACTCCTCATTATTTTTATGGTGACAGCGCCCCTTATTCAGCCCGGCGTCAAAATTGACTTGCCTCAAACACGCGCGCTCCCACTGGAGTCCGACGAGGCCAAACTTATTTTGTCCATCAACAAACAAGAGCAAATTTTCTTGGGCGAAACGCAAATCCCCTATGAGCAGCTGGAGGACAAGTTGCGTACCAATGATCGCCTAAAACACGAGAAGGAGCTTTTCTTGCAAGCCGACAAAACCCTGCCCTATGCCGTCGTCTTGGACATTATGGCCATTGCACAACGCGCGGGCGTCGACAAGCTGGGGATGATTACGGATCCGCGCAGCATTCAACGCTCCAACAAAAAACCCCCGCCCACCCAACCTCAGCCCTGAGCGCTTCCCCATGGCCGCCCATGTCTATAACAGCCTCCTGCGCGCCCCACGCCCTCTGCTGTGGCCCTTCATCGCTGTTTCTGTCCTCGGACATGTCTTCCTCTTCCTCGCCCTCATGTTCGGCTTCTTGGCGCGTCCCAAAACCCAAACCAACTTCGTTCAAAAACCCATACGCGCTTCGCTTGTACGCCTGGGTAAACCCAGGGACCCCAGCTTGCTGCCCCGCCAGGAAACACCTCCACCCCCACCCCCACCCTCCTCCTCTGTGGGCCCCCTCCCTCCTGCCCCTACGCCCCCGCCTCCCGTCTCTGTCCCCTCCCCCCAGGCTACGGCCAGCCTGCCCTCCTCTAAAACCACCTCCCCTGAAAAATCGACTGCCCCTGTCGACAACAGCCGAGACTTGTTCTCCGCATTCTCCCGCGAAGCCAAGGCCAGCAACACCCCCCTGCAAGGACAGGCCGATGGCGATCCCATGGGAGACTCCGCCATCCAAGAAGGCGAGCGCTATTTCGGCCTGCTTTCTGTGGCCGTGCGCCGCCATTATGACGTGTCTTCCACCATTCCCGAAAACCAGCGCAAGGCACTCAAAGCTACCGCCCTCATCCGCATCTCCCCCAATGGGAAACTCCTGGAAGCCAAACTGACCCAGTCCTCCGGTAACCCCCTCTTTGACGCTGCCGTCGAAAGCGCACTGCTGCGCGCTGCCCCCTTTGCCCCTCCACCGGAGCATTTGAAAGAAGCCTTGAGAAAAAACGGTGTCCAACTTGTATTCACCCCCTAAAGGAATCGCCATGCATCTGTCTGTCTTAGGACTCTTGCTCATCTCCTCCACCGTCTTCGCCCAAGTCCCAACACTGGAAATCAGCGGGGCAAATTTTCGTGCGGAGCCTTTGGGGTTTCCCCGCGTCATTGAAACAAGCCCCTCCATTCAAAACCTCTCGGAAGAGCTCGACAAACTGCTCCTCTTTGACTTTGAAGCCTCGGGCCTCTTTCGTTTGCTTGACCGAGCCAGCTTTCTGGCGCCTGCGGATGAGCCTGCCAACAACATTGTCGTCTCTGCGTGGCTGAATGTTGGCGCAGAAAGCGTCATTAAAGTCCAACTCGGCCTTAACCCAGAGCAACAACTCGAAGCACGCTTGCGTCTGTTTCGCAGCAGCAACGGACGCTTGGAGTTTGAAACTTCCGCCAAAGGCAACTTGCCCGACATTCGCAAAATAGGTCACCAGCTGGCCAATGCTGTCTATCGCCACTACACCGGAGAAGAGGGGCCCTTCCTCAAAAAAATCGCCTTCGTCAAAACCATCGGACAACGTCGCAACGTCTATGTCGCTGACTGGGATGGGGCCAATGCCCAAGCCCTTACGCAGACCAACATCAACCTCCTGCCCGCTTTCACGGCAGGCAACCAGGCCGTCGCTTTCACCTCCTATGACAGTGGAAACCCCGACATCGTCATGAAACAACTTGACGGCCAAACCACAGCTTTGGTGGCTAAAAAAGCCATGGCAACAGGGGTTGCATTTTCTAAAAATGGAAAGTGGATGGCTTGGGCCCAGGCAGAGGGCGAGTCCACCCAATTGTGGTTGGCCAAACCCAATGGCAAAGAAGCACGCAAATTAACTCAAACACCCTATCTCCTCAATACAAGCCCCAGCTTTACACCGGATGGGAAAAACATTGTTTTTGTCTCTAACCGCGCCGGAGGCCCCCAGCTTTTCCTCATGGACTTGGAAAAAAACACCGTGCGCAGGTTGACGTTCCAAGGAAATTATAACCAAACACCCAAGGTTTCCCCAAAGGGGGATTGGGTTGCCTTTACGGCAAGGGACGAAAAACGCCGCTTTGATATTTTTATTACCCACCTGCAAACGGGCGAAGTGCGCCGCGTGACGCAAGACCAGGGTGACAACGAGGAGCCCAGTTTCAGTCCGGATGGCCGCCTGCTGCTGTTCGTCTCCAGTCGCCTAGGCTCTAACCATATTTTCGTCAGTACCTTGGATGGAAAAATTCAGCTTCCGCTGCCCATGGAGCGCAGCCATTTCGCTACACCCATATGGCCTAACTGAAAAGCTTCAAACATGACGCCTCGTTTTCTCGAAAACATCGCTAGAAAACACCAATACTAAAATAAATGTTCCACAAGGCTTCATTGAGCAACTTGTCGGGGTTTAGGTTAAATCCAAAATCCAAAACCAAGGGCCCTACGGGTGTTCCATAACGAATTCCCAAGCCCGCAACAGGACGCAAAGCCAAAGGGAACTGGGGCGTCTCCAACCAGAGGTTCCCCGCCTCCGCAAATAACCCTAACTCCAATTTCTCAAAAACAGGCATCCTCCACTCCGCCTTCAATAACAAAAAAAACTCACCCCCTTCGGAATATAGCCTCTCCCCTTTTAGAAAACGGCCTGCCGCCTCGCTACACCCTGTCTGGGAAATAACCCCTTCACACCTGCGTACTTCTTCCCGGTAGGTTTTCCGAGAGTCCGCAGCCAATACCCCATCTTCTGAAAAGCCGCGCAAACTGGTCGCGCCTCCCAAATAAAAACGTTTCACCGGAGGACTTACGCTGTTGTCGCTGAGTGGAAAAATTTTCCCTCCACGCAGAGAAAATGCCAGGACGTTCTTCTGCACAGGAACATAAAAACTCAAATTGCCCGACAACTTCAAAAATTGGACGGCAACGGGGCTTCCTTTGTCATCTCTCGCATATAAATCGCTGACCCAATCCAAGGAAGCTTGAGCAAAAAAACCTCTCTTGGGAAAAACAGGATTGTCCCGAGCATCCAAAATGGTGGATGCCCGCAAACTCTGAAGCACAAAAATCCCATCTAAAAAACGAAGTCTTTCAACATCTGCACGAAGCAAGGGCTGAATGTTTTTCACCAGCTTGTTGACCTTGGAATATTCCGCTTCCCACTGCAAAAGAAACGTTAACTCTGGCCATACTCCAGGAATCCAAGGGATGTTTAAGGGGCGCGTCCAATCCAACCCGGGTCCAAAAGCCCCACGCATGAAACGGTAGGATGGACGAAACACGCGCTCACCCACCAAGTCAACACGAAACCCAATGTTTTTGGGCAACAATGAGCGGTTTTGCAAAGACAAGTTCCCCCTAAAACCCAAAAACTCAAACCCAGACAAGTCTTCCGTGTCCACTTGGCCGAGCAAAACAGGTGCACTCGCTGCATAATAGTTAACGGCCAATCGCCCCGTCAACGCAAGCGCATGCCCCCCTATGTTGGGATAGGCCACATCAAAAACCATTCGAGGACCATCGGCCATAAAATAGCCAATGCTGAATTCTCCCGAAAGCCGTGGACTCTCTTTCACCTCAACAGAAACATCCTTCTGCGGACTCTGTACCTCCGGCTCCAACAAACGCACCTCCACAAAACGAAAGGTGCCCAAGGCAGAAAGTCGACGCTGCAATGTCACCAAAGCTTTGGGATTGACAACCTGCCCTTCAACCAAGAAGACTTGTGAGTTTGCCGTTGTGAATTTGGTTTTCTCTAGCCCACGAAAAACAACCTTTCCCAGACGGACTTGTGGACCAGGGGTCGCACGAAACTGTACCTCCACATTTCCTTCTTCGTCCTTCTGAAACTGAGCTTGAATGCTGACAAACCAATATCCATCATCCATCAGCTCCGCCAACAACCTCTGTCGCTCAATTTCAATGATCGACTCAGAAATCACCATGTTTGACGCAAGCCTGGAAGAGTGCTTTTTCTCGGGAAAACCTTCCATGCTCAGCTTCCGCAAACGAAATTGAGGACCTTCTTGAATGTCAAAATGGACAACAATACCTTCGTCGTCCCATTGCGCCTTGGAAAGAACAATGCTCGCATTCAAAAAGCCTCGCTCTTTATATAAATGGGTCATCCCCGCAGCGGTTTGGGGCCACACCTCCTCAATAAACACTTGTTCAGCCCTAGGTATATAATCCAACTTCTCCACCCTCGGAGCCGGGCCTTGCAACATCAGCGGATCCGTCATGACTTCATCCAAAGCACCCACCGCTGGAGCTGCTGCATTCATCATGTCGACAATAACGCGAACCAAATCCGCATCTGCAAGACGTGTGTTCCCATGGAAGACAATTTGTCGAACAAGCAGCTGACGTCCTTCTTCTATGAAAAATGCCAAGTTGGCATCCGTTTTGTCTTCTGAAAAAAAGGGCGCATGACGAATTCGCACCTCCGGGTAACCACGAAAGCGATAGAAATCCACCAGCCTTCGTTGAATGCGCTCCAGCTCCCAACGGTTGAGGGTCAGCGCCCCTCCAAAGTGGACTATCTCCTCCAATACCCTCGCGGATAACCGCTGATTTCCCCGAAAAGTAAGTGTCCACTTGGGCCCAGAAACTACTGAAAAACAAAGCTCCCCCTCCGCCCTCTCAAGGCGCGCCAGTTGAATCTGCCAATAACCTTCACGAATGAAAAAATCCCGAAGCTTCTGCTCCTCTTGTTCAACCTGCTCCAGGTTGAAAACGGCCCCCTCCTTTAAATTTATCCTCTGCTTTAAAAAATTTTCTGAAAAAGGAAGCTGGCCTTCAAATATGATCTTCTGAATGTGCAGCGGCTCCCCCTCGTTCAGCTCCACAATGGCTTCCGCCCCTCCGGGTTGCACACTGGCTGACACCCCTATTTGTACTTGAGGATAGCCCAGCTTTTCATAACGCGCCTTCAACCGTTCCCGCGCCGCCACCATCGTCTCATTGGTTAAATCGATCCCCGCTATCAACCCAGATACGTTCGCAATGTCTGAATCTGCCAAACGACGGTTGCCCATCACAATGAGCCGCGTCAGCTTTCTTTTCGCCCATAAATCAAACCTCAACAACAGGCCTTCTTGGCTGGGAATCGAAAATACCGCAGCGTCGGCAAAACGTCCCGTCTCCAAAAGCCGAAGCAAGGCTTGACGCACGGCTCTGGGTGAAAGTTGTTGCCCTTTTCGTATAGAAACCAAGGCGTCTAGGCCTTCAAGCTCGGCAACGTCTCCCTCCATAAGACGCAATTCCACATTCTCGACCTTTTGCGAGGGCGAAGTACACAAAAGAAGACTCGTGAATAAAGCTATTATTCCCATTCGAAACGAAACTTCAAATCGAACCCAGGGTTTGCCTGGTTCCAGTTGTCCCACTGCGCACGCAACGAAACCCTATCATTGATTCGCCATTCAGCTTGGGCCTTGGTTCCCCTTCCTGTAAACAACGGCTGTACAACTCCAACTCGAAACCGCTCTGATAACAGCTTGGACTCCAAACGCACAGACGGCTCCGTAAGCCCTGTCACCTCATTCACCGTCGTCGCAAACTGCATCTGTGGACTTAACAACAAAGAGCTGCCCGAAAATAAATTCTGAAATCGACGCTCCAAACCCGAAACACTGAAAAAAAACTGAGCTGCCAAACTGACCCCTGCACTTGCGGAGGTTAACTGTTCATTGGATGTCGTCCCTATGGTCAAAACACTGAGAATGTCCGTTTCTGTCAAACTCGGCTCACTGCTCAAAACAACTTTCGGATGGCTCAAATCTCCAGAGGCCCTGACAAATACAAGGTATTCCTGAATTTGAGACTGCGCTGCAAGTTGCAACGAGTTCGTCTTCCCAGAAAACTGAAGAAGCCCTCGTTGTATGCCAAAGGTATTGCCTCTGAAATAGGCTTCCCCTCCCGGGGCCGTCTCTATGGTTCCATAAAGGTCCGGCTGCACGTTGCTCCCCAAAAGACGCATCTGCCCCAGCAAACGCACACGAGCAAGGTTGTTGTCTATATGTACATCGCCCGCCTTTAGCATAACCTCATATTTTAACCATTCTTCTGCCGGCTTGGTGTCTTCATGGCTGCGAGCCCCTACCTGCAAAAGCAAGTCCTCTAATGCCAGCGGCTTCTCATAACGCAGTCTCTCAGCCTCTATCTGTCCCGATAGGGTTAACAAAGGTTGAGAGCCTTCAAGGTGAAGGTTCCCAGAAAATATCCCTGGAACTCCCGGCAAAAGCTCCATGTTTATCTTCTGAAACTGCCCCTCTAGAGCAACGTCCTCTAGGCCGGATGAATTCCAACTCAATGCACCTTGCGCCTGCACTTGGCCTCCGTTCGCCAAAGCCTTCGCATCATGTATCCACATCTTCTGGTTTGAAAATTCAATCTGCGCGTTGATCTGCTCCAGAGAAAGCGGCCATGCCTTCAACGTGGCTTGCGCTTGATGCAGTTCGGCTACCCCCGCAATGGATGGATTGAGCAAACTCCCTCCCACAACAGCTGTAATGCCTACTTCTCCTGCCCCATCTCCTATGCCCGGTAATAAAGTCTCTAGCAACCTTAGATCAAAGGTCCCATAAATGCTAAAGTTGGAGTCCTTTAGCCCTAAAATACCTTGAGCCAATAACGTCGTATTGGGACCTTGCATCTGCAAAAACGAAAGCTTGAGTTTTTCATTCGCATAACTCAGTTGCACAGGAGCTTTGTTGGAAACAGAAAAACCTTCCCTAGAAAAACGAAGCCACTCAATGTCTGCCTCCGCTGTCAGCGCCTTCGGGTTGTTGAGCTCCCCTTGGGCTCGCAAACGGGCTTTTGTGGAAACCAACATGGGCAAACCAAACGAAATCCCCGAGCGATCTATGGCAGAGGACAAATGATAGGCATAAGGCTCCTTCAAAGTCATTCCCGCACTGAAATGCATGCCTGTCATCGGAGAACCTAAAAGCTTTAACTCTCTGCCCAACAACCTCCCTTCAATGCCTAAAGGCCCAAGACTTCTGTCTTGCCAACGCAATTGCGGAGAACGAATGACAAAGTGCACATCGGGAACGGTGGCATCTCCGACAGCTCGCGCTTGCACCGTCAATGGCCCCGAAAGCGCTTGCATCGAAGGAAAAGAAACTCCAAACCATTTCCCAAGGGCTTTGGTTTCATAGTTGGCTGTAAAATCCATCGAGCCATTAAAATCCCAACTCCCAGAAGCTCGAAGTCGGCCAAACTCACTCGTCAACAATGTGGGCGAAATACGAAGCGTTTGACCCGCTATCAACGAAAACTCTATGGAGCCCTTTCCTAGGGGTAACTGCATCAACTCTATGTCATCTACCTCAAGCCGAATCAACCCAGTGAATGCTTTTGCAGGACTTGAAAACGCCAAGGAGCCTGAAGCATTTCCGCGAAGTTTTCCCTGAAACGCTTCAAATGCTGGATGGAGTGGCAAAAAAACTTCCAAAATGTCTTCCATACGACCGCTGGGAACTTGCGCAAACGCCACAAGCTTTGGAGCGCCCCCATGGAAATCTAAATCAACACGTCCAAAGAAATTCGTCTTGCGCTTTTGCCCCAAAATGCCGGGAAACGAAAGCACTCCTCCCTTCGCAGAAATGGAAGATTGTACTGTCCCTAAGGCATAGTCCCCAAAAATAAAGTCGTGGAGCCGAGCCTCCCCTTGTACTTCTACGCCACCCCTGAATTGCCCAAAAATACTGACGCGACCACTCCCACTCCCCCCCCAAGGAATTTGCGCAATGTGTCCAAAATCAGAAAGCTGAAGCTTGGACGCCTGTGCTTCTACGGAAATGCCGCCCCCTTCCTTGAAAAAAATAATGACCACCCCCTCCGCTTGGCTGAGCCAATCCTTCCCCGCCTCTACATGTATGTTTTGAAATTCAACCCTGTCATCCAAAATCCCAAAACGGAACTTCATCCGACTTTGCTGAAATTGCAAAATGTCAACACCCTCCTCCCTCGGAAGACGAAAGGAATGTGAAGCCAAAATGAAAGGCCCTGTGCTCGCTTCTACATCACCCCAAATGCCAAGCTTGGGAAACAGCTGGCCAACAAACTTGCCCTTTACACTGGCTTCAAAATCTACCCAGGAGCCCGGCACGGTCACCCGCTCCAATACCTGCGCAAGCGAAACATTCTGCGTCACCACTGTAAACCGAAGCGGCCATGTCCCCTCCATCTCCATCTCCCCCTGAAACTCGGCACTCCCCTCCCCTATGGGAATACGCAACGCCTCCACCAACAATGTCTTCCCACTAAAAGCCAACTTGGCCCGAAAATCACCCGGCTGCATCCCACCCAACACCAACCCAACTGCATCCAACTCCGCACGAGCTGTTAGCTGATCTCTTCGCCCATTTAGGGAAACACGGGAATGAAAGTGGCCCTCTGCCCCAGAAATACCCAACCAACGGCCCAACATGTTCGCCGGCAAATAAACCTGGGACACCACCCCTATATAAGGTTGTGCAGCGCATAAATCCTCCACCTCCCCGGAAGAACGCCAAAGCATCTGCCCTAGGTTAAACTCCCCACTGCTTAGCCTTAGCCGCTCCTCCCCTACGTCAAGCTCAGCCTCTAAACGTAAACGCCCTATGTTCTCTTGCCGCTCCTGAATCTGAAGCTGCCCGTCCTCAATCCCCATACGAAACCACCCCTGCCCCGCCTTCTGGGTCCATTGTAATGAAAACCCGTTCAGCTGAGCCCCCACTCCAGGAATCTCCAGCTTGAATCCCCCCTCCACTATCTCAAGCTTTTGTATAACCCAACGGTTTAAATATTTAAGCCAACATTCCCTTTCCCCAAAGGTAGCAGTGGAGGAGAGGGTATCCTTCATTTTTAAATGTACCGTCGGCTTGTGGATGCTTAGCTCCTGCAACTCTAAACCAAGCCAACGTAGCCCCCCCAGCTTTACCTCCAACGCCTCCATATCCAAAGAAAACCCCGCCTCCTTCGCGTCTATGCTCAAATTGCGAAGAGAGGCTTTGCGCTGCAACAAATGGATGGAGCAAGCTTCAAAACGAACTTCCCCACCTGTCTGCTTTGAAAGCTGCGTCTGAAGCAACTCACACAAAACAGGAGACACGCGCTCCTGGTTCATCCAAACCACTGCTGCGGCCAACGCCAGCAGCAATGTCAAAAAAATCAGCCTTCGTCTGCGTCTTGGATGGGCCAAGCATTACCCACTGGCTTTCCCAAGTCCTTCCAAATACCGGTCGATCTCCGCCAGGTCGATGTTGGTTTTGGAAGCACCCGAACGCGGATGAAGCGATTCCAAAGTCTCTTCTCTGGGTGGATTCTGGCGTGAAAAATCCAAACCCATGTTGCTCGCTACCTGCCCAATCAACACAGGATCGATATAACGCTGGCGCGTCAAAAAAGCCTCAAACAAAGCATTGTCACACAAGGTGTTGATGAGACGGGGAACACCTCTGACATAGCGGTGAATGGCTTCAATGGCCTCTTGAGAAAAGGGTACGTGCGGGCATTCCGCAAGACGCAAACGGTGGTGAATATAGTCCGAGGTGGATTCCGCAGTAAAAGGTTGCAGCTTATAGCGCAAAGCAACACGTTGAGCCAAGGGCGGATCTAACTTGAGGTTCTGCTCAAGTTCAGGAAGGCCGAAGAAAACAAAAGAAATAAGCTTAGCCCCCGGTACTTCAAGGTTTAAAAGTCCCCTAAACTCTTCCATTAACTCACGGCTTTGAAGCATTTGGGCTTCATCTACCAATACCACAGCCTTGCGCCCCGAATCATAAATCTCCAATAAACGCTGATAAAGCTGTGACAACAATGTCAGCTTCTCCGTGCCCGCATCCTCAACGCCCAACTGCATGGCGATACGCCGAAGCAGCCACGTGGCGGAAATGCCGGAGTGGATGATAATCAACAGCGCCGCTTCATATTCTTCTTCAGGCAAGGTATCCAACAAACGCCTGGCCAACATGGTCTTCCCAGCACCAATGTCCCCTACCAAAAGCGACAAACCTTTCATGCCTTGTACGGCGTGCAACAGACGCATCAAAGCTTGCTCGTGCTGAGCTGAATGGAAATAGAAATGGCTGAGCGGGGCATTTGAAAAAGGCTCTTGCCTGAGTTGAAAAAAGTCAAGGTAAGTCATAGGCGCCTATACATAGCCAACTTTGCGTGAAACGGTGGATTTGGGTCTTTCTCCCGACGGCTCCGCCCCCAAGGCAACAGGCCCCCCTAACCCCCCTAATCTCTGTTCCACATCTCGAAAACCAGGTTGTCTTGCCAACAACCGTGAATAGTGGAAACGCGCATCTTCTTTGCGCCCAATGGCTTCTAAAAGCACAGCCAACTCATAACGTAACGAAAGCTCACTTTCCGGAGCCAAGGCAATTCGCTCAATCGCCAACTCATAGGTACGAACGGCTTCACCCCATTCTTGTTTCGCCGCAAACAACAAAGCCATCATCGTCAAACAATCCAGCTCTTTTCTCGTCCCCTGACATCCTTGAATCGCTTGCCTAAACTCTGAGAGCGCATCGTCCAACAACCCCATTTCTTTGTAGGCGATGCCCAAATCATAGTGCGTTTCAACGTCACCGCCTTGAACAACTTGTTGGAGGCCTTTTTTGAATTCCGAGAAAACATCGTCGACAGAATATTGGAATTCATCCGACAAAGCAGAAGGCTCTTCGTCAACAATAACAAAGTCATCGTCCTCCATTGGCGAAAAAGAGGCCAAAGGGGCTTCCGATGGCGGGAGGTATTCTTCAGGGAAGAGGGGGGAGGGCAGACTTGTTGAAGGAGTGGTTGAAGGAGTGGTTGAAGGACTTGCTTGCAGACTTAGTGGAGAGGCCTCCAGGGGTGGTAGGGCCGATATCGCCTTTGAAGACTCCAGCTTTGCAAGCAGGGCCGTCGCCCGCGCATGGCCCGGGCGTACGGACAAAATCGCATTCAAAATGACGCGGGCCTCTTCTAAAATTCCATGGTTTATAAAAAACTCGGCCTCTTCACATTCTTCTGCACCCAGCTCAACACTTCCAATAAGAGGGGTTCTGCTCCCAGTGGCCCAAGCATTCTCCGAAGAAGCAGCAAGGGGCTTAAAAATGGCGGGCGTCTCTCCCGCAGGAGATGAAGTGGTTTGCACGGCTTCAGGAAAGGCCGCCTCCAGGGCTCCTGCCACACTTTCTGTTGCAAGCAAGGAATCATCCACCCTCAAATCTTCCGTAAGAGCTAAGCCCTTTGGAGGCGTACCCTCCACCTCCGCCTCAAGTATGGCGGGCGAAATTTCCATTCCGCCACCCAACACTGCCATGAAGGTGGGCACTTCAGGGTGCTGTGGATTCTCTTCAAGAATTTTCGCTAGGAAAAAGCGCGCCCGCTTTGCATCTCCAAGCCGCGTGTGCAGTCGCAACACATTCAACAACTGCTCTTCCGCCAAGCCAGGATTATGGGAGTCCGCATAAATGTGGTAGGCCTTTTCATGCGCGTCGATGTTTTCAGGAGCCACTTGAAAAATTTTCTTCAGGTGATCGAGCGCCTTTTCAAACAAACCATATTTAATATAGACGTCCGTCTCCGTGAGAATGCGCTCAAAGTTTTCTTCTTCCGACGAAGGCGCAGAAGGCTTCGACCAGGAACCGCTTGGGCTTGCTGATTTATAGGGTGTTGAGGGAAAATGTGCAGAGGGCGATTTTGCAGGCGCTGTTGAAGCATAACGTGGACGCAGTTCAGAATCGTCGGGGGACAACTGCGCTAAACGGTCCCACACTTGTTCTGCCTCAACAACATCTCCTCGTTCCGTATAAATACGAGCCAACTCTTTGTATACGGAGAGGGCTTTGGGCAGTTGCCCCAGCTCTTCAAAAGCCATGGCCATCATGCGCAAGGTATCCACGTCTTTTGCATTGGCTTTGAAGCAAAGTTGGAGCTTGCTCAAAGCGCGTTTGGGAGAGCCTTCTGACAAATAAATCTGCGCCAGCTCCTTGGCCAAATCCACACGCTCCGGAGTCAGCGCCAAAATCCGCTCAACAACACGCGCATATTCGTCAAGGCGCCCCTGCTCGCGAAACTCCAAGGCCGCCTCTTCAAACATGGTCAGAGACTCCACTTGTTTGTTTTGGCGCGCATAAAGCTCAGCAAGTTTTGCACGAATGGTGACATTTTGTAGGTCCAACGCCGCCATCTTTTCCAAAACTTCAATGGCGGCAGCCCAATTCCCCTGTTGCTCAAAATAGCCGATGGTTGCCTGATAATATCCCAAGGCCTCACCCAGCAGGTGAAGCTGTTGGTGCAACTCCGCCAGCTTCAAGTTGACCTCCATCAAGGAAGGATCCAACTTCAAAACTTGCTTATAGAGGGCGACGGCTTTGAGGAAAAAACCATCGCTCGCATAGCTTTCGGCTACACGCATAAAATAGGAAGACGCTAGCTTAGGCTCGTTCTTCTTCTGGTAGAGCTCCCCCATCTTCTGAAGGGTGCGCACATCCCGAGAATCAACGTCCAAAATACGCTGGTATTCCTTGATGGCCTTGTCATAGGCACCCTTCGCAACCAGCTTGCCAGCAGCCTCGATGATTTTGTTCTTATCCAAGGTGGTCAACAACGAAAACAACAGTGAAAAGTTACGCTCAGCCTAGCAATGAAAACCCATGAGGCCAAGTTTTTCGATTGAGTTTATGGCATTTCTTCAATGGCCCGCTTTAACCTTTGTATGCCTAACTCGGAATCCTGCATCCGCTCCACAAAACGCGTGTCATATTCCCCAACCACAAAATCCTCCTCCAAAAGGGCCGCCCGGTGAAAAGGAATGTTCGTCCGTACGCCTCGAATCACATATTCCGACAAGGCCCGCTTCATACGCGCAATGGTTGTAGGGCGATCTTCACCATAGGCAATGAGTTTGGCCAGCAATGAGTCATAATAGGGCAATACCGTATAATTCTCATAGGCCGCCGTGTCCACACGTACGCCCGGCCCACCAGGCGCACTATAAGCTGTTATTTTTCCTGGGGAAGGCGCAAAAGTAACCGCGTCCTCCGCGTTGATTCTACACTCCAAAGCCGCTCCACGGAAATGCACGTCTTTTTGCGCAAGCTTCAACTTCTGGCCGGCGCTCATCAACAACTGGGTTTTCACCAAATCCACCCCCGTCACCTGCTCCGTCACGGGGTGCTCCACCTGTACGCGTGTATTCATTTCCATGAAATAAAACGCCCCCCCCTCGTCCAATAAATATTCAATGGTGCCTAGGCTGTTATAACCTATCTCCTTCATAGCCTCGACGGATAGCTCCCCCATCTTCTCGCGTAACTTGGGGCCTAGAGCACAAGAAGGCGATTCTTCTATCAGCTTCTGGTGGCGCCGCTGCACCGAGCACTCGCGCTCCCCCAAGTGGATGATGTTGCCATGCTCATCTGCAACAATCTGAATTTCAATGTGCCGCGGCCTCTCCACATAACGCTCCAAATACATGTCCCCATTGCCAAACGCGGCAACCGCTTCGGCAGAGGCCGTCGCAAAGGCCTTCGCAAGCGCCTCCGAAGCACGCACAATCTTCATCCCCCGACCCCCCCCTCCTGCAGCGGCTTTTAAAATAACAGGAAAGCCAATTTGCTTCGCAAGCTGCTCGGCCTCCTCTATGTCTTTGATCACACCTAAAGAGCCTGGCAACAAAGGAAGCCCCGCCAGTTTTGCGGCTTCTCGCGCATGTACCTTGTTGCCCATCAGTCGAATGACGTCGGGCTTGGGGCCTATAAAATGGATTTTGCATGTCTTGCAAATTTCTGCAAAATCTGCGTTTTCGGACAAAAACCCATAGCCGGGGTGTATGGCGTCCGCCTGGGTTATTTCTGCTGCCGAAAGCAAGGCCGGGACATTAAGGTAGCTTTCCCTTGAGGGGGGAGGACCTATGCAAACCGCTTCATCCGCAAAACGTACATGCAAGGCATTGGCATCCGCTGTTGAGTGCACAGCCACCGTAGGAATGCCCAACTCACGACAAGCCCGAATGATGCGGAGCGCAATCTCCCCGCGATTGGCAATGAGGACTTTCTTAAACAAAGACCCTTCCTCTCCTAAGCAAACAACACCTCTCTAGGGGCTTGGCTCCAAGCGAAACAAGGCTTGCCCAAATTCTACGGGCTGAGCGTTGTCAACCAAAATGGCAACCACCTTCCCCGAAATGTCCGCCTCAATCTCGTTCATCAATTTCATCGCTTCGACGATGCACAAAGTTTGCCCTTTGCGAACATGGCTGCCCACCTCTGCAAACAACGGCTGCTCAGGCCCCGGAGCACGGTAGAAAGTCCCCACAAAAGGCGAAACAATGACATGCCCCTGCGGCTCCGGCGCCTCTGCGGGCGCAGCACTTGCCAGCGCTTTGGGCAACTCGGCGGCAGGAAGCAAGGCCGCAGGCGTCGGCGGCAACACAGCCGCCACGGCTTCTGGAGACTCGCGGACAATGCACAGTTTTTCTTCCGCACGCTGCCAAACAAAACGGGAAATTTTTGACTTCTCAACAGCCTCAATCAAAACCTTCACCGCATGAATATCCAAAGCATTGCCTTTGGGAGAAACCACTTTCTCAGGAGCAGCTTTCTCTGAAACAACTTTTGGGGGAACGGATATGGCGGCTGATTTCGCAGCAGCGCCTTTTTTCGTCTTTGTTGGCATGCGTTTTTAGCTCCCTGTGGATACCCGAGTGAGGTATTTCCCATCTCTGGTATCAATCTTTAAAACATCTCCTTCGTTAATAAACAGAGGGACGTTTACGGTATAGCCGGTCTCCAGCTTGGCGGGCTTGCTGGCCCCCGTCACCGTGTCTCCGCGTACACTGGGATCGCACTGGACCACCTTCAAATCCACCGAGTTGGGCAAAGAAACACCGATGGCTGCACCATTGTAGAAAAGAATGGAAACGTCGATGTTCTCCTTCAAAAAATCCCGCGCATCCCCAAGCACGGAAGCCGAAAGAAACGTCTGCTCATAACTTCGGTTGTCCATAAAATAGAATTCATCGCCCTGCTGATAGAGGAACTGCATCTCCTTGTCCTCTATGTCGGGCTTCCCCACTTTTTCGCCACTCTTCAGCGTCGGCTGCAAAACACGACCGGTGATGAGACTCCGGATGCTCGTCCGCACAAAAGCCGAACCCTTGCCAGGTTTCACATGTTGAAAATCCACAATCTCAAAGGGCTCGTTGTCAATCTCAATCTTCAACCCTTTTCTGAACTCTGATGTATCTATCACTCCAGCCATCATTCGCCTTTCGAAAACAAGTGCAATGTCTCTCTAGGCGCTTCAGGCAAGGAGGGCAAGAAGTCTTCAAACTCAAAGTTCAGACTTCAATTGTGGCGCAGCCAACCGCAAAAAATAACGCCCTTTCCCCACGTTGCCATCCGGAAGCATCCCCAGCACAACAAAATAGTCCTTGTTGACCAAACGAATGAGCGTGAAAAGCTTCTCCGTCCCAACATGAACCTCCACCACATTGCCTGTACGCAAAAGCTCAGCCGTATTCCTAAGTTGAGACAGAATGCTCGAATATTCTATCCAAGCGCCCTGAACGTCAACAGCAGCACCTAGAGCGCTTGACTGCGCTTGATAGGTTTCTACAGCTATGCCGTCAAACCCCATTAAACTGCATGCTACTGCGCCTTCTACACCTAAAACTACGGCCTTTAAATGCGTTTCAAACGACATGTCGACCCCAACATGGATGTTAGTTCGCACACTTTCCACTGTTTGGGTTTAAAACGCAACAATTTGGAACAAAGCTGTCTTGACCACCCCAAAGACCACATGGCCCAACAGGCTCCAGACTTTCTCCCGCCTCACATGTCGGAAGAGCCTCCCCTAAATAAATGACAACCGGAAACTCCATGGGAACGGTTTCGACTTTCTTGCCGGTGCTCGCTACCTTCCCCTGAATTTGAAAACGCACCACCACCTCTGCCCCTGTCTCGAACTCCCCCTGCCCTGACTTTAATAATAAATCCATAAGGGTATAGGCGCCTACTGGCCCTATCATCGAAAGAGGAATCGTTAATATAGAGGATGCATTCGGTTCCAATACCCCAGCGATGGGCTCACCCTCCTCCAAAATCAACTTCGAAGTCCCCCCCTCTCCATAAAGATAATATTGGCGCGTCCACCCCGTCAGAATAATCCGGTTCTCCTTCTCGCTTGCTAAGAGATGATCATGCGCCCCCACCACGTCTTCGCCCTCAAGAACACTTTCCAAGTCCACAGCAATCAAATATTGAAAGCTGGCGTTGATGTTGAGCGCCCCACGCGCCATAAAATGATTGGCATCCACCCTGCAATCCGCATCCAAAGGCCGAAGCGAACGTACCATCATGGATATGCCCGGTGTTCGACAACTGCCCATAAACACACATAAACCCAATAGAACACATAATTGTATTTTCTTCTGACGCATGACTTCAACCTTCTAGAGATTTTGCACAACCGGTTTTCGGTTTAAAATGCGGGGGGTTATGAAGATGAGAAGCTCTTGGCGATTTTCTGTCTCTCGGTAGTTCTTGAAAAGATGGCCCAAAATCGGAATGCGGCTCAGCCCTGGAACCGAGGCGTTGTTCGACGAACCACTACGTACATAAATGCCGCCAATAACCGTGGTTTCTGCATCCTTCACCAATACCTGCGTGGTCGCCTCCTTTCGCTGTATGGCCGGTTGGCCGTTGGCCCCGGTGTTGGATGGGTCCGGCTGGTTGTTCTCCGCTCGAATGTTCATCAACACACTCCCATCCGCCGTAATGTGGGGAGTTACCTCCAGCGATAAACGCGCTTCCACGAAAGCCGTGTTGACCCCAGAGGCCGAAACTTGAGAGAAAGGCAATGAAATCCCCTGGCTTATTCGGGCCGTCGAATTGTCCATCGTCGTGACTTTGGGGGCGGAAATGGTTTTGACGTGCCCCTGGGTCTCCAAGGCCGAAAGACGAAGGTTTAACTGAAATGCCCCCCCCGCAGAGCCAAAAACCAAACCTAAACCCCCTCCGGAACCTGCCCCTACGGCTACAGGAAGGTTGACCGCATATTGGGGCGTCGGCGAGGTTCCTGCATTGGGCGTGTCTCCTGCCGCCCCCCCAACAGAAACCGTGTTGGGAAAAGCAATGCCCGTTGCATTGCCTGTGGCCGGAGACAAAGTCGCATGCCCACCCCATTGAATGCCAAACTCTTTGGTATAGTTGGTGTTGGCTTCAACAATACGACTCTCAATGAGAACCTGAGGCGTCTGCGTGTCTAAACTGCTCACCAAGGAACGCGCTCGTTCCATGTTGGAGGCCACTTCTCGAACTATGAGGGTATTGGTACGTGCGTCCACAGAAACATTGCCGCGTTCTGTCAGTATCTCTTTGATGCGATCCCTCATCTGCTCTGCATTGGCATAACTCACAGGAATCAGCTGAATCACCAAAGGCTCCTGACGAACCATCGTGCGCGCCCTCTCCTCACGCATACGCGCTTCTTCCTCAAGCGTCTTCATGGGCGCAACTCGAATGATGTTGTTGCCCAAACTTTCCTTCCCCAAACCCTTCGATCTCAAAATCAATTCCAGAGCCTGGTCCCACGGAACATTCTTCAAACGAATCGTTATCTTCCCCTGGACATCGTCCGCCACCACAATGTTTTTCTGCGCAATCTCCGCAATCATCCGAAGCAAATTATGAACAGCAATGTCCTTAAACTCGAAAGAAACACGCTTCCCAACAAAGGTATTCTTTGAAAAGAATTCCGCTTCATTCACAACAACTTCTTTCGAGGGTTTGTTGGCCGCAGGCTCACTTCCCGCCTTCCTCTCTTGAACCACTGCCTTGGGCACAATAAATTTCCATAACAAACCATTCCTTGTCTTTTGAACAACTTCCTCCAACTCTTCCTCACTGGTGACAACCATTTGAACATGCTCGTTTTCTGTCCCAGACTTAAATGTATTAATCATTTGAATAGGCGTGTTATAAGTGCTCATATCCAAATTGCGCTCAAGTTTTTCCGGCAAATGTGCATCATGAAGTGTGAGGACTGCGCTGTGTGAGTCTGGACGATTGACTTTCCATTTTGGCGCATCCGACAAAACAATTTCTATGTTTCCACCGGTGGGCGCTTCAATAAAACGAATGTTTTTCAAAAGAATGGGACGTCCAGAACGCGGGGTTTTCTCAGACTTTCTGTTTTTATTGTTAGACGGTGTGGCTTCAGATAGAGTTGCATCACCCTTCACCGGGTTATCGGCTTTTCGTATTTCAGGCGATTTTCCGTTGGCGCCCTCCTCATTTGTTTTTAAATTTAAAACCAATCCAGAGCTCAGCCTGGAAGTTGTCCAAGCCAGGGGAGCTTCGTTCAAGTCCAGGACAATACGAACTTTATCTTCATGATTTCCCTGACGAATGGATTTGATGTTCGCGTGTTTCGTCGGCAAACGAACATCCGAATGTACACCAAAGAGATCCAGGGCAAGGCGCGGAGGATTGCTCAATTCATAAACATCAAATTTGCCGAATTCTCCATCGGCCAAGACAATGAGTTTGTCTTTATTAAAGTCGACAGACAGAAGTTTTTTGGCCTGCTTTTGAACAGGTTGCTCATCTGTTTTCTGCGAAACAACATCCGATTGCTGTTGAAGCGCCGCCGCTTGCAGAAAGCGCGGAATCTCTATGTTTTCCTGCAGTGCAACGGTCACTTTCCCAAAGGCATATTGAGGAAGCAATAAAAATATTTGAATGGCTATCATTCCTATAGAAATTAAAATATTTTTAAACCTCAAAAACTTAGACATATTCGTCAACCATGAAAAAAACACGACAAGCCTCACTGAACTTGTCTGTTGCTCATTAAATCAACAGACGCTGAATTCATATCCTCGGATTTAACACACAATGCTGTATCTCTCACACCACCGTCAACATCTTGACTGGGTTCAGAAATAACCAGGCAATTTTGATAAATATTGCTAATTCTCCCAGCATGTTTGCCTATTCTGCTGTTCTTCCTAACAATATAACCCGTCCCTTGCGTGTCCTCCAACATTGCGACAGGGCTTGCATCGCCGCTGATAACAGCTACCAATGAAAGCTGGCCAATATCAAACCCACACAATAAATCTTCACATAAATTTTCTTCAATCTCAACATCATTTAAAAATGCTTGTCGATTTTGAAAAAATGAAAAAGGATCTCTAGGTATATCCATCGAAAAAAAGTTGTTATTCTCAAAATCAACCGTTGCTTTTTCGGGTTCATCCCTTGTCCTGTCGGATGCGGATGCCCCCATGTTGATGGTTTTTTCTTGAGAATTTTTCAATAGTTTGGGCGCTTCTGGCACTTTGGGCCCATCGTTCCCACTGCAACTCCACAAAACAAAGGCTAAACTTATAAAAAATGGCCTCATTTAGGGGCTCCCCCTATCGCTTTTTGATCCGTCGCCGGACGAGCCCCCAAAAATCGAAAGGTGTTTGCTAAAAAATCTGCTTTTAAAATTGGAGAAGAACCTGCAGCCGCCGCGTCCGACTTTTGAGTGGAAACCTTGCTGAGCCGAATATTGCTCACATTAACAATTCTACGCATGTGCGATATTTTTTGGAAAAACAAAGATATCTCTTGAAAATTTCCCCTGACGGTCATTCGAACAGGAATTTTTGCAAAAAATCCCACGGGGATTTCACGTAACGGTTCAACTTGAGCAATGTTTAAACCTGACCTTCTGGCCACTTCACTGATTTGCCATAACAGTTCATCTATGTCTTTTTCATCTGGAAGTTCCTCAAGCGCCAGTTTGAAGCCTGATTCAAGTTGCGTCATCTCTTGTTGAAGTTTGCGAAGATTTTCCGGCGCCTTTTGTTTCTCAGCCAGAACTTTTTCAAGTTGTATCTTCTGTATATTTTGTTTCTTTATTTTCTCTTCAATCGGCATGACAACAAAATAATAATGAATACCTGTCAAAAATAGAGCCACACCCATTGTCCAGGAAACTTTTGAAATCCAACTGGCGCTGTTGAGCTTTTCGAGATATTTTTCCATGTGCCACACTAACTAATATAATTCACACTCAACTGAATTTCAAAATCTACTCGTTTCCCAGAATGATTTGCCGACATATTATCTGTCTTTTGTTCAGCACGTCTTAACTCCACATTCTGAAAAAAATACTTAATGCTGTTCGTCAAAACATCTTCTGTCTTTCCAGGATTTGACAACAACTCAATACGCACTTGAAAACCATTTCTGGGTTTGTCAATAATACGGGCAATCCCTTGAGGTATCCGGACAATTGCATGGAGTTGTCTCATAAACTCTGCAACATCATCATGCGAACTTGCTTTCCCTTTCAAAAGACTCGGTGTGGCATTGTCATCAAACTCATCCAAAACAATTCCTGTAGGCGTCACCCATGCCAATGTGTTTAGAATCAATGCTGCACCTTTCCTATTCACCTTCAACTCATCCAATACTTTTAACCTCTCCAGCATTTCATCTCGTTTCTTTTCGAGCAGCCCAATCTCAACAACCGCTTCTTCTAACTCCTTTATTTTGGATTGCATCGAAATAATCACTCTTCTGTCGTGCTCCTGAGTCTTGGATCTGTTTTGATACCAAAGAAAATTTAAAAATATCGCACCCAATAACACCAATCCTAACAATATCAGCGTCTGAATGCCGTATTCCCTGCGCTTCTCCTGTCTGACAGGCAATAAATTTATATATATATACATAACCCTCCTAATATAATTTATCGCCGGGACTGCGTAGGGCAAGACCAACCGCAACCGTCCCTAACATCCCCATCTTCTCAATAAACTCATGGTTGAAACGTTTGGAGTCAATATGGATTCCTTTGAAAGGATCGATCATTTCCGTCTGCGTCCGAGTCCTGTCTTGAATCGCTTGAATCAGTCGCGGCGTCTTGGCTGCACCCCCTGAAACATAGACTTTTGAGAAATGGGAGTCCCCATAGCTTCCAGAATAAAAATCCAATGAACGCTGTATCTCTCCCGCCACCTGCTCTGCTATCTTCCCTATGGAAGCCTGAATCTGTTTTTGCGCGGAGACATCTATTTGACTTTCATATACGCTGGACTTCAATATCTCCGCTTCATCAAATGAAACATTGAATTGTTTTTGTATTTCTTCAGTAAATTGTTGGCCGCCTATATGGATATCTCTGGTAAACTCGGATATCCCTTTGCGAATAATATTAATGCCTACAACTTCTGCACCCATATTAATCAACGCAATGGTATCGTTCTCGTTAACCCCATAATTTGTATGAAAACAATTTTGAATCGCAAAAACATCGACATCAACCACAACCGGCTTTAGCCCAGACTCCCCTACAATCGACAAATAATCATTGACAATTTCTTTCTTCGCTGCAACCAAAACAACATCCATCTGCTTGGTCGCTTCATCTTCCTTCCTCGGCAGTATGAAGGTGTCTACAAATACGTCTTTTGCATCAAATGGAATGTATTGCTGCATCTCTGCGCCAATGGTCTCTTCTAGCTCAAAATGAGACATTGTCGGCATCGTTAACTTTTTTATAATGACTGAATTGCCCCCAATTCCAATGGCAACTTCTTTCCTCTTTATCCGCAATTCCCTCACAAGCTCCTGAATCGACTGCATAATGACAGACGAATTCATCAGCGCTCCCTCGACAATGGTCTCTGGAGGTATGTATTTGATTCCAAAATGCTCCAATACATAACGGTTGCGCTGCTTCTTCAGCCCCACAAGTTTAATACTCGTTGAACCTATATCCAATCCTATGGCTGGTTTTTCACTTGCCAAACGGAGCCTCCACTTGTCTTGTATTGCAAAAACAGATGCCGGCCTCATGGAGCGCCGTGTATTCATTGGACGTCCAAATACCTATGGCTGTGCTTCCATGCGTTTTGAACGATATTGGAGCATCTCTCGAAAACCCAAACCTTTGATTAAAAACCATCGTAATTGATGATCTGCAAAGCAGGTGCTGCAATTTCAACAAAGAGTGCTGCCTCCCAGAGAAACTTTCCTTCCCGCTCCCGCCTTCGGGGAAGGATAAAAAACCTTGGGGGTGTACCTGTGTTAACGGGCTATGTGGGCTAAACTTGCTTTTCCTAAGCCAGCAAAGGTAGGTAGGCTAGCATGCTGCTTTCTATTTCACCCACCCCCCACGCCTCCTCTGGCCTCCTCGTCCTCCCCCTCTTCTCGGATAGCTTCGCTAAAACCTCCCATAACACCTCCCTGGCGCCCCTCCCCCCTGCCTTAGAAAAAACCCTAAGGCCCCTCCTCCTCCAGGAAAAATTCAGCGCCAAGGCCGAACAAAGCTTCCTCCTGCATATGCCCCAGGGACTTCCTCAACCCCGCCTCCTCCTCCTGGGCTTGGGCGAAAAAGCACTCCTCCAAAATGACAAACTACGAAACCTCCTCGGAAACATCGTCAAAACAGCCAAAAAACTCAATGCCCCCAAAGTCAGCCTCCTCTGGCCGGAAACCCTTTGTACGCCTGACAACATACAGGCCGCCGCCGAGGGCGCTGTGCTGGGCAGCTATTCCTTTGACAAGTGGAAAAGCCAAAAAAACCCCGCAGCCCCCCCCAAATCCCTTCAGTTTGTCTGCAAAACCCATCCCCCCCGCCTGCGCCAACTCCAAACCGCCCTCTCCCTGGGACAACGCATCGCCCAAGCTCAAAACTGGGCCCGCGCCCTCACCGACGAGCCTGCCCACAGCTTGACACCCCTCGCCTTGGCCAACGCCGCTAAAACCATGGCCCTTCAACATGGACTTAAAGCGCGCGTCTTCGGCCGCAACGCCTTGAAGCGCCTGCGTATGGGAATGTTTCTCGCCGTCGCTCAAGGCAGCGCCTTGGAGCCTCAACTCATTGAGTTGCGCTATGAGCCTAAATCCCCTGTACATAAAAAACGTAAACCCCTCTATTGGGTGGGTAAGGCTGTTACTTTTGACTCGGGCGGACTCTCCCTTAAGTCCCACTCGGGGATGCTGGGCATGCATGCGGATATGGCAGGAGCTGCCGCCGTCATGGGCGCCATGCAAATGGTGGCCTCCCTGCGCCCCCCCTTCCCCGTCGTCGCCCTCCTCGGGGCCTGCGAAAATATGCCCTCCCATAAGGCCTATCGCCCTACGGATATCCTCATCTCACGTATGGGGAAAACCGTCGAAGTCTCCAATACCGACGCGGAAGGCCGCCTCGTCCTCGGAGACTTGCTCTGTCTGGCCGCTGAAAACAAACCCCTGGCCATTGTCAACCTCGCTACCTTGACGGGCGCCTGCATGGTCGCCCTCGGCCACTCCATCGCCGGCCTCTTCGGCAACAACGAAACCCTCCTGGCCCACCTGGAAAAAGCCGCTCAACAGGCCGGAGAAAAAATATGGCGCCTCCCCCTCTGTGAAATACAAAAAGAAGAACTCAAATCCGACGTCGCGGACTTGAAAAATACCGGGGACGGCTATGGCGGCGCCATCCACGGCGCCCTCTTCCTCCGAGAATTCGTCCAGGAAACCCCCTGGGCCCACCTGGACATTTGCGGACCCTCCCGCAGCTTACACCCCTCCGGATGGAAACATAAAGGCGCTACGGGCTTCGGCATGCGTACCCTGCTCGCCCTCTTGGAACAATTGCCGACTGCCTAAAATATACCCCCAGCGGGCTTAAGGCGTCTCTTCCTCCACTGCGGGCATAAGCTCAGGCTCTACCTCCGGCGCCGACTCCGCCTCCTGGACTGCCCCCCCCCCAGCCGGTACCCCCCCCTCCGTTGAAGACGCCGCCTCTCTCTTCTCCTCAAGCACAGCTTCTTTCGTTGCAGCTTCCTTCTCTGCGCTTTCCTTCTCCGCGCCCTCTCTCAACGCAGCTTCCTTGGCCACGCTTTCCTTTTCAGCCGCCTCCTTGCTTGCACTTTCCTTCTCGGCAGTTTCCTTCGCTGCACTTTCCTTCTCGGCAGTTTCCTTCGTTGCGCTTTCTTTCGCCGGAGCCTCCTTCACAACGCTTTCCTTTGCCGTGGCTTCCGGAGGCTTCGCAGGGGCCACACTCAGCCCGTCCCAACAGTTGGAAGCCTGCGTCAGCAGGTTGGCTGAATTGCACAAGTCATGCCCAACCCGAGGCCATAAAGCAGCGCTGTCCAAGGCGGGTATGTCCACCACATAGGCCTCAAGCCTGTTGAGGCTTGGAGCAACCAATAACCCCCGCGTCGCGGACAAGGGCCATAGCCCCAAGGCATGCTCCGTCTCCACAACAGGCCACTGGTAACGCAGGGCTATGTGCGCATCGTCTATCCCGAGAATAAAACCGTCTGCCGCTAACAGCATATGCCCGTCCCCTGTTAAAAGTCCCCCCCTCCCTCGCCATAGCACCCCTTCCACTTCCCCCCTCCTGCGGCCATCCGCCCCTAACTCCAATACCCCTCCGGCCAACGGCCCCTCCCCTCCTCCCCCGCTTGTACCCAACCATAACCCCCCCTCCCGCGTCAGCAGCAGGGACGTATATGCCCGGTAGCCGGCTATGGACATGGGGCTTAAGTTGAGCCTAAACCCCAGCAGCTGCACCCCCGCCCTCAGCCATAGGGTGCTGCGCGTCGCCGCAATCTCCATGGGCGGGGACTTCTTCTCCATGGCATAGGCACCCCTCTCCTCCAACCCCTCCGGCCTTAGGTGCATGGCCCTCAGCCATGTCTTCTGCCCCACCTCATCCAACATATAAAGCTGCATCTCCCCCTGCTCGCTGAGGGCTGCCACCATCGGATGCGTCTCGTCTATGTGCCCCGTAACCACCCCCATGGAGGTGCACCCCTTGCCTAACTCAAAACGTACCACCACATATTTGAGCTCCCGGCTGCTGCCGCTGCTCCCCGTGGAAAGCGGTAAACGCGTCAATATGGAAAGCGGCCCCCTAACAGAAGCGTTTAACACCACCATCCTCCCAAAAGAAGCCCCTGTCCCAAATTGCGAAGCCTCGCATGCCCCTACCCCCTCCGGCCGCCTCCCCGTCTGTACATCCCATACATAAATCTGCCCGCCTATGGCTACAACCACCACCTCCCGGCCATTGTGCTTGGCAATAACAGGAGATACCTTCGCTACCCCCAAAGCCTCTGTCGCCCATATAAGCCTTCCTTGCGTGTCTATGGCTAATACCCGACACGCTAAACCTCCACAACCCTCCCCCGGGCCTGTGGCAAAAACAAACAGCCCCGTGGAAGTCTGGGCCAATTCTACCTCAGCATTCAAGGGAAAGGGCTCCAACACCCATTTCTTGCGGCTGATGTGCAGATGCATGTCGCTGGAGGGAAAACGCGCCAAGCCCTCGATGGGCGTCAACGTCAGCTTCGTCCCGGCACTCCTAATGTCATGCTGGCCATAAATCTCTCGGAATTGGGCCAAGTCTATTTCAAAGCATTGCTGAAAAACCACCTTGCCCGGCAACTCCGCAACACAGGGGACAGTGCTCGCCAGCACGGCTTGAGCGCCTATCTGCGCCTCCAGGCCAAAAAAACGGCCTTCGGCTTCCGTCGACACCATGCTTAAAAAAACCTTGTCGTCCCTCCCCCAAAATCGGTTCTCATCCTCAGGTAAAAACCTAAAGCCAAATACCTTGCCGGATAACTCGGAAGACGCTTCCTCCTGTGAAGCTGCTTTGAACCACAACCCCTTCAAAGCAAATATGCCCGCCGCACAACAGGCCAGCACCGCACAAGCCCCTAAAACCACATGAGCCCAGCGTTCACGCATCTGTCCAGCTCCTTTGGTTAATGGCTTATTATCTCAACGCGCTTAAATTTTCTTCGTTGAGGATGTTTTTTCCTTCCGAGGTATAGAGGTGTTCAATTCGGTGGGCATAACGCTCGGTAATTCTGCTGCGTACAATCTTCATGGTGCTGTTCATCAACCCGTTCTGTTCGCTAAACCCTTCGGGCAATACCGCAAGGGCCGTCGGCAACCATTGCTCGGGGAATTTGCCGGCATATAGGCCGCCTTTTCTGTATTGCTTCACTTCATCCTGCAAAAGGCTCAGCGCCTTGCGTTTGCCTTCGGGTGAATCCCATTCCAAATGCTGTTCTCTTATATAGGCCTTCAGAGCTTCTTTGTTGGGCACAACCAAGGCCGAAGTATAGGGGTTCTGGTTGTTATAAAGCATCAGGCAGTCAATATAGGGCGAACGGGTGGCAATCTCCTCCTCAATGCCTTCAGGACTGTATTTTTCGCCGCCGCTGCTGATAAGCAGGCTTTTGAAGCGGCCTGTCACATAGAGAAAACTGTCTTCATCCACGTGGCCCATGTCGCCCGTGTGCAGCCAATTGTCGCGTATGGCTTCGGCAGTGGCCTTGGGGTTTTTCCAATAGCCGCCCATAACGTTTTCCCCGCGGATAACAATCTCCCCCTTCTCCCCTATCGGAAGCTCTTTGCCGTCGGTATCGCAAATTTTTAAATCCATCGGCTGTACAAGAAAACCCGAGGAGCCCAGCTTGTGGTTTTTCCAGCCATTGGCCGAAACCACCGGTGTGGCTTCCGAGAGGCCATAGCCCTGAAACATGGGAATGCCCAACGCATAATAAAAACGCTGTATGTTGGTATCCAAATAGGCGCCGCCGCCTATAAAGAAATCCAACTCTCCCCCGAAAAACGCACGCACCTTCGAGAAGAAAATTTTGTCGTATAAAGCCAAAAGCGGACGCTTCCAAAATTGGGCAAACCCGCCCTTGTTGTGGCCTTCTTTATTATAGGAATAGGCTAGGTTTAATGCATGGTTAAACAGCTTCCAGGTGAGGGGGCCTTTGGCCTGAATTCCCGCTTCAATATTCTTCCTGAAGTTTTTGGCCAAGGAAGGCACGCTCAGCAAAATGTTCGGTTTTATCTCTTGGAGGTTGCCGGGAATGTTTTTCAGCGTCTCAATGGGCGTACGCCCCGCTTTCACTGTGGCCACACTCGCGCCATAGGCCATGAAGCAATAGAAGCCCGCCACATGCGCAAAACAATGATCCAAGGGCAAAATGAGGAGGTTTTTATAGTGGGGGGGAAACTGCATGGTGGACATGGCCTGTTCCACGTTGGCCGTATAGTTGCGGTGGGTGAGGATGACGCCTTTGGGCGAGGCGATGGTGCCCGAGGTATAGCTGATGTTGGCGAAGTCCGCGCCCACCAGCTGCGAGCCGGCCACTTGGACACATTCGGGCTCGGCGCTGAGTTTCTGGTCACCCATGCGACAAACTTCGCTGAGCGGAATTTCCTTTTCGCGGTATTCGTCGCGCTCGTCGAGCACAATAATTTTTTCCAGCAAAGGCAACTCGTCGACAATGGCGCGTATTTTCGGCAACTGTATGCCCGAGACCACAACATATTTGGACTCGGAATGTTGCAGACGGAAAAGCAATTCGCTGCGCTCTTCGAGTTTGATGGACAAGGGCACATTCACAGCTCCGGTATGGAGAATGGCCAACTCGCCCACAATCCAATCGTTCCTCCCCTCTGAAAGCAGGGCTACCCTGTCTTTGTAGCCGACGCCAAGCTGCAACAACCCGGCAGCAATACGGTATACCTGTTCTTTGGTTTGGCTGTAGCTCAGCGCTTCAAAACGGTTGGTTTTCTTTTCCCACAGGAAGGGGTTAGGGGCATATTTCTCAACACATTCATGAAACAATTGGATGATGGTCTTCATGGCTCTTAACTGTTTTTCTCTTTAGGGGACAACATGGAGAATATGCCCTTGGGAATGGGCTGAAAACTCCGGCGCATACATGGACTGTATGCTGGCCGGGGCCAGCCGGAATTTTCCCACCATGCTTGCAACCCAACGGTAGCTCAACCTAAATTCTCCTTTAGGCAACTTCTCAAAAAAATAATTCTGCCCTGAGTCCCTCACCTCTTCATAACAAGCATAACCCTTCTCCCATCGCCACCCGGAAAGCATGCTGCGAGGCTCAAAACCTGCCGCCCTCACGTCCCTTATATGCACATATTCGGCTGGGGCCTTCACTTTAAGCCTTAACTCTACCTCCAGCTCCTCCCCTAAGTGAAGCGCTTCCCCTTCTTTTAAAGGAATACGCCTTAGCCCCCCTGCTCCGGCTGTATTTTTAAAATAGGCGCGCGAAACCGCAAACAAGTCCCCATCCCCTTTTTCAGGCAAACGCTCCGTGGAATAGTGCCAGGTGGCCGAGGCAAACTGAAACCCGTCCGTCTTCTGCAACACTTGAATGCGACTCATGGTTTTTGGCTGAATCTCCTGGCCCTCCAATACCCATTGCTGCCGGCCGGTCTCCAGCCGAGAAGGCTCAAACACAAACGTCTTCTCGGCCGGCCCCATGTGCACCTCCACTCGCTCCTCCTTGCCTATGAGGTTTTGTAATTTCAAATAGCCCACCAAGGCATAAAGCACCTCTGCCGTCGTGCGCGTCGAGCGCCAATGCGACAACTTCTTGTTCAAAAAAAGCCAGTGCACCAACCCCTTGGCACGCGCGTCCCCAGGGGAAATTTTCGTCAGCGCATGCAGGGTGAAGGCATGGTTTTCAAGGGTATCGTTATACCATACCCAGGACATGGCCTCGGGAGCCCAAAAACGCCCCTCGTTCTCTGTCTCGCGCGAAAGCCTCATCCAACTCTCCAACCACGCCTTGGCGCGCCGGTTCTCCTTCATGTGGTGCAAAGTCAAAGCCGTCAACATGCGCAGCCTCGGGGCAAGTTGCGCCCGCTTGGCCTCGGCATAGGCGAGGAGTTTTTGCTGCTTCTCCTTGCTGATGCCCGTCACGGAGGGCTCAAACAAGGAGGCTGCATAATTCACTAAGACGACGTCTTCTATACACCCCCCCTTCTTCATACAACCCTCTAGCCACCCCACTAACTCCCCTTTGAGAAAATGCCACCCCCTCGCTACCATGGCCTCCGGAATCGGCATCTCAAACTCCTTGGCCCGCGCAAAACCTACCAGCATATAGCCGGTCATATAAACGGATGAGCGCCCCCCCGGAAACCAGGGGAAACCCCCATCCGGGTTTTGAATACGCTGCAATTTGTCCAGTGCGTGGCGGGTTTGCTGCTGCGCAACCCCCGGCTCCAAAAGGTTGACGGCCTTCACCCATGGGGGCTCCTCCCCCCCCCTCGCGTTGGTGAAAAAGGGCGTCTCCTCCAGGGCCAACTTGCGGTTGGCATCCGCTTCGTCAAAGCGTGCAAGCGGCGTTGTACGCTGGGGGGCCAACTGCTCGGCCCAACTCGAAAGCTGGGGGTTTTGACGAAACAGGGAGGCCAGCATGCCCGCAGAAAAAAACCGGTTAAAGGTTTGTTCGCTGCACTCATAGGGGTAGGTGGCTAAATAGGGTAAGGCTTCTAGGGCCCCTGCCAATAGCTGCCCATCTATCCCTATGCTTAGCCGCTCATTGAGCCGCGTAGCGTCCGCCTTGGCCATGTCCTCAAAAACCATCTCCTTCTTCTGCTTCCCCTTCAGGGCTATAAAACGGGACTGGGTTAAATGCATACGCGAGGGCAGGAGGGGCAAAATCCTCTGCTCCCCGTCTGTGTAGTCCCCTGCTTTGGCGAATACCTTCACCCCCACCTCCCCTAGGCCTAGGGGGACTTTTAAAATAAACTCTAACTTTGCTAACCCCTGCGCCGGCACGTGGAAGGCCCGCCGGGGTTCTACAAGGCCAAAACGGGCGTTCAACGACTGCTGCGTTTCCGGCTCAAACAATTCCAAAACCAGCTCGCCGGACAGGGCCTCGCCGCTCGCGTTGTTCACCACAACCGCCCATGTCGCCTCGTCCCCCTCCCGTAAAAACCTCGGCAAATAGGGGCGTACCATCAGCTCCTTCGCCGTCTGCGTCCTCTGCGTCAACACCGGGCTGCCCTGCCCCCGCTGGTTGTGGGCTACCGCCATGACATTCCATGAGGTGAGGGCGTCGGGGACTTCAAAATCCATGCTCGTCTGCCCCCGGGCATCCGTCGTCAGCGTGGGCAAAAAGAAAGCCGTCTCCGCAAAATTTTGGCGCAGGGGGGGGCCGGCCGACGGCGACGGCGGCGGCGGCGCACCCGCCACCCCTTTGGGCGCCTGTTCGGCCATCATGGGCATTGCCAAACCCCTGCTCCGGCTGAGCCCTCCCCACCCCCCGACGTCCATCGCCAGAGAAATGCCCTCCGGCATCCATGGCCGCCAACGCTGCGGGTAAAGCTTGAGTACGCTGGGCAAAGCGTGGGGGGCTAAAGCATCCAAGGAGCGATCGTACATCAGCCCCAATACCTCGGCTTCGCCCTCGCCCGCAGGCTTGCCCTTGTGGTTGACGGAAAGGACAAAACGCTCCTGTACCCCCGGACGCAGCTGCTCGCGGAAACTCGAAAACGACAAGCCTAACTCTTTGTTGTCCCAGGGGACGGTTATGTCCATGGACATAGGGCGGGCTATAAAATCCCTGAGGCTTAAAATACGAAGGCTGAGGCCCCCCCTGTCCTCTTCCCCTATACGCCATTTAAACTCCCCTAGGGTATCCCCCGCATAAACCCATTGGGCGCTCAGGCGCTTGTCCCTCCTAAAAAGCTCTATATAAAAAGCTTGGCCCTTGTGCCGGGAGGCTAAAAATAATTTTAACTCCTCGCCTACTTTTAGCTCCGTCTTCTCCAACTGTACCCATGCCTCCAATGGCATGCCCAAACGCGTGTCCACTACCAGCAAGTCCTGCTCCGCGGAGCATGGCTTTCCAAAGGCGTCGCGCGTTTCAAATATAACTCTATAGGCCCCCCGCGGAATATGCCCTATAACCACCTCCCCTCGCCCCTCCTCGTCTAAAATAACCCCACCCTGCTTCTCTAGGGCCCCCTCCCCCCAACTGCGCAACTCCTCTGGCCAGTCCATAGGGCCCCTCTGCCTACCCCAAGGGTAGCTGTAGTCCACAGGGCTTGGGCCCACCTCCCGCTTGGCTTGGGGGTTGAGGGCAAAAAGCTTCCATGTGCCCCGGCCCTTCTGGCCTATGCCGTTGAGGGTTTGGTTGCGCAGCGGAAGGCGAATTTCCTTGTCGGCTTTGAAAAAAGGCGCACCCTGGAGTTGAAACACAGGGTTGAGGGCACGCGCGCCCAAATGCAAATAATAAGCAATGGCTTGCGTCTCCCCACCTTCATCCATCACGTCGCCTGTTATGCTATAAACATAGGCTACGTCCTCCTTGAGGGTAGGGCTGGCGTCGGCCATAAACGCTATCTCAAAACGGCCGTCCGGGCCAAGCCTGCTCTCCCCCTGCGCAACGGTTTGCCGGGGCTCGGGCGGGGACAACCACCACCACCTTAGCCAACGGGGCTCCCTGTCTACCCTCCACTTTAGCCTCCCCTGGGCTAAGGGTTGCCCAAAATAATATTTGGCCTCCCCCACCAACTTCACCGGCGCATTCAGCTTCGCCGCCTCCTGCTTCCCCAAAAACCGCGCTTCAAAAGTGGGGCGCTTATATTCCGCTACCGTCAATGCGGCCCTGCCTATCTCCTCGCCTTGGGGGGTGCTCACCACCAAACTCCACCCCCCTAGCAAACCCTTCTCGGGAATTTTAAACTCCCCGGAAACGCTGCCAAACGCATTGCTCTGCACACTTTGGGTCGCCACTTCCCTGTCGTTGGCATCCCTCAGAGACACCTTCAACGTCTGCTCGACAGCAGGGGAAAACGAGGCCAAAGTGGGGTTGCTGGGGGTTAGCCATATGGCTTTATAATAAAGCGTCTGGCCAGGGCGATAGAGGGTTCTGTCTAAAAATACCAGGCTCCTGTCCTCCCAATAAGGGTTCCAATAATGGCTGTTTAACTCGCTAACCGCCCTGTCTTGCCCACGAGAAGCCCAAAAGAAAAAAGCGCCGCCCGTTTCCTTCAGGGTTGCTTTGCCTTCGCGGTTTGTCTGCCCAAGCGCATGGGACTCAAGGGAAGCGCCGGCCCCCCCCTTCCCCTCCTCACAAGCATAAAGGGTTACCCCCTCTTCAGGCGCCCCTGTGGCGGCGTTAAGCACCAAAGCCTCTAACCCATCCCCCGTCCCGCGTATCACCAGGGAAAGCTCTGTTTGAATCAACAACATCTCATACGCACGCATCTCCCTGTCCGGAGCAAACGTGTTTTGAGTGGAAACCAACAGCCAATAGGCGCCTTTGCCGGGCAACTGGGGCGTCACTTCCAACTCCTGCGTTCTAAAATCCCCCTTTTGCGGCACTTCCACGTGCCACGCTGTCGGCGAGCCTATCCACCGCTTCTTCTGAAACACCGTTGTCCTGTCTTCGTCGTTTTTGGAATAGCCAAAAACATTCGGCAAGTCGGCAATAGGGTAGGCGCGGAAATAGAGTTGAGGCACATTACGCAACTGTATTTTTAGCTTCGCCTTTCCCGGCGGCTGGTGCATGGGCGCATATACGGACAACTCTTCCCTGAGCAACTCTCCAAGCAATTCTCGACACCGCACAGTCCCTTTCCCAGGCAAATTCGCTTTGACACAGGCCTGCAACAGGGTGTGGCTTCGGGCGGGCTCGTCCATGCTCCCCAGCCATTCGGCCAACTGCGCTTGTACCCGGGCCCATTCGGGCTTGCCTCCCAGCAAAGGAAGCTGCGCTTCCAGTGCAGCATAACGTGTTTTTAAGTCTACCGAGTGTAGGCCTACCAAATGGAAACGCAGCACTTCTGAAGCTTCTTCCGCACGCCCGTTTTGCCGGTGCCAGTCATATAAGTCTTTGTATACCCAGGCCGCACGGTATAGCGGCGGCGCTTTCGCGTCTGTGGGGTCTCCCTCCGCTTTCAAAAAAGCCAGCTCCGTTTCAGGAAGCTTCCGGCTCTCCCCCTCCTCTTGCGCCCTGTTCACTTGCCTCGCTAAAAAATCCGCCCATAGCAACGAAAGCTCCCCCCTTAAACTTTTGTCCTTCTCTGAAGCTTTCCTAAAAAAACTCTCCCATGACATCTCCTCCCACTCAAAACCCCCTGTATTGGAGGTTTTCAATTTTGAATAGCCTTTTAGTTTCGTTATGTCCGTGGAGTTAAGCCCCGCACGTCGCTTCCATGCCTTCCCCAACGCGGCATTCTGTGTTTGCGTTATTTGCTCCCATGTCCAAACAGCTACCGACTGCTTCTCCCAACCCTCCACGGCGGGGCGCTGCCCAATCCCCCAGGCAAACATGCCGGCATAAACCGATAAGGCCTTAAAATAGCCCATGGCCGTCAGGGCAAAAGCAACGTCTTGCTGCGGCCAGCTTTCGCGGGCAAACCAGTTCACCGCTCCTTCATACTCGCGGCGAGACTGCAAATAGGCAGCGCCTTTTTGAAGGGCCAAAGCCCAAGCCATGGCGTCACCCTTCTTCTTGGCTGCCTTCATTTCTTTTTGAATGGCCAGCAGCGGCGCTTCCAGGGGGGCAGGGGTTTCTTCCAGCGGGGTTGCGCCGCTCATTTGTATGAATATACCCAACAACAATGCAAGCATGGGTAGCCCTCCATGGGCCTTTTAGGGTTGCTCTATTTCCTTCCTAACCCCACCACATAAACTTCAAAACTGGCACTCCGTGTAGCCTTAGGGCGTACCACCTTTACCTTGCTAAACCCCTCGGCTACCGCTTTTCGGAATTCTTCAAAACCACCCCCCATAAACAACTTGGCGACAAAGTTTCCCCCGGGCAAACCATAGCGAAGGGCCAAGGCCAGGGCGCGCTCAGCCAAAGCCAGGGAGCGCGCTTCGTCGGTAATTTTTATTCCGGTCGTCTTGGGGGCCATGTCTGAAATGACGCAGTGGAATGAAAACCCCAACCCCCCTAAAAAAGCCTCCACCCCCTCGCTGTATATGTCCATGGCAACGGTGGCTACCTGCGCAAAGGGCAAGGGGCGGATGGGGACTAAGTCTATGCCTACCACCCTACCGGAGGGGCCTACCTTTTGGGCCAATATTTGTAAAAACCCCCCGGGGGCTGCCCCTAAGTCCAAAACATTCTGCCCGGGCTTTAGCAGGGCAAGGGAGACGGCCATCTCCTCCATTTTGAAAGCGGAGCGTGCACGTAGGCTTTCTTTTTGGGCTTTACGAAAAAAATAGTCTTTGGGTTGGTAGGTGCGTTTAGCCACAATCTTTGCTAGCATAGCCTATTTGCTATGGCCGGTTGCGGAAACTGTGGTTGCACATTGGAATTTGTCGCCAACCGAGTGGGACGGCAGACGGAATGTCCCCACTGCGGGTGTGAGTTGCGCGCTTGCATCCACTGTCGCCACCATGACGAGAGTGTCGCCAAAGCCTGCAAGGAGCCTTTTGCCGAGGTGCCTTCGGACAAGGAAAGCGCCAACTTTTGCGAATATTTCCAGTTGGGCGAAGGCCAAAAACGTGAGGGAGCCACTTCCAAAGAGGCGCTGCTGAGTCTTGCGGAAGGCCTTTTTAGAAAAAGTGGGCCTTAGGGGCCGCCAACACCGGTGCTTTCCCCGCTGGGGAGGGGGGGAATGGCGTGGGCTATATGCTCAATACGTACGGTTACCACACGGGAGTTGTCCATTTTGGCGACGAGTATGCGTATGCCGTTCAGCATCAACGTGTCCCCCACCACGGGGACTCTGCCCAACTGAACCATTAAATAGCCGCCTATGGTGGTAACCTCCGCCTTGTCTACTTCAAACTCTAAACCCAACCTGTCTTCTAAGTCGTCTAACTGCGCCGTCCCCGGTAACTCCAAATGGCCCCCCGGTAAGACACGTACTGCTTCCTGCCGCCGCCCCAGCGAGGCCACACTGCCTACCAACTCGGAAACAATGTCCCCCAGCGTTACCAACCCGGAAGTTCCCCCGTGCTCGTTGACAACCACGGCAAAATGTCTCTTGCGCCGCCTAAACTCCGTCAGCAACTGCTCCAGGCTGATGTTCTCCGGCACAAACAAAACCGGTCGCTGAATTTGCGCCAGGGTTTTGAGTTGCCCCTCCGCAAGCATGCTGAAAAGCTCCCTCGTATTCACCACCCCCTCCACCTCGTCCAAATTGCCGTGGATGACCGGCAACCACGCATGCCCCGAGTTGCGCGCAATGGCCACATTCTCCTCAAGGCTGTTCTCTATGTCCAAACACACCATCTCCCGCCGAGGTACAAATACGTGACGGGCCGTCTTCTCCACCATGGAAAGGGCCCTCTCCAACAACTCCGCCCTCTCCTGCGCAATGGCCCCCGAGGCCGCTGAGCGCGCAAAAATCAACTTCAACTCGTCCTCATTCAAAACCTCCCCCGCTGCCAAAGTCTCCTTGCTTTCAAGCCCCAAAAATCGAAGCACCAGGCGAGTGCCCACATTCAACACCCAAATGACAGGGTGGAATAGGAAGGCAAACAAACGCATGGGCCACGCCAACAACACCGTCGTCGACTCGGCCCTCGCAATGGCCGCCGTCTTGGGGACTTGCTCCCCCAACACAATGTGCAAAAAAGTCATGAGGGAAAAGGCCGCAACAATGCTGCCGGTGCGCGAAACCACCTGCATGCTTTCGGTGTCCGGCAAAAGGCGCGTCAACAGCGGCCCAAACAGTTGGGCAAAAGCCGGCTCCCCCACCCACCCCAAGGCCAGAGAGGCCAGCGTAATGCCCACCTGGCAGGCCGAAAGCCAGGTGTCCAGGTTTTTGCGCATGGACAGAGCCAAAGCAGCCCCTGCGCGCCCTTGGCTTGCCAAAGCCTCCAGTTGCGTTGTCCTCACTTTGACGAGGGCAAACTCTATGGCTACAAAAAAAGCGTTGAGGGCCAACAGCAGCGCTGCGAGGATGAGAGAACCCAGTTGCATCTTGCTTCCCGAAGGAAACTTTTCCCCTTATTCTGAAGGCGGGTTGGAGTATAGGTTGGGAGTTTCAAACATGGAGGATTCGGCGTCTAGGCTTTCATTTGTCGCGCACGTGCACGCCTGCGTTTCAATGCAGCTTTCTTGGTTTGAGCGCGAGATTGTGTGTTTCTTTTCGTCCTATTCGTTTTTGGGTTTGACATTCCTATTTCCTTGGTTGAGCAACACGTTATTGTGACTCATAACCCTTTTTGCCGCCTATGAACAAGCTGGAAGAAGTTGAACAACGTTTCGAACGTTTGAATGTGGAACTTGCCAACCCCGAGGTGCTGGCCAACGCACAACGCATGCAAAAACTTGCAAAAGAGCATGCCTCCCTGGAAAAAATTGTCGAAAAATATAGGGCTTGGAAAAAAACCCTCTCAGACATTCAGGCCGCAGACGAGTTTCTTCGAAGCTCAGACATGGACTTGAAAAGCATGGCCAAAGAAGAATTGCCCCTGCTTGAAAAACAACGCGAGGCCCTGGAGCAGGAAATTCACCTCCTGCTGCTCCCTAAGGACCCCAATGACGAAAAAAATGTCATTGTTGAAATACGCGCCGGTGCGGGGGGTGACGAGTCCGCTCTCTTCGCAGAAGAAGTCATGCAAATGTATTTGCGCTTCGCTCAAAAACAAGGCTGGACGGCGGAATTGTGGGACTTGAGTTCCGGCAACGCGGGCGGACTCAAGGAGGCTGCTTTCAGCCTCTCGGGCCAGGCCGTCTTCTCGTGGATGCGCTATGAGTCGGGCGTCCACCGCGTCCAACGTGTGCCGGACACGGAAACACAGGGCAGAATTCATACTTCCACCATTACTGTGGCGGTGATGCCGGAGGCTGAGGATGTTGAGGTGGAGGTGAATATGGCAGACGTCGAAATGCAGGTGTTTCGCTCCACAGGCTCCGGAGGACAAAGCGTCAACACCACGGACTCGGCGGTACGCCTCATCCACAAACCCACCGGTATTGTCGTCAAATGCCAACAGGAAAAAAGCCAAACCAAAAACCGCGCCATGGCTATGAAAATACTCAAGGCCAAATTGTTGGAGTTGGAGCAGGACAAACAACAAAAAGAGCGCGACAACCTGCGCAAAGGCCAAGTCGGCACGGCGGACAGGAGTGAAAAAATACGCACCTATAACTTTCCGCAGGACAGGTTGACGGATCACCGTATAGGCCTAACGCTACACAACCTGCCCTCCATTATGATGGGTAACCTTGAAGATATGGTTATTGCCTGCCGTACCTATTTTCAGGCGGAGGCTTTGCGGCATAATACGGCTAACTCCCCTGGTATCCCTCCCCTATGAGCCCTTCCCCCCATAACCCTACTCTGTGGACGGTCTCCTCTGTCCTGCTGTGGACTTCTCGCCAATTCCAAAAGCTCGACATGGACGCACCCAGGCTGAGCGCAGAGTTGCTGCTGGCGCATGTGCTTCAATGCAGCCGTATCGCCCTCTATTTGGAATATGACAGGCCGCTGGAGGCACAGGAGTTGCGCGCCTATCGCTCGCTGATTCAACGCCGCTGCAAGGGGGAGCCGACGCAATACCTCATCGGCTCCAAGGAGTTTTATCTGCGGCCTTTCCTCGTGGACTCCAGGGCGCTCATTCCTCGCTTCGAAACCGAATTGCTCGTCGACTTTGCACTCGAAAAATTGCCCAAAGACCAAAAAGCCCGCGTCGCGGATGTTGGAACGGGCTCCGGGTGCATCGCGCTTTCCCTCGCCCTTGAGCGGCCGGAGTTGGAAATATGGGCGACGGACATTTGCAAGGAGGCCCTCGGCCTTGCGCAGGAAAATTGCCAGCACCTGGGCGCGCCCCAAAACCTCCACTGGTGCGAGGGGAACCTGCTGGAGCCCCTGCCCCCTATGCCTTTTGAAATGGTGGTTTCTAACCCCCCCTACCTCTGCGCGCAGGAGCTTCAAAACCTTCAGCGCGAAGTCAGCTTTGAGCCCAAATTGGCCCTCGACGGCGGCGAGGATGGGATGCAACTCCTCTTTCAACTCATCCACCAGGCCCCCCGCTGCCTTGCCCCGGGAGGCTGGCTGCTGCTCGAAATAGGGGAGCAACAGGCGGAAAAAATTCACCAACAGCTTATAGAAGCTGGGTATGTTGACATTGTCATACATCAGGACTGGGCGGGATTTCACCGCATCGCCCAGGCCCGTCTGCCATAAGGGAAATATATGGACGCTCTTGCTGTTAGTGGAAATGGGCCTTTGAGAGGACAAACCTTCGCCTCCGGATCTAAAAATGCCGCCCTGCCCCTCCTCGCCTCCGCCCTCCTGGCCAAAGGCACCTGTCACTTTGAGAATGTCCCCCAGCTGGCCGACATACGCACCATGCTCAAATTGCTTCGCCACATCGGCTTGGAAGCTTCCATGGAGCAAAACAGCTGCACCTTGCACAACCCCGGAATGGCCAACCCGGAGGCCCCTTATGAGCTTGTCAAAACCATGCGCGCCTCTGTCCTCGTGTTGGGCCCCTTGCTTGCCAAATATGGAAAGGCCAAAGTCTCCCTGCCGGGAGGGTGCGCCATTGGCGCAAGGCCCATCGACTTGCACCTTAAGGCGCTGTCGGCCATGGGCGCCGACATTTCCCTGTCGGGAGGTTATGTGGAAGCCAGCGCCCAACGTCTGCGCGGGGCGGACTTTCGCTTCGACACCATCAGCGTGACGGGTACAGAAAACATCGTCATGGCGGCAAGCCTCGCCAAAGGCATAACCCGCATCCGCAACGCGGCCCAGGAGCCTGAAGTGACAGAATTGGTTGTGGCCCTCAAAAAAATGGGCGCAAAAATAGAATGGGAAAAGCCCAATGAGTTGGTGGTGGAGGGGGTGGAGGAGTTGACGCCGTGTCGTCACGCCGTCTGCGCAGACAGGATTGAAGCGGGCACTCTGCTCGTCGCTGCCGCCATTACGGGCGGGGACGTTCTCGTGCAAAATGCGCAAGCAGCTCACCTTGGCGCTGTCATTGACAAGTTGAAAGAAGCCGGTTGCGAAATTTCTGAGGCGCAGGAAAACGGCGGAGGGTTGCGCTTGGTTGCCCCCCCCCGCCCCCGCCCCCTGCAATTGCAAACCCAGGAATACCCCGGGTTCCCTACCGACATGCAAGCCCAATTCATGGCGCTGCTCAGCATGGCCGATGGAGACTCGGAAATTTCGGAAAACATTTTTGAAAATCGCTATATGCACGTGGCGGAGCTGTGCAGAATGGGCGCCCATATCCACGTTTCGGGCACACATGCCCTCATCCACGGCGTCCCCCAACTCTCCGGCGCCCCCGTCATGGCCACCGACTTGCGCGCCTCAGCCTCGCTGGTTTTGGCAGCACTTCGAGCAGAAGGCACCACCACCATCAGCCGCGTCTATCACCTGGACAGGGGTTATGAGCGGCTGGAGGAAAAATTGGCGCTTCTGGGGGCCAAAGTGGAGCGTATTCGCGGTTAGGGCGGTTTGGGGTGAGTTTTATACATTCCTTTCCCCTTCTTGACTCTGCGCGCTACCCACTTTCGTTTGCAGGAAAGAGGAGTGCTGGGTTTAACCGTATGCGTTTAAACAGAAAACGATCTGGCCCGGTTTCCAGTTGACGCAATCTGTGTGGAACAGAACTGTGTTCACCTTTCGGGCCTTGATGGGTTTGTGAATACCATGAGTTCAAAAAAACTCTGCCAAACAAAATAACACAAAAAACAAAACACCTTGCGTGAAATTACATACAAGGTGTTTTGCAATATTCAACCAAGGAATGCATATTCTAATGAAAATATTTAGAATGTGCCATTGCTGTTGCCAAATGCAGTTAAGACCTGACTATCTCCAAAACCAACAATGTCTGCACGACCGTCACCGTTTATATCTGCAAGAAAGCGCGGATGTATGTCTGTGCGCCAACCACCCGCAACATAGCCAAACTGCTGAAGAACCAGTCTAGGAGTATTAAAGGTTCCATCCCCGCTGCTGAGTGCAGTCCAAACCCCATCATATCCAAAGCCAACAATGTCTGCACGGCCGTCACCGTTTATATCTGCAAGAAAGCGCGGATGCATGTCTGTTCGCCAACCGCCCACAACATAGCTAAATTGCTGAAGAACAAGTCTTGGAGTATCAAAGGTTCCATCTCCTCTGCTGAGCGCAGTCCAAACCCCATCATATCCAAAACCAACAATGTCTGCACGGCCGTCACCGTTTATATCTGCAAGAAAACGCGGATGCATGTCCGTGCGCCAACCACCTATATCATAGCCAAATTGCTGAAGAACAAGTCTTGGAGTATCAAAAGTTCCATCTCCTCTGCTGAGCGCAGTCCAAACCCCGTCATATCCAAAAGCAACAATGTCTGCACGACCATCACCGTTTATATCTGCAATAAAACGCGGATGCATGTCTGTTCGCCAACCGCCCACAACATAGCCAAATTGCTGAAGAACAAGTCTTGGAGTATCAAAGGTTCCATCTCCTCTGCTGAGCGCAGTCCAAACCCCATCATATCCAAAACCAACAATGTCTGCACGACCATCACCGTTTATATCCGCAAGAAAACGCGGATGCATGTCTGTTCGCCAACCGCCCACAACATAGCCAAATTGCTGAAGAACAAGTCTTGGAGTATTAAAGGTTCCATCTCCTCTGCTGAGCGCAGTCCAAACCCCATCATATCCAAAACCAACAATGTCTGCACGGCCGTCACCGTTTATATCTGCAAGAAAGCGCGGGTGCATGTCTGTGCGCCAGCCGCCTATGTTATAGCCAAATTGTTCTAGAACAAGTCTGGAAGGCTCAAAAGTGCCATTTGCGTTGCTGCGAGCTGTGTATACGCCATCATCACCAAAAGCAACAATGTCTGCACGCCTATTGCCGGTTATATCTGCTAGAATAATAGGATGCCTATCAACACGCCACCCACTGTTGTAGGTAAATAGTTGTCTGTTTCTAAATCCAGCCACTCTTTGTGCTGTTTCATTCAAGACACGGACATTGTTATTGGTGTGGGATGTTCCTGTGACTATGCCGTTATAGCTCATGTTTGGGTTTGACCAATATGGGATTCTGGGACAAGAGGTATTGGTGCAAGCATATGCCATCACAGTTCTAAAGCTTTGCGAGGATGTGTTCGATGGATGGATATATCCATGCCCATAGGAGAAATATGGATTTCTATCTGTTTGTTCATCATGGCCAGCTCCTTGTATGTGACCAATCTCATGCGCAAAGGTATAATTTCCTGTTGCACAACTATAATGGACTAGGCCAAAAGCATATGAAGCTGACGGCAACAGATAAGCCATTCCGCAATAATCCTGCTGATTGACAATGAGCATTGCCACATCAGCACCGCTTGCATTACGCCTATCATTGACGATTGGCGATGCGGCAAAATTACTCAGAATAGTACTATAATCTCTGCCACTTTCTGAATAGTTAAACTCAAAACTATCTGTCAATCTTAACCGAATGTTGATTCCACTGTTTCGATAGGATTGGTTAGCTTCTTCAACAGCCAGTTGAATGAGTAATGCCATGTTATTATGTGCCCTGAGCGCTGCGGGTGTAAACGCGACAAGCACATCTATTTCGACGGGATTTGCATCTGCTGGGGCTGGGGCACTCAAAGCTCCAATGGTTGCAGATAAAGCATCGCTTTGTATTCTATCCACATAGTCTAAAAGAGGCTTCGCACTCGGAGGAAAGCTGGATTCGTCTATCTGAATCAGCGCGTGAACACCCTCACCAATGGGTTCAATGCTATAAAGCTCGTTATTTTCATCCCGAATGCTTCCTGCAATATTTCCATCTTGAACAACAAATGTGCTTGAAGAAAACGTCCCCAAAATCTCTCCAGACCAAGTGAAATTGTTCGAGTCTTTGGCTTCAAAATGTTTTTTAGAAAGACGAGGCCTTTTGTTGGATGGCAATGACACGAGAACATTGTCTGCCTTGAAAGCATTCACGTCCACTCGTGTCAAAGAAACAGATTTTGTTGTTCGTCTTTGTTTGATTGATTCAATGCGTTGTGATTGTTCTGCAGTTGCATTGTTATAGCTGTCCGATGGAAACGGAACAGCTGACGGTATTTGTCCTGTATTGTTTTGTTCCGTTATCAATGGCACAAACAACTCAGTCTCTGCAGCATTGTTGTCGTTGTCGTCGTCGTTGATAATTTTGTCGTTGTTATTGTTATCATCATTTCCACAAGCCGCAAAACTGAGGGCCAAAGCTAAAAATAAATAAAAAGTGGGACCTCTCCATTGTTTGACACCTATTTTCTTCCTATGTTTGATGGTTTCAACGTCCATTTTTTCTCCTATGTTTTTAAGTGACGACTCATTTCTAATACAACTTGTGTGCCAATCTATTTTTCCAATAAAATTAACTGCTTGCCGGGGGGGGGGGGGGGGGGTCACCACAACTCATTTTTTTGTAAAAAACTAAAGAAC
>Ga0123356_10000448_pt1 | contig 46513 bp, 40 predicted proteins | sample TergutEmb28metaG_2_FD_92546 | JGI IMG/M metagenome (GOLD analysis project Ga0123356, IMG submission 92546) | Embiratermes neotenicus P3 segment gut microbial communities from Petit-Saut dam, French Guiana - Emb289 P3 | ecosystem: Host-associated > Arthropoda: Insects > Digestive system > Gut ...
AAATTTATATTCCCTTGAAAAGTTTTTTGTAAGCTCAAATATTTTCAAGGTTAACCGATATGTGTCATTGAATACCGGTAAGTCGTAATACAGTGCCAATAATATAGCTCCTAATTTAAATTTAAATTTTTACCGCCAAAAGGCAGTAAAAATTAAATAGTTAAAGGGTTAAATAGTTAAAAAGCCCGGACAGGACGGACATTGCTGACGCTACTCTTGTAGCCGTAGCCCTGATAGCCACCGACGAAACCCTGACACCACGCGTAGTCACTATTGCCCCGCGAAGAAGACCAGTACCAGTTGTTTTGAAAACCTCCGATATTACTCATTTTTAGATTTCTATACATAAGGTTAAGCTCATCTCTGCTGGGTAAAAACCAATCGCTAAAACCACCGCCTCTGTATTCTGCGCAGGCTTTTGCGGCAGGCGCGTTTGCATCAACTGCTAGAATTAGTGCGGTATTTTGTCTGCCTGTTCCTATTGCGGTGTCAGTTCCATCTACTGAAGGAAAGTTCCTCCAATTGAATCCATACGATTGTGCTACCCAGCGAAGACGTGTTTCCATATCTGCAGGAGCTGCTTCTAAGTAACGCCAACCGTCTGCGGAATCTCCTTTATCGTAAAATACAATCCCTCCAGCAGGACCAGTATTCCCTATAATCCAATCAATTTTCCGCGCTTTCGCTGTTTTAAGATTACTAAAGTGTCCGTATAAAACACCCGCTATGCTTTCAGTGCTATCCGGTAATACAAGAGACACTATAAACTGCTTCCCTGTTCTTGTGCCGCCGTCTGCATTAAACTCTGTAGTAGGCATTGTGCTGCCGGAAAGGTCAAGAGCTACATAGAGTCCTGCCGTATTTATGGAATTAAGCAGCTTTTGCCAGTTGCTTTCAGAGGAAGCCATATTCTGTAAATTAGTCTTTACGCTGAAAGAAATGGGATCGTCAGGACTTGCTCCGCCTTTTTGACTGGCAAGCCAGTCTTCCACTTTTGTAACATCATTAAAATTTCTGCCGCTGCTCCCGCCGCCAGTACAAGCCGTAAAACCAAATCCGATTATTGCTGCTATGGCAATAATTCCCACTGTTTTAATCACTTTCTTCATTAAGTGACTCCTTTAAATTTGTTTGATATATAATAAAGCCTAAAGGCAATATTACTAAAAAGACGGACGTAGCTGCCCAAAGGGCAGACGAAGCCGCTCTCTGAGCGGATCTATCCCCTGAAAAGTGGTTTTGGGGCAATATTTTAAAGTTTCTTCTATAATAAGAGAGAGAGAGAGAGAGAGAGAGAATTTGAATTCATGTAAGGTTTCTGGTGCATAGGTATATAATACCATATTTGGTAAAATTGTACAAGTAATAAATGCCTTTTTTTAACTTGACGGTACATCATTTTTGATGTACCGTTATATTATGAGCAAAAAGTGGCATGTTCTTTACTATGTTGATCCAGACGGTGTAAGACCTGTAGAGAAGTACATCGACGATCTTTCTCCTGGCGAACAGGCAAAAATGTTGACTTTTATCGATAATCTTGAAGAACAAGGACCAAATTTGCACAGACCGTATGCTGATCTTTTGGAGGACGGAATACATGAATTAAGAATTAAAATAACAGGAACACAAGTTAGAGTTTTGTATTTTTTCTGTTATAAAGATTTAATAATTCTTACAAATGTATTTGATAAACATACGGATAAAGTACCTAAAGCCGAAATTAAACTGGCTAAAGGTAGTCGTTCAGATTTTTTATCCAGGTATTCAGAACAGGAAATTAGGAGGTTGAAGTTATGACATTTAGAGCTCATCTTAACGAGAAATTGAAAGATCCGGAATTCAAAAAATTATTTGAAGAAGAAAAACGCTTGCTTAAATTAAGTTATGCAATAGTAGAAGCTCGTGAAAAAAGCGGTATGACCCAAAAAGAACTAGCGCAAAAAAGTCATGTTACCCAACAGCAATTATCCAAAATAGAAAACGGGGTTAATTGTAATATGCTCACATTTATAAGAGTCACATCTGCTCTTGGTCTAGGTCTTAATGTAACCGCTTAAATTAAAAAACTAGCAGGGATGCACTTTGTAGTAAAAAGTCTCTTTAAATATAAAAAAAAATTAACATCGATCTATTTGCTGGGTGCGGAAAACGTACCCCTATGCCGAGTTATTTACTGGAAGCTTCGCTCTTCGAGCTCGTAGTAGGGTTCCGAGGCAGAGGGGGCGTGTTTCGGCACCCAGCTAATAAATACATTTTTTTTAGTTTTTTTCATTCTCACTAAAGCACCACGCATATTCACGCCATATGTATATGATGGATTTTTTGTCTGTCATATTTTATTTTATGGAGTTGCTTATGAAAGCAAACAGAAACTTCAAAGACAGTCTGTTCACAACTCTCTTTGCCAGCCCCGATCTGCTTCGGGATTTGTACTGCGCTCTGGAGGGAGTTACTCTTCCCCCAGAAACCCCGGTTTCCATTACCACACTAGAAAATGTGTTGTTTATGGATGTTTACAATGATATCGCCTTCAAAATAGGTGAAAGACTTATTGTACTGATTGAACATCAAAGTTCAATTAATCCAAACATGGCTCTGCGCTTATTAATGTACATTGCTGATACATACAAGAGGATTATCAAGAATAAAACTCTGTACTCAAGTAAATCTATATCTATTCCATGGCCAGAGTTCTATGTATTGTATAATGGAACAAAGCCTTATCCTGATAATTCGATTGTAAAATTATCAGATTTGTTTGAAAGACCTCAAGAACTTCCAGAAAAATCTCATCCATTACTTGAGCTTGAAATTAAAGTAATTAACATTAATGAAGGAAAAAACGAGGATATTGTAAAACAATGTAAAGTATTAGCGGACTATAGCGCATTTATTGCTAAGGTACGCTTTTTCTTGAAAGAAACAGGAGATTTAAAAGAAGCTATAGAAAAAGCTATCATTTATGCCCAAAATAATGATATATTAAAAGAGTTCTTAGAAACTCACTCTACGGAGGTAATAAATTTGTTATACACAGAATGGAATTGGGATGATGCTTTAGCAGTTGCTAGAGAAGAAGGTCATGAAGATGGTGTCGAAGAAGAAAAACTCACTATTGCTCAAAACCTATTAGCCGAAGGCTCGACCCCTGAATTTATCCAGAAAATAACTGGGCTTTCTTTGGAAGAAATTGCTCAATTGTAATCATTATTTAACTAATCTTAACCGCTGTTTTAGAACTGCGTTCTAGAACGACGTTCTTAGAACATTGTTCAATGAAGCAGCGGTTTTTTTATCAGATAAAAAGCTGCCCTCAATTCTGCCTATAAACCAATTCTATCATTTTTTCGGCGTAGCGCCTGCCTAAAAGTTCAATACCTGCAGAACCAAAGTGGATATTATCGGGCTGTCCTTGACCTGTTCTGCCAGTTGCTCCAACAGAACTTATAATCCAAGCATTGGGTACCACTGCCTGAATAACCCGGTCATTTGCCAAAGCGCCGCTTGTAAGACCAGAACCTCCGTTCCATGTTTGACCAAGCAAAACAGGTATCGAATTCGGAGCCAGACCTAAATCAGAAAGCATATCATCGTATATTTCTTTTAAAAGAGCCAGCCAATTTGTATCCCTAAGCCCAACTCCGCTTTCTCCCTGATGAACAATAATCCCTTTTACTGTACCGCCTGCTCTTTGAGCAAGTTTAGCGTTTATAACTATTGCCTCATATATACTAGCATAACCTGCGCTTCTGTATCTGTTCATTCCCTGAATCTCGGTTGGACTGGGTCTGCCATCCAAAGTTCCAACCCTTTTATAATAGTTATCTGCTTTTGTTTTGTGAAATGCAGCAAGAGCCATATCACCATTTGCAGCCGCTATTACACCTATAGTAATATTTTCCGGAGTATTCTGCGTTAAAGTTCTTCCAAAGTAATCTACAGGAGACAAACCTATATTAAGACCAAGGTGATTAACCAGATTTCGGTCTGGAATAATTAGAGGCGGAACTGCCCTGTAAAATAAATGTTTTTCCCTGTAACCGCCGGCATATCCGCCTGCAACTACATTCATAATCCTGAAACGTTCACTAACTCCTGTTCTATCCTGCGCACGGATTTCTGCAGGCCCCTGCATGTTTGACTGGCCGAAAGCAATGTATATATGAAATTCTTCTGTAAGATTATAACCTGCCAATACATCAATATCGGGCAATACAATATTCAGCGGCGTTGATCCGCCTGAATTACTTTCTGTGCTGGTGCAGCTTAAAACAAATAAGAAAACGATTACAATAGAAATTAAACAAAAACCAATTCTTTTCATAAATTTACTCCGTATTATTTATCATTAATTTTTCGTAAGCTGCTTTTGCTGCTTCCTGTTCTGCGCTTTTTTTATTGCGTCCTTTTCCGGAACCGTAAATAACATCGCCGATTTTTACTTCCATCCAGAAGGTGCGATCATGTTCAGGACCCGTTCGTTTAATCATAATATATTCAGGATAACAGTGGAATTGCCTTTGACAATATTCCTGTAAGACCGATTTATAATCGCTTTGATAATTCCCGCCTGTAACTTTATTTATTTCCGGCACAAGGCAGCGGCTGACAAAATCAAAAGCTGTTCTATAGCCGCAGTCAAGATATAAAGCGCCGATAAGCGCTTCCATTGCATCGGCAAGAATTGCTTTTTTTGTTCTGCCGCTTGTCTTTTCTTCGCCTTTGCCGAGAAGCAGCATTTTATCGATCTTTAGATTCAGTGCAATTTCCGAAAGCACCTCTTCCGAAACAACTACAGCTTTTATTTTTGCAAGTTCACCTTCGCTTTTATCTTTATATAATTGATATAAAAGATTGGCGCAGACCGCGCCCAAAATAGAATCGCCCAGAAATTCCAGGCGTTCATTATTGTCTTTATTCCCGGATTCATTGGAGATAGAACGGTGTTTAAAAGAAAGATTCAGAAGATCAATATTTTTAAATTTAAAACCGGCGGCCTTTTGAAAAACCGCCAGTTCTTTTTTTCTTTCTGTACTGAGAATGTTCTTACTTCTGCTGGGATTTAATAAATTCGTAAGCATCCTTCACAGTTTCAAATTCATTGGCTTTTTCATCAGGAATATTGATACCCATTTCTTCCTCGATTGCATAAACCAATTCATAGGTGTCAAGACTGTCAGCGCCAAGATCCTGACGGAATGATGCTTCCATTGTGATTTTGCCCTCATCGACTTCGAGTTTTTCTGCGATGAGCTTTTTCATTTTTTCAAACAGTTCGTCCATTTCTTTCCCCTTTATCAAACTTTAGAGTCAGGTACAATTACCTGCTTTCCCCTGTAATAGCCGCATTTGGAACAAACGCGGTGTAAAATTACTTTGTTGCCGCATGTACTGCAATCTATCATTGTAGGTGCGGTAAGTTTCATATTGATGGACTGCCTACGGCGCGTCCTGGCCTTTGATGTTTTACCTCTGGGTACTGCCATAATCTAACCTCTCTAACTTAATTGTGATCTTAACATAATCCAAAATTCTTGTCAAGACATTTTATAAAATTTTGTCAACTTGAAAATAACTACTCATTACAAGCCGCTAGTTATCACTATACTTTTCTTTTAAGGCTTTGACAACCAGTGGAGGCACCATTCCGTGAAGATTTCCGCCAAAAGAAGCAAGTTCTTTTATCGATGAAGAACGAATGACAAAGTATTCCGGATCGGTTGTCATAAAGATTGTTTCGATACCAGGGTCAAGTGTTCTGTTCATCATTGAAAGCTCAAACTCATAAGAAAAATCCTCTAATCCGCGGACTCCGCGAACCAGTAATTTTATGTTCTGCTTTTTTAAGTAATCCACAATCAGGCAATCGCAAATAGTAACTGTTACATTTTTACAGTCTTTTACAAGCTCCTGAATCATGGAAGCCCTCTCTTCGGCAGAAAAAAGGTATTTTTTCTGCTTGTTTTCCGCTACTACTACAACAAGTTCCTCAAAAATTGAGGCCACGCGCTGAATAACATTGATATGACCTGATGTTGGGGGGTCAAAAGAACCTGGAAAAGCAGCTTTAAACATGGCTCAAGCATAACGAAAAATCATACGATATTCAATCTATAATATGGAAAATATTGACAAATTCAGCAAAATAGTATACTGTAGCTCTATGGGGAATAGGGTTCATTATTTAGTCATTTTACTCATGTTAATATTGATTTCTTGCGGATCAGGACCAGATTCTCAGGGTTCATCGGGCAGCTCCGGCGGACGCAGCGAAGTTTTTGACCCCAGAAATGTAAGCAGGGCTCACTACGAATCTACAAGAGAAGAAGTACAAAAATTCATAGAAGATCTAAATCAGATAATAAGAAACCGGAATTATCAGGCCTGGAGAGCTTGTTTATCTGAAGAATATTTTGCAGAGATTTCATCACAGGAAAATCTCAGGGAAATATCGGCACAGCCGGCTATGAGAACTAGAAGAATCGTATTAAGGACGCCGGAGGATTATTTTCAGTATGTTGTTGTTCCTTCCAGAGCGGACTTACGTGTAGATGATATTGAATTTATAAGTGTGAACAGGGTTAAAGCATTTACAATTACTCAAAACAGGGCCGGCGATGAAGTACGGCTTCGTTTATATGATCTTGAAAAAATCGGTAATTCGTGGACAATAATTAATTAAGGAGAATTTTTATGTTTTCATTCAAACGTTTTTCCATTCTTATAGTAGCGGCTATTTTTGCAGTAACAGCCGTTTCGGCGCAAAATACCGCCAGAAGGGAAATGACTGTCGAAGAATCCTATCTGCAGGAATCTATAGAAATAATGATTATAAGGGAAACTGCAAGAGCACATACCAGAGAGCAGAAATTAATGTCCCTTGAGTATATTAGAGAAGCTATCGAACGCGGCAATACAAACGATGAGATCCGCCAGACTTTGGAATTCCTTTCCAGAGAGGGAAGAAGAACAGTAGCCAGAGAAAACGGCAGACTTGTTAACAATTTCCCCGATGTAAGGCGTCAGGCGGCAAGGGCTCTTGGAATGATGGGTACAGAAGAAGCAAGACGCTCCCTTCTTGAAATACTTCAGTTTGAAAATGAACCTATGGTTTTACAGGAAGCTATTAAATCCCTTGGAGATATCGGCGCAAACGAAAACAATGAAACTGTTGCGCATATCGCCTGGGTTATGAACCGTTTTAATAACACAAACCCGGATAATATTATGGCAGTTGCAACCATCGATGCTTTTGAAAAAATCGCAAGAAATAATAATGGGCTTAATTCTCCGGAAGCTATAAGAACTCTTGTCCAGATATCAGAAGGTCAATATGTAACTCCTGTTAAAGAACGGGCAAGGCAGCTTTTAGCCGAACTTCGAACTTACGGCAACTAAAATATTCTTCTGGTGTGCTGTAATATAAAAAATACACAAATACATTTTAAGGTAATTCCTTGTACAACAGGGAGTTACCTCATTTTTTTATTTTACAAACCAATTATTACAGGATACTAAAAATGAGCATTGATAATTTCCTGTTTATTTTTAGGCGGAAAAAGGTCTTTGCTTTGGTTGGAGAAAGCGGAACAGGAAGAAGTTTCCACGCAAAAATAGTCGCGCAGAAATACAGGGTAGACTTTTTAATAGATGATGGCCTTTTAATAAAAGATAACCGTATTCTTGCAGGGCATTCGGCAAAAAAAGAGCACTCCTTTATGGCGGCAGTTAAAGTTGCGCTGTTTGATGAAAAATCGCACAGAGACGAGGTAGCGCGTAAACTGCAGACCGAAAAGTTTAAGCGTATTTTACTTTTGGGAACATCCGAAAAAATGGTATATAAAATCGCTTCCCGTTTGCAGCTTCCGCCCCCTGCAAAAATAATCAAAATAGAAGATATTGCTTCGCAGGAAGAAATTGACAAAGCGATAAGAACCAGGCGTATAGAAGGAAAACATATAATCCCTGTTCCGTCTCTGGAAATAAAAAGAAATTATCCGCATATTTTTTATGATGCAATCAGGATTTTTAAACGACGCATGGCTCCGGAAAAACTTCCAAAGGGAAACCATCCTGCAGATTCAACAGGTATTCCTTCCGGTATCGGTCCTGTTCCTACCATGCACGAAAAATCGCTTGTAAGGCCTGAATATTCAAAACATGGCAGGGTTTTTATTTCGGAAGGAGCATTAACCCAGTTTGTAACCCACTGCATTGATGAGTATAATCAAGTTATAAAGATTAAAAAAATTCTGATAAAAGAAACAGAAATGGGTTATCGTCTTGTTATTACAATAGATGTTCCTTATGCCACTCAGCTTAGCGGCAATATCCATGAATTACAGCAGCATATTATAGACAACACGGAACGGTACACAGGTATTTTAATAGAAGAAGTAAATATTATTATCGATAAAATTACTGAGTAGTATTTTTACGCGGTTTACGGTTACGGCGTCTTCTTTTTTTTATAATAGTTCCTTCTGTGCGGTTTCCGCCGGTTTCTCCGTCTGCAGAAGCTTTTGGTTTTCCCAGAAAAGGAGTTCTTTTAACAGTTATGCCTTTTGCTGCCAAAAACTTTTTAACAGAATACTCAAGCTCAAAACGCGGCGGATTCATTGGTAATACAAAGTTTCTGGCTGTTTTGCAAATCTCTTTAAAATTGTCGATTGATCCCGGCTTCCAGTCATTTATACTTTCAAGGTAATCATAAAAGAGAGAGCCTATCGCCTGCCCCCGCTGGTTCTCTATTCCTTTTAAATCTGCCAGCCGCGTTAGATACTTTTTTTTAAAATTTGCATTTTTGCGCATTAATTTTACAGCTTCCGGCTGAAGATAATAGTACAATCCCATTTTGTCCATTAAATCTGTAATGGCAGCAGCTTTATCTGAATTAATAATTTTAAAGATTTCTTCTGTAAGACGGGAGGGCGAAATTGATGCCAGCAAATTTGACTGACTGGAAATTTTCATTTTAAGATTCATTGGTATGGAAAACCCTGCAGCGGCTGCATATTTTACAGCGCGGATCATTCTAACAGGATCATCTGTAAAAATTTCAGAAATATTAATTATCGGTTTTATCTGTTTTTTTCTGATATCATTCATGCCGCCGATATAATCCACTACAATCTGCTGTTCGGGATCATAAAAAAGCGCATTTAATGTAAAGTCGCGGCGTAATACGTCCTCTTCTATTGTTCCGAATGTATTGCTGGTATGTCCGTCTTTTAAGGAACGAAAAGTAGAAACTTCAAAAATTCTCTGCCCAAAATAAACATGCACAAGCCTGAATCGCCGTCCTATGATTCTGGAATTACGGAATATCTTTTTTATCTTTGCAGGGCTTGCGGCGCTTACAATATCAAAATCTTTTGGTTTTTTTCCAAGTATTAAATCCCGCACGGCTCCGCCTACAATATATGTATCAAAACCTGCGCCTTTTAACTTTTTAATAATGCTCACAGCTTCGGTATCAACATCGGAAAAATTAATCCCATGTTCATCATGCGTATATATTATTGCTTTTTTTTCAAGCTTGCCGTTAGGCCCTGCAGAATATCTATATCTCATTAACAGCGTTTATTAATCCAGGAAAGAAGGTTATCCATTACTTCTTCCCGGTTTGTTTCATTTAATATTTCGTGCCTGGCGCCCGGATACAGCACAAACTCGCAATCATTTATTCCCAGGTTCCTGTAAGTATTAACAAGAGCTGTCGGACTTTTTCCCATATCTCCCACAGGATCATCATTACCGGAAAAAACATACACCTGCAAAGACCGGTTTATCCTTGCCATAATATCCTGCCGGTGAATATTGTATAATACCTTTGCTAAATCTCTGTAAAAACCTGAAGAACAGGTAAACCCGCAAAACGGATCGTTTACATATTTATTTACTTCTTCTGCATCACGGCTAAGCCAGTCAAATGCAGTACGGTTGGGTTTAAAATATTTATTGTATGAACCGTCTGCCATTGATTTTGCCACACGGGAAATATTACGCTGCCCTCTTATTGCAGAAAGCAATGTCATTATGGGCACTCCTGCTTTTACAATGAAATCGCCGGGCCCTTTGGTTCCGGAAAGAATGCAGCCGTCTATTTTTATACTTTCTGTATAAACCATATAATTTTGTACTATAAATGAACCCCAGGAATGACCAAGAAGAAACAGCGGAATTTCTGGTCTTTTTTTCCGAATATCTGCATTTAGATTATGAATATCTGCTGTAACGCGGGTAAAACCGTTTCCATCGGCACAATGCCCTAAAAGCCCTCCCCTGTCAGGCGAATTCACATCTAAAGAAGCAGTTTTTCCATGCCCTCGCTGATCTGCAGCCCAAACCTCGATACCGGCTTCGGTAAGTTTTTCTGCCAATCTGCGGTAGCGTAATGCATGTTCAGCCATACCATGAACAATGTGTACAACCGCTTTTGGTTCCTGTTCGGGTGTCCAACGATATAGATACAGCCTGGTTTTGTCGTGACTTTCAAAATAGGATTCAGTTTGAACCATAAGGTATTATATCTCAAAAACGGCAAGGCTTTCAATATGGGATGTTTGCGGGTAAAAATCGAATAATTTTAATTCTTTAAGCCGATAGCCGCCTTTTAGCAGTATTTTTGAATCACGAGCCAGCGATGAAGAATCGCAGGATACATAGGCAAATATAAAATGCCCTTTTTGATCTTTTGCATACTTTATTAAAGCTTCTGTCAGCTTTGTAGAAAGTCCTGCTCTTGGAGGATCAGCAATAATAAAACCAAGGTTTGACCATTTCAGGCATTCAGGCCAGTTTGTATCACGCAAAGCATAAAACTCGGCTGAGTTTAACCCATTTATCCTTTTTAAATTTTCGCGTGATAGACTTACAGCCATTTTGTTTTCTTCTGCCAGGATAACTTTTGGAAACATACCGCCGAGAAAAAGTGCAAATGTACCTACACCGCAGTATAGATCTGCCATATCCAGGGTTCTGTCTGCCTGCTCTGTTATCTTTTGTAATTCAATTATAAGCTTTTCAAGCATAAAACAATTACTTTGAAAAAACAAACCGGCATCGATAGTTATTTCCTTATTCAGGAGTTTTATGTTTCCCCTTTGCTGACCGCCCTCGTTAAAGAAAACACCGTCTTTTGCAAAGACGGTAAAACGGTCTTTCTCGGGAGGAATTCGAAAAGAGCTCTCGCAGAGACGCTGAGGCGCAGAGACCGCAGAGGAAGAAGAAGGTTTTATTTTTTCTCTAATATCAGACACAGCTATCGGGCAGTCTGTAACAGGTATAATTTCGCCGCTTGCCCGTCCTTTTAAGCCAAAACCAATACCTTCGCTTTTTGCCGCCTGCCTTAAACAATGAAATTGCATCCTGTTGCGGTATTCATAAGGCGGCGAAGAAAAAACCTCAATTTCCGGAGGATTTATTCCGCCTATTCTCCGGAATGACTCACCTAATATAGAAACTTTTATATTTAACTGAGCATTATAGTCGATATGAGAAAGATTGCACCCGCCGCATTTTCCATAAAACGAACAGATACTCTCTGTCCGCACAGGAGACGGCTCGGTAATTTCCAGCAGTTTCGCCCTTGACCATGTGTTTCGCTCTTCTGTAATACAACATACTACTGTCTCGTTTGGCGCTCCGCCTTCGATAAAAACGGGTTTTCCGTTTATCCGCCCCAGAGCTTCTCCGCCCTGCGTTATTGTTTCAAGCTGCAGTTTATAGATTTCACCAATTGCCATATAATGCATTATACTTATAATAATGATTTCTTTCATAAAAAAATGCGCCTTTTTTACTCTGATAACTGCTTCGGTTTTTGCGCAGGGCGAAATGCGCGAACAAGGTCTTGTCACAAGCGATCCGCTCTGGCGTCAGGCATTGGGAGGAGCTGTTTTATCGCTTCCTTCCGTTCAGGCGCAATCGGCAGTTGTCGCGCTTGACGGCGGAAATATCCGGGCATACTCTGCCGCAGGAAATCCAATGTGGAGTTATTCGGCAAGAGGCAGAATAAGTCCTTATGTTACACGTTCGCGCGAAGGAACATCATATTTTTCAAGAACCAACGGCACTTTAATTGCAGTTAACCGCGCAGGAAGGGAACTCTGGCAGCGCAACATGGAAAACCCGTTATGTGCAAGAGTAGTAACCGGCTGGGATGGAAGGCTTTTTGCTCCAACAAACGGCAAGATGTACTGTTATACAGCATCGGGCAATTTATTGTGGACAAGAACTTTGGAAGCGCCTATATCTATAACGCCGAAACTGGATCGGAACGGCGGGGTTTTCTTTGCTTTAAATAATAACGAAGTTTACCGCATTGATCCTTTTGGAAATGCGCATGTCTGGATGCTTTCCAATAAACCTGCTGTTTTACTTTCAATTGCACAGCAAAGGTTTTTAGTTTTATATACTGATGGAACAATGGAAATTCTCGGCTCTGCCGAAGACTGGTACATTCCGGCGCAGAGCGAAATGCATTCATCAATACTGCCGCGCCTTCCTGCTCCTCCTCTTGCAGCTGTCAGCAGAGGTAATAATATTGCCGTTACTTTAAATGACGGCAGAGTTTCGCTTGTATTGATGGATGAAAGAAGAATTAGCTGGACAAGTAATAGTCACATAAGAGAAATAACAAACAGGGCAGCTATCGATACAGAAATAGAAATGCTTTTTGATGAAAGAGGGATTTATGTTTTAAATAAAAACGGCGCAACCGGATTCTCTCATGAAGGCAGAAGACTTTGGTACACATTTTTACAGAATGCCGCCGCTGTTCCTGCTTTTAGCAATGACGGCGTTCTTTATTCAGGCGGCAGAGACTGGATTCTTTATGCATATAAGATGGAAGACCGTTTCTTGCAGGAAAGAAATGCGCTTTTTGGTCCGGTTCCGGAAGGGAATTACGGTTTAGGACGCCCTCAAACTATATATGCTATCGATATTCCATTAAGTACCGATGAAACAAGGATAAAAATTGATCAGATAAGTGCAGCTGTTGCCGCAGGTGCGCTTGGAGCAAATGAACCTGCCTGGACAACATTTTTACTTAATATCTCTATGGGGCACCAGCCTCTCCAGTTTAGAATTGCGGCAATAAATCTATTGGGAAAAATTGGTTCGCAGGAAACTATTCCATGGCTTATCAATATTTTCCGCAGAGAAAATGAACCGTTTTTAAGAGGCGCGGCGGCAATTGCTATAGGAGATATTGGAGTAGATCCTCATGGCACTGCCATTCAGACATTTCTTTATACACTGATTCAGGGTAATTTAAGGGATGACCATGTTTTAACTGCGATTGCTTCCGCTACGGGCGCTTTGTGCCGTTTTTCCGGCCCGCCTTTAAGCGAAACAGGCATTAGAATACTGAATATGCTTACTGCAGGAAACCAGCCGCCGATGGTTAGAAGGCAGGCAAATATCGAACTTGAATCTTTAAGGTAAAATACACTATAATATGGTAAGTAGGAGCTTTATCATGAAAATGCCAAGAGCGATAATAGCCGCTTTTATTTTAATCGGGGTTACTTTTACAGGTTATTCCCAGGTAAACAGGGATGAATTGCAAGACCTTCCGCCTGTTGTTTTTATAAATTACGAGGGTCCTCATGCCCGTGTAGATACAAGAGAAGCTATCCGTCAAATTGGCGTTGTTATCGGACGACAGGTATCCGAAAGAGAAAGGGGTATGGCATCTTCAATGGAATCCATGACTCTGGAACAAAGAAGAGCTCATTCATACAGATTCGAAATTGGCGCTTTAAACAGATATTTTGTTATTCATTGCGTATCAGGTCCTGAAAACGGAAAACTTGACGCTGATATTTTCGGCCTTGGCGTTGATGCCGGGGTAGATCATATCCGTAACCTGCGTGTAATTATTCAGGGTTATCTTCAGGCAGCTTATGATTACAGCGAAAGAGACGCTGCTTTACTTGCAGAATATATAACTATTTATAATGCCGTTTACCGCGGCAACTGGGATTATTTCCAAAGCCGTTATAAAAATCTTGTTATGCAGAATCTTACAAGAGAAAGAGCCGGATTATCTATCCGCTACGATGAATGGCCTGGCAGAACATTAATTGTTATTCCACTTGGACACGGCGGCTTAAGTTCGATTGATACTGCCGCAATTTCTGACTCCAGGGTTATCGAAGAAATGAGAAGAGAAGATGATCAGGGAGTGCCTCAGCGTCAGGGTTTAGTTGATTTAATGGAACGTGAAGCAGATGAAGCAGAGAGACAGGCTCAGACAGAACGCCAGATTATCAGAGAAGAAGAAAGACAGGTAACACAGGAAAGAGCCGAAACCGCCCAGGAAAGACAGCAAATAGAACAGGAAAGACGGCAGGTTCAGGAAGCCAGAGATGCCGGCAGAATTACACAGGGAGAAGCAAGGCAGCAGCAGCAGGAACTGAACAGGCGGGAAGAAACTGTACAACAGCGTGAACAGGAAACAACACGGCGGGAAGAAAACATAGAACAGCGCCGGGAAGAAGCTCAAAGGCTGGAAGAATTCGCCGAACAGCGGACAGAACAGGCACAACAGCACCGTCAGGAGATAGCAAGGGATCAGCAGGCTGTTATTGTTCAGGAAACAACAGGCGGCGTATTTGGAGTAACGATAGAAAGAACTAATCCGGTTGCAATGGGAAGAATTGTACGTTTAAACCCTGCAAACGGAAGAGAATTAAGGCGCTCCCCGCTTGATACAACACATGTAAGAACAATTACATTTATCGGCGGCAGAATAATTGCAATTGCAGGAGAAGCAAGGGGTCAGGGTGCAGTACGTCTTATAGAAATAAACCAGAACAATCTGGAAATGGCAAAACAAGGCGATGTTGATATAAGAATGGGAAGTTTGTTATGGGTAAACGGCAGTGATCTTTATGCAATTACTGCAGAAGGAAACAACTGCTTCCTTGGACGATTTAATACTAATCTTGATTTACAGGCAAAATCTGCAGTTCAGATACATCCCGATGCATCTATTACAATACAGCAAGGCCGCCTGCTTACTCAGCGTCCGGATGGATCTCCGCTGGCATTAAACCCTGCGGATCTAAGCGAAGTACGTTAATTATTATAGATTAAGAACCGTAAATATGTTCAAAGCCGTGGAGAATATCCGCGGCTTTTTCTTTGCAGCTCCCGCAAACTGTACCAATCTTTGTTGCCTGCTGTAATTGCTCCCAGCTTCGCGCTCCGTTCTGAAAAGCATTTTCTATATCTTTGTCTGTTATGCCAAGACAATGACAGATAATAGTAGTTTCTTCTACAAATATACCGGCGCGGCCTGTTTTTTCCAGATAATTGTCTATTGCAGCGCGAAGAGCTTTATCGCCCAAAACAGAACAGTGAATTTTAAAACTGGGAAGTCCTCCAAGTTTAACAACAAGGTCTTCCGGACGAATTTTATAGGCATCTTCAAGTTTCATTCCCTTTATTGTTTCCGATAACATACTGGTAGAAGCTATTGCGCTTGCACAGCCGTATGTTTTCCAGCGTACATCGGTAATTACATCATCATTTATTTTTAGGAGCATCAGCATTTGATCTCCGCATTTTATATTTCCAGTCTGCCCTTTTGCATCGTATTCAAAACTTGATTCATCTTCCAGAAGAACATTTCTTGGGCTGGTAAAGTGATCCTTTACGGTATCTGAATAAAGCCAATCTGACATATTACCCCTTTGTAGTGGCAAGGATGCCACTAAAAACTCATAACATTTTAAAAACATTCATGTTTTTAGAATGTAGACATCGCCCTTAATTTTGCAATTATTGGCGGCAGCTTTTCTATTATATAATTTATATCGGTTTCTGTAATACCCCAGCCAAGACTAAATCTAATGGAACCATGAGCCATTTCAGGTCCAAGTCCTGTTGCCATAAGTACATGAGAAGGTTCAAGGCTTCCGGAAGCGCAGGCAGAACCTGTAGAAACTTCTATACCTTCCATATCCATGGATAAAAGTATCGCTTCGCCCTCTGCACCGGGAAACGAAACATTCAGAGTATTTGGAAGAATATCAGAAGGATGTCCGTTTATTTTGATATTTGGGATTTTATCCAAAAGCCCCTGGCGCAGTTTATCCCGCAAGGCAGACATTAAATTTCCGTACTTCTCTACTTCGCCGGCGGCAAGCTCTGCCGCTAAACCAAAACCAAAGATACCTGTGTTATTGTATGTGCCGGCTCTAAAACCATCTTCCTGATGTCCGCCATGCACCAGCGGAAAAAGAGGCGCTCCCTTTTTTACATATAAAACTCCTACCCCTTTTGGGCCGTAAATTTTATGCGCCGAAACTGTAAGATAATCTACTCCCATTTTTTCTGCATCTAAAGGTATTTTTCCTGCTGCCTGTACAGCGTCTGTATGCATATAAGCACCTGCATTTTTTACAAGGCTGGTTATTTCATTCATATCCTGCACAGTTCCAATCTCATTATTCGCTGCCATCACAGAAACAAAAAGAGTCTTTTCGTTTAATGCTTTTTTAAGCTCATCCATTATTATTTTTCCATAATTATCTACAGGCAGTATATTAACTTTAAAACCGGCTTTTTTAAGATATAATGCAGAGTTTAAAACGCATGGATGCTCAATTGCAGAAATTAAAATCTCGTTTCTACCGCCGGCTCCAGATTGGTTAATAAGGTTTTGCATAGTAAGAAACACTGTGTTGTTAGCCTCTGAGCCGCCGGATGTAAAAATAACTGAACCATTTTTTGCTCCAATAAGATCAGAAACTGCACAGCGTGCTTTTTCTATCCTGGAACGCGCCTGCCTGCCTGATGTATGCATACTGGAAGCATTTCCGAAAACTTCCAGATCCTCTATTATGGAATTTTTAACTTCCTGTCTTAATGTAGTTGTTGCATTGTAGTCGGCATAAACTTTTCTCATAATTATGACCATTCCTTTAAACCAAGTTCACGATTAATTTCTAGAAGACGTTTATTCAATGTTTCTATTGTACGTTCTAGCCTTATTTTTTCTTTTTCTAAAACCGCAACAGGGTCTTCTTCTTTTTTATCTTTGTTACGTACTTGTATTTTAACACTATCAGGACTTTTGCCTTTAACCAATGCTGTTTCTGCCGCTTTGCGTTCACTTTTGTCGCGGATACCTGCAAGAAAACGCATGTTATCTGCTCCTACTACAGGAGTTATATCATACTCGAACATTTTCATTGCCATATTAGCGGCAGTTCTTGGAATACGAAGCATTCTATCAACATAATCTTCGAAGCGTACTCCAATGTCTGTGCAAAGATCGTGGGCTTTTAACAGATGTTTGCCCATTTCTTTTACAATCTCGCCGTTTTTTTCCAAATATTTACTTCGGATAACTTCTGTCAGTTTTAAAAGTTCAGGTGAGACAGAAAAAACATCATTATATATTTTTTTTGTTTCTGCTTTTTCCAGAAGCGCATGAAAAATTGCCCAGAACTCACTGTTATGCGCTCTTGACGAAAGGGTTCCTCCGCGCGAACAAGCATGCAGATGATGAGCATATTCATGTATTGCTGTATACAATAGCAAATTCTGCCCTGTATCATCGTTTGTAAAATTCCGGTTATGAAGAATTATTTCCCTGGATGCTGGTTTATAAAGTCCGTTTACCTTTTTGCTTTTTTTTCCGGAATAAATAAGTGTAAACTCCAGAGGCGCGTCCTCTATGGCAAGCAGTTTTTGTTTTACTTTATCCTGATTCACTTACATAACCTCTGATTTTTCCATGGCAAGTACAGCAGCGGCAACACATGCAGTTTCTGTACGCAAAGCCCGCTCTCCCATGGACAGCCGTAAAAATCCCGATTTCTCAAATAAATCGCGCTCTCTGTCCGACCAGCCTCTTTCCGGCCCTATTGCTATTATAATAGGACGGCTGGAAGGTGTAAGATGAAAAAATGAACCTTCTGCTCTCTCGTTATCCATTGCAAGAAGAAGGGGAATCCGTTCTTGTTCCCATGGCCGTTTATCGAGCCAATCATCAAGGTTTTCATAAACAGAAAAAACTGGTATATGTGTATCGCGTGCCTGCACTGCACCTTCTATCATGGCCGCCTGTGCCCCGCCATCCTGCAGTAATTTAGTATCGCGGTAACTTTTTTCGCCAAGGTCGGAGCCGATTAAGTCTATGGCGGATACTCCTAAATTGGAAAGACTTTTAAAAATTCTGCGAAGCTGGATCTGACGCACAAAGGAAACTGCCATTCTTAACCGAAGGCGGGGTACAGGCGGCAAAGAGCCTTGAATAGTAATAAATATTGAGCCGTCCAGATTTATTTTTTCTATTTTGCCTTTACCGCGAAAACCACCGAGAATGCCGGCATCAAATTCATCACCCTGCTTTTTGTTTAATACTTTTAAAAGATGAATTGTCCTTTCATCCCGCCGCGGAAGATTCCGGCCTAATTCGTGTTCTTCCAGTAAAATAAGATTCACATCAATATTATATCAAATTATTAACATCTTGACAAAACATTATAAAACAATAGAAAATTGAACTGCCCATGAAAACAGTCCTATATGCCGTAAAAATCGCTTTATTATCAATCTCGGTTTTATCGTGTGCGAGCAGCTCACATGCTTTTAAAGAGATAGATACTGCGGTAAATCAGGCTAATTTTACAGCGGCAGTTGATGCTGTTGTAAGAGGTCAAAGAGGCAGAAGGGCGGTTTATAATAATAGAAACGCAATTTCGCTTTTTTTGGACAAGGGGCTCCTTGAACATTATGCAGGAAACTACGAAGAATCTTCCCGGGATTTACAAAATGCCGAGCGTCTTATAGAAGAAGCTTATACAAGAAGTATATCGCAGGGGTTTTTTACATACATCCTTAACGATAATTCAAGAGAATACCCCGGCGAAGATTTTGAAGATATTTATCTGAATGTTTTTAATGCTTTAAATTATTATAATAGGGGAGATATAGAAGGTGCACTGGTAGAAATCAGAAAGTTGAGCATATCTAGCGGAAAATTGGACATGCTTGCTCGAAGGCACGAATATATCGATCCAAATACAGGCAAAGGTCTTGGTGAAAGGGTTCAAAGTGAAACAGGCATAGGTCAATTACCTGAAACAAAATCTGCAAACTTTTCTAACTCGGCTCTTGCGCGTTTTTTGGGAGCCATCTTTTATCAAGCTGACGGAAATGCCGACTCTGCTCGCATAGAATTTGATCAAGTACACAGGGCTTTTAGAACAAACAGCCAGATTTATCCTCATGCAGTTCCCCGCAGTGTAGAAGAGGCGCGTAATGTACCAAACGGAATGGCAAGGCTTAATGTAATCAGCTTTACAGGTTTATCTCCTGTTAAGCAGGAACAGGTAATATCTCATTTTCTGCCTTTTCAGCATCCGATCCTGGCAGTTGGATTTTTTAAACTGCCGGTATTAACAAAAAGACCCAGTATGATTACAAGAATAGAAGTTATTGTTGATGATACCGGCTCCTTTAATATGGAATTACTCGAAGATATGGGTGCAGTTATAGAAGAAACATTTAAAACCCGCTATTCAAGTATTCTTGTAAAAACATATATCCGTACAATTTTAAAATATGTTACAGCAGATCTTGCGGCTAGAGAAGCCAGCAGGCAAAGAGGCGAACTTGCAGGTTTAGTAATCGCATTGGCGGCAAGGACGGCAATGGATGCTTCCGAAGGCGCGGATATAAGGATGTCCCGTTTTCTGCCGGATAAAGCATATATCGGCGGTATCAATCTTGACCCAGGAACATATTCGGTTATAATAAATTATTATCATGGAAATACGGTTATTTCCAGCGAAGAATTTAAAAATATTACTGTAAACAAAGACGGGCTAAATTTATTGCAGTCTGTAAAATTAAGATAGGAGATTGATGTGAAAAAAATTATTATTTTATTAGGCGCTTTTTTATTATTTTCCTCATGCGGAACATCTGTAAACAGGGTTAAAGCAGGAACCGAACCTGATCTAAGCGGTTATTGGAATGCAAGAGATGTAAGGATTGTCTGCGAATCTTTAATTAATGACTGCCTTTCCAGCCCAAGGGTAGATCAGGCAATCAGGGCGGCAGGCAATAGAAAACCAACTGTTATTGTCGGCAGGTTCAGAAACGAAAGCAGCGAACATATTGATACAACAATTATATCTTCCATTATGGAAAATGTAATTTTTAACAGCGGCAAACTTGACTTTGTCGCCGGCGGAGACACAAGGGCTGATGTTCGCGCAGAAAGGCAGGAACAGCAGAGTCATGCATCAGAACAGACTGCGGCGGCGCTTGGCAGGGAAATTGGCGCAGATTTTATAATGACAGGTTCTGTACGAACAATTGTAGACCGGGAAGGAAACCGCAGTGTTAGAACATATTTTGTTACTGCTGAACTTACAAATGTAGAAACCAATGCGCGTGTTTGGATGGGGCAGAATAACGAAATTACAAAGGTTATAACAAGACCCAACAACAGGCTTTAGCTTACTTAGCTTAGGTTACCGGAAGCTCATAAACAATATCATTCTCGTCCTGAAGCGAGGAGATTCTTTCTCCTGTAAAGTCGATCTTCTCGCGCACAGCTTCTGTAATAAGAGCACGCGTTTTTAAACGTGCTGTTTTTGAAACAAGCATTCTAACACGTACTGCAGGGCTTCCGCTTACAGAAAAGCCGGTTTCAGGCGACCACGAAAAAGAACACTCGCCTGCGTCTATAGCAAAACGCCATGTTATTTTTTCATTTTTTAATAATTCCTTTACAAGTACGCATGCTTTATCTACCGGATGGTAAGACTTTGCAAGTGGCTGGCCGTCTTTTGACCATTTATAAGTTGTTAATGTAGGTTTAATTTCCAAAGGTGATCCAAAACATGCAAGAATTGTATCACCTTCATAACCTGCAATAACAGCGCCTGCATTAAAAAGCGCTTTTTTTGCTGTTGTATAAAATGTTCTTTTTATCTTTCCGGCATCTTTGGATTTTTCATGGTCTTCCCTGCCAAAAAGATTAAAGTCTTTAATTGCTATAACTGCAGTATATGTTACATTAATTTCAGAAAGACCTGGCCTGCCGCGTGTTATCAGATTCTGCAGAATATTTTTAGGAACAGCCGCTTTATAGGCGGATCTAAAACTAAGCGCTCTATAATTTAAATATGCGCATTTGCAGATAAAAATTGCCAGTAATCCCATAAGCGATGAACCAAGAACAATTACGGGATCTATCCAGTATGAATAATAAATGAAAAGCCCGTTGAATATAAGAGCCGATAAAAAACTTAATAAAATACCTGCACATAAAAGAAACACAGGCCGCATTATAAAGACGAGCAATAAAACAATAAATGATGAAGTTATAGAAAATAAAATAACATATCTGGCGCTTACCGGCCTTACGTGGCTGCCGGTTATTAATGTATTTGCAAGGATAGCAGAATATTCTGCATTTTGTTCAAAGCCCATTAAACAAAGCGACATAGAAAGCGCGTCTTTTAATTTTGAATGTATTACAGATAATCTTTCGTAAGACTCATGTTTTATTAAAAATACCTGCTTTAGTTCATCGCGCCTTGCAATTAACCGGGCTAATTGATTCACGTTCGATGAATCAGTATCGGCAATTTGTTCTTCATATTCGTTTATTAGAAGTATATCTGTTAGGCTGTTAAAATATTCATCCAGGGATTTAAAATAATTTGCTCTGGAAACTATCCACGCAGAACGGTTTTCGCTGTTGGGGTTTTTTAATAATTCTTCCAATAGCGCATTTGCATATTCGCCGAGAAACAGCGGGATTTTTTCCGGCAAAGTTTTAACAAACCCCCCTATCTCGTAACTTGCTGCCAGCGATTCAAACAAAGCCAAAGAAACTTCTTCGTATTCCCTGAAAAGTTCAATGTCTATCCGCCTTATGGCTGAACTTCCCGGAGTTATAATAAACCCTTCACTATCCAGATGAATATCGATGTTTTTTCCGTCATGTGTCCTGAGCCACAGAATTTTTTCATTACCAGATGCTTCGATCTGAGAAAACTCATACCGGTTTTTTAAAAACAGGTAAACAGGATGCTCAAATTCTGAATCCAAAGGCAATACGCGCCTGAGTTTCCCGTCTTTATCAAGATACGGCCTTGAATAACTTTCCAGAAAATTTCCAAATACAGCAACAGAACGGATTAAATCTTCGTCTCTGTCGATTAAGGTAGTTATTAACCTGTCTCTGCCCTGCTCTGCCAGTTCTACAAAACGGTCAACAAATTCCGGCGCTTGTACCGGTGATACTGAACCAAGGCGGATTCCTTCGAACAGGTTGCGGACATTTGAGCCAATCAATTGATATTCATCCATAAAGCGCCGCCGTATCTCGGTCTCTGTTACTGTAATGGGCGATGAAGACGGCGAAAGCCTGCTTGTAAGAATCAGATTATCAGCTTCCATTTCTGTAAGTGTCATAAGAACCAAAAAAAAGTCGCTGCCTTCTACATATTCTTCTGTATTAATTATCAATATCTCTCTTGATATATTTGCCGGCTTTCTATCTGATAAAAAATCATAATGCAAACCCAGTTTAGGCCCTGAAAAAATAAAATTCAGAAGAAAAGCCGCTCCTACAGCGCAGCTTAAGCCGCCAAGAAGCATTAATAATAAGTTTTTAAAAGAAACCGAAGTTAGCATTATTAAATTTAGACATATTATGATAGAATATACAAGACTTTAATTAACACCAGGAGAAAAATATGGCAAAAAATTTCATGGATGAGAACTTTTTACTGGAAACAGAAACTGCTCAAAAATTATACAGTACGGCAAAGGATGAACCTGTTTATGATTATCACTGCCATCTTATTCCTTCCCAGATTGCAGAAAACCGGAAAATGCCGGATTTAACTGATGCATGGCTTTCCGGCGATCATTATAAGTGGCGTATGATGCGCGCTATGGGAATAAATGAAAATCTTATTACTGGTGATGCCGCTCCTTATGAAAAATATTTGGCATGGGCACGCACTGTGGAAAATCTGATTGGAAACCCTCTTTACCATTGGACTCATCTGGAACTGCAAAGATATTTTGATATATACGAACCATTAACAGAAAAAAGCGCACCGTTAATCTGGGAAAAAGCAAATGCACAGCTGCAAACACCGCAATTGTCTGTAAAAGGGATTTTTGAAAAATTAAATATTTATGCCGCCGGCACTACTGATGATCCTGTTGATTCTCTTGAACACCACACTGCCATCGCTAACGGTTGTGCGCCCATCGGAAAAATTAACACAAAGGTTATTCCTTCGTTTAGGCCGGATAAAGCTCTGGAATTAAACTCCGGCGATTTTGCAGAATACATGGAAACATTATCAAACACAAGCGGAATTAAGATAAAAAATCTTGATGACGCGCTTGCTGCTCTGGAAAACAGGCTGGATTTTTTTATTTCCAAAGGCTGCCGCGCTTCTGATCATGCTCTTGAATATGTGCCGTATAATGAAACTTCTGTAAGATATGCAGAAAAAGCTTTTAAAAAGGCATTAGCGGGAAAATATGTATCTATAGATGAAACCGATTCCTATAAAACATTGATGCTTACTTCTCTTGCAGGCCTTTATGCAAAACGCAGAATTATAATGCAGCTTCATTTATCTGTTATACGAAACGTTAATACCATGGCGCTTTTAAATACAGGCATTAATACAGGGTTTGATGCTGTAAATGACAGGAAACTTGCAGAAAATCTTTCTGCACTTCTGGATTTAATGGAACTGGAATCTCAGGATGGGCTTCCTAAAACAATTCTTTATTCCCTGAACCCAAAAGACTATTATCCTATGGCTGCAATCATGGGCGGCTTCCAAAATGAAAGCTGCATTGGAAAGATGCAGCTTGGCTCTGCCTGGTGGTTCTGCGATCACAGAGACGGCATGGCAGAACAAATGCGTGTATTGGCAAATTTGGGTATGCTTCCTGCTTTTATAGGAATGTTAACAGACAGCCGCAGTTTCCTTTCTTATCCCAGACACGAATATTTCCGCCGGATAATGTGCAATATTATAGGCGGCTGGGTAGAAAACGGAGAGTACCCAAATGACTTACAAAAGCTGGAAAATATTGTTAAAGACATTTCATTCAGAAACGCAAAAAAATATTTTGAGAACTAACGCTGGATCCTTGCAGAGCCGCCTTTAGCAAACGCCTCAACCTGCTCAAGATTGAACATTGATGTATCTCCCGGCGTAGTTGTTAAAAGCGCGCCATGCGCCCAGCCTAGATTTAATGCTTCCTGCGGATCTTTTCCAGACATAAGACCGTAGAAAAGACCCGAAGCAAAACCATCGCCGCCGCCGACACGATCATATACATCCAACTCACATGTTGGCGCCTGGTATGTTTTGCCGTCCAGCCAAAGAACTGCGCTCCATGAATGGCGGTTTGTTGAATGAACTTCTCGCATTGTTGTTGCAACAGCTTTAATATTAGGGAATTCTTTTGAGACTGTATCAAGCATTCCAAAAAAAGCGGAAGGATCAAGTTCGCCTTTAGTTTCTACATCCTGCCCTTTTAAACCAAGTCCTTTTTGAAGATCTTCTTCGTTGCCGACAAGTACATCAACATTACTTACTATTTTACGAAGTGTCTTTGCCGCTTCTTCGCTTGCTTGAGCGGCTGTTTTGCCCCGTCCAGCTTCGCTGGCCGACTCTTCTGCAACAATTGTCCAAAGTTTTGCACGGTAATTTAAATCGAACGAAACAATAACTCCCGCTTTTTTTGCAGCCTGCATTGCTTCTATTACAAGTTCGCTGGTAGTCGGAGAAAGAGCGCTGAAGATTCCGCCTGAATGAAACCAGCGTACGCCTTTTTTAAAAATCGCATCCCAGTCAAAACTTCCGGGTTTTAACTGCTGTGCCGCTTCGTTGGAACGGTTATAAAATACCACAGGAGCTCTTACTCCCTGCCCTCTGTCACTCCAGACAATCGCCATATTGGGGCCGCGGACACCATCGTGTTCAAATCGTTTAAAGTAGGGGGTAACACCTGCTTTTTGAACAGCATATTCAACCCGCCGCCCAATCGGGTAATTTACCATTGCACTTGCAATTGCAGTTTTTAAACCAAAACAGGTAGACAGGTTTGTGGCAACATTATATTCTCCGCCGGAAACATGAAGGAGATATTCATTCGCCTCTGCAAAGGGTATAACCCCCGGATCCAGCCTTGTTACTAATGCGCCAAGCGCTAAAAGATCATGAGCCTTTCCATCGGCTGCCGGAATCGTCAAAACTGCCATATATTTACCTCTTTTTTTATTTTTTTATCAGTATATCACAAGTTCGCCTGTAACAAAAGAGCGGATTTCCTTTTCGCCGTTTGGTAAAACTAAAAGTTCGCCGTTTTCTCCAATACCGCAAAGCTGTCCTTTTATTTCATTTCCCGAATTTGCAATACCGTCTATAAACAATATGTTTTCGTCTTTTTTGTACAAGCGTTCTTCCAGCCGGTATTTCCAGTTATTACCTGCAGGTGTTTCAAGTTCATTAAAAAGAAACAAAAGTATTTTCTCCAGTAACAAATTCCGATCCATAAAAGCCGTTTCAGAAATTGTTTTTAATCCGGAAGCAAGTTTTATACTTGTTGCCTTTTCCTTTAAATGCAAAGGAAAATTCATTTGTGAAACATTAACTCCAATTCCGATATGAACATTCCCTCCATCAGCTTCGCAAAGAATTCCTACTGTCTTTTTTGAACCTATCATTATATCGTTTGGCCATTTTACCTTTACATCTCCCTTTAAAGATGGTGCAAAATCTTCGATAGCAAGCGAAACCGCAAGCCCTGTCCGCAGAGTAAGCGCCGCAGGGATTTCTTCTATATTTTTAAAACGGAAAAGGGCGGTAAATGCAAGATTCATCCCTTTATCCATTTCCCATTTTCTGTTTAACATACGTCCGCGGCCCGCTTCCTGAAAATCCGCCATTATAACAGTTCCGTGTCTATTGCCTTCCTGTGTTAGTTTGCGCGAAACATCCATAGTACTGGAAACAATCTCTTCAAAAAAAACCGGCGCATTAAAAGGATTGTTTATATTCAAATTCTTCATCTTAATCTTTCCTTGGTATTCTCTGCGCCTCTGCGGCTCCGCGAGAGACAACTGGAAATAATTTCTAATTTATGCTATTATACCCCTATGAACATGGTGTGTCTTGACCTTGAAGGTGTCCTTGTACCGGAAATCTGGATTGAATTTTCCAAAGCTGTAGGTATTCCTGAGCTTTGCCGCACTACAAGAGATGAGCCCGATTATGATAAATTGATGCAATTCCGCATCGATATATTAAAAAACAACAATTTAAAACTCCCCGATATTCAAAAAGTTATATCCGGCATGGATCCGCTTCCCGGTGCGTTTGAGTTTGCAGAAACATTACGCGGAAAGACTCAGCTTGTTATTTTATCTGATACATTTGAAGAATTCGCTAAGCCATTAATGAAAAAATTATCTTACCCGGCACTATTCTGCAATTCGATAATAACCGACAGCGCCGGAACAGTAACAAGTTATAAATTGCGGCAGCAAGACGGAAAAAAAGAAGCTATTAAAGCTTTTAAATCGATGAAAATGCGTATCTTTGCAGCGGGTGATTCTTTTAACGATCTTTCCATGATTCGTGAAGCGGACGCAGGCTGCCTCTTTTGCGCACCGGAACAAATCCGCAAAGACTGTTCAGATCTGTACTGCGCAGATACCTACAAAGAATTGTTAAATAAAATAAATATTTTTTTAAATAACTAAAGAAGAGCTCACACAGAGGCACGGAGACACAAAGAACACAGAGAAGCTTTTATCGGTCTATTATTTTTTTAAGGGTGTGATCTTTTTGGCGCCAGTCTTTGCCTGTTTTAACGCGTAAGTCTAAATCTATTTTCCAGTCAAATATATTTTTTAAGTTTTTTAAAGCGCCAAGGCGTATAGCTTTTATCATTTCGCCGCCTTTGCCGACTACCATTCCCTTTTGCGATTCGCGTTCAACAATAATAAATGCACGTACCCAAAGCTGGTTACCGTTTTCTTTAAATTCCATATCCTCGATATTTACATAAAGCGAATGCGGAAGTTCCTGGCGCAGACGGTTTATCGCCTGCTCCCTGATTATTTCTGCAATACGGAATTCTGTATCCTGATCTGTATAATATTCTTCATCATAAAGCGGCTGCCCTTCTGGAGCCAGAGAAAAAAGAAATGTTAGAAGTTCTTCTACCCCGTCTCCGGTAAACGCAGAAATAGAAAAAATATGTTTATCGTCCAATGCTGCCATTTTTTGCGAAAGGAAATCCCTTGTGCGGTTAAAATCCGCCCCCTGTACATCCATTTTATTAATTGCAGCAACAGTTTTACCGGCTAAAGGTATTAAAAGAGATGTTATCTCTTCTTCTTCTGTACCGGGAGCGCGGCTGGCATCCAATAAATAAAGAACAAGATCGCATTCCTGTAAAGCGCGGCTGGAAACATCCATAAGTTTTTTATTCATTTTTTTTTCGCTTAAATGCCGCCCTGGAGTATCAATAAAAACAATCTGCCCCTGATTGCGGTTTACAATTCCCCTGATTGCGTTTCTTGTTGTCTGCGGTACTTTGCTTACAATAGCGACTTTTTCGCGGCACATTTTATTTAAAAGAGTTGATTTTCCTGCAGAAGGACGCCCGATAATTGTTATAAAGCCGCTTTTCATCTAACAACCATGACTTTTCTGATTTCATCGATATCAGGGCCAACAACACGGATAAAGTACATACCGCGTGCAACAGGACGGCCTGAATTATTTGAGCCATCCCATCCTACTGTATATTCACCAGCGTCATGGTGTTCATTCCGTTTAATCGATCTTACAAGCGTTCCATCCAGAGTATGAACCTGGATTGTTACTCTTCCGGAGCGCACAAGATGATAACGCAGATAAGTTACTTCCCTGTTATCTGAATTAATAACATTGTTCATTATTGTAACGCCGCCGCGCTGAGGTACAACATTCTGAATATCAAAAGCAAACGGACGTACAAGCCTGTACCAGTTGCCTGGAATTGATGAACCGCGCGGAATATCCAAACGCGCTATATATAGATACGGATCTGCGCCTGTAATACCTTCCAGTTTAAGAAGGAATTCAACTTTTCCTCCGCTTCTAAAACCCGAGGTACTAATCCTGAAAGTAGAAAGCTGAAGAGGCGGCGAAACTACCGCATCAACATTATTTGCATTAAATAACTCCGGCGTTACAAAGAAACGCGGATTCGGCGGCATTGGTATATTTAAAACAGGAAGCCATAAACCTCCGGCGCTATTGCCTCTTTCCGGCGCAACCTGAGGATTACGGAAACTTGCAGGAACATTAAAGCCGTAATACAGATTTAATCCGCTGTAATTGCTGCCAAGCAGATCCTTGTTAATATGAACCTGAATTATTATTTCATTACTTTCTTCTATTTCTTCCAGATACTTTGTTCCGTCAAAATCCCAAATAATGCCCATATCTGAACTCAAATTACTCCAGAAACTGCTGCCCGGAGAAGTTAATCCCGGATACCGCTCAGCTGCAGCTTCATCGTATCTTGCCCATACAGGCCAGGCAAAATAATTTGCAGAATCATTAACATTTGGAGGCAGTGATACAAGCACATCAGTACTGCGTCTTCTAAATTCGCCGTCACCTGTAAATGCTCCTGGGGTTACGCTTCCGCCGCTTTCAAGAGTTACCATCATTGCTGGTGTTAAAACTCTAAAAGGCGGAACAAACACTGTAGCTTTTAAAGCAGAGTTTGTATCATTGTTTAAACCTTCAATATGAGTATTGCCGGAATATACAGCATAACCGGAATAATTCCAGTTGGTTGGATATTTAGGAGCAGGATAGCTGGAATCTAATTCACTCCAGTCAAGAGCGCGTTCTCCAATACTCCATAATCCCTGCATCAAGAATGAAAAATCATCAGGCGGTGTAAAGCCGACAGGAGGCAAAGATGCCAAATCAGAAATATTCATTTCTGCAGAAGGAGCTATAAAACTCAGCGCTCCCATTAAAGGAGGTTCGCCTGCAACTAAATTGTAAGTTACCGGTTCGTCATCTCCTGTATAAATAAGAGAGTTACGCAATCTTGGTATTGTATCTACTGCAACCGGCGGATTTCCGTTAATTAAAGCAGTACCGGTGCCGCCTACGCCGCTATAAGGCGCAACAGGCTGAGACATTTGTATAAATGTCTGGTTATAACCCGGTAATGTAATTACATAACTTATTCTTGGAGGTATTGTATTAATTGTAGAGTAAACAGGGCCGTCACTATTGGCGATATGTTTGTTCTTATTGTCTCTCAGTTCTCCGCCGTCTGTTACGCGCCATGTTAATGCTCTTCCGTCATACAGATACGGTTTTTCTGCAAGATTTATATAGAAGGAATCGATATGACCCGGCACTGCAGAAATACTGGTAATTTCTCCGTAACCGTCTACATAAACTTTAAAATTAGTAAAGTCTCCATTATGATTAACGGCTTGCACTCTAATTCTGTCTGCTCTTCCGTTGCCGCTTGCATCTTCTACGAAACTGTAAAAAATCTTGATTATTTTTTCTTCGCGCCAGTCAAAGTTAAAATATCCATGACTTTGAGTAAAGCTATAATACGGGTGAAACCTAATCATTACCATATCGGTAGTTTCGATAATTATAGGCTGATACCACGCATGGCTGAAATAAACAAATACATGTTCAATATCCAAATTAACTGGATCGATAAGATTAAAATTCCAGAACTTTACTCTTTCTGCCGCATTATTTTTTAATATACCGATGGATTGAAAATCGGCTGGCGGAATACCATTACCGGAATTTCCCGTTCCATGAGAACTATTATATATATAAGGCCAGCCAGATTGATTAGACGGCGGCAGCCTTGTAAGCGTTATACGCCCAGTATCACCTGTATTTTCATCGCCTTTTATATCAAACCTTCCTAGGAAAACATGATGATCCGGTGAGGACGTTGTTGTTAGAGCAGTAGAAAATTGAATTACAGCTCCCGGCTCATGGCAGATAAAATTCCGCCATACAGTATTGCCGGTAATTTCAAAAAATACAGTGGTGTTTACTGAAGTAGAATTAAGCCTGATAAAATGTACTGCTCTTGCCGCATTTTGAATAAATGCATTCTGTGTTATCACAGGACTGTCATCCAGATTAATTGGCGCGTTAATTATCCTCCAGCGTCCGGTTAAACCTTTTGTTTCGTTTAATCCTGCGTATATTAGAACATCATTATTACCGGCATTTAAAATACCATTACTGCTTCCCGTTACATTAATATCAATATACTCAATAACTATTTCGCCGCTAATCTCAAGAGGGCTTGATAAATTCGTCTGAGAACCTGCTCTGATATGCAAGCGGCTTAACGGCCGGTTCGTAAGAAGACTTTGCTGAACTATTGGCAGTGATGCACCGTTTCCGATCATTTCAAAAATAAGCTGCTGTTCTGCAGGCATATCAACATTTGTTATATTTACATTACCGCGTGCGCTAATGGTTGCCAAACCAGTGTTATTTATTAGAAAATCTGCACTTGATAAATCAAGAGCATTAACTATTAGATTGGATCCTGTTCCAAGATTTAATGTTCCATTGAACCCAGAGAATCCTGATGTTCCTCCGGCTGTACGCATAAACCATGAACCGGCGCTTGTGTCCAGAGTTGTGTTTCTTCCTAATTCAAGAGTGCTGCCGTCCGGCTGCCGCACCGCAGTTCCGGGTAATAAGCGTACATACTCTGGTGTAACTGTTCCATCACCAATTGTTACATCGCTAAAAGTTCCGTTTAATACCGCATCAAGCGTTCCTGCCGCAGAACCGCCGCGAATAATTAAAAAATTATTATTAACTAATCCTGCAGAGAGCCTGACAGTTCCGCCGCTTGGCGGAGAAATAAATGTAAATGTTTCCGCAGACGGCAGATTAACCGCGCTTGCAAAACTGATTTCTGCATCAGCTTTTGTTGTATTATGCATTTGCCAGGTATGAACGCCTGCTCCAAGTGTTACGCCGCCTGCTCCTGTCTGCCTAAAAATCGAATTTACAGTAACTACACCAGACTGGGTGTATATTCCTCCGTTATTTATAATCGAAGTATTGTTAAAAACCGCAGTTTGATTAAATGCAACAGTTCCTGTTGTTGTTATTGACGCATTGTTTAAAGTTGCAGTACCGCTGACAAGCAAATTTATAATTCCGTTATTGGCTGCTCCGTTAAATACAGCATTTCCATTAATTGTAAGTGAACGAGCAGCTGGAGCAGAAATTGCGCCCATTGTTACTGTTGTTCCGGCAAAAGTGCGCGTACCTGCCGTGCCTGCTAGCACAACTTGCCCGCTGTAATTCTGCACACCGCTTGTATTTACATTGCCGTGTATTGTAGTAATTCCGCCGCCGTTTACATTAAGAGTACTTACAGCAGCTCCGACATTGCCCGTAAATGTTACATTTGCGTCTGTAATTGTAATTGAACGCAGATTAGCATTATTGCTGTTAACGGTATTTGCAAAACTAATTAAATTTCCTGCATTAGCGCTGAATGTAATATCATTATTTACAGTACCTTGTCCTAATTGTACAACTGCATTATATGTCTGGCTTCCTGTTGTTATTACGCTTCTTACAATTCTTGCTGTTGTACTAGTTACAGTTAATCCTGTACCTTCTACACTTGCATTAAAACGCACAATTGGAGCTGCCGCGCCGACTGCAGAAAAAGTAATATTGTTATTTAATATTACTGTACCGCCTGTTGCTGTTGCATTAGGAGGATTTACTCCAAACGTTTGGTTACCAGTAGTAAAAATATTTCCATTTAAAGTTGCAGTTACAGCGCCGTTTACTGTTACTGTCTGCAATCTCAAAGTATCTCTTCCGACATTTGCGCCGAAACTTACGTTTGCGTTGGTAATTGTCAGGGTTCTTGTTGCTGTTCCATCTCTTATTACTTCATTTGCAAATGTAATTAACCTGGTGATAGCGACTCCCGCAGGTGGAGCGGCTCCCGTGAATGTCACATTTGCGCCAAGAACTACAATACCGTTATATGTTTGATTTTGGATTGTATTTATATTGGCAGCGTTTACATTTGCCTGACCATTTACAGTTAAGTTGCGCAGGTTGTTTCCAGCAGGAATTGCAGTTGTAAAAGTAACACCTGCCGCGCCAGTTGCTGTAAGAGTAAAATCATTTCCGCCGCCGTTAATCGCAGCCATTGTTAAACTTGCGGCTGTTATAGAGTTATCTGTAACTGCGTTGTTACCAACTGCTCCAACCAGTGTTATTGGTCCAGGTGCAAAAGGATTGTTCCCGCGGTTTAACGATCCATCCCTGAATCGCAATCCGCCTGCTGCTGTTGTTGTAAATGTAACAGTTGCGCCTGTTAAATTATTAGTTCCGCGGAATTCGATATAACCTGCTCCGCTTGTAGTAAATATTAAATTATCATTTGATACAGCATCAACAATATAAATATTATAACCTGCAAAAGCAGTAAGTGTAGTAGTATCTCCAACATTTACTCTCTGATAAGCCGAACCAATCAGGTCTGGAGGTAAAATTGTACCTACTGAAGTATAAACAAGATTTATTCCTGTTACGTGCCAATGTAAACGGTCAGGATCAATTCTTCCATTACCATTACCAGGAAAATTAATAACTTCTAAACAAATAATTCCTGTTGACCCGGGAATAATATTTGGAGGATTAGGGCTGTTTAATAGTGCATTAAATGTAAGCGCTCTAACATATATCGATGCGTTTGTGCCATCATTGGGAGGTGTATCATGATCATTGTTGCTGCTTGTGTTAATTGCCGCAGATGGCTGAACTGTTACAACACTGGAGGTAATATTGGCAAGTATACTCAGCCTTTGCGCATTAATTGAGGCAGTTATATTTAAATCCCCGCTTGGTAAGGTTAATGTTACAACACCGTTTGTATTGTTAATACCGTTAGCTGTAAGAACTCCTGTTTGATTTACATTAAGATTTCCTGCTCCGCTATTTGCAACAACTAATACAAGAGATGGAGATGTATTAATAATATTTATATTTCCGGAAGCAGCACCCTGATTATTTAATAAGTTTAAATTACCATTTAATGTATTGGCGCCGTTCATGGTAATTCCCTGCGAAGTATTTATGGCAATATCACCAGTGTAATTAGCTGGTGTTGTTGCTCTGGATGCACTGCCAGTTATATTAATATTACCGCCGCTGGAAGTTAATGTCCGTGCGTCTGTACCGCCGAATGTAACTGCACCATTGTAAGTTTGGTTACCGGTTGTTGTTATATTTGCGTTTATAGCAGATGCGCCAGTTATATTTAAAATACCTATTGGGAAATTAGCGCCTGGAAGAACTGAACCTACTGCTCCATTAAAATTAATATTTGCGCCAACTAAATTTAAATTGCGGGCAGTTGCATTATTACTTCTTACAAAACTTCCAAATGTAATTGTGTTTCCAACAGCATTAAGAGTAAAGTTAGCAACTTCAAGTGTTACCTGCCCAGTATAAGTTTGATTACCATTAGTAAAAATATTGCCATTGTTTATAGCAAGCCGTGTAACACCTGATACTTCAAGCAATGTAGGTCTAAGCGCACTATCCTCTCCAGTACCAACAGTTTGAGCAAACATAGCATCGCCGATTATTGTTAAATTAGTTGGAGTACCTGCTGCAAGTCCTGTTACTCTATTTACAGTGTTACGGAAACGAACCATCCGCGGCTCTGCAGGCATTGCTGAGTTTTTTGTTGTAAGAATTACATTTGCACCAAGCTGTACAGGACCACGAAAATCTATGCCGGTAATTGCGCCATTAGCTCCGGTATCTGCTCTTGCAGCTATAGTAGTAATATTTGCATATAAAGATGTAATTGAACCTGCGGCATTATTTACATCAACGCTTAAAATAGTATCATTTGCTCCTACCGCTCCGTTAAAATGAACATTTCCAGTCGAAATTATTAATCTTCTATTTCCGTTTATTCCAGTAATAGTTCCATCAAAAGTAATTAAGTTATTGGCATTGGCATTAAAAGTTACTGTTGGTGCATTTAGATTAATATTTCCTGAATATGTCTGAATACCTGATGTAAAAATTGTTATATCTGCTGTGTTGTTTCCGGCAGTAACTGTTCCGCCGTTATTTACAGCAACACTGGCTAACCTTGCTACTGATGTTCCAACTGGCATATTAAAAGTAACATTTGCATTAACTATATTTAATGCAAACGCTCCATTTACGGTATTAGAGAACAGCACATTACTTACACCGGTTCCCCCTCCGGTAAGAGTACGAGCGGCAACTCCTAAAACAACAGGACTGTTATAAGTCTGATTAATACTTGTAGTAACATTTGCATTTAACTGTGTAACTCCAGTACCGCTGGTATTAACTGTTAAACTGCTGCTATCTATAACACCGCCAATTGTAATAGTTTGATCAACTCCTGTTGTAAGCGAAACTGCTCCGTTTGCGGCTGTTATACCTGCTGCTGGTATTGTTATATTTCCACTTGCTGCATTTATCGTAATATTTCCGCCTGATGCGGCATTATTTGCTGCTGTAATATTTAGATTATTTCCAGCACCATGAGCACTGTTGTATATAATAACTCCTGTGGGTATAGCTCCTTGAGTATTTTGCAATGAAACAATCCCAGTGCCATTCATTGTATTATTGCCGCTTAAATTAATTCCCTGTGAAGCGTTAAACGTAATGGCATCTGCTTCATTCACTCTTGAAACTATACCTGATGCGGAAATACTACCGTTAGTTGATGTTAATGCTCTGGCACCAAAAGCAGCACCAGGAAATACAATTGCAGCATAACTTTGATTACCAGACGTGAATATTGCGGTATTAGTATTACCAATATTTGTTGTTCCGCCTGTAACGGTTATACTTGCTAACCTGTTTGGCGAACCAGCAGCAGTTCCAACTATATTATTAAATGTTACGTTTGCATTTGTAATTGTTAATGCCCGAGTAGCAGCATTTGAATTAACAGTATTTGAGAATAGTATAGTAGTACCTGTATTTCCAGTAAGATTTACAGTATCATGACCAATCGTAACTGCACCAGTATATGTTTGGTTTTGCGTTGTAGTAGTTATATTCCCATTAATTAAACTAGTTCCAGTTACACTTAATTGCCGAAGATTACTAGTATTTGCGCCATTAAATACTGCATTTCCAATAATTTCAAGATAATAAAAGCCAGCGGTATCGCCCCCGGTAATACCGCCTAATGTTATTAAATCACCTTGTAATATCCGGGAACCAGATGCAGGAGCAACTGCTTGTAATCTTACAGCCCCATAAGTTTGAGTTCCGCCCGGAGTATTAATACGAACTCTTATATCACTGGTTCCGCCAATAACACTTACTGAATTTGCTGTAATAATTGGTACAGTTGCATTAGACACTCCAAACGAAGCATTTCCATTTATAACTAAATCGCCAATATTAGTAGAAGGTGTCTGGGTCATTACACTTAACCATGAAATACCAGCACCTGTAGTAGTTAGAGTTAAATTATTCTGATTACCAGTAATATTACCAATAAAAATATTTGCAGCGCTAATACTGCTATGAGGATTACTTCCAGTTCCATTTAATGTTATTGGACCAGAAACACGAACTGCACCTGTTGGTGTGCCAGTATTATCAGTAACAGGACCTGCTGCAAAATTATTTGTGGCACCCGTCAGCGTTATATTTGCATTGTTAAGACGCACTCCGCCTGTTGTACCCGGATTTAATGTAAGCGTACCAGATGAATTAAAATCGCCCCGGAATTCAATAAAACTGGCAGCGTCGGATGTGGTAAAGGTCAGGTTTCGTGTATGAGGTGCATCAACATTAACTACATAAATGTTAAAACCTGCCGCTGCAGTAAATGTACGGTTTGCACCAAGGCTGGCATCTGTTGGATCATAAACAGTAAAAGGAGAAGGAATATCATGATTTGCTGGAGGATTGCCGTAAACAATATTTCCTATTGTACTAGTTGGAGTGCCGTGAAGATCTAAACGAGTAATGGGGAATCTGGCATTATTTGTATTAAAAGTGTTAAGACGTAATGCAAGAAAACCAGTTGGATTAATAGCGCCAGTTCCCAATGCAACTAAATGATTTGCATCGATACTCATAGAAATATCATTTCTAGTTCCGCCAGTACATCCGCCGATTGGACAGGCTGCGCCAGTAGAAGTTGTCGCATTAATAGTTACTGTGTCAGCAATTGTAACAGTTCCACCCTGCGCTGTAATTATTAATCTTGCACAATCAATATTATCATTAATAAAAATATTATTTCCATTTTGAACAGTAAGCCTTACTACCCTACCCGGTGCATTTATACTGCCAACCATTAAATCCTGATTATACGTTGCACCGCCAATTGTTATCTCACCGTTATTAGCATCCTGAATAGTTATAGGAGCGCCATTCATGCGAAGCGTAACAGAAGGCGTACCTGTGGGTCTGGAAAAAAACCTTGCATTGGCATTAGTTACATTCAAATTTTGAATATTTACGCTTCTAAAATCAGCCGGATTAGTAACAGGATTATCTGTACTTTGCTGCCAGCAAACAACATCTAATCTTCCGTTTAATGTAAGTGTTGTAATATTAAAATCCGGAAAACCGCGATTCCATTCCCGTAATGTAATATTTGCTCTTGTAGCATCAATAATTAACTCATTCAGAAATACTAAATTAGGTTCAGCAAGTGTTTCTGTTCTAATATTGATCCCAACAGAATCAGCATTATGATTAACTCCAGCAGGAAAAATAACTGTATCACCTTGGCGGCCGTCTTCACTAGGATATGTTCCTGCAGCACCGCCAGACCAAGCATTTACAAGATACCAATCGTAAACTGTACCCCCGCTCCCGCTGCTGCCGCCGCCATAATACCCTTGCCATGTATACGTGCCTTGCCCCCAGACCATCCCACCGAGAATAATAAACATGACAACAAAAAACGCTATTTTCTTCATGAGTTATTTAAAATATACCAATAGTATCGGCTTTTCTCCCTCTCTTCTATATTGTAGCACACCTTTTCATATATATCTATATTTTATAAGACTAATTTAGAGAAGAGTTCTCGCTGAGACGCTGGGGCGCAGAGACAGCAGAGTTATAGTCCGAAGTCTGCGAGAGGTTCTTCATTATAATTTTGTGCGATTTTACTTGTTTTTATCGTACGGTTATGATATAATTAAATAGCACGTTTTTAAGGAGAAAAAAATGGTCGTTACAGCAACACAATTTAAATCGAGTATCGGGCACTATCTGGACACAGTCTCAGAGAACAAACCGGTATATATCACAAAAAACGGGAAATTAATCGCTAAATTATCAGATCCTGCAGAAGACAAAATGTCTATTCTTGACAGTCTTGTAGGGATAATTAAAGGAAATACCATGTCTTTAGATGACATCAAAAGAGAAAGACTCTCAAGGCATGCTCCCTGGATCATGGATTCCAAGTATGACAATTATCCCTTAAAAGAGGAAGAATAAAAATTTGAAGCAGATATGCAAGTTGAAAGGGAACAAGAAAACAATGCAAAAAAAGCGCTCCAATCTGCAAATATGCTATTCCCTCATGAAAAGTGGGAAATAGTCGAGGAAGGAATATTTATTTCAAAAAACAGAATGCCACGTAGCGCAGAGCAGGTTAATATCCTCGAAAAAGAGCTACAGCAAGCGCGTATTTTGGCTGCTCGTGGAAGTACAATCTATTTATTACCCGAAAATTTAAATCCAAAAGAAAAAAATAAAAAATACCCAGATGCAGTAGTTAATGGCTACGTAATGGAATTTAAAACAATATCTGGAAGCTTAAGACAAGTCGAGGTTCGCTATAGAGAAGCGAGAAAAAAAGCAGCATATATTTTTATGAAGATAAATTCGCATCTATCTCGTCATGATTTTACCAGAAAATTATCAGGGTATATTAAGCGCAAAGGATTTTCTGGAGGGGTTATCCTAGCTCACTTTAGCTGCAATAATGAGTTTTACCAGTGGACAGAAGAAGAACTTACTGTGCAAGAATCATTATTAACGAAATCCACACAGGAGAAAGCAAAAAATCATGTTTTTTAATAAAAAAAATCCGGGTCTTTCGACCCGGCGGCTATCCAGGGAAAATCAGATAAACCGAAATGCCCCCGATAACAACAATATAACCATAAAACTCATCATTGTCAAGAAATATTAGTAAAATAAAGGATTGAACTATGAAGGTATTTATAAATATTGACATTGTCATAGACATTCTTGGAAAAAGGGAAGAATTTTATCAAAATTCTTACAAGGTAATGCTGCTTGGCTTAGAAGGTGAAATTGAAACCATTATGAGCGCTGGTGCAGTCAAAGATGTTTATTATTTAATTAGACAATTTCTTAAGGATGACACAAAAGCCAGAGAGAATGTCTTTTTAATTAGTAATTACATAAAAATCTGTAATACAACATCAGAAGACATTACAAGCGCTTTAATTTTGTTTATGCCTGATTTTGAAGATGCTCTAATAGCCGCAGCCGCAAAACGGGAAAAAGCCGATTACATTATCACAAGAAACGAAAAAGACTTTGCAAATTCTCCTGTACCAGCAATAACCCCCGAAGATTTTTTAAAGACCCTTGCTTGATAAGTATTTATTCGTTAAATTAAACGTTCGGGGGGAACCATGAAAGTATTATTTATCGGCGGAACGGGAACCATTTCCAGCGCAATCACAAGAAGAGCGGTGCAGCTGGGCTGGCGGTTATTTCTTTTAAACCGGGGAAACCGCAAGGGCGATTTTAAAGGGTCAGATTTTAAACATATCGAATGTGACATTTCGCAGCTTCGAAACGGAACGGAAAAAGTTTCTGATATTCAGGAAAAATTAAAAAAAGCGCTTAATAATGCAAGTCAGTTTGATGTTGTAGTCGATTTTATCGCTTTTACCCCTGAACATGTTCAAAAAGATTATGAAATTTTTAACGGCTTATGCAAGCAATTCATTTTTATCTCGTCCGCATCGATTTATCAAAAACCGCTTTCATCGCACCTTGTAACCGAAAGCACTCCTCTATCTAACCCTTTCTGGGAATATTCAAGAAACAAAATCGCCTGCGAAGAATATCTTATGTCAAAATACCGTGAAAACGGCTTTCCAGTTACAATTGTACGCCCAAGCCATACTTACGATGAACGCAGTGTTCCCCTTGGAGTTCACGGCTCTAACGGAAGCTGGCAGGTTTTAAAAAGAATGCTGGCTGGCAAACCGGTAATTATTCACGGCGACGGCACCAGCCTTTGGACATTAACCCATAACAGCGATTTTACCCGCGGATTTATAAGATTAATGGGAAATATACATGCAATCGGCGAGGCTGTGCATATTACATCCGATGAAAGTCTTACATGGAACCAGATTTATCAAATTATCGCTGATGCTTTAAACGTAAAATTAAACGCAGTACATGTATCAAGCAGTTTTCTGGAACAATGCAGTCAGGGAAAATATGATTTTATGGGCAGCCTTATCGGCGATAAAGCAAATTCGGTTGTTTTTGACAACACCAAAATAAAGCGCCTTGCCCCGGACTTTATTGCTAAAATGCGGGCAGACGAAGGAATAAAACTGACGATTGCTAATGTATTATCAAATAAAGAACTTCAAAAAGAGGACACGGAGTTTGATGTTTGGTGCGATAAAGTAATTGCAGCTTTGGAATCGGCGTCAAAAAGCTTTAGTATTTAGTAAACAGAAAAAATCACTTCGCCTTTCTTGGGAGCGCTCTTTTTATGTTCCTTCATGGCAAGAACTGCAATAACTACAAATAATGCAAGAAAGAACAGGATAGTAAATAAAAGCAGGAAAATATTCTCGTTATCGTCTTTAACCTCGACAGGTGCGCCTACCACCAGGGTAGAATAATCAACAGGTACGGTATTATCGGAAAAAACAATAATAAGACAGATTATTACAGTAAGTACCATAACAGCAAGGGCGGCAAGGCTTGCCAAGCGGGTATGAAAATTCGACTTTTTGTCCAGAGCGAGATAGCACATGACTCCCATAATAATTAAACCTATTAATATGCCAAAAAATACCATATTTAATCTTCGGCCATTTTATCCTTGTCATTTAAGGGGTTTTATGCTACAATAGCTTCAATCTATAATTTAGCGAGGAAAAAGATGGCTCATAAAATTAGTGATGCTTGTGTAAGCTGCGGTTCATGTGTAAGTGACTGCCCTGTAGATGCAATTTCCGAAAAAGACGGAACATACGTTATTGATGCGGCAGCATGTACAGATTGCGGCGCATGTGTTGGCTCATGCCCAACAGACGCAATTTCTGCTTAATAAGGTTTGCAGGCATTTAAGACAGGCAAGGGGTTGGCCCTTGCCTTTTTTTTAATTTATTTATTTTTGCCTCTTCTGGCACATTCTCAAGGTTTAGATTTTCCTGTAATAAGGCGTCTTGACCACAGCGACATGGGTTTTAGACAGTTTATGACTGATGTCGAGGGTAATCGCCGGCTTATAACAGGCGTAAGAGCCCAGCCTGAACGTGTAATAGAACGCTTAACGATATATCAATATACAACAAGTCAAACCGATGACCTTTTTTTCCTTGCCGCCCGGCTGAATATCCCATACGCCGCATTGGCAAGCCTAAACAGACTAAGTAACCCAAGGGCGCTGGAGCCGGGAATGACTCTGCTTTTGCCGTCTTGCCCCGGAATATTTATTCCATCAAGAATTGAAACAGATTTAGAAATTTTAATAGGGGCGGCAAGAGAGGATACGCAAGGATCTATCGAACTAAGAATAAATTCCGGAAACAGAACAGATACATGGCTCTTTTTTCCCGGAGCCGATTTTACACCGACAGAAAGGGCTTTTTTTCTTAACTCTGGCTTTCGCTTTCCATTAAGAAACTACAGAATAACAAGCCGTTTCGGTACAAGAAATGACCCTATAACTGGACAGCTTTCCATGCATCAGGGGATAGACCTAGCGGCTCCGGAAGGAACAGAGGTTTATGCTGTGGCAGATGGAATTGTAACGGCAGCAGGATTTGACCCGATTTACGGAAACTACATAATAATAAGCCATAATAATAACTATTCCAGCTTATACGGACATCTGCAAAGGATAGAAGCAGTCTTGCGATCTGAAGTAAAATCAGGTACTCTAATAGGAAGGGTAGGTTCAACAGGTCAATCTACGGGTCCTCATCTACATTTTGAACTGCGGCAAGGCGGAAGAGCCTTTGACCCTGCGGGGAGACTCCGTCCTTAAACCCGGCGGAATGATTTTTTAGTTTTAGGTGGAGTATGCCAAAAGTAATATTAATACTGGCAATTTTTCTGCTATTTCCCAACATCTGGCTTCAGGCACAGGTAGAATCATTCCGCACAGTAGTCGAAGGTACAGTCGAAGTATTTCCAGGATCTGCAGAAACCCCTGTTTCCATCGGGATAAACAGTTCGGTAATTATTAATCTTGGCGTTGATGTCCGTTTTCTAAGAGGCATTGAACTGGAAATAACAGCTCCTCAAGGCTGGCTGCCCTATCGCGGAGCCCTTGTCATGATGATGTACAACAATATAAACCCGCAAGCCGCTTCCGGCATATCAGATTTGGTCGGCAATCGAATTGCTTTTGAACCGCTGCCATCAAGATTAAGGATCATTTACCAAATCCCAATCCGGAATCAGCATGGGTTAAGAACAACCACTACTGTTTCTGTTCCTTCAAGCATTGCTCAGCCTGCTACATTCCCATTAATGTTCAGATTGATGCAGGTAACAAAAGGACTGCCGGATTCATTTGAACAAATGCGTTTCAGCCTGGTAGCCCGCCCAATCCTTAGCGACGAAGGAGCTGTAAGAATTGTTCCGCGTTTTCCGCCTCAGCTAAGAAACAGGCCATTTACAGTCTACATTAACGATAACATCATAACCAATATTTCCGAGCAGATTGTGCTTAGAGAAGGCGAAAACCACCTTGTCGTCCTTTCTGAAGATTACCGTAATATAAGCCGCCGGTTTGTAGTAGAAAGGGCGAGAGTCATCGACCTAATAATAGAATTTCAGGATCCAACGCCAATAATCATCTTTGAAGCTCCTCAAAACGCACAAATATTCCTGAATAACTCTCTTGTACGAAGCCGCGACCCGGTTACTGTTGAACCTGGTACTCACGAGGTAAGATTCCAGGTTGGCGATTATACAGTTATACGGACATTGAATATCCAGCGCGGTAAAACCTATAGGGTTGCCATGGCTATAGACCTTACAATCCATGAAGAAGACTGATATTAAACTTAAGTTTTTTTAAATAGCTTTCCCTAATGAAACAAGAAACCCCTACCGATACTCAAAATGTCGGGATTATAGTTCCCCTCCCAAATCACTATAGTCCTGATATGCCTCAAGGGCATGGAGCTGTTCGATGACATAATTCGGGCAGCTCTTTTTTTTTTTATTATAATGTTCTATAATGCCCCAATGCGAGATAACGATAGTGAAATACAGGTAAAACTCAGCCCGATTATGGGTATCCGCCCTGGTGTTTACCTTACAGCTTTATATTCTTTTATTTTGATAGTTATAATATTTATTTTTCTTTTTCTTCCCGGGATAAGAAACCCGCAAACCGCGTTAGTTGTTAAAACAGAACCTTTTGGAGCGGCAATAAGGGTAAACGGTATTTTTATGGGTGTTTCCGGAAGCAAAATCCTGATTCCCAAAGGAACGCATACCATAGAAGCTGTTATGCCGGGTTTTGAAAGCCAAACAGCTGTCCATGAAATACCAGGCCGTGTTTTTGCTTCCAGTTTTTTCCCCAAAAAGTACCATGTCAGCTTTTCCTTAAAAACTCCTGACCCCGCTTTAGCATTTTCGCTTTATGCGGCAGATTTTGCATCCTGGACATTTGCAGGCGAACCAACTGCCGCATGGCAGGCGCCGCTGAGCCTTTCAGAAGGAGCATACCGGATTGGCCCTCAAATTGGCAGTTCAAAAGAGGCAAAGGAAGAAATTCAGCAGATACTTATAGCGGCATCGCGCTTTACAGTAACAAAAAACGCATTACGTGATGTTATCCGGGCAAAAATATTGTTAGATAACAATGGGAATGCACCATCACCCATATCGTTACTTGGCTCAATCGCCAATATGACAGCCTTCGTATCAAAAACACCAGGCTGCGCACTCTGGCTTGCAGATTTACTGCCGCAGGAAGCCGCTTCTGTTATTGAAGAATCAAACTGGTATTTAAGTGAATTTACTATTCAGCCGTTTATACTTCCGCTGCTTTCTGGCATCAATAATATCGATAGTGAACGCGCCCGTTTTTCAAGACTTACTGTTTCAGGTCAGAATTTTATTAATGTACCAGCTGGTTCCATGGTTATGGAAGGAAAGAACTTTTTAAACAGCGGTTTTTCTGCTATTCAGACCAATGTTAACAACTATATAATGAGTGAAAGACCTGTTTCTGTATCATTATTTCAAACCTTTCTTAATGAAAATCCGCAATGGAACGAACACTATACCGATTATTTCTCGGATGAGATTGCCGCCGGGTTTTTGGCAGTTAACAGAAACAATATAACAGGAATTACATGGTATGCTGCAGAAGCTTTCTGCAAGTGGTTTGCGGCACGTCTTCCAGCTTCAATGGCAGGAATGGAAGTTAGACTTATTACAGAAACCGAGTGGGAATTTGCCGTACTTCACAGTTTAATCAATATGGAATCTGCCGGATGGGAATGGTGTTATGACCCTTATACCCCGCTTTTATTTATCTCTGCATCCGATGAAGCAATACAGGCTGTCGGCTCCCCTGAACGTTCATTGCGCGGCAGAGCTTTGAATTCTGCAGAAACAAGGGCTTCCCTGCCCCCTGATTTATCATCTCCTTTTGTTACATTCAGGATTGTTTTAGTTCCCGGACATTAATATGAGCGAAGGCATTAAAATAATCGCAAAAAACCGTAAGGCTTGGCACGATTACACAATCGATGAAACATATGAATGCGGAATTGAACTGTTGGGAACAGAAGTAAAATCTTTCAGAGACGGAAAAATATCATTCCCCGATGCATGGGCAGAGGTAGTAAACGGCGAAGTTTGGCTTCGCTCTCTTGTAGTTTCAGAAAATCCCTTTTCATCGGTATTTAACCATGAACCTGATAGAAGAAAACGCCTTTTATTAAAAAAAGAAGAAATAAAACGAATCCAGCGAAAGGTCGATGAAAAGGGAATCACCCTGATTCCTTTATCATTTTACTTTAAAAAAAGCAGAGTTAAAGTTGAATTAGGTCTTTGTAAGGGTAAAAAAGCCTATGATAAACGTGCAGGAATCCGCGAAAAAGACTTAAAACGCGAAATTGCCCGGGAATTCAGAAGTAATTTACATTAATTTGATATAAACAGATTAAATTTAAGCTATTTTGTACGTTTTTCGATAATTTCCAGCGTAAATAGGAAGAAAAAGACAAATAAACCGATACAAAGAGCTATTATTTTAATAATTCTATCTGAAATATAACCTGGAGCCTGTACAATATACACATTTCCAGCTGTTGCAGGAGCTGTTTTAATCGATCCAAGCCCTACAATGCGTACAAAACGTTCATCTCTTTGGCCATAACCCATCTGACGGGCATGAATCAATAAAGTATCCTGATCATAAATCAAATTATTTCTTGTTCTTTCTAAATCTTCGTTTAAAAGCCCCAAAGATTGAATGTTTTTCCATTGCTGTTCTCTTTCCGCAAGCAGATAATTATATGCAGCCATACCTTTTGGACCTGTAAAGAAGCAAAAAAATGAATAAACAGCTATAGCGATCCAAATTCCAAAAAGGTATTTATAAATTTTCATGATTCGATTAACGGTAGTTATTTGATTAATCTTTAAGCATTGACAACAGTTATAGCATACTCTATTATATATAGAGAGATAAACTACTGAAAAATGGTAAAAGTACCGATAATTAACCAGACGTGTTAATTTAGGGAGAACGGTTCATGGCAAACGAGAAAAAACCTTCGATATACTCAGATCGCGGAAGTATTGGCTCTGCGGACGAACTTGATGAATATGGCGTATGGGTTAAGAGCGAACCCCAGGTTCTTACAGCAGACGGCAAATCTTCTGATTTAGAAGATTTGGCATTACCTGCCGATGATTCTTCCGATGATGATTTATCATTTGATGACGCCGTACTTGATATGAGCGAAGCTTCGGGAATTGTTCCCCGTTCAGAAACAATTGAGTTTCCTGATGATGATATTGATATTGACCTTGATGACGACCCAATTTCGTCACCTGCCGATTTGGACGATTTTAATATGCCGGAAGATGAAAACACAACCAGTGACAGCACTGAAATCGATAATGACATTGATATAGAAGAAACAACTTTTGACGAGTTCGAAGTTCCGCCGATTCCTGAAGAAGATGAGATTGACCTTGATGAAGATTTAACATCCGAAGATATGTCCTTCGGCGATTTTTCCAATGACGATTTTTCTTCCGAAAGTTTTTCTGACGATGTTTTTGAAAACGATAATTTAGAAACTGACGATGATGCAATTTTCAGAAACGATGATTTAGATACTGATGATTTAGATACTGATGATTTGAGTACTGACGATCTAAGTACTGATAATATGGACATGGATGATCTCAGTGTTCCTACTGTAAAATCAATAGAAAATAATATTAACAGCATTCAGGACAGCTTTGACGCTGTTTCAACAGGAGAAGGAGAACTTTCTTCCCACTTATTAAAAAAGATTGCAGACGAACTTTCATCCATAAGAAGCGAACTTACAGACTTAAAAAAAGAATTTGCAAATGTCCGCACAGCAATGCCGGAAGGCGACAAAGATGATAGAAGCGGATTCTTCTCGGACGATGAAGATGAAGCAATTGCACTTACAGGCGATGAACTTGACAATATTCTTAGCACCGGCGATGGTGAAGAAAATGAAGAAAAACCGGTTGAATCAGGTTTTGCAATCGGCGGCGATGATGAAGACGAAGCAATTGCCCTAACCGGCGATGAACTTGACAATATACTTAATTCTGCAGATTTTACAGAAGAATCGGGAACTGAAGAAAACCTGGAAAGTGATTTTGCCATGGAAAGCGATCCAGCCGGCGGCGAGGATGAATCCATTGATATTGATTTAGACTTGGGTGCTGACGACCTTGATACAGAAACATCTGATGACATTTCTTTTGATGATGATGTCTCTTTGGATATTCCAGCTGACGATTTCTCTTCTGATGATTTAACATCTGATGACCTTTCCCTGGACGACGAAGTATCTTTAGACATTCCAGCTGACGACTTTTCCTCTGACGATTTAGCATCTGATGACCTT
>Ga0123356_10000449_pt1 | contig 46460 bp, 43 predicted proteins | sample TergutEmb28metaG_2_FD_92546 | JGI IMG/M metagenome (GOLD analysis project Ga0123356, IMG submission 92546) | Embiratermes neotenicus P3 segment gut microbial communities from Petit-Saut dam, French Guiana - Emb289 P3 | ecosystem: Host-associated > Arthropoda: Insects > Digestive system > Gut ...
CGCTTCGCTCGGCCTCGCCAGCAGAGAATTTCGGAAGATGTTTTTTCTGATCCCGCTGCCGCAAGCGCCTGTACGCATGGATTTCAAATTAACACAATTACTTAAAAATCACATCCCGCAGCCCGCCGTGCCTGTACAAAAACAATAGTAAATATTTATAAAGCAGGGTAAGTTATAGGCAGCAAGTCTTTAATAGCGTAGTGGCTCTGAGTAGGCTAAATATTGTTGACAAACACTGAGGATGCACTTGACAGTTTGTGAACAATTGGCTACAATATAATTATGATTGTTGAAAAGACGGAAACTTTTGATAAGTGGCTGAAAGCTTTAAAAGATGTGATTGGCAAGGCTCATATACTACGCCGTATTCAAAGGATAGAAACCGAAGATTTTTTCGGCGATCACAAAAAACTGGCAGGTTGCGAACTTTATGAACTTATTATTGATTATGGTCCAGGGTACAGAGTCTATTTTGAAAAGCGCGTTAATAATACTATTGTTTTTATACTTCGCGGCGGAAAAAAAGCAGGTCAGAAACGAGATATAAAACAAGCAAAAAAACAGGCTAAGGAGAATTAATATGGCTAAAGAAAAAATTACACGCTGGAATATACTCGACTACCTCGACAACGAAAAATCAATAGCGGCATACCTGCAAGTAGCGCTTGAAGAAAACAATCCTGCCGGGTTTGTGGGCGCAATCGGCGATGTGGTACGCGCGCGCGGTATCAACAATATGGCTGAAGAAATGGGCGTAAGCCGTGAAGGTCTGTATAAAAGCTTTTCCGGCAAACGCAAACCAAATATCGAAACTGTATTTAACGCGCTCGACAAACTTGGCATGCAAATTATTGTCCAGCCTAAATTAAACACTACAAGAAAAAGAAAAGCTGCTGTATTGTAAAAAGGTGCCAGACACCAAATGTTGGTGACAGGCACCATAAAAAATGTTAAAATATCGGTAACAGACTCCTAGTGGAAAAAAGGAGAGAGAATATAACCAAAGCATCCGCCAGTGTGGCGCGATGAACAACAAAGAGCACATTATGAAAAACAAAAAGAAAATGACGCCGCAACAGGCCATTGCAACAGGAGTATTGGTACTTGGCGGTGCTGGTATTGCATTGGGACTGGTTGCTTGTAAAGAGCCGGAATGCAAATGTTCAAACAAAGATCATACATGCACCTGCAACCTTAAGGGTTGTGTATGTTTTCAGAGAACATTCGTAATTCCAATTGGTGAACATAACATCACGGTCAAAGACACGCGTACTGGGTCGAATGACAAACAATTGGATTATAATGGAACCATAGACGCAGATGTTATACATAGGCTGACGGCCGGGTTGACGACCGCCAGTGCAAGTCCAAAATTTGCCACGGTGGCAAATCGGGGTCTTACGATAGAAGTAAAAGACAATCCTGGATATGATTATTTTAAGATATATACTTGGAATAAAATTGGATTTAATCTGGATTATATTCTGTCTGATGACGGATTGTTTGCTGTTTTTCTGCAATCGGCAATAGATCAAGCCGAAGGCAAGGATGAAAATTTCACTGCCAAAGCCAACAGCCAAAGCAACATCCGTATGGCAAAGACTGTGCCGCCAGTGCCTGTCACCACCATTTGATGTCTGACCCCACCATCCGGCAATTATTTCACCCTACTTCGTTTTCGTGCCCCTGCGGCTCTGGCAGCGGGCACGGAGAGCAAGCGACCGCTTGACTTAATTGCCAAATTTTCATATAGTAACCTAAACAATAACTACAATTTCGGAGGAAAGATATGAAAGTCAGGCCCTTGTTAGACCGTGTAATGGTAAAACTGGAGAAAAATGAGGCAAAAACAGCCGGAGGAATAATTATTCCAGATACAGCCCAGGAAAAGACCCAGCAGGGAACAGTTGTGGCGGTTGGAGACGACAAGGAAGTTATCAAGGTATCAGTCGGGCAGAAAGTCATGTATGACAAATATGCGGGGACACAGGTAAAAATCGACGGAGAAGAACACCTGATCCTTAAAATGGCTGATGTGATTGCAGTAGTTGAATAATTCAAAGGCGGAAAGGCGGGGTCTTGCGGGGCAGATGCCCGCGGGATACTCTCGCCTTCGGCTAACCTTATGATTAGATATAGCAAATTATCAATTTTAGTGCTTTTTGCTCTTGTCCTGCTTTTATCTTCCTGTTCAAGAAAGATAGGGTATGGGGTTTTGCTATGGTCGGTTGAGGAGCCGTCGATTTTTTCCGGCATGGTTTTGCCGGTTTATATCAAATCCAATATCGATCAGGTTTGGGTAGTTGGTATCCCGGAAGCGCTTAGGAACGAAAAAAGCGCTGATAAAATTGAAGTTCCGCTTTCTCAATTTGAATTTGTCGGCAACAGAAAAAAAGCGCAAAACAGAGCAATTGATTTTTCTGAGTTTGCCCAAATATATGCCGAGAATATGCAGGACGGGCTGCCCATCCGCGATAATGCCGACAATAATTCAAGGCGCATATATCGTTTGCGGCTTGGAGAAATTGTTAAAGTTTTAGGTAAAGCAAGCGGGAGTCCTCCGATAAGCACAACAGGAGATCCTCTTCCCGGCGATTGGCTTAAGGTGCTTACAAAAGACGGTATTACAGGATATTGTTTTTCATACAGGTTAAAACTAATTGATCAAAACGAAGATTCTCTTCAAAGCACCGGAACAACAGCAAGAGAGACAGTTTATGATCCGGACCTTGATATGATTTTATCAAGAACATGGTCGCCGGAAATTTATCTTCAAATGTTGAATTCAAGAAAAATCAATATTCAAACTTTTGAAAAAAAATACCGGTTTGATCCCGGCAATGAAACAGGCATAGCAAGAATTATACTTCCGGATTTGGAAAGAAATTTTAATTACGCAAGAATTATTCAGGACGGAGATCGATCATGGCGTTTTGAAGGAACAAATCTGCAAATGAACTTGCGTTCAAACAATAATCTTGTTGTGCAGTTTGCGGAAGGCGCGGGCACAAGACGTACTCTTTTATTTGTAACATTACCCACCGATGTAAACGATATTATCCTTCAGGAAAACACACGCCGGCAAGGGCGCTTTATGCAAATTCATAATCAGGGACCGGTATTTACAAGCAATAATTACGGAACTATAACATTTATCAGCACGGGAGATTTTACCTGGACAGGATATGAGCTTTTGGTTCCTCAGATTTTTCCTGCAGAAACAAAAGGAGCAGGCCGCATAACCATGGATCTTTATATAAATCCTTCTTTTGAAGATCGTTATAACGGCGCTTTTACATTACGGTTTACAGATATAAGAACCAATAATACTTTTTATTTTTTATACGGAATTGATAATCAGGGGCTGCGGCTTGAAATAGTACCGGATTTTGGCATAGAAGATACAACCGTAATGCGGCGATCTCAGTCTCCTATGGTACTTTATTTTTTCAGAGACTCAACCTGATAAAATGGCATTCGTGCAATTTTCCCGCGTAAGTCTTGCCTTCGGCGGCAGGGATATACTTAAAAACGTATCACTTAGGCTTTCTTCCGGTTCTCGTTCGTGTCTTACAGGCGCTAATGGCTCCGGAAAAACCACGTTAATGAAAATAATGGCAGGTAAAATTATTGCGGACACAGGAGAGCGCGCGGTTCAAAAAGAAACGCGTATTTCATATCTTCCGCAAAGCGGAATTGTGCATCATGGACGAAGTTTAAGAGATGAGGCGGAAACGGCTTTTGGTTTTGTTCATAAATTATTTGATAAACTGGAAAAAAACGGAGACCTTCTTAAAAAAGCGAAATATGACGGGTCATCTACTAAAATTTTAATAGATGAAAATCATAATTTACAGGAACAAATAGAAAATTCCGGGTACTACAGACGGGAAGCTGATATATACACGGTTCTTTGCGGACTTGGGTTTAGCGTAAAAGATTTAGAACGCGATACAGGAGAATTTTCCGGCGGCTGGCAGATGCGCATTGCCCTTGCGAAAGTTTTGCTGGAAAAACCGGACATCCTGCTTTTGGATGAACCAACCAATTATCTTGATATCGAAGCCAGATACTGGCTGGAAAAATGGCTTGAAATATTTACCGGAGGCTATCTTTTGGTTTCACATGACAGATATTTTCTGGATGTGTGTGTAAACGAAGTATACGAATTATTCGGCGGAAACCTTAAGCGTTATACCGGCAATTACAGCGCTTTTGAAAAAACACGCAAAATTGAACTTGAATCGCTTGTTAAACGCTATGAAGAACAACAGGAAGAAATAGTTAAAGCCGAGGCTTTGATACGACGTTTCCGCTACAAGGCAAGCAAGGCGGCATTTGCGCAGGATTTAATTAAACGCCTTGAAAAAATGGAACGTATCGAGATACCGGAATCGTTAAAAAAAATAAATATAAGTTTTCCGCCTGCTCCTCATTCAGGAAATATTGCGCTGACACTGCAAGGTATCGGAAAAAGTTACGGGGATCACAGGGTACTTACAGAACTTGATTTATGTCTTGATACAAAAGAGCGTCTTGTTGTCGCAGGTCCTAACGGAGCTGGTAAATCTACTCTTTTAAGGATAATCGCGGGAGTCGATAAGAACCATGAAGGAACTGTTAAATACGGAACCGGCATAAGCGCGGGCTACTTCTCTCAGGATGCGGCGGAAATGCTGGATTCGCCTAAATCCATAATTGATTTTATGGAAGAAGAAGCGCCAACTTCTCTAATACCAAAATTACGTGATATGCTTGGCGCTTTTTTATTCCGCGGCGATGATGTTTATAAAAGCGTCTCGGTATTGTCGGGCGGCGAAAAAAGCCGTCTTGCTCTTCTTAAAATGTTTTTAAAACCTATGAACCTGCTTATCCTGGATGAACCTACAAATCATCTTGATTTGTATTCCAAAGATATTTTACTTGACGCTTTGCAGAAATTCAGCGGAACAATTATTTTTGTATCCCACGACAGATCTTTTATGGAAGCGCTTTCCACCAAAACTTTGGAACTTTTCGGCTCTAACGCAGCCTTGCCGGGGGCACGGCTTTTTTACGGAAACTATGCTTACTATCTTGAAAGAGCAGACAGCGCTCAGGCGGACAGTGTACAGAAGACGGAAATAAAAGAACAGGAAACCGGAGACAATGAACAGAGGAGAATTGAAGAAAAGCAAAGGCAGGCGGCACTGCGCAGATTTGAAAGACAGGAAGCTGAAATTTTAAAAGAACTAGAAGAGCTTGAAGCAGAAAAAACTTTTTTAGATGCGCAACTGGCGCGTCCTGAAATTTATTCCAACGGAGAAAAAGCAAAAAACATAAAGCAAAAACTTGATTTAAATGCCCAAAAGATAGAAATTAAGACAAAAGACTGGGAAGAGATTGCTTCTCAAGCAGAAAATTATAGGATATAATGCCATTATGAATATTTTAATAATAGGCGGCGCCGGATATATCGGCAGCCATGTAACAAGGGAATTTCTTGATATTGGCCATCAATGTACTGTATTTGATAATTTATCCAGCGGCCTTCGCGAAAATCTTTTTGCAGAGGCAGAATTTATTCACGGAGATATACACGATCTTCCTTCTCTTCTTGACACAATGAAAAACGGCTCTTTTGACGCAATCGTTCATCTTGCGGCATTTAAAGCGGCAGGCGAATCAATGCTTAAACCGGAAAAATATTCTCATAATAATATATCGGGAACCATTAATATTTTAAATGCGGCAAGTATTCATGGAATAAAAAACATTGTTTTTTCTTCAAGCGCTGCAGTTTACGGAGAACCTCAATATTTACCGATAGATGAAAATCACCCTACGCTGCCAGAGAATTATTACGGTTTTACAAAACTGGAAATCGAGCGTTTTTTGGCATGGTATGACAAACTAAAAAATATCCGTTATGCAAGCCTTCGCTATTTTAATGCCGCAGGTTACGATGTTAAGGGGCGCATTAAAGGGCTGGAACAAAATCCTGCAAACCTGCTTCCTGTTATTATGGAGACAGCTTGCGGCACAAGAAAGGAAATGCAGATTTTTGGAAATGACTATGATACTAAGGACGGCACCTGTGTGCGCGATTATATTCATGTAAACGATCTTGCATCCGGGCACGCTCTGTCTTTAAATTATATTATTAAAAATGATAAAAGCATTATTGTAAACCTTGGAAGCGAAAATGGTTTTTCTGTAACAGAAGTTCTTGAAACAGCGCGAAAAATTACAGGGCGAGCAATTCCTGCCAAAATAACAGGCAGACGAAGCGGAGACCCGGCTAAACTTACCGCTTCTTCCGCCATTGCGCAAAAACTGCTTAACTGGAAAGCCAAGTATTCTGATATGGAAACGCTTATTAAAACAAGCTGGGATGCGTATTCAAAATGAAAGAAAAATTATTTTCCTGGATAGATAACTCGATTGATTTGGCAATTGAACTTGAAACGGAACTTACAAAAAGACCCGCTATTTCTCCTGATTCCGGGGGCGAGGGAGAACTTGATAAATGCCTGTTTCTGGAAAACTTTCTGCGTAGCCACGGAATTACTTTGCTGGAAAGATACGATGCTCCTGACCCAAGGGCAAAAGGCGGAGTACGTCCCAATTTAATCGCGACAATTAAAGGATCGGAAAATGAAGGCTGCCTTTGGATCTTAAGCCATATTGATATAGTTCCGCCCGGAGAGGAAAAATTGTGGAACAGCAATCCATGGACTGTTGTAAGGGAAAATGATCCTTCGGGTGAAAAACTTGTCGGGCGGGGGGTGGAAGACAATCAGCAGGGGATTGTTTCTTCTGTGATTGCATCGCTCGCTTTTACAAAGCAAAATTTAAAACCGGCGCGTACCATTAAATTATTGTTTGCTTCAGATGAGGAAGTTGGTTCTGTTTACGGCATTGAATGGCTTGTTAAACACCACAGTAATCTTTTTGGGAAAAATGACATGGTGCTGGTTCCTGACGGCGGAGATCCAAACGGAGAGTGCATAGAAATAGCTGAAAAAAATATTATCTGGGCGCGGTTTAACACTTGCGGGAAGCAGGCGCACGGATCAAAACCTGACAAGGGCGCAAATGCTTTTCTTGCGGCATCTGATCTTGCTGTCCGCCTGCATAATGAACTATCTGCCAAATTCAGCCATCGCGATCCGCTTTTTGATCCGGACTACTCTACTTTTGTTCCGACAAAAAAAGAAGCCAATGTTCCTAATATTAACACAATCCCCGGCGAAGATGTTTTTTATATGGATATGCGTGTTCTTCCATGTTATACCCCCGATTCTGTGTTAGCAGAAATTGACAGGATAAAATCTGAAATTGAAGCTAAATATCACGTAACAGTAAAATATGACTTGCCTCAGCTAATGCAGTCCAAACCTACTGATGCCGGCTCTCCAATAGTCAAAATGCTTACAAAAGCCATTATGGAAGTGAACAATATAAAACCGCGTACTATCGGAATCGGCGGGGGAACCATGGCTGCTTCCTTGCGCAATATCGGCATAAACTGCGCGGTATGGACAAAGACACAGCAAACACTGCATCAGCCGAATGAATATGTACTTCTTTCAAATATTATAAGTGACGCAAAAGTTATGGCTTTACTGGGTATAATACAACCTGAACAGGTCCATTAATCAGCATCTGACGGCATAAAACCTGCACATCTTCTGCTCTTACTCTCCTTATAGCATCCGGTCTTAAATTCAGTCTGTTAAGAGGCGTATTGTAAAGCGCATGGGAATTCGCATAACTTTGCGCTATATGCAAATTTCTTTGCATGGATCTTTCATGCCCCATTAAAAGAGCTTCTTTTGCCTTGTTAAAGGTTTCTATGCTTACGGGCTGTGTAAATATTTTTGTTATACTTTCCTGTACAGCGGCTGCCAGCTCTTCTACACGCTCCGGATTGCACACAAAATATACACTTAATCTGTACTCGCCGTCCGGTATTACAGAAACAGACGCGCCTGCGGAAATTGAATATACCCCGCCCATTTTTTCGCGTATTTCATCGGTTAGCAGTATATCAAGATATTCTGACAGAACTGCCGCACTCTGATTTGTATGTTCATTAAAAACAGAAGGTGCTGACGCAAACCATCCAAGATAGACTGTACTCCTGTCATCAACTCCTCTGAAAATTTCCCTTTTGCCTCTTAAAGGACGAGTTATCCCAGGATCATTCCAGCTATTCATTGATGCTGTATTTGGAATGGAAGCAAGATACACAGCCGCGTATTCTCGCATTGTTTGCGAATCTAAATTTCCCGTAAATACAAATGTATAATCTGCCGGGTTAATGCATAATTTTAAAAATGAAAACGCGTCTTCTATGGAGACACTTTCCAAATCTTTTAATTCCAGAGGTTTAAACAGCGGATGGTTATTATTTATTATTTTTGTTAATTCACGCGAAAAATATCTTTGAGGATTATCATCCTGATGAGCCAGATTTGTTTTATATTGATCTATCATGGCAGCAATTGCGTTTGTATCCAGTTTTGGCTGCGTAAAGAAAAGATGCAGCATTTCAAAAAGAGTTTTTAAATCCTGTGTTGTAGATGAACCCTGAAACCCGCGGTAATATCCGGAAGTCCAAAAAGAAGCGGAAACCTGCTTGCCTGTCAGCTTATTGACCATATCTGTGCGCGAATGAGGTCCTAAACCGGAAACCTGAAGCATTTCCGAAAGCAAATTAACGGAAACAATTGTCTGCTCTGTTGCATTGGCAGTTCCTCCCCTCGCTATTGAATACAGTATAATTTCGTTATTCCTGTTTGCTGTTTCCTTTAAAATTACTTTTGCGCCGTTGGATAATTCCAGAATATAAGCGCCCGTTTGTACATCCAGATTATCTGATATTATTGCCCCAGGGGCAGGAATCCTGTCCAGCAATTCGCCTGTTATTGCGGCATCCTGTCTTGGAGTTATCCTTGCGTTTTTTGCTTCCCTAAAAATCGCACTGATTTCTTCTTTGGAAGGAAGATTATCTTCTTCTGCCTGCGGAGAAATTAAAAATACAATACAATCGTTTAGCTCAAAATATTTTTTTACTGCCCGCGATATTTCATTTTTAACAATTCCCGCAAGCAGTGATTTTACGGCATTTACTTCCCATTCAATTGATGCCATATCTTCGCCGAAAATAAAATGCCTTGTAATTCCCCTAACATAAGTTCTGGATTCCATCCTGTCTTTTTCTGACAGCTGTTTTTCCATAAAAGATACAAGCCTTAATTTTGCGCTGTCAATTTCGTTTTGTGTAAATCCAAACCTTTGAATTGACTCTTTTTCCAGAAGCAATTCCCTTAACGCCTCCTGTACATTACCTGTTTTTGGCTGCGTGCCCATCGTATAAAAACGGGAATTTGCGCCCCATCGCCAAATTCCGCCCCAGGAACTGTTTGAAGCAGAGTGCGGATTTAATTCCGCTTCTTCAAAACGCAAAGTAAGCATAATATCAATTAAATAATCAATAACCGATTCGCGGTAAGAAGCAATTGTTCCCCTTTTTGATGTCTGTCTTTGTTTGTAATAAATGTTAAAACTTATTGATGTCAGTTCCGGTTCTGTAATAATTTCTATATGAAAATTGTCCTTTTTTGGAGGAGGCAAATCATAACGGGGACGGTTAACAGGGTTTTCAGATTTTGGCATATTAAAATGAGAAACAAGTTCCGCTTCCAGTGTTTTTCCGTCAAAATCACCGGCAAAAACAAGAGCCATATTATCGCTTTTATACCATCTTTCATAGAAAGCACTTATCTGCTGTGACGTTGCGTTTTCTATTATATCCGCAAGCCCTATAACATCCCTGTTTTCGTAAGCGGAGCCGGAAAATAAAACAGGAAGTGTTGTCCTTCTTACTCTTTCCATAGCTCCGGACCTTGTGCGCATTTCTTCTAGCACTACACGGCTTTCGCTTTTTACATCTTCTTCATTAAAACTTACTTTATAAGTCCAGTCATCAAGAATTGCAAGCGCTCTTTGCGGTATACGTTTAATGCCGTTAACTGTTTCTACAGGAACATCAAAGTGATATACTGTCTCATCGTAAGAAGTGTACGCGTTTGCGTCCGGTCCAAAGCGCATTCCAAGCGAGCGAAGATAATCAATAAGCTCATTTTCCGGAAAACGTTCTGTTCCTTTAAAGGCAAGATGTTCCGTAAAATGCGCAAAACCTCTCTCCTCATCTTTTTCTACAACAGAGCCGGCATTTACAACAAGAGCAAGATTTGCCCGGTTTTCCGGCATTGTATTTTCAAGTATATAATAACGCAGTCCGTTAGGTAAAATTCCTGTTATTATCTTTTCAGAAAGCGGAACTTTATCTGAAGCATTTCCAAGTCCGGCAAAATCTGCCGTTGCGCATGTAAAAACAAATAATGTTAATACAATAAAAGCAAAAAGGCTTTTAATATTTTTTTTAAACATTTATTCCATTCCTTATTGATCTTGCTGCAAATAATTCATCTATTTCATTGTCGTATCTTTTTCCCATTTCTTTTTTGTATTCTTTTTCCTGTTTTTCCTTTAATTTTTCCATAGCGGTAAGCTCTTTAAATGCTTCCATGTATAATTCTCTTTTTTCTTCTACTACATTCTGCGCAAGCGCGGCTTTTTCCATTAAAATTTCCGCTTCCTGATCCAGTCTTGTTATATAATTGTTCCACATTATAATTTGGGAAGGATCATTAAAACGCTCTGTCGCCGCATTATGTTTCTTTACAGCAGTTTCCTTAATTTTATTTTCTATTTCATTTAAAATGCCAATTGCGTATCCCAGAGCCATTTTACATTCTTCTTCGTTAAATTTCTTTAATTCCAGGATTTTTTGCAGATTAAATTTAAATTTTCTCATTAATTATTGTCCGGATTAAAATCTTCTTCATTGTTTACAGGTTCAGCATCAAGAATATTAATTCCGGGCATGGCAGAAAACAATGCCGCTACGCTGCTAAGCGCGTTTGCCGTTTCGCTGGAAGCAATTATTGCCTCTTTCTTTTTTTCCTTTATTACGCGGTTTGTTTTTATTTTTAAATTTTTGTCTGTCATTTCTTCCTGCGGAATTTCTATCCCAGATAATTCAGAAAGAGAAACAAGCGTTTCTTCTATGGAAGACGGCTCATCTACTGCCTGTATAAGGAAATTTTCTATAGCATCATGTTTTGCAATAGCCGTGTCTACAGAAGGATTTGAACCGGGTCTGTACGCTCCTGCATTTATAAAATCTTCCATTCTTGCGTAATCTGCCATATATTTGCGGACAATTTTTATCGCTTCCATTGTTGAAGAGCCCGATATGGAAGGAGCAAGACGGGAGATACTGTGAAGAACATCAATCGGCGGATAATGATTTGCATGAGCAAGTTTACGCGAAAGAACAATATGGCCGTCCAATATACCGCGGACGGTATCTGTAACAGGTTCATCCATATCATCGCCGTCTACAAGGATTGTATAAAAACCTGTTATGCTGCCTTTTTCTGAAGTGCCAGACCTTTCAAGCAGTTTAGGCATGGAATCGAACATGCTCGGAGGATATCCTTTTTGCGCGGCAGGTTCTCCGCTGGCAAGCCCTATCTCTCTCATGGCGCGGGCAAAACGGGTAACGGAGTCAAACAGAAGCATTACATCCAATCCCTGATCCCGGAAATATTCAGCAACGGCTGTCGCGACATAAGCTCCCCTTAAACGCGCAAGAGGCGGCGAATTGGAAGGCGTTACAACCACTACGCTTCGCGCAAGCCCTTCTGCAACAAGGTCTTTTTCTATAAAGTCATTTACTTCCCTTCCGCGCTCTCCAATAAGCGCTATAACATTTACATCCGCGTTTGTGTTACGCGCAATCATGCCAAGAAGCGTGGACTTGCCGATACCCGAGCCTGCAAAGATACCCATTCTCTGTCCTTTTCCAACCGGCAAAAGTCCGTCAATTGCCCTAACTCCTGTTGTTATGCGATCTGTTATTCGTTTTCTTTTTAAAGGATCAGGCGGGCTTGTAATGGCAGGATATAAGCAGGCAGATGTAATGTCTCCCTTATCATCCAGCGGGTTTCCAAGAGGATCTATCACCCTGCCCAAAAGTTTATTTGACACAGGCACTTCCAGGCGGCTGCCCATAGCTATTACCCTGTCGCCTATTTCAATTCCGTCTGTTTCATCATATGACATCAATTGAACAATTTCATCGCGTAAACCTACAACTTCCGCTCTTATTTGCCCTCTTCCTTTTGGAGCTATTATTCTGCAGATTTCTCCTATAATTGCCTGAGGCCCTCTGCTTTCTATTAACAAACCCTGTACTTTAGAAACCTTGCCTGTGCATTTAATCGGATCTATCCTTTGAGCGGATTCTATGTATTTGTCAAAAATTGTACATGTTTCCATGAAGCCCTCCCTCTTCATGTATCTTACAACATTTAGTCTGACTTTCTTTTGCCTAAATGTTCAATTATTTTTTTATCTGCTTCTCTTTTTCCTTTTGTTGCCATAGTGGCAAGAGCTGCCAATGCCGCAGATGCTGTAAGCGCCGCATTTGCTCCCTGCGAAAATTCATCATCTTCAACTTCTTCTTCCTCTGCCTGATTATCCAGCGCGTTCATCAATGACGATGTCGCTGCTATATCGGCGCTTAAATTCGCGGTTCTTACAACAGGCACAGGAGTATTTTCCTTTATTTTTGATCTTATGGGAGAAATTTCAAGTATTTTGCTTTCCAGTTCCGCAAGCTGACTTGCTATCCTTGCGTCTATCTCGCCGAAATCTGTTTCTATGACGCAGCCCCCGGAATCAACAGAACTGTCTTCTACTATCTGAATTGATTTTGCTCTTTCCATATACTGGATAAAGTCCTGTTTGTGTTCTGTAGCAAGTTTTAAATCTGCAATGTTAACCCTTATGATTATATCGCCTTTGGATTTTACTTTTCTTAAAGCCTCTATTACATTGGAGATTATAATATTGCGCTGGTTTTCTGATATTACTTTAATAACTTTTCGTGAAATCAAAAGAACAAGGTCAACTATCTCTTTTTCCGTTTCGCTTAAAATCTCTCCTCTTTTATCCTGCGCGCGTTCAAGCACCACTTGAGTTCTTTCTATAAGGCGATCTACTTCCGCTTTTCCGTCGGCAAATCCGGCATTACGGCCTTCTTCCCTGCCGCTATCACGCGCCTCTTTGCGTTCTCCTTCTATAGACTGCCGTATCTCGTTTTCTATTTCCCTTGCCTTAAACTGCGCGTCAGAAATAATACGTTCCGCTTCTTCCTGCGCCTGCTGTTTTATAACAAGGGCATCATCAGATTGCCTTTTAACTTCTGCAAAAGCTGCTCTTTGAGCGTCCTGTACGATGTTTTCCGCTTCAGATCTGGCTGAAGCAAACATCCTTTCTTTTTCTTCTTCCCAGTGAGCTTTGAACATTTCTGCTTCACGGCGAAGATCATCCGCGGTGGGACCCCGGTATTCTTCTATCTTAACTTCTTCATCTGCCAGCTCTTCTATAGGAGCAAGATGCGCAAGATCCGGAAAAGAAGTAGGTGATTCAATAACTACCTTGTCAGGAAGAGTTACCAATTCTGTCGGCCTAAAAACAGCTTTTAACATGTTACCTCTTTGGTGCCAGACTCTTGTCTGGCACCAGTTTTATAAAGGTCGTTTACGACCTAGGTCGTTTACGACCATGGTCGTTAGACGACCAGTTCGTCTTCGCCTGCGCGCGCAACAACGATTTCTCCGGTATCTTCCAGGTGGCGGATAATGGATACGATCTTTTGCTGCGCTTCTTCAACATCCTTTAAGCGCACAGGACCCATATACTCCATGTCTTCCTTGAGCATACCGGCTGCGCGTTTACTCATGTTCTTGAAAATCTTGTCCTGTACTTCCGAATCAACAGATTTTAACGCTTTTGCAAGTTCCTGAGAGTCTACTTCGCGCATAACCTTTTGAATGGCTTTGTCGTCGAGCATAACAATATCTTCGAATACGAACATCCTCTTTTTAATTTCTTCCGCAAGCTCAGGATCTTCGTCTTCAAGAGCTTCGATAATCTGCTTTTCAGACGCGCGATCTACAAGGTTCAGAATTTCTACGATGCTTTCAACACCGCCTGCCGCTGTGTAGTCTTCGCTGGAAAGTGAGGAAAGTTTCTTCTCCAAAACCCTCTCAACTTCGCGCAATACTTCCGGGCTTGTTCTGTCCATTGTCGCAATACGGCGCGCTACATCGCTTTGTACTTCATGCGGAAGATTTTGCAGAATGATTGACGCCTTGTTAGGTTCAAGATACGCGAGAATAAGAGCGATTGTCTGCGGATGCTCCTGCTGGATAAAGTTTAAAAGGTGCGCGGGATCTGTGCGGCGGATAAAGTCAAAAGGACGCACCTGAAGGCTCGATGTAAGACGGTTGATAATATCAATTGCTTTCTGGCTTCCCAGTGATTTTTCCAGCAATTCCCTCGCATAGTCGATACCGCCCGTAGAGATAAACTGATTGGCAAGCATCAACTCCTGAAATTCCTGCAGGATTGCGTCTTTTTGTTCGGAATCAATTGTTTCAAGCCTTGCTATTTCAAAGGTGAGAGTTTCTATTTCATCTTCACGCAGGAATTTGAATATTTCCGCGGAAATTTCCGAACCTATTGTTACAAGGAAAATAGCCGCTTTCTGGCGCCCTGTATATTCCTTTGCGCCTTTCTTTTTGGCTGTACTCCCTGTTGCGGGGATCATTCCTTTTGCCATATACTATTCCTCCAAAAGCCAGGTTCTGATGAGCTGAGCGGCATCTTCAGGATGCTCTTTTGCCATATTGATGGCATTTTCTATCAGCTCCATCCTTTCGCGTTCTGCGTAAGAAATGGATACTTCCATTCCTTCGTTTTCCGCCTCGGCCATCGCGCTTTCCCGCAATTCCTGCTGACGCCTTGCCCGTTCTACTTCGGCAATTCTTCTGCGGCGATCCATCTCGCGGGATATCGTTCTTATCAGCATAAAGGCAAATAAAAGTAATGTCAAACCGGATACAATTACAATAATGGTGGTCTGCATCTGTTTCCGCCTGGCATGAGCAAGGTCTTCTTCCATATGCTGCTGGGCACGGTCAATACTGATATTATGCACATGAACCTGATCTCCCCTTGCGGAATTATACCCTACGCCGCCCCGAATTAATCCTTCTACCCTGCGCAGTTCCTCCGGCGGAATTTCGATATATTCCCTGTCAATGCTTCCATTGGGAAGTACAACGGGATTCCCCTTATCATCGTATTTTATTTTCCATGATCCGTCTATGTTTACAGAAACAGTTACACGGCCGATTGAAGGGCTTCTTTCTTCCACAATCTGCCTTTGGTTAATTTCATTATTTTCTACTACCATTTCCTGATTCATTTCGCCTGCCATACTGCTTATATCAGGGTATGACGGAGTTACCTGCCCCTCCATTCCGGGAGGACCTTCCGGGTGAAATCCTGTTCCCCTGAAATTTGTACTGGAGGCGGTTCTGGAGCGGAGAATATATTCAAGAAGCACAGAATCATCATACGGAAGACCGGGTGTCGGAGGCTTCATGGTAATTGGAAAATGTTCCAATGTTTCTATGGTCATCTTGGAAAGGTCGATATCAAATTTTATGTTAAGATGCCTTACCCGGTCTTTGGAATAAATTCCCTGAAGGGAAGAAAGCACAACATCGCGGTAATGTTCTTCTACGCGCCTTATTAATCTTGTTTCCTGTTCAATCTCAAAAATTCTGTCAAGGCCTGCGAAACTCGCAAAATCATTTAAGACATTTCCCCTGTTATCGGTTATTACGATATGTTCCGCTTCAAGCCCTACAACAGCAAACTGAAGAAGCTTTTGAATACCTTCTATTTTTTTGCGGTTTTGCGGAGACTGGGTAATATCACTTCCGTGTTTGGGAGTAATGCGTACGCTTGCGGATACCGGCTTTTGATCCCTTGTAAAAAGTTCCCTTGGAGGCCAGCCGATTTGCAATCCGACATCATCAATATCTTCCATTGCTTTTAAGTGTTCAAGAATCATCCTCTCCTGAGCCCGGCGTAAATTGACATTACGTTCAAAATCGGTAATTGTCCATCTTTCCCTGTCAAAAATCGCCCAAGGATCTATCCCTCTGGGAATCAAATCTTCCCTGATAAGGATTGTTCTCATGCGCCTGGCTGTTGCCGCATCCGGAACCTGTACAAGCCCGTTTGCGGAAACAGAAACCTTTACATTTTCTTCATTGATGCGAAGCACAATCCTTTCCAGCACATTTTCATCCCTTATCGGCGCATCAATTACTGATACCAATACAGGTGATGATGAAACCCTGAAAAGCGCTATTATAACTCCGATTACAACAACGGCGATTACAGAAAAGATAATTCTCTGCTGCATTGACCAGCCTGCCCATAACGCGGCGGCTTTGGTAAATATTTTTTTAAAAAACTCGTTCATTTCCCCCCCCTAGGTTTATTTTATCTTGTGTTAATTAAATCTCTCCAACCCTGAACCAATCTGCTAAGAATATTGCGTGTTATTCCAAGAGCCATGTTTGCTTCAGCCTGGGCTATTGTAAGATCATGAATATCAACAGATCCCGGATTGATAATTGCCTGCTTGTTCAGTTCGCTTGCATGCAGCTGCGCATCGGATACATTATCCAGCGCTTTTAACATTGAATCAAAAGTTCCAATGCCTGTTTTATCGGAAACTCCCCTGAACATTTGAGTATTTTCCGCCGCATTCCCGGACATGTGACCTGCATGTGTTTGAAGCATAGTGGCTGCATAATTTTTTATTGCAGACTCACTTATAAAAGCCTCGGTACCAAAAATTTTCATAATTCCCTCCCAATCTTTAACTTATTTTTTAGCGTGTTCCTATGTCCAACGCGCGCTGGAACATTGCTTTTGAACCTTCAATAATTGCCGCATTTGCTTCATATGAGCGTGTTGCGGAAATCATATCTACCATTTCTGTTACAACATCAACATTCGGCATTTCAACATAACCTTCTCTTGGACCTGTAAGTATCGCGTCCGGATGAGACGGATCGTACACAAAACGCGATTCTGTTAAAGTATCTTTTTGAATCTCCGCGACGCGTACTCCTTTGCCGATTCCGTTATCAAGTAAATCGGGCAGAAAAGGCGATCTCCAGTAAGGGCTTTCCACTCTCGGCCTCATAATTACCCTTGAGCGTTTAAAAGGTCCGCCCTCTGCAGTACGCGTTGAGTTTACGTTAGCTAAATTGTCGGAAATAACATCAAGCCTTACCCTGTTGGCGCTCAGCCCTGATGCCGCAATGTTTATTGAACTAAAAATACCCATATTAAATTACCTATCCTCTTAATACCTGATTTATCTGACTAAATTCAAAATCTACAGCCCGCGCATACATCATATAAGCCATCTGATTTTGCGTCGCAAGCATGAATTCCTTTTCCGGATCAACATTGTTCCCGTTATTGTTATATGTGCTTGTATAATCCAATACCCTGCGGATTTCCACATCTCTGTAATCCCTTTCCTTAAAGTTGGGGATATGCTTATCATGTGTACGATTAAGCTCCAAAACCGGTCTCTTTTTTTCCGATTCCAGCGCTCTTTTTAACTCGCTTTCAAAATTAACATCCGTACGCTTAAAATTCGGCACATCGGCATTTGCCATATTATTGGCAATAACCTGACGGCGAACCACAGACGCATCCATCGCCCTGTGAAGCAAATCAACTGTCCTTGCAAAAGTGTTCATAAAAACCTTCCTCCCTATATATAAACATCGGCAAAACGCCTATTTCGCATTAGAGTATGTACCTCCCAAGGTCCTGATCTTTGACAATATCTGCTAATTTGTCATTTACATATTCTACGGTAATATCGATATTGGCAGGCGCTATATCTGATGCTTCGAACGATAATTCCTCCAATAATGTCTCCATAATGGTATGAAGCCGTCTTGCCCCAATATTTTCCAGTTTGGAGTTAACCTCTGCCGCAAGGGCTGCAAGGTGTTCAATAGCTTGCGGGGAAAATATGAGTTTTACTTCCTCTGTACCAAGCAATTCCGTATACTGCTTAATAAGCGCGTTTTTGGGCTCTGTGAGAATACGCAGAAAATCATCCTTTCCAAGAGAGTCCAGTTCCACCCTAAGCGGGAAACGTCCCTGCAGCTCAGGTATCAGATCCGAAGGTTTACTGACATTGAACGCGCCTGCCGCTATAAAAAGGATATGATCGGTATTTACAGGACCCCATTTTGTGTTTACCGTAGCCCCTTCTACAATTGGCAGAATGTCCCGCTGCACGCCTTCGCGTGAAACATCAGGTCCCCCTCCCCTATCGCCCTTAACCGCGATTTTATCAATTTCATCAATGAAAATTATGCCTGTCTCTTCCACGCGCTGCCTGGCTTCATCGCTAACCTTGTCACGGTCTACAAGTTTTTCGGCTTCTTCGGCTTTAAGTATTTCTCTTGCTCTTGATACAGTTACAACCCTTTTTTTCTTTCCGCCGCCGAAAATACCCGCAAACCCGGAAAGAGTCGCTTCAATATCCTCCATGTTGCCGCCCATCATTTCTATTGCGGGAAACTGCGGATTACTGCCCACTAAAAGCTCAACTTCCCTTTCTTCGAGCTTTCCGTCACGCAGCATTACGCGCAATTTTTCCCTTGTTGCCTTAAATTTTTCATCGCCTTTTTTTGCTTCATTTTCATTAAAAAATGCCTGTTCAGCATTGTCATCATGGGGCATTTCTTCATTGTTTGCGCTATCTTCAATTTCATTCTTTTTCATGAGAGGAATTCCCATCTGCAAAGTTGTCGCAATGATACTTCCGTTGGAATTCTCGGGATTAATGGCAAAAGTACCCATTGGTTTTATTATGGGACCTTGTTTAGGTCTTTTATCACTTTGCTTTTTCTGGTTTACAGGAAGCAGCAAATCCAAAAGCGCTTCTTCCGCGCGTTTTTCGGCTTCCTGAGTAACAGTCTCCTGCATTTCCTGTTTAACCATCTGAAACCCTGCCGCCATTAAATCGCGAACCATCGATTCTACATCCCTTCCTACATAACCAACTTCCGTATATTTTGTAGCTTCTACTTTTATAAACGGAGAACCCGCAAGTTTTGCGAGACGGCGCGCGATTTCTGTTTTTCCAACGCCTGTAGGTCCTATCATAAGAATATTTTTTGGCGCGATATCTTCGCGTAATTCCGGATCAAGCTTAAGCCTTCGTATACGGTTGCGCAGCGCTACTGCAACGGCTCTTTTTGCTTTTTTCTGGCCAACGATATACTTGTCCAATTCTCCCACAATTTCTCTTGGAGTAAGTTCCGTTACGGGATTTGTTTTTTCTGTAATTTGCTTTTTTTCCATCTTATAATTCCTCTGTTATTATTTGCATATTTGTATAAATACAAATGTTACCTGCAATTTGCAGGCTTTTTTCCGCAATTTGCGCCGCTGAAAAACTGCTTCCTTCAAGAAAAGCCAACGCTGCCGCATAAGCATAATTCCCGCCGGAACCGATTGCAAGCGCGTTTTCGGCAGGTTCAATTACATCTCCGGTACCGGAAATCAGCAGGGTCTTGGAAGCATCCGCTACCAATAACAATGCTTCAAGCCGCCTTAACATTCGATCCAGCCGCCAGTCTTTTGCCAGTTCCACGGCAGATCTTAAAAGATCGCCTGAGTATTCTTTAAGTTTTCCTTCAAAACGATCAAAAAGAGTGAATGCATCCGCTGTCGCTCCGGCAAAACCGCAAAGCACTTTTCCGTCCATGAGACGCCTTACCTTACGCGCGTTGTTTTTCATTACGGTATTACCCATAGTTACCTGGCCATCCCCTGCCATTGCTACCTTGCCGTCTTTTCTTACGGCAATTACGGTAGTAGAATGAAACTCGACTTTTTCTTTCATATTACACTCCTGTCTTCTCATTATTATTCCTCGCATGAGGATGGCTTGCGGCATAAACCTTCTTTAAATTTTCCAGATTTACATGCGTATAACGCTGTGTAGTGGAAATACTTGAATGACCCAGCATCTCCTGAACCACGCGTACATCACAGCCTGAGTTAACCAAATGAGTTGCAAAACTATGGCGCAATACATGCGGATGGATATTTTTTCCAAGCGTTGAATATTTTGCATAACTGCTTATTATCCATCGTATTCCGGAAACAGAGATTGATTTTCCTTTTCTGCTTATAAAAAGCGCTTCTTTTTTTTCATTAACTCCAGCCATTCTTAAACATTCTTTCCTGAACGGAAGATATTCCTTAACAGCGGATTTTGCTTCGCCGGAAAAAAACACATAACGCTGTTTTCCTCCTTTTCCGGTTATCTTCGCTTCATCAAGAGCCTCAGAAATATTTTCCATTTTAATGGAAGCGGCTTCAGAAATACGCAGTCCCGCAGAATACATAACCATAATTAATGCTTTATCCCTTTGCGGCCATAAAATGCCGGATGTATCAGGCAGCTCCGCAAAATCCGCCATTTCATTTTCCCATAATACCACAGGCAGCCTATGAGGCGTTTTTACATTACACAGGGATGTACAGGGATTATCTGTTCTCCTTTTTAACCACAAAAGCCAGCGGTAAAATCCGCGTATGGAAGAAAGGCATCTGTTAACACTTACCGCGCTTAAATTATCAGAAGATAAATCTGCGATAAAACTCTGCACTTCATAAGACGAAGCGTTATCCGGCTTTATATCCAGATTCGCGCAGTAATTGGCATAGCGGAAAAGATCATTTGCATAGGCTTCTATGGTTTTTTTAGAACATCCCTTTACCGCCTCAAGGTAAGAAAGATATTCCGTCACCGCAAGAGAATCCAAATTTTTTAATCTTTTCTCATCCATCATACCTAATTCCCAATTCTCCTATTCTTCTTCTGCGCTGTGAAGATAATCACATTCAGGATTAATACACAATTTGTGAGATCCGTTTTTCTTGTCGTATTTTTCTACCATAAAGTAATTGCATTTTGGACAATTTTGATTGGTAGGTTTAAAATGGCTGATAAAATCACATTCCGGGTAATTTGTACAGCCGTAGAATTCCTTTCCTCTGCCCTTGGTTTTTCTCGCAACTACATCGCCCTGGCATTTTGGGCATTTTGCAAGCGGAATTGATTTGGTATTGCGGCATTCAGGAAATCCCGAACACGCAAGAAAAAACCCAAAACGGCCGAGCTTTTTCATCAGCTTTTTGCCGCATTTTTCACACTCATGCTCAGTTTCTTCATCCAAAGTTCCCTTATACGATTCAATTGTTTTTGTAACTTCATCTACAGTAGATTTAAAAGGATTCCAGAATTCCCTGATCATCTCAGGCCAGCTAATTTGATTTTCTTCTACCTTATCCAGTTTGTTTTCCATTGATGCTGTAAAATCCGCATCCACATAAAGCGTAAAATGTTCTACAAGCACTTCATTAATCAGTTTTCCCAAAATAGTGGGAACGAGCTGTTTATTGGAGCGCGTAACATAATAACGATCCAGCAATACAGAAATTATTGAAGCATAGGTAGAAGGGCGCCCTATTCCTTTTTCTTCCAGAGTACGCACAATTGAAGCATCCGAATAACGCGCAGGTCCCTGCGTAAAGTGCTGTTCGCTTCTGAACTTTTCTACATTCACTTTATCGCCCGGTTTAAGAAGCGGGCAGGAGCCGGAATTATCTTCTTTGGAAGACAGTAATTTTACTACCTTGTAAAAACCTTTTTCCAGCAATCTTGTTCCGCTGATACGGAAAATACCTTCGTCACTGTCTGCTTTAACCTTGATATCTACGCTTACAGTCCTGCTCTTTGCGTTATTCATCTGGCTTGATACAAATCTTTCCCAAATAATTGTATAAAGACGAAGCTGATCTTTTGTAAGATGTTCTTTTATGGACTCAGGGGTATATTCAGTATATGTAGGACGTATTGCTTCATGAGCATCCTGGGCATTTTTGCCAACTGTATATTCAATTGCTTTTGGCGGCAATTCATTTGGGTAATTTTTTTCCAGCCAGCCGCGCACATCCTCAAGAGCGGAATTCGCGATACGGACACTGTCGGTGCGCATATAGGTAATAAGACCAACTCTTGAAGAGCCGATATTAACGCCTTCATAAAGCTGCTGTGCAACCTGCATTGTCTTGCGTGATGTAAAACCAAGCCTGTTTGCCGCGGTTTGCTGCAATTGCGAAGTGGTAAACGGCGCTTTGGGTCTTATGGTTTTATCTGTTTCGCGAATATCAGAAACAATACATTCATTGCTGCTGATTTTGTCGATAATGGCTTTTACTTCGGCTTCGTTTTTAAGTTCCGGCTTGCTGTTGTTCCATAAAACAAGCTGCGCTGTATAAATTGTTTTTCCTGTTTTAAAATCGGCTTCCAGCGTCCAGTATTCATCCGGGATAAAGCTTTCTACTTCTTTTTCACGTTCGCAAATTAAACGAAGCGCAACAGATTGTACACGCCCCGCAGAAAGACCGTTTTTTACTTTTTTCCAGAGAAGAGGAGAAAGATGATAGCCAACAAGCCTGTCAAGAACACGGCGCGCTTTTTGAGCGGCTACCTTTGTTTCATCTATAGTGCGCGGATTAAGAACAGCTTCATTAACAGCCTGAGGCGTTATCTCGTTAAAACTGATGCGTTCTATGGGAACATCTTTGGACTTTGCTATGATGGCGTTTTTTAAATGCCAGGCAATCGCCTCACCCTCGCGATCATTATCGCATGCCAGCAAAACTTTTCCGGCTTTTTTGGCGTCTGTTTGCAGTTCTTTTAATATTTTTGCCCGTCCGCGCACAGTAATATACTCAGGTTCAAAATTATGTTCCACATCTATCGCTGTCCTTGATTTTGGAAGGTCTATCAAATGCCCCATAGACGCTTTAACATTATAACTGGGACCCAGATATTTCTCTATAGTCTTTACTTTTCCCGGAGATTCTACAATTACAAGAATTTGTTTTTCCTGTTTTTGCAAACTTTTCTTTTTTCCGGCGCTTTTCTTCGCTGTTTTTTCTTTTACCATACAAAATCCTTAAATATCAATTTTTAAAAAATCTGCCATAGAAGAAATTAATTCTCCTGTGCTTGTTAATCCTTCATGAGAATGTTCACAACTTGCATCAACATTCCATTTCTCCAGCACATCACATGCTGAATGAATAACTTCCGCTCCGTCGTTTGCCAGTTTGATAGTACCCAATCTGTCATAGGAACCTTCTTCCACACCTGCCGATGCAACCCAAAGATCCTTTCCCTGTTCCAGCGCAAAAGACGCTGTTATTAAAGCGCCGGATTTATGGGGCGCCTCAACAATTAATACACTGCGGGATAATGCCGCAATTATCCTGTTCCTCGCGGGAAAAGTCCATTTTGCAGGCGGAAATCCCGGAGGATATTCGGAGATAATCGCTCCGCCGGAATCAAGTATCCGTTTTGCCAAAGGTTTGTTGGATGCAGGATATATTTCATCTATACCTGAACCTAACACAGCATACGCGGGAGAACCGCTTACAAGGTTTCCCCTGTGCGCCATCGCGTCTATTCCAAGCGCAAGACCGGAAACAACAGACACACCCAGCCTGGATAAATTACCTGCAATCTTATATGCCTGTTCTGCCGCCTGAGGGCTTGGCTTTCTTGTCCCTACCATACCCAAAAGTGATTTTTCCGGGTTCGGCAATATGCCTCTGTAAAATATAACAGCAGGCGGATCATAGCATTCCCTTAGAAGCGGCGGGTATTCATCATCTGTCCATGACACCCATTTAATTGATTTCATTTTGCAAATTGTATCAATACGGCCTGCTTTTTCAATTATTTCTGTTATATCCCAAAAATATTGTAATTCTCTATTTAAGATTAATTCTATGTCTCTTTTTGATTGTACAAATAATTTGTCTACACTGTCAAACACCTGCAGAAGAACTATTCTTTCTGTAAGCCTAAGACCCGGTAAAAGAGAAATAACCAAATCTTCAAAACATCTTTCATTCATATCTCATCCCCTGAATAACATCTTTTAGATTTAACGCTTCTTCCCTGATATTTTTATCTTTGCTTCGATCTGCTATTCTGTCATATATTTCTATTGCGCGCGAGTAATTTTCCAGCATAAAATTTGCTCTTGCCAGAACAAACATGGCAGAAATATCAGATGGTATTATTTGCAGATAACGCTCCAGATGAGCTATTGCGTCAGAAGGACGATCCAGCTCAAAAACATATAATATGCCAAGTCCGTACATTGGTCTTGTATACGTAATATCAAGCTCTAAAGCCCGTAAATATGATTTTTCCGCAAGATTATAAAAATGCTCGCGTTCCCTTTCTGCGTTAACAGAAAATCCAACTATAGATTTTGCGACAGAGCCTGCGGAAACGCCTGTTAAATAATAAAGGACAGCATCATCTGTATTATAATATATTGCCCTTTCCAATGCTTCAAGCGCGTCATTGTGCATATTTCTGTCGGAAAGCCTCATAGCCAGTATTTTCCAGTAAACTCCTGTCTGCGCTCCTTCCCTTACATTGCGTTCTATTTGATCTTCGTATAACGCAATTGCCCGTCTTAACCCGTCAATTGTTTCCGGCGGACCTCCGCGCGGGCTAATTTCTGTCATTCGCCTGGCTAATTCCCTGCTTGTCCTTGCGCTTGTTCCCTTATAGATAAAATATACAAGAGAACCGACAACGCAGAGAATAATTATTGCGATTAAAAATTCTTTTAATTTTTTCATATCATTCTCACACCTTTTTATTGCCTTGTGCTGTATTTAGTGCTGTACACAGCTTTGGCAAAAATCTGCGATGATTTTCCTTTAGCATAGTTCTTTCCACATGAGTATAAATCTGCGTTGTAGAAAGATTTGTATGCCCCAAAAGTTCCTGAACAGTTCTAAGATCTGCCCCTCCTTTTAAAAGCGATGTTGCGAAACTGTGCCGTAATGTATGCAAATGCGATGAGATGCCGGCAAGAGAAGTATATTTAACATAATTTTTCCAGATGCTTTTTCTGGAAAGCCGCTTTCCTCTTCTTCCTATAAAAAGCGCCTGGCTCTTATTAACGCTTCCTGCAAGCTGCGGGCGTGATATCTCAAGATAATGGCGAATAAGACCTGAGGCTTCCTTTCCGAATAACACAAGACGTTCTTTATCTCCCTTGCCCCTGACTTTGGCGACACCGGATGTTATATCAACATCTTTAATGTTTAACCCTTCCGCTTCAGAAACACGCAAACCCGCTGAATACATAAGCTCAAAAATACATCTGTCACGGCAGCCCAGAGGGCTTTTTACATCTATCAGGTTTAAAAGATTTTCTATTGCGCTTGTATCCAATGTTTCAGGCAGTGTAGCTTTGCGTTTTGGAATTTCCAGAATAGCAGCCGGATTTTCATCTACAAGTCTTTCATCCAGCGCAAATCTGAAAAATGATCTTAATGCGGAAATTGCCTTGGCAACAGACCTGGAGTCTATGTTATCCTCTTTTCTGCGCATTGCAAGATAATCACAAAGAACGGCTGTATCCGTATCAGACAGAGCCGTCTTTTTATCTTCAAGATACTCCAGAAAACGGCGAATCTCAAAACGATAGCTCTCTTTTGTTAAAAGCGATCTTCTTTCCATTGCCATAAGCCGGGAACAATATCTTTTAAGAAGCACAGAATTATTCAATTTTACTCCGTTAATTCCAATACGCTTTTTTCTTCCATCTTGAAATTATAATTTCTTATTATAGACGGAACTTCCAAATCTTCCCTATATTCACGCGGAGGCAAACATGACAGATATTCAGGTCTTTTTGTTTTTTCTACCATCATTACATATTCATTGTAATCAATAAATTCTGTATCCAGCGGTTTTTCCTCAGGCATCTCTTCAATTTTTGGCAGTTCTACCTCTTTAAAACCTGTTGCTATGACCGTTACCTGAAAACAATTATCAAAACTGCTGTCATAGCGAACGCCCGGAATAAGATGCACATCCTGATCGCATTTATCTTTTACTGTTTTAATAATGTTTTGAATTTCAACAAGAGTCATATCCATCGGACCTACAATATTAACAAGAATTCCCGTTGCTCCTTCTATACTGGTGTCTTCAAGAAGAGGATTATCTATGGCGTTATTTACGGCGTCAATTGCGCGGTTTTCTCCCGCACCAAGCCCAATTCCCATTAAAGCATCGCCTTTTCCTTCCATGATCGCCTTAACATCCGCAAAATCAGTATTTTGATATCCGGTTTCCGTAATAATTTCGGAAATTCCCTGTACAGCCTGACACAGAATATCATCTGTAAGCAGATATGCCTTGCTGTAATGCGTTGTGCTGTCAATAATTTTGAATAAATTCTGATTCCTTATTACGATTAATGCGTCTACCTCTGCGCGTAATTTTTCAATGCCTTCATCTGCAAGACTCATCTTGTAACGGCCTTCAAAATCAAAAGGCATAGTAACCACTCCAACTGTAAGAGCGCCAAGCTGTTTTGCTATTTTCGCGATAACATGAGCAGAGCCGGTACCTGTCCCTCCTCCCATGCCGGCTGTAACAAATACCATATTCGCGCCTTTAAGCACATCGGCAATTGCTTCGCTGTCTTCGATTGCAGCCTGTTCACCCCTTTGCGGTTTTCCGCCTGCTCCAAGCCCGCCTGTTACTCTTGCGCCGATTTGCACTTTAACATCTGCCCTGCTCCTGTTTAAGAGCTCCTGGATGTCCGTGTTAGCCGAAATAAATTCTATCCCGGATAACTTTGCATCGATCATGCGGTTAACAGCATTCATGCCGGCGCCGCCTGAAGAAATTACCTTAATTACAGCAGGTACAATTTCCCTGTAGTGCGCGGACTCCTTCTCGGCGCAGATAGCGTTCGGCGTTACCAGCTTCAACGGTGATTTTGATACTTCCTGCGTTTTAAATTGAAGTATCTGCGCCGCATTATGCGCTGCTTGCGGCGCTGCATTTTGTACCGCCATTTGCGGTGACTGTAGTTCACGTACTGCTAAAACATTCATTTTTTCCCCTCCATTGTATTTATTTAAATGATTTTAATCATGTAAATTCTTCTTTTAACCAAACCCTAAGCCTTTCTATAAGGTTCATTTTTTCACGATTACGCGAATCGGACGCGTACTCTTTTTGTTCTGCCCTTGATCTTTTTTCTCCTTCAAGAATAAGTCCTATTGCCGTAGCATATGAAGGAATACGGTATTCTTCCACAAGGCCTGATAAATTCGGCGTCTGCAAAGGACTTCCCAATCTTGCGGGTAATCTTAAAATATGGTTTGCAAGATCAACAACACCGGATAATTGGGAGCCGCCACCGGTTAATACTACGCCTCCGCCAAGAGAACGTGAAAGATTAAGCGTATCAAGATGCTGCTTTACCAGTTTAAATATTTCTTCCATTCTTGGTTTAATTATCGCAAGTATTTGAGAGCGCGGAATACTCATGGGAGGCCTTCCTCCGACACCCGGAACAATCACAGTTTCTTTAACATCCATCATTGATTCCCAGCAGCAGCCGGCATCAATTTTGATTTTTTCCGCATTTTCCAGCGAGATATTTTTTAATATTGATATATCCTTTGTAACATGCGTACCGCCAGCGGGAATTGTATATGTGGAATACGGAGTGCCGTCTACATATACAAGAACATCTGTAGTTCCGCCTCCAATATCGAGCAGCACAGTTCCAAGCTCAATTTCTTCCGGAGTCAGGACAGCGCGCCCGCTTGCCAAAGTTTGCAGAATTAAATCATTTACTCTTAGCCCCGCGCGATTTACGCATTTAATTAAATTTTGCGCTCCTGTAACAGCGCATGTTATGATATGCACATCAGATTCAAGGCGTACCCCTATCATGTCCATTGGATTTCTAATTCCCTTTTGATCATCTACTTTAAAATTTTGCGGAATTACTTCCAGTATCTGCCTGTCTGTCGGTATCACAACTGCCTTGGCAGCTTCTATTACACGCTCAATATCTTCAGGGCCTATCTCCCTTTCATTTGAATTTTTCTTTTTCCCTGAAACACCAACAACACCGCGGGAGTTTAATCCATTTATATGATTTCCTCCTATTCCTGTCCAGCAGTCTGTTACTTCCAAACCGCTCATCATTTCTGCATCTTCTATTGTTGCGGTTATTGCCCGAAGAGTAGCTTCGATATTTACCACAACACCCTGCCTTAAACCTGTTGACGGTCTTACTCCGCTGCCTATAATTTTTAATAGACCGTCCGGGTCCTGTTCACAGATAACGGCGCGTACATAAGTTGAGCCAATATCCAACGCAGTAATAATTCTGTTATTCATGATAACTCCTAATTAATGGTGTATGAACCCATACCCGATCTAAAATCTATTTCTTTCGGTTTATTACCGGCTGCTTCAACAACATTTAACATTAGCAGCATATACCTAAGAACATCCTCTGTCAGGTTATTCTCTACCCTGACTCTTACTGAACTATGAACAGGAAAAAGCACAAGCTCGTATCCGTCCCATGCTTTACGTTCAATGCGTATTTCTGAAATGGCAGACAATAACTCAGGCGAATCAGATGCCATTTGACTTAAATTTGCTGTTAGCGAAACAAGCGCATCGGGCAGGCGCATATTCAGCCGGGGATTTTCTATTCCGGAAAGCACTATAAGCCCTGCTGTGCTCTGCGGCATTTTATCGTCGCCTGTTTTAAAAAATATGCCGTTTCTGTCAATAAAAACCGGAACCTGCCTTGTATCATCTTTGGAAAGAACAACCGCGACTGCTTCACGGGGAGTAAGAAAAATTGATAATTTATCTGGAAAGCGTTTCATTACAACAGCAGATTCTACAAGAATATGATTAGAAAGTATTTTCTGAATTTCCTTTACATTCACAGAAATAAAAGATGAATTTTCATTAATGCCGGAAATGGAAAGTATAAAAGAGCGATTAAGCCCTTCTATCCCATGAACTTCAATTACAGAGAACGGAATAAACGGAGTTATTCCCAAAAGCCAAACCAGCTGAGCTGCAAAAATAATCGCGGCAATAATCAAAAGCCTCTTAAGCCCTTTTTCTATTTTTTTAACAGATTTTTTTTCTGCAGTATTGATATTATCCGCCGTAAACGCATTCACGTTTGAATAATTACCCATTTAATTCCCTCCTGTTTTTTCCGGCTACATTTGTAATAAGCCCTGCGCAGGCAAGAGTTGTTAAAAGAGACGAACCTCCCGCCGAGAAAAACGGAAGAGGTATCCCTGTTGCCGGCAATGCCCCGGAAACAACCGCGACATTAAGCAATGCCTGCGATACAATCATTGTTGTTAATCCGGCTGCAAGGAGCTTTTTAAAAACAGTATCGCTTGTCCATGCCGCTCTGTATCCCAGTATTGCAAAACATGTAAACAATACAAAAAACAATATAATGCCTAAAAATCCTGTCTCTTCCACGAAGGAGCTAAAAATGAAATCGGAGTGGATTTCCGGGATACTTGATATCTTGCGTGTTCCTTCTCCAATGCCCTTTCCCAAAAAACCGCTGGAAATAATCGCGTCCCGGCTTGCATTAACCTGGAAGCCCGCTCCGAGCGGGTCCCACTCAGGCCTTAGGAAACTCACCAGGCGCCTTACCCTGTGTTCTTTGGTAAATATTAAAAGCGCGGAAACGGGAATTATCACCCCTATAGCCGCAAAGAAATACCTAAAGCGCATTCCCGCAAGGAAAAATATTATCATTGCATTTACAACAATAAATACTGCGGTAGAAAAATTATTCTGAAGATAAATAATTCCAAAGAAAAAACTTGTCGCAATGACAGGAGGCAGAATACCGGAATAAAAATTATCAAGATTATCGCGTTTTTTATCTAGCAGGTGAGCCAGATATAAAGGAAGCGCAACTTTAACAAGCTCTGAAGGCTGGTAAGTAAAAGATCCAATTTCTATCCAGCGGGAAGCGCCGTAACGTTCAATTCCAATGCCTGGAACAAAAGTAAACGCGCATAAAACAAATGCTACAATTACAAGCGGCAGGGAAAATTTACGTATTATATCAAGATTTACATTCGAAAGAATAATAAAAAATACGATTCCAACAGCCGCAAAAACCAATTGCCTTATTATAAAATAATATCCGCCTGTAAAAAACCGCGAGGCAAATGAGTATGATGCTGAATAAAGCGTAACAAGTCCTGTTCCCAACAATAAAATTACGCAGAAATAAATGAGATGAACATTTTTTTTGTTATGGGAAAGACTGGCTTTTTCTACATCAAAATAACTCATTAATTTCTCCCTATTGAATCTTTAATGTTGAAAGGGCTATAATTGCAAAGAGCCCGCCCAATATCCAAAACCTTATAACTGTTTTAGGTTCTGCCCAGCCAATTAATTCATAATGATGATGAAGAGGCGCCATTTTAAATACGCGCTTCTTTCGCAATTTAAAGGATACAACCTGAATTATTACAGATGCGATCTCCAGAACAAAAACTCCTCCTATAACAAAAATTAATAATTCTTTTTTGGTAATAAGCGATATTACTCCGATAACTCCGCCAAGAGAAAGGCTGCCGACATCGCCCATAAAAACTTCTGCAGGATGCGCGTTAAACCACAGAAAGCCGACACAAGCGCCTGCTGCCGCAAGACAAAAGACTGTCAGTTCTCCCGCCTCCGGAATATACGGTATTCCAAGATATGCAGAAAAATCTATTCGTCCTGTAATGTAAGTTAATATTGCAAGTGTAATAAAAACAATTATTAAAAGACCTGCCAGCAAACCATCCAAACCATCAGAAAAATTTACCGCGTTTGATTCTCCTACAATAAGCAATACTGCCAAAGGTATCCACAGCCAGCCTAAATCCAAAACAGGATCTTTAAAAAAAGGAATATAAAGCACTGTTGTTTCTTCATTACCTGTAAAATAAATAATTAAAACAATAATAATCGCAGCAAAAAACTGCCCTGCCAATTTTGCCCATGCAGGAAGTCCTCCGGAGCTGTGAAGCTTAACTTTAAGAAAATCGTCAATAAAACCAATAGCGCCGAATGCCAAAAAAGCTCCCATCGTTATCCATATTGTTTTATTCCGCAAATCTCCCCAAAACAGCATTGCAATTACAACAGACATTATTATAAATATTCCGCCCATTGTAGGCGTTCCGGTTTTAATCAGATGCGTCTGCGGTCCGTCCTGGCGGATATTCTGTCCAATTTTTAAAGTCCTTAAAAATTCAATAATTCTTCCGCCAAAGATAAAACAAATCAGCAGTGTAGTAAGAGCGGCAAAAGCGCTTCTGAATGTAAGATACGAAAAAACACGAAATGGAGTAAAATAATTGAATAATACATCAAAAAATTCAAGTACCATTACACACCCCCCGTTAACATTGGAGTTAATCGTTCAAGCGCAAGACCGCGAGAACCTTTTAAAAGAACAAGATCTCCTTTTTGCACATAACTATTAAGTGCAGAGGAAAGATCATTAAAGTTATCTGTATAAAAAAACGCACTTTTAATACTGGCTGCAGCGGCTTCTATTTCTTTGCCAAAGAGAAATACTTTATCCGCATTTGATTCTGATAAAAGAGAGCCAAGTTCCATGTGGGCTTGCTTTGATTTTTCGCCCAGTTCCAGCATGTCGGCAATTACATATATTTTTCTGCCCTGCCAGATGACAGAATCGCAGAATTCTATGCTTTTCGCAGTTGATTCAGGGTTTGCATTGTAACAATCACGGATAACGGTTGTACCCCTATCGCAATCCCTTAAAATTTCAAGCCTGCCAAAAAGAGGTTTAACAGATTCAAGACCCTGTTTTATGGCTTTATTGCTGACAGGAATTTCTCTTGCAATGGCAATTGCAGCCATTGCATCATCCAGACAGTGTTTTCCGGGAAGGGCAAAGTTAATTTTTTCTCCCGCCCAGATAATTTCAGTACCGTCAAGACCAAGACTGCGTACACCTTCAAGCTCTTTAAAATTCTGCGAGCCGTAAAATTTTACATTGCCTGTTATACCGGAAGAAAGCTCTTTTGAATATTCATCATTTGCCGGAACCAGCGCAATATCATTATGCGACAAATAATTATAAATACATTTTTTTTCGTTAAGTATTTTTTCTTTAGTGCCGAAATATTCGATATGGGCAGAACCTATGTTTGTTACCAGAGCGATGTTTGGTTTTAAAACATTCGCGATTTCAGAAATCTCGCCGCGGCGGTTCATGCCAAGTTCAAAAACTCCAACTTCGCAGGAGGAGCGGACTTCAAAAACAGAAAGAGGAAGCCCGGTCTCGGAATTAAGGTTGCCTTTATTCATAACAGTATTTTTTTCACAGGATATAATAGCGGCTGTTATTTCTTTTACGGTAGTTTTGCCGCTGGAACCTGTAATTCCAACTTTTATAATGTTATTAAATTTTTCAAGGTATAACCTTGCGCTATCCTGCAGGGCTTTCAGCGTATTTTCTACCGCAAGCAAAACTTTTTTTGCATCTTTTGCGATATTTACAAGATTAAAACTATCCAGTTTGGAAGCTTCAACCACAGCTCCAACAGCGCCTGCATTAAAAGCGTCAGATACAAAGCCATGCCCATCGCAAACATTGCCGGGAAGCGCAAAGAAGAGAGAGCCTTCCCTGACAGCGCGTGAATCAATTGCTACGGAAGAAAAACCATTTATACCGCAAAAGGAGAAACAGCGGCAGTTTAAAAGACGGGTCAATTCATCAAAGCCAAAAAGGTCAGTACTCATGCCCCTTCCCCCCCATTACTCTGACCTGTAAATAATACTCAGGCTGTATTTTACGTAAATTAAGCTGGTTTTTTGCCAAAAAATCGATTCTTTGCGCAGAAGAATATTCCGCAATACCTGCAACCAGTTTTTTATTGCTTTCTATCCATTCTTTTTGCGTTTGTTCAAGACGCACCAGATCTTTGCTAAGGTTTTGGTACCTGTTTGACTGCCAAACCAACAGACCAAGGAAAAGCGGTATAGTAAATACCATTAAATAGAGCAAAATATACTTTTTAATCATTACTATCCCCGTCTGATATTTTTTCTATAACACGCAATCTGGCGCTTCTGGACGGAGGATTCTGCGCTAGCTCCTCTTTTGAAGGCGTTATGCCCTTTTTTGTCAGCACATTAGCTGAGCGCAATCCCCTACAGTTACATATCGGCGCATTTTGCGGACAGATGCAATTTTTATTCAGCGCTTTAATAAAATTCTTTACGATTCTATCTTCCAGCGAATGAAACGAAATTACCAAGAGCTTCCCTCCGTGCTCAAGTGACCTAAACGCCGCCTCAAGGAGAGCATGGAGCCCTGACAACTCCCCGTTCACCGCAATACGCAGAGCCTGAAAAGTTCTGGTTGCAGGATGTATAGGTCCGTGCCTGTAAGAAGCAGGTACGGCTCTTTGGACCAAATCGGCAAGAGCCGAAGTAGTCGTAATCGCGGAATTTTGCCTTTCGCAAGCGATAAAAGAAGCAATACGGCGGGAAAAACGTTCCCCGGAATTGTTATAAATTAAATCCGCAAGTTCTTTTTCCGGTAAACGCGCGACAAGATCTGCCGCGGTTAACCCGCTTTCCTTAGTGTCAAGGCGCATATCCAAAAACTCATTTTTTTCAAAACTAAAGCCTCTGGCGCTTAATTTATAATGAAAAAAACTAATCCCCAAATCAAAAAGAATGTAATCCGGGCGTTTTAATTCAGATGGATAGCCGGTAAAGAAATCATAAGACCATTCATTATAAAAATAAGTACGATCAGAAAATTGCTCCAGGCGTTTTTTGGCAATTTCTAGAATAACATTGTCAACATCTATGCAGACTACCTTTAATTTATGGAACCTGTAAAGAAATGCAAAACTATGTCCGCCTTCTCCGGTATTTGCGTCGACAAAAAGAACATTATCCTTATCAGATACAAAACTGAGACATTCATTGAGCATTACAGGAGTATGGGCATAATTCATAGTCATACTTTTCTCCCTTTTTCGTCCCTGACTCGCCTGCTAAGCGCTTCTGAAGCCTGCTTTGTTTCTGCCGCCCTGTTTGGATTACTTTGATATTCCTGGAAAAGCCCCAAATCCCAAATTTCAATATGGTCAAGCATACCTACAACTTTACATTCCTTTGTAATCCCCGCGTATTCCCGAAGATCTTCGGGAATAAGAATTCTCCCCGCTTTGTCAATTTTTATTTCATGTGAAGGGCTTATATATTCCCTAACCACCAATTGATCCTGTTCAGAAAAAAGCTCTGAATTTTTTGATACAGTTCCTTCTACTTTTTCATACCATGCGGCAGAACCAAAGAGCCACAAACTTTTACCGAGACCCTGGGAAATAAATAAATTATTATCACCTAACTCTTCCCGTAATTGAACGGGTAAAGTTAAACGTGATCTTTCATCGAGTGACACATTAGTTCTGCCCCGTAATGCCATCTCCCACAATCCCCCATTTATCCCCATAATTTCCCATCAACTATGGGATTTTAATCATTCTAACATAAAAAAAAGGGATGTCAATAAAAATAAGTTTTTTTTTGTTAAATTTCATGAAAAAATTGCTAATATTCCTATACATTCATGTAGTAGAATGGGATAATTGCACCATTTTGACGCATAAGTTATGATTTATGAATGTATATCAGCGAATACTTCATTGTCTTCCCGGAAGGCGATATTCAGGAAATAGAAAGACGCCTGCCTTTTAACGCCCTTGTGGACATGAACGGCAATGTCCTTTCCCCTCCCCTGCCGACAAATAAAATGATTGCGTTCAGGGTTGCAGGAATAAAAACCGATGAAAAAAAAGGCTCAAGCGGAACATATCATTTTTTGGAATTGCTCGGCGCGGATGAATTAATTGAATATTGCAGCGGGGGAAAATGAATAATTCCATTGGAATTAAAAATGAAAGTTCTTTACACCGTACATTAAAATTCCAGTATGTAGGACCCGGCGGAAAAACAGAAGAAGCAGTTGGTGAATATATAGCGGACGGGATAAACTCCTGCGGCGAATATATCGAGGTACAGACAGGCAGTTTTGGACCTCTTAAAAAAAAGATTAAAGAATTTACATCCTGCGGCAAGGTACGGATTATTCACCCTATTGTTGTCTCAAAAAAAATCGAAGTATATGCGCAGGACGGTACATTTCTTTACAGGCGAAAAAGCCCAAAAAAAGGCTCACCCTGGGACATTTTTAACGCGTTGCTTTACGCCCCCGAACTGCCGCTTACAAAAGGCGTAACAATTGAACTTGTAATGGCTGATATCATAGAAAAACGCGTAAAAAACGGCAAAGGTTCATGGAGACGGGGCGGAATTAGCATCCAGGACAAGGAATTATCCGTCTGGCACGGAAGAATAACATTGAATAAAAAAGCCGATTACCTGCGTTTTATCCCGTTTAAAAAAGGCGAAGAGTTCACTGTCTCCTCCCTGTCACAACAAACAGGTATAAAAAAACCAACTGTCCAAAAAGCCCTTTATGTACTGACTAAAATGAAGCTTGTAAAACGCGTTTGTAAAAAGAAAAATGCCTGGATATATGAAAAGAATTCTTAATTAAAGTCTCTAAGAAAACGTTCTATCTCGGCGGCGGTTGGTAATTTTAAGACTGTTTCTGCTATTTCTTTTGCTTTTTCGGCAGAAACTGAGTTTATTTTGCGTTTTACTGCCGCAATGGAAACAGATCCCATACTGAGTTTTCTTATTCCTAGCCCCAGCAATACAGGAGCCGCCAATGGGTCACCTGCAATTTCTCCGCAGACAGAAAGCGGTTTTCCTTCCTTCGCAAAAGACGCGGCTGCATCCTTAATTAGCCTAAACATAGCAGGATGATAACTTTGATAATAACTATCCACCTGCGCGTTCATTCTGTCGGCTGCGCACAGATATTGGCATAAATCATTTGACCCTATGCTGGCAAAATCGACTTCTTTTGCGGCAAGATCACAGATAAGCGCGATAGAGGGAACTTCTATCATGATACCGATTTTTACAACACGGGACATTTTGCCTTCTTTGGCAAGTTCATCCCTTGCTGCGCCAATGTGCTCTTTTGCCCTGCGAATACAATCAAGAGAACTAACCATTGGAAGCATTAGCCAAAGATTACCGTATACAGAAGCGCGCAAAGCCGCTCTTAACTGTGTTTTAAAAATATCCGGGTTATTTAAACAGAACCTTAAACCCCGATTTCCCAAAAAAGGGTTTTCTTCGTTTTTTATATTCATATACGGGAGTTTTTTATCTGCGCCAATATCCAGAGTACGCAGTATCACCGGCTTTTTGCCGAAACTTTCCAAAACTTTGCGGTAGCAAGCCAATTGCTCTTCTTCTGTTGGCAGCGAACTGCGTCCTAAAAATAAAAATTCTGTCCGGAAAAGACCTGCCATATCAGCATAATTTGCCGCATCCAATTCATCTGTATTGGAAATATTAACCCCAATATCAATTTTTTCCCCGGAAATACAACATTCGGTGAACCGGAAAGTTTCGGCATCTTCCCTATCCAGGCGAAATTCATTCATTTTTATTAAAAATTTATTTTTGGTATCATCATCAGGATCAAGGATTACGGTTCCTTCTGCGGCATTAACCGCGGCATTCTGCCCCTGTTTTACAAGCCCCATAAGACCTTCTATGCCCAAAACGCAGGGAATCCCGTAACTTCTTGCTATAATCGCGGTATGGCTTGTTTGTCCGCCTGTTTCCGTAAGAATTGCCAATACTTTGTCTTTGTCTAAACTTGCGGTATCTGAAGGTTTAAGGTCATAAGCGGCAATAATAACAGGTTCTTTAAAGGAGGTTAAATCTTCATTCTTTTGTCCGTACCAAAGCCGCAGCAACAGGGAGCGGACATCTTCAAAATCGGCAGTCCGCTCTGCAATTAAAGGATCGGGCGCCTGCCGCAATACAGCAAGAACTGTATCATAAACATGGTAAATTGCCCAATCTCCGGACCATAAATTATTTAATATTCTTGCAGGGATTTCTTCGTTAATAATAATATCATCAACAATTTCCTGATGCGCCTTAAAAATTTCAGCTTTTGCAGGGTCGATTTTCTGCAAAGAAATCCTGTACTCTTCAAGCTCCAGTTTTGCCTGCTCTTTTACAGAAAGATAACGCGAATAATGACCCTGTTTTTCTTCTTCTTTTATTGGAGTTTCTAAAGGAATGATTTGTTCTTTATAGTAAATATAAACGCTGCCAACCGCCGCTCCGGGGGAGGCGCTTTTTCCGGCTAATTGCATAAAAAAAATGACCTGACCGCAAAGCGATCAGGTCAGATATTGTTTTTTACCAGCCATCAACCATGTCGTCTTCATCACGGTGATGCTCTGAAAAGAGGTCGGTATTTGCGCGAAGATCGTCAAAGTAAATGTAATAGCTGCCTCTTGACTCTAACGGGTCACAATCAACACGGAAACCTATAACTTTAATGCCAAAGTGGTTTTGATAATGGTAGCTTCGCTGTACTACGCCGCTTAATCCATCATCCGGAGCAGGTGGAATGGTAGCATACAATTTCTGCCAACCCATGAAATTAAGTTTACCCATGCTGAATTCATATTTTCTGCCGAAAAAATCTTCGATTAATATGTAAAGTTCATGGTTAAAATTACGTCCTGCAACCCACAAAGTTATGGTTTTTGTTATACCTTCAATTGGAATGGGGCGTACCGGATAAATAATAAAACTGTTATATCCTCTGCGCAGAAAATCTACCCTTGTACCCAATACATAATCATCCGGGATATCAAGTCCTTCTTCTTCAGGAATCGGCTCTTTTCCGGCGGGAGAACCCCTGAAAAGCCTGGTTGTTGTATAACCTTCGTCGCGGGACATTGTAGATCTCCAAAAACCATCGTTTTCAAACTTGTCTACAGAAACTTCTCTAATCATCTGCTGAGCGGATTCAATGCCGATCCTGTCTGCATCCGGTGTCCCAACTTCCTGGGCATAGAGAAAACCGCCAATAAAAAAGATAAGTGTAATAATTAAAAACTTCTTCATTTATATACTCCTTAGTTTGACCAGAGTCTGTCAACATGCGCTGGATCGGCCAAATCATTGCCGTCAAACAGATTTTCAAACATATCTGTTAATACCTTTAACTGTTTAAAATAAATATAAAAATTATCTACTCTTTCCGTAGGTTGTGTCCAAATACGGAATTTGACAAAGGTAAGACCTGCGTAAGAAGGCAATGTCCTTCTTGCCTGAGGAATATGATTCGGCACATTAACCCTTAAGTTTCTCCAACCGGGATAGGCTATGTCCCCTAAATGCAGGGTATGAATTACACCCCTGTAATCCCTTAAAAAGACCTCTATGTAGTACCTTAAATTTGCTCCCCATACCCAGCAATCAATATTACTGACTCTGCCCGGAATTGGAATTTCAAACGGTTTATCATCTCCCGCCAAAACCGGATACATATCAATCCAGTTATAACCTCTGCGGTCGAACTTACCGTGCAGACCCAAGCTCCTTAAAGGCGTGCTGTTGGCATCCCTGTTATATCCAAAAGCGGAAGCCGGCCAGGCATCTACATAGGTAGTAAGCGGGTATTTTGTATTGTTACCATCGCTATCCTGTACAGGTTCGCCGTTTTCATCCCTGACAGTGGAAATAAACCTGCTGGATACTGTTTTCCAGGTGTACGGAGCATCGTCATCCCCATTAAAAGATTCCAGAACCCTTGTTTCCCAACTGACAGCCTTATCCTGCCCATAAGCTGAAAAAACCGTAATAAATGCCCATAAAATCAGGCAGATAATTTTTAAACTACCTTGTTTCATCCCTAACTCCTTTGATAGTTACATACTTCAATTATATTTGTTTGCGTTATCTTTGTCAAACCTTAAGCCCCTAATTTTCAACATTTTACCATGTTTTTAGTATTTTATGCAATGATCGGCTGTCAATATTTTCGGAATTTATAAACGTAAATTTAGACTCTATAAACCCTTGAGGTAACCCGGATTTTGCCATTTTTACAGCCTGGACAACCTGGGACCATGGGGAATCGTTAATAATAAGGGCTACATTATCGGGTATATAATCCGGGGCAAGCCAAGTAAAGCAAATAACAGGGATTTTAGTTTTTCTTTCAAGATATTCTATGCCGGTTCCGGTTAAAACAACACAGGAAATGTTTGATGTTTCAGAAAATTGAGAAAAAGACGAGAAAAAACTGGAGGTTGGGGTGGGTCTTTCATTGTTTTCCGGCGCTTCCCGCCTTTTATATTCATTTACCCCGCGTAAAAACGCTTCCCTAGCCTGAGAATGTATATTTTGCTCCAAAAAAACAATGATTCTGCCGTTTTTACCGTTGTCAAAAGCGGCAGCGGCAAGCCCTGCCCTGTAAAAGTCCCTGTCTATATCTGTTTTATATAAAAAGTAATCCTGAGGGTATCTGCCAACGGCAAAAGCAGCCGGACTGTCGTCTTCTGTGAATCTGCCTTCCAGAATAACAACAGGGATTTGCGGATTCTGTTCACGGTAAATCCGCGCGCTGCGGGCAAACCTTAAGGGAAAAAGCACACAAAACGGTTTCGCGGAATTTTCAGTTACAGCCAGCGCAACAACATCATCACTTGCGTCGTTTGCCGCTACAACGGTTCTGACAGGGCGGAACAGGACAAGCGAAGCCTGAAACGCTTCTTTGCGGATCCGCTCTTCGCCGTAAAACCTGCTAAATTCCTGTTCGATAACAATTAACACAGGAGTACGGACAAAAAAAACGACCGGCAAAACCATAAATACGGCAATTACAAAAGCAGAGATTATAATTATTGGTTTTCTATACTTTTTCATAGTTTTATTTTTTCGGCAATTTCCGCAACATCTTCAAATTCACTGTGTAACAGATGCTTCGCTATGGCGCTGAGCTGATCTCTTATATGACGAGGCCAGTTTTTTTGTTTAATTTCTGCCAGAGCTTCTTTGGCTGCCTTTTTATTTAAAGATGAGCAAGCCGAACGGATTGCAAGTAATTTTTCCTTAAGGAATTCATCTGATGCTTCGTCTGCGGGTTCATCAGATGTTTCGTCATCATTATCTGAAAGCTTGTCAATTACGGAATACAAAGACGCAAGAAATTCAGGAAGCGAAGATAAAATAAGATTGATATTCTGCTCGCGCCCTGCCTGTTCCAGCCTTGACGCTTCCATGGCAAGTTCGCTCTCCCCTACATTTGCAAGAGCGCTTTTCATTGCATGGACATTGATAAGGAAAGCAGGAAGATCATCTCCCCTGCGGCAGTTGTTTTCGCTTATTGCAGTTAATATTTCTACGGTTTTTTTTGCGTCGCGTACAAAAAATTCAGCCAATTGAGGTTCGATTGCTATATTATGGCCGCCTGCCGCATAAAGCATATTTTTCTGTCTGCGGGCATTATCCAGCACTTCCGGCGTTTGCCTGTCGCGAATATGCTTGTTAAGCACGGTATTAAGCTGACGGATATCTATCGGCTTGGAAATAAAATCATCAAAACCGTTATTTAAAAATATTTCTGCCTGCCCGGAAAGAGCATTTGCTGTTAACGCTACAATGGGCTTTGAATAATTAAGGCTGCGTATAATTCTTACGGCTTCTATACCATCCATTCTGGGCATCATGTGATCCATGAAAATAATATCGTATACAACGCCGTCTCTAATCCTGTCTATCGCTTCAAAACCGCTTAATCCGGTATCTACTGTAATACCATAAGGCGCGAGAAGACCTCTTGCGACATAAAGATTAGATTCTACATCATCAATAACAAGAACATTTCCGTACGGCATATACTCCTGTGTTATCTGCGCGTTTCTCATCTTTGTAGTATTCTTTAAATTCAGTTTCATCAGATTTTCCGCAAGCTGCCTGCCAATCGGATCGGAATTGATATAGCCTTGCGGCAAACTAACGGTAAACACAGATCCAAGACCGGGAGTGCTTTCTACTTCAATACTGCCGTTCATTAATTGAATCAAATTGCGCGTAATATTCATGCCAAGACCTGTACCTTCTGTTTTACGGTTTGTCTCCATGTTAAAGCGGCTGAATTTTTCACCGAGCTTACGCACCTGATCCGAAGTCATTCCCTGTCCTGTATCACTTACCCGGAAAATCAACATTAAACCGGCGTCTTCCTGAGGTTCAACAGAAAGAGTGAATTCTATCTGACCTTCCTGAGTATATTTAAACGCGTTGGAAAGCAGGTTATTTAAAATTTGTTTTATCCGCAGCTCGTCTCCTATAAGAGCGGCAGGAATATTTTCGTTTACAATCAATTTGAAATCAATTGGTTTGCTTTCGTAGCGTAAAATGTTTAATTTTACAGTGTCGTGAATCAAACTTGCTATTTCGTACTGGGTTGTTACAAGTTCAAGTTTCCCAGCTTCTATTTTGGATAAATCCAGTATGTCGTTAATAATACCAAGCAATAAGTCACCGGAATTATATATTCTTTCAAGCCCTTCTTTTGTAACAAGCGGAAGCGTATTGTCCTGCAGCTGAATTTCCGTGATACCCATTATTGCGTTCATGGGAGTGCGGATTTCATGGCTCATTTTCGCGAGGAAGTCGCTCTTTGCCTTATTGCTCTCTTCCGCTACTTCCGCCCTGCGCATCTCGGCAATCATCGCTTTTATTTCTCTTAAATCCCTGATATACCCCGCAACCGCGTATTCTCCCCTGAATTTAACGCGAACAAGCGAAACTTCCGTAGGAATCTGCTCTCCGTCCTTTTTCTGATGCATCCATTCAAAACGGCAAAAACCCTCTTCAAATGCTTCGTCTATATATCCTTTAATGGCAAAAGTTGATTTTAAACCGGAAGGCTGAAATTCCGGAAAAAAGTCAAAAACCTGGTCTATAAATTCTTTTTTATTTGTAAGCCCGAATAATCTTTCTATTTCCTGATTTGATTCCAGAATTTTTGAATTTTTATCTATCATAAAACAGCTAAGGGGAGTAGCATCAAAAATAACCTGCGTACATTCATCCGCCTCGCGCATTTTTGCCATTAATGCCTTAAGAGTGCGTAAATCGCGGGAATAACCGCAGACCATATATTGATTTCTGTATTTAGCGCGCACCAGCGTAATTTCGCATGGTATTGTTTCTCCGTTTAATTTCCGGTGCATCCATTCAAAACGGCAGTAGCCGTCAGAAAACGCTTTTTTAAGAAACTCAAATGATTTTTCGCTAGACAGCCTTCCATCCGGCTGATATTCAGGCGATAATTTGTCAAACACATCAATGTATTCTTTTTTGCTTGACAGCTCAAATAATTTATATGCCTCTAAATTACAATCTATAACTTTATAATTTTTATCCCAAAAATTAGCGCAGAGAGGAGTCGCATCCAGCATTATCTGCGTTCGTTCTTCTGCTTTCTTTCTCCCGATAATGACGCTTAACAAAATGGAAATAAGAGCGACTGCCAGCATTGTTCCCAATGCAATAAGTATTAATCCTATTTCCCTTAAACTATGATAATATTTATCGGCATAGGCAATTATGGCAAGATACCATCCGTTATCCAGCTGGCGAATAAACCCGACCGCTTCGTTATTGTTGTAATCTCTTACCTTTAGCTCATTAATTTCTTTTCCCTGAACCAAATCATTTTTTATAGCCACACCGTCATTCATAAGTTCTATATTTCTGCCTATATATGCCGGATGAGGATGAGCCAATACATTAAAATCCTTATCAAACAGAATCCCGTAGCTGTCTTCCGTTACAAATGTATTAACCGCATATTCCTGAATTCTGCTGATTGATATATCAAGACATACTATTCCCAGCCGGTTTCCGTTTTCATCAAAAATGCACTGGGAAAATGACAGAGTAGTATTGCCGTAAACAGCATCTATATACGGCTGCGAAACCCCGATTCTTCCGCCTGCTTCAACTGCCGTAGAAAACCACGGACGGGTCTGCGGAATAAAATTATCGGGCGGAGTCCAGTTTACACCTGTTAAAAATAATCCGTTAAATACATCAAAATAACCGTAAACAGAAGTTACATAGGACATCAGCCGTTCATTTGTGGTTATGTATCCTGTTGTATTCACCAAATAATTATGAATTGCGCCGGAAGACGCATTCTGCAAAATCATATTTTTAATATTTTCCGCGATTATCCCCAATGCAGCCTGGGGTTCCAAAAGATCTGTATTTATATTTTTTTGGGTATTTTCGATTGCCGTATTTACATTGCCGAACAAATGTTTGCGCTCAATTCCGCTCATATAATGGTAGCTGAGAAAAACCATCAATGCAAACGCCAAAACAACAGATAATACCTGAACATGAGATATTAAAGCAATCAATTTTTTAAAGATTACTTTAATCATAGATAAACCTTTGCCTTGTCTATTGCATCTTTAATTTCATAAAACAACTGGGCAATTTTTGGATCAAAATGAGAGCCGGAGTTTTGCATAATAATCTCGACCGCTTCTTCATTGGTAAACGCTTTTTTATAGGGACGATCCGACACAAGCGCATCGTAAACATCCACAATTGCCATAATACGCCCCTGCAGCGGAATTTCCGTTTCTTTCAGCCCGCGCGGATACCCCTTACCGTCCCATCTTTCATGATGTGTGCCGGCAAACAGTTTCGCGTTACGCAGGAACTCTCCCTCTCCTGTTCTGGAAATAATCTCGTCTATAATGCGCTCGCCTTCCATAGCGTGGCTTTTCATTGTTTCATATTCTTCTTCTGTAAGTTTGCCCGGCTTGTTTACGATAATGTCCGTAATTGAGATTTTCCCAAGATCATGCATACGCGCCGAAGAAATCATTTTTTCCACATCCCAGCCCTGAATCTCGTTGATATACAACCCGCGTTTTTTCATTTCATCTATTAGTATTTTGATATATATTGATGTTCGCTCAATATGCCCTCCGGTACCTTTATCGCGGTTTTCCACCATATCCGCAAGTACCGAAATTATGCTGTTTTGAAGCCTGTGCAGCTGGGAGGTGCGTTCGCGTATAATTTCATCTATATCCAGATGGGTTTTTATCCGGTTTAACAAAACGGGCGCCGAAAACGGTTTTGTGATAAAATCTATTGCCCCAATCTCAAAGCCTTTTGCCTCAATTTCCGCGTCATTGCGGCCGGTAAGGAACATAACCGGTACATCCTGCCAATAATTGTCAGCTTTTAACTTAACAAGTGTCTCAAACCCGTCCATTTCGGGCATTTCTATGTCCAAAAGGATCAAATCCGGGGTAATTTTCTCCAAAAGAGCAAACATTTTTGATGCAGACGGCATAGTCATGACACGATATTGGTCTTCCAGTACCGCTTCTGCCATTGAAAGGTTAGTATCACTGTCGTCTACTACAAATATCGTTTTCATAATAAAGCTCACTCTCCTTATGCTCGTCCTTTCGGGCACATTAAACCCAGCAATGTCAACACTGTTAAAAAACAGCTTGAAAAGGCGAGAGTTTAATCCGCTACGTAAATTTTATTGTACTTTTGGCGATCTGTAAAGTAAAAAAAAGCAAAATTATAGGAAAAAAGCGGACTTTTTGGCAGCAGCATATCTTCCCAAAATACGATAAAACGATTAATCTGTAGCTAATTATGAAAATTCTATTTATTGGCGGAACAGGAACAATTTCTACTGCTATTTCAAAACTGATTATACAATCGGGGTGGGAACTTTATCTGCTTAACCGTGGAAACAGAAAAAGCGCAATGGACGGTATGTTTTTTAATCACATTGAATGCGATATTAGAACCCAGGATTACACGATTATCAGGGAAAAACTGATAAATACGCTTGCAAACAGCGGTCAAAAACAATTTGACGTTGTTGTAGATTTTATAGGTTATTTTACTGAACATGTCGAAAAAGATTTTAATATTTTCAATGGTCTTTGCAAACAATTTATCTTTATCTCTTCTGCATCGGTTTATCAAAAACCGCTATCTTCATACATTATAACCGAAAGCACTCCGTTGGCTAATCCTTTCTCGCAGTATTCAAGAGATAAAATCGCCTGCGAAAATTTTCTTATGGATAAGTACCGGGATTCCGGCTTTCCGGTAACCATTGTCCGTCCCAGCCATACATACGATAACAGAAAAATACCGGTCGCTTTTCATGGTAAAAAAGGAAGCTGGCCGGTTATAAAAAGAATGCTGGAAGGCAAACCGGTTATCATACATGGCGACGGTTCCAGCCTGTGGACATTGACCCATCACAGCGATTTTGCGCGCGGTTTTGTGCGACTGATGGGCAATATTCACGCAATTGGAGAGTCCGTACATATCACTTCAGACGAAAGCCTTACATGGAACCAGATTTTCTATATTATTGCAAATGCCCTAAATGTAGAATTAAAAGCAGTGTATGCCGCAAGCGATTTCCTTGCCGAATGCGCCATTGGACTTTACGATTTTAGGGCAGCACTTCACGGAGATAAAGCCAATACCGTAGTTTTTGACAATTCAAAATTAAAATACCTTGCGCCAGGTTTTTGCGCAAATTTCCGTTTTGACGAAGGAATAAAACAATGCGCCGCTAGCGTACTTGCCAACAAAGAATTCCAACAAGAAGATCCGGAATTTGAAGCATGGTACGAGCATGTAATAACAAAGATTCCGAAATCATTTTAATACCTTCATCTTAATCCCTGCTGCTGCCAGCAGATCATCAATATTTTCACATGAGAATTCTTCGGCTGATAGTTGCACCAGTTTTCCGCAGGTTAGAGCGTCGTCAAGGGCGTTGTGGGCGTTGTAGACTATGCCGAAATTTTGTGCAAGTGAGGGTAGTGAGTAATGTTTAAGTTCCAGAAAAGAGCGGCGAGCAAGGCTGCAGGTGCAAAAATAGGATAATGGCGGGATATCCAGTTTATACCATCCAAGAACAGCTTTGAGTACCCCCATGTCAAAAGCGGCATTGTGGGCTGCCAGGGGGAAAGCGCCGATAAAGGGCTTTATAACGCTTTCCCATAAATCAGCGAAAGTGGGGGCATCCCGTACATCATTAACTTTAATGCCGTGCAGCTTTGTAAAATCAGGGCGAATGTAGAGAATGGGAGGGCGAATCAGTGAATAAAAAGAGTCGGATGCTTTTCCGTCAATAAATTTAACAAGACCTATCGCGCATGCGCTTTCCTGTGAGTATTTTGCGGTTTCAAAATCTATGCTGACGAAGTTCATTTTTTTATTATAACTTGAAATCTCTTTACTTGTCATGCTTTTACATTTAATTACAATTACAAGAATTCGGGAAGGCGGGGCAGCCTGCGTGCGCAGAAAAACTCCTCAAGAGCCCGGCTATGAGCCCTGACCACTAAAATTTAAAAGATAGAAAACAATTATTTTAAATTTCTGTAATTTTAGTGGTCAGGTCTCTCCGCCGGAGAACTTCGGA
>Ga0123356_10000450_pt1 | contig 46294 bp, 37 predicted proteins | sample TergutEmb28metaG_2_FD_92546 | JGI IMG/M metagenome (GOLD analysis project Ga0123356, IMG submission 92546) | Embiratermes neotenicus P3 segment gut microbial communities from Petit-Saut dam, French Guiana - Emb289 P3 | ecosystem: Host-associated > Arthropoda: Insects > Digestive system > Gut ...
AATAGACAAAATTCTGCTGTACAAAAACCATGCCATTGATATATACTTTAAACACATTAACACCCCTGTGCGTTTAGAGTATGCCACATACAGCAAAGGGGAATTTTACAGAGTTGAATGCAAGGTAAGACAAGCAGCGTGATATTCTAACAAGAGTAGTTATAAGGTGATGTATACATCACCAGAAACGAAAAACCTCATTTTGGGGGTTTTCGTTTTTTCTGTTGACAAAAAGGTGTTGCAACACAAGCGGAAAACCGTTATAATGACCATACAAATTCAAAATATTGCAAAAAATGTAATCAAACTGATTTATAGAAAGAGGAGTGTTGGTATGAAAGACAAAATTATACATTTCTTATTTTTCAAGAAACCGACGCATAACATAGTCGTTGTGACAATTATGTTGATAACAATACTATGTGTCGGATTTACAATGCTTCAGCTGAGTGATTATGAAAACGAAAACGAGCAGGAGTTGCCGGTAATAAACGAACCGGATTTGCCCGAAGAGGGAGACGAAGACGGGGCAGATAATTCGGGGCTCAATGTTAGTGACGGTGTTGACATAGACGTTCCTGATTTTACTGACGATGACGATGATGATGACGACGATGACGATGATGATACAAACATTATAGATGATATAGTTGTTTATCCCAAGAATTTAGGCGGTTCAATACACTTTGTAGAGAAAAGTACAATCATTACAGATAAGGACTTATGGTTTTCCATAGAGTTAGAGAACCTTTCGGACAAAAACTATATTATTACAGAGCGTTTTATCGAGAAAGAAGATGATGAAAACTGGATAAACATAGATGCAGGATATGACGGCTATGGGTTTACGCTTCAATCGGAGTATTCTTCAAGTATTATATTTACGTTTTCATTAGAAGCGGGTAATTACAGATGCAGAGTTGTAATGCATGTTGAAAATTCTGAGGATATCGTTGAAGTTATTTATGAGTTTGCTGTAACCCCACCACCGGAGGGATATGAAGTTATAGATTGGCCACCTTACATATGGGCGGGTGACTAAAAACAATCCCAACATAGCACTTGACAAGTTTTTTGTCAGGTGCTATATTTATACACACAGTATCGACACTCGATATAACGACACTCGGCATAAAAGGAGATAGGCATGGCACGAGAGCAACTGCAAACCCTAAGTGAGCCAATGTATTATATTCTGCTTGCACTGCTAAAACCAATGCACGGCTACGAAATAATGCAAACGGTTGCAGTAATTTCAAAAGACCGTGTAAAGGTTGGCGCAGGCACTTTATATGCGCTTTTAACACGGTTTGAAAAAGATAAAATAATCAGCCATGTCAGCGACGACGGCAGACGGAAAATATACAGGCTCGAAGACAAAGGGCGTGAACTTTTATATAAAGAATATAATCGTATGCAAGAGTCGCTCGGGGCATATAACGACTATGTACAAACTCTCGCCAAGGAAGAAAAAGGAGAATAGAAGAGTGAAGATAAAATACAAACATCAGCTATATATGGGAAGTATTTCCGATATGAAAAGCCTTGAAGAGCATTTCTCCAAAATGGCAGAGCGGGGTTGGATGATTGATAAAATCGGTGCGGTTAATCATAGGTATCGCGCTGCCGAGCCGTGCAAAAAACGTTTCTTTGTAGACCTGCTGCCGTCTATAGGAACATTTGATTATCCCGATAATGATGATGCAAAATCATACCGCCAAATCTGCGAGGAGTCCGGATGGACGTTTATTTCGGCAAACGGGCAGTTTCATGTGTTTTGTGCCGAGGGTGATGAAAATGAAATAACACCAATTCATACAGACAATAAAATCCAAGCAAAACTTCATATTAAAGCAATTGTGAAATTTGAACTACTGACATACATATATTGTTTGGTCATGTTCTCGATTTTCGCATTTTTGCAATTTCGATTTACAGGCTACGATATATATCTGTCAAACATGGCGATTTTTTCATTATTCGGTTGGATGTTTTTTCTGCTCGGTGTGTTGTGGTCGCTGACTTTTGTGCTGGTGCGAATATTTAAGCTCGCAAAAGCCGCAAAAGAAGACCTCCCAATGCCGAAAATCAGCTACCGCTCCGCCAAAGCGCGAACAGGGGTTCAATTAACATTATTTGCCATAGCAATAACTTTTTTCTTTGGCGGAATGGTGCTTGAAATTGCAGGCGGTATGTCACTTGCAATTATTTCCCCGTCACTTGCGTGTATTGTCGGTACGTTCGTAGGTTTTTGGATAAGGCGGCAAATAAACACCAAGGAGCGTACACGCAAGCAAAACAGAAATCTTTTTATTGGAGCCATGGCAATAATGGTGGTTGTACTTATGGTGCTCTCCGTTTTTTCAATGTACTTAATATTTACCTTGGAAGAAAACGCAGCAAAACCAGTCAAGCTTCCGGTTATTACGCTGAGTGATGTAACTGAGGCAATGACACCGAACAATACATATTATGATGTGTTTGGAAGCATTGCTGTGCCGCTTCACTACAGTTATGGTGAAACTACCAATAAATCCGATTTGAGCATGGAAGTGTTTCGTCCGATAAACAAAAAAATCGCCCAAGACTTATTTAATCATTATGCAAAGATGATTGAAAGTGACGATGAAATGACTTATTTTCATTTGGGAACACGCGAGGCTGCACTATGGGGAGCAGATGTCGCAGTGGAGACGGCGTACGGCTCTAACGTAGGGTTACTTCTAATGCGGGATAAAACAATATTGCGTGTTTGGTTTTGCAATGAGTGTATAGAACAGGAAGCCGTGCAACAAGCTGTGCAAAGCTTCTGGTTGGAGCTGGCTCTTGTAAAATAAGGCACTCCTACAAAGAGAGCTTATCTAATGTTATTGCATACGGGTGATTGTACGCATCAAGCAAGGTTTTTCTGCTTGTAAATTCCTCGCGGCACACGCCTTTGCTCCATGTCATAAACCATGTCCAAGGAATGCCCGTTTTAGACAGCTTGTCAACATCGGGTATCGGACCCGTTTCGCCCAAAGCTGTGATTTTCTTCGTTTTTGTTATTTTAATCAGCTCGTCATATTGCTCTTTGTAGTCTGAATGTGTAAGCTTTGGAAGATAAATATCCCGCGAAATAATATCGCAAACATCATCTCCGACATAACCCTCAGCAAGCGGCGAGTTCCACACCCAAATCAGATTGTTTAATTCGTACAAGTTGGTAAACCTCTCGAACATCAAACGGTATAATCCTTTTGCCGTTTCAGGTCCGCGACTGCCCCACCAGAACCACTCTCCCTCGGCTTCGTGGAACGGACGCCACAAAATCGGCACTTTTTTCTCGCAAAACGGCCTCAGCAAATCTGCCATAACTCCGATATCGCTCAAAAACGCTTCTCTTTCGGGTGTGTCGTCTACCAATACCCGGCGGGCGTCAAAGTCGGTGTATCTTTGATAAAATGCCTTATCACTGCCGCCGAGCGGTGAGTACCAGTGCCATGTAAATGTAATAAGCCCGCCGCGGCTTGCCCACTCCCACGCTTTGTCGAGTGTGTTTTTATTTTCTTTAACCTCAGTCAAACATTCATCACTGCTGTTTTTATAGTCGATATTCGGAGAGTACGCCAAAAGCTCAAATCCGCAAAGTGCGGGCTCTTTGCCCGTAACTTCTCGGATATATTCAAGCTCCTCTTGAGCCATAGTCTGAGTATGTTGACCCATGAGAATACCCTTGCCCCGCAAGTCGGCGAGGTATTGCAGGGTTTTTTTCGCTTCCGGGGAAGCGTTTTTATTACATGGCAGATATTCCATAAAAATGACCAGTCCTTTTTTAATTTTATCAGGCACAAAATAACTATGAAAAAGGGATGGTCATTATGTGCATGAATTGCGTTTAATCTAATGACGGCAGAGTATCACATTATACCCAAGTTTTCAACAGGGCAATTATTTCGTACCTCTTACCGTGATATTATGTACCTGATGCTGATTTTTATTGTAAGCTCACAAAAGGTTATATATAATCATTATTATGAGAGAAAAGATAATGTTATCGGGGAAAACATATAAAACCTTTGATACGCTGCGGATTGTGTTTCGCGCGTCGCCTGTATGTGCGTTTTTGCACATGCTGCTGTCTGTTGTTCACGCAATTATGCCGACAGCGGCAATGGCGCTTGCAACGGCAAACTTTGTTGACACGGCAACAACGATATTACAAGGCGAAAGGCCGCATGATGATATTTATCTGCCGTTGATTATGCTTTTGTTGGTGCTTGGTATATTTACAACAATCGGCTCTGTCTTGCAGCTGATAAGTGCGAGAATAAGTCTAAGCCTACAACGTAGCCTCAAGCCCGAAATTGTTAGAATTAACGCAGCGCTTGATTTTAAGCATATTGAAAACGCCGAAAGCTGGGAGCTCATTTCGCGAGTTTCTCGTGACCCCGTAAAGTCTGTCATGGAAGGCTTCGGGTCAATGATGCAGTTTATGCAAATTGTGGTTTGCGTCGTTTCTGTTTTAACCCTTATTGCCTCGCAGATTTGGTGGGCGGCACTTATTATTATCGGGTTTTCCGCTCCGATGTTTTGGCTCTCAATACGTGCGGGAAAAAAGAATTATCAGGCAGGGCGTGATGCTGAAAAGTTTAATCGCCGCAGAGATTACTTAAACGATGTATTAACGGGTCGCGATGCTGCAGACGAGCGGACATTGTTTGGTTTTAGTGATGAAATAAACAAACGCTGGAAGCAGCAATACGAGCTTGGACGCAAGCTTCAGCTAAAGGTCACGCTGCGAATGTTCTTAATAACCAAAGGTTCGAGCTTGATACTTGCACTTATTGCAATGCTCGTAGCCCTAACTCTTATCAGCTCGGTTGTGTCGGGCGATTTGAGCGCGGGGATGTTTATGGGTATCATGAGCGCAGTGTTTGGAATGGTACAGCAGCTCGGCTGGCAGATGTCAGACTCGCTCGAAAAAACATCAAAAGTCGGGGAGTACATGAAGGATTTAACCGAATTTGTCGAACTGGGCAGATGCCAAGGGGACGGGGGTTTGTCACCCTCAGGCAACCTATGTGAGCCTGACACTGAGCCAATAGAGCTTGAAACACTTGAATTTCGTAATGTCAGCTTTAAGTATCCGAGTGGTGAGCATCTTGTGCTTGACGGTTTGTCTTTTTTTCTTAAATCGGGTCGGCATTATGCGTTTGTCGGAAAAAACGGAGCAGGAAAAACCACTATTACAAAACTGCTTACAGGGCTTTACACAGAGTATGAGGGGGAAATTTTTGTAAACGGCAAGGAACTGAGGGAATATCCGGAGGGCACGGTAAAAGCCATGTTTTCCGTTGTTTATCAGGATTTTGCGAGATACTATGTGTCGCTTAAAGAAAACATTAAATTGGGTGATGTTGCGGGAATTAACACAATCAGTGATTTTGACAGTAAAATAACTGCCGCCTCGGAGCAGGCAGGTCTTGAAGAAACGATTGCCGAGTTGAAAGACGGCATGGATACGCCGCTCGGAAAAATAATAGAGGACGGGCAGGATATATCGGGCGGTCAGTGGCAAAGGGTAGCAATCGCACGCTCGCTCATCAGCCGTGCTCCTGTGAAAATTTTGGACGAACCGACTGCCGCGCTCGACCCTATTAGCGAGAGCAGGGTATACAGCGAGTTTGAAAAGCTGATGCATGGCAAAACAACAATTTTTATCAGTCACCGTCTCGGCTCAACCAAGCTTGCCGATGAAATACTTGTCATTGATGACGGAAAAATCATAGAACGCGGGACACATGAGAAGCTAATGAACGAAAACGGCGACTACGCAGAGATGTTTGAAGCCCAACGGGGGTGGTATCTATGAAAACGATGCTGCGTATTATCCCCATTTCGTATAGAGCGACACCATGGCATAACATACTCAGCAATTTAATGGGAATTGTCCATGGGGCAAGCTTTGCGGTCACGGTTGTTGCAACAAAGTATTTGTTTGATGTAATTGCAGATGCTGCTGTCGGGAACGCCGGTTTTTGGGATTGTGTTATTCCGCTCTTGGTTTTAGCGGGTGTAACATTTGGCAACCAAATCCTCAATGGTGTGCACAATTTCCACGGGCATGCACAGTTTGCGATAGCAACGGGCAGAGTTACGACTATTTTGCACCGTAAGCTTTCACGGATTGACCCCGCAAGATTTGAAGAAACTGATTTTTTAGATGACTTAAATAAAGCAAGAGAAGGTCTGTTTGTGCTGCCTTATGTTTCAATGACGCTGTCGATGCTTGTTTGTTTCTACGGCACATATTTTACATTTATCGGAGTTTATCTGTTTAGCTTAAAACCAATTCTTCTCATTACGCTGCTGATTGCGTTTATACCTGCAATGTGTGCTCAAATAGTTCGCGTAAAAGTTTTTACAAAGCTCGAGGAACAAAGCGCGCCGATACGGCGTGAAAACGAGTATTACCAGAGAACCCTTTGCGACAGGGAATATTTTAAGGAAACACGCATATTAGGTGCATACAACTTTTTCCACAAACTGTTTTCAGAAACGTTGTCACTTCTTATGCAAAAAACATGGCGGGCAGAACGCAAAACCGCCCTGCTGCAGCTTACGCTGAATATTACAACTTTTATAGGCATGGCAATATCGGCATACCTGCTGTTTTCGGCTACAATGTCGGGTGAAATTACAGTTGGTGCATTTGCGGCGGTATTTTCTGCATTGGGCATGGTGTTTTATATTATGCAAGAGATAATTGATATGCATATGAGCAACCTTAACAAAGACCTTGGCAAACTCGTGAATTTTATAAAAATGCTCGACCTGCCCGAGCGAACAGGCACAGAGCAGTCGCCGGATTACACAAAAGGAATAAGCGCAGAAAATATCAGCTTTACCTACCACGGAAGAGAAGAACCTGCCGTAAATAATGTGTCGCTGTCAATCGCAAACGGCGAAACCATTGCAATAGTCGGTGAAAACGGAGCGGGTAAAAGCACGCTTGTGCGGCTACTCACAGGGATATACAGACCGTCGAGCGGAGCGGTAAAAGTTGGCGGAGTTGATACTCTCGAGACCGCACCTGCTTCGATATATAACGGCATATCGGGAGTGTTTCAAAAATATCAGCGATACAAAATGACGCTTGGCGAGAATGTGGCAATCAGCGACACAAAAGCGAAGCTGTCAGAAGCCTTGGTTGAAACAGCTTTAAGCGAAGCGGGTGTTGAACGCGAAGACGTTGAATTTGATACTATGCTTTCTCCGGAGTTTGACGGCATCGACCTTTCGGGCGGTCAATGGCAGAGGCTCGCTATTGCACGTGGCTTATATCGCATAAATGACTTTATCGTACTTGATGAACCGACAGCGGCGATAGACCCTATCGAAGAAACGAGGGTTTACACACAATTTCAAAAGCTTGCAGAGGGCAAATGTGCGGTGATTGTAACACACCGTCTCGGCTCTGCTAAGCTTGCGCACAAAATTGTTGTAATGGAAAACGGCGAAATCGTCGATATAGGTACACATGAGCAGTTATTGTCCCGAAAGGGGAAATATGCGGACATGTGGAACGCCCAGTCAGTGTGGTATGAGCGGGAGTAGTAATTAAGCAAAGATTTATTGACTTTTTTGCAAATTCGGTGTATGTTATTTATCACAATCCGATTATGTGGAGGATGTCATAATAATGAAAAAGGTTTTTAACCGTTTAATACCGATAGTGGCAGTATTACTGCTTGCTTTATTTGTGCTTGCGGCATGTGACTCGCCGGACCCGAGAATTGCTTCCGTTGTTACATACAGCCCCGGTGGTCAGTTCTCTACCAATTTCAGTTGGGAGCAGAACCAGCGTGCACAGGTCAGATGTTTAATAACATTTACGGTAGTTGACGAGCGGGCTATTGAAGAGCTTACAGACCACAATTTTGTTATACGCAACTCTGTGCTGTCGGTACTCGGCGAGCTGACAATCGAAGAAATTACAACGGAAAGAGATTTGAACAGTTTGGCAGAGAGAATAGTTGCGAGGGTCAACGAAGACCTCGGCGCCAGTGTTGAACTGATAACCGGAGCATACTTCACGGAGTTCGGCTTAGCATAGTAATCGCCAAAGGCAATATGTTATAGCTTGACAAGATGATACATATAATGTAACATGCCAGTTGCCACATTCCTCAATAGCTCAGCTGGTAGAGCATGCGGCTGTTAACCGCAGGGTCGTTGGTTCGAGTCCAACTTGAGGAGCCAACTGCGCCATAGACGAACCTTTTACAGGTCTGTTTATGGCGTAGTTTATTTTTATTTGTTAGGTTGGAGATTTTCTTGCGTTTATTACTACGAAAGTCTATAATATAAGCAGGAGGATGCACCATGAGCATTGATGTAATAATTGACAAATTGACACCATGTTTAGAAGAAGTTTCAACTGGTGATATATATCAAACAACATTCTCAACAACTGAAATAGAAGAACTTGATGACCTACAAGCTAAAGGTTGGAATTTTGACTGGACAGATAATGAGTTGAGTCGGTATAATATATATAAGTTGCAACTAAAAGATGACGATATTATTCAAGGCTTGGTTGCTGCAGAGGTTGTACGCGGAGCAGTGCATATTCGATTAACAGAAAGTGCTCCACATAACATTGGGAAAGATAAAAAATACATCGGTGTTGGCGGACATCTGTTTGCAATAGCAATAAAACTTTCAAACGCAATGGGATTCAACGGGTATGTGTTCTTTGACGCAAAAAACATGAAACTAGTTGACCACTATACAGAGAGTTTCGGCGCAAATCGCATACCTACCAGAGTGCATATATACCGAATGGAAATAAACGAGATTAACGCTCAAGAATTACTCGAAAAATACACGTTGGAGGGCGACTTAAATGTGCGATAATGCAATCAGAGAACAAACACTGGACGAAATTGCTGAAGAAGCCGGTGGTTATGTAAGTTATACTCCCGGAGTTCCTCTTGTAGTGGATGCGGACTACCGTGCTATGTCAAAGTATTGTATAGAAAAGGGAATTAAGCCAATGGACTTAACAGATGAGGAATACAGTATGTTCCTCTACGATGAACCATTGGTCTACGCATAATTGTTATTTTAGAGGCGTGGTAATAATAAAACCGCAGGGCAATGTATAATGCCGTTTCGTATTTGGCGACAACTTGAGGAGCCACGCAAAAAGTCCGAGAAATCGGACTTTTTGTCATATTCAAACACAATACTATCTAAGCATGGTATAATGATTGCTGCGCAATCATCATACTACGGATTTAAGCCGTGGCGCGGGACGCGCTACATGACACTTTATACCATTCGCTACGCTCATGGTATAATATACTTACTACAAATGTGGGGGAATTGGTTTGGATATCCTGATAATAGAAGACAGTTTTGATATTGCAGATATGCTTATGAAGTTTTTGAAAAAAGCGGGATATACTTCATATAACGCAAAAAGCGGAGAAGAGGGATTGGAGTACATTAAGTATCATGATGTAAAAATCGTTTTGCTTGATATAATGCTGCCCGGAATTGACGGCTTTCAGGTGTGTAAGAAAATTTCTGACGAGAAAAATCTTCCGCTTATAATCCTCAGCGCAAAAACAGATAAGGATGATAAACTGAGCGGCCTCATTTTAGGTGCTGATGACTACATAGAAAAACCGTTTGACGTTGATTTGCTGATTGCGAAAGTAAGTTCGCTTTACCGCAGACATTATAAAAAAGACCCGATAATAAAAGTACCTGATATAAAAATCGATATAGAAGCAAGAAGCGTAACATTCAAAAAAATACCTCTTGAGCTTAATGTAAAAGAGTTTGATTTGCTCCTGCTTCTTGTGCAAAGCCGCGGCAAGGCACTGCGGAAGGAATATATATTAGGAAAAGTATGGGGAATGGATAATTTTAGCGAGCCGCAAACCCTGACTGTTCATATCAACCGGTTACGTGAGAAAATTGAAGATGACCCGAGAAAACCAACGCGAATTGTTACCGTTTGGGGTGTGGGGTATAAATTCGTATGATCAACTTTAACAGGATTATAATTATTATAACTGTTTTATTTATATTGTTGATTACTTCGGCGAATATAATATTAATTAACTTTACACACTCTGACGAGAAACACCATCTTGTCGAAATCAATCGTGCTTTCACCGAAATAATCGAAAACGGATTTAGCGATAACATAAGCGGATATCAATATATCACGGGAATTTCATTAATAGAAAATGATTTTGGATTTAATGATAATAACCCCTACGTTATAAGAGCATATAATGACAGATATATTAAATTCAATTACACTAATGATACTTCAAATAACAATATAATAATTCTTAATGTATTTTTTGCGATTGTAGTTATTGTTATTTTTGTAATTCTTGTGTATATAAAACAACAAATCATAAAACCCTTTAATAAAATCAGCGAAATGCCGTACGAATTGTCAAAAGGACATTTAGTAAAGGGTCTTAAAGAAGAAAAAAACCGGTTTTTCGGGAAATTTATTTGGGGGCTTGACCTACTACGCGAAACATTGGAAAAACGAAAAACAAAAGAGCTAATGCTCCTTAAGGAGAAAAAAACGCTTGTGCTTTCTATTTCGCATGATATAAAAACGCCACTCTCCGCAATAAAACTGTATACTAAAGCAATGTCCGAGGGGCTCGGGAGCAGTGATGAATTAGCAGAAAAAATTGACCAAAACGCAGACAAAATCGAAACATTTATTAACGATATAATTAAAACTTCAAAGGAAGATATCCTTGATATAGAAGTCCGCAACAGTGAGTTTTATCTTATTGATTTACTAAGCAGAGTTGATGATTATTACTGCGACAAAATGGAGCTGCTAAAAATTGAATTTGAAATTAAATCGTTTGAAGACTGCTTAATTTATGGTGATATTGACAGAACAGTGGAAGCGTTTGAAAACATAATCGAAAACGCGATAAAATACGGCGACGGAAAATCGATTTCAATAAATGCCGTACGGGAAGAAGCCTGCTGTCTTGTAACAATTTCTAACTCCGGCAACACGCTTCCCGCAGAGGAAATGATCCGCGTTTTTGACAGCTTCTGGCGAGGCTCCAATGCAAAAGATAAAAAAGGCAGCGGACTGGGCTTATATATCTGCCGTCGTATCCTCACGCAAATGAGTGGTGATATATTTATAGAAGAAGACGGCGACAATATAAAAATCACCGCCGTCTTAAAGGTACTTTAGTTTAGTGCCGCAGGAGTTTTACCAACCCATGTCAAGCAGCCAGTTGTTCAACGTTCTTTCACGTTCTTTTAATGTACTTTCGCCTGTATATTTACCAAGCGTGTTTTCTCCGTGAATATTGCCATCCGAAATATACAAAACGCGGTCGCTTTTTGCGGCAACACGAACATCATGTGTAACAAGCAGAACTGCCGTCCCCTCGCGGTTGACACGCAGAATTTCATCCATTACCTCTGTGGAGGATTGTTTGTTGAGCGACCCTGTCGGTTCGTCTGCAAAGAGCATTTTCGGTTTGTTGATAATACTTCTGCAAATACACGCCCGTTGCAACTGTCCGCCTGAAACTTCATTAATATCGTTATCGGCAACTTCAATAATTCCCATTTTCTTCATAAGCTCTTTTGCATACTCATTTTTTTCCTTGCGTGTCCCGTTTTTGGTTTTATAAGCCGGCAGGATTATATTATCAAAAACAGTTAAGTTTTTAAGCATATACATTTGTTGGAATATAAACCCCATTTCCGTAAGCCGGACATCAGCAATCCGGTTTTTTTTCAATTTGGCGATTTCTTTACCCCAAAACGTAACGCTTCCTGCGGTGGGATTATCCATTCCGCTGACTGTGTAAAGAAGTGTTGATTTACCCGAACCCGACGCTCCCATAACAGCGACCATTTCACCCTCTGACATTGAAAAGTTTGCGTTTTTAAGGACATTATTCTGCCTTTTGCCGATTATATATGTTTTGCATAAGTCTCTTACAGTTAGTACGTTTGTCATGACGATTACCATTCCTTTACTCTACATTATTGATTTCTCTAAAATCGATTTTATTAACAGCGACTGAACCGAATATTGCTGCCGCAGCTGTTCCGAAAAGCAGAAGCATCGGATATAGAAAATATACTTCAAAAGCTACGACATTGAGCGGCATTTGCGGAGCGCCCATAATTCCGAATGTATAACGTGAAATTACAGGGTTTAGCGGATTTGACAGTAGTGTGCCAAGTGTCACGGAAACAAACAACACAATAATAATTCTTATAATCTGCCATAACTTGAGGAAACGGTTATTAAATCCAATATTTTTCATAAGTGAAATTTCGCCGCGTTCTCGCGTAACAAATGTCCGAATAAGCAAGATAGTGATTAACCCGTTAATGAATAAAACTACAAAGAGGACAAGGAATTTCATGTCTTCAATTATTTCGATTGAACTTCCAATGTATTGATCGAGCCACTGCCCGGCAGTTTTGATTTGATAATCGGGAGTTATTTCGGTCATTTGCTTAATTAGTTCTTCTGTAGTTTCAAAACCTGTACGGTTAATGAAATTACCTTGCAGCGTCATTGTCGAGGTGTGCGGAGCATCAATATCTGCCGCTTTTGAAAAAAGCATACTGATACCCATATTATTCATAGACTGCATACTTGCCGTGATAATGTAGTCACTAATATCCGTTCCGATTTTGACACTCACCGTGTCTCCAATTACAACACCCAATCTATCCATGGCAAGGTTTGTGACTGCAATTTCGTTAGGTAATACAGGCGGTGTTCCCCCGGTGTAATTTTTATTCATATCAGTTTCATAAACCGATGATTGAAGCCCTAACATTTGAATACCGCTGTCCATGTCGTCCGTATATAACCATGGAAATATCAGTAAAACCGTATTAAGCTCAAGCTCTATACCGTTTTCCTTATATAGCTGCTCAAGCTCACCTGCTTTTTTTATGTCGGCTTCAACGGTGGTATCGGGTGAAACAATGTAAACATCACTTTTTACAACCCCAAATAAATAGATTACATCATCGCCTTTTAATGTGTTCAGTGCATTAAGCGGCATGATAATGAGCAGCGTTCCCAAAACAAAAGTAATTATAAGCACCGTATAACTTTTTGCTGCGCTCAGTATACTGTTAAAAGCCATATAAAATACAGTCGGTATGCTTTTTCGCCTGTTGAGGTGGAAGAAGCGTTTCTTTTTGAAACGTTCGCCGGTTGAACCGCCGCGTATAGCTTGTATAGCAGTGAACTTATCCACACTTCCCGAGCTTAATCGGCAGAATATTAAAACCAACCCGATTATCACAACACCGCAGATTATATTAATACCCATACTACCATCGGATTGAATAGCCATGTTATCCTGAACGCTTTCAAGCATCATAGTACCAAAAGGAATACTTATTATTGTTCCGCCAGTTGCGGCAACAAGTGAAATAGCAAAATATTTAACTATATAGATATTTTTGATTGCGGAATTCTTAAGTCCGATTGCTTTCATAATCCCGATTTCTCTGTAGTCCTCCTGTAATGTAAAAACAATCGTAAATCGCAATATTGCAAATGCGATAATTATAAGCACCACCCCGATTACTACAAGCAGGGAAGCTAAAACCATCTCAAGTGTTAGCGTTTGCTCAATCATCGCACGGTCGCCTGTCATTTGAACTATAAAACCTTGCTTTTGCAGTTCGCGATGTACGGTCTGTGGATAAGCGGTGCTAATAGAATAAGCTAAGTATAATACAGGTTGTTCGCCACTCGTGGCCATGAAATAATCATAATCTTCATCGCTTATTATTAACCTTTTTGTGTCTACATACGGAGAGCCGTACATAATGTCTTTTGTTGTATAGGTTAATGTAAACGTCCTCTCCCTGTCTCCAACCCTTATGGTTATCTCATCCCCGATTTTTAGTTCCGAACGTCTTGCGTCAAAACGTGACAGTGCAATTTCGCCACCGCTTAAAACAGGTATTGGATTATTATCATCACCTAATGGAAAGCCGTACCTTTCCGGCCTTGTTGTTAATGCGCAGACACCCATAAGCGTAAAATAGTCGTCGTTTATAAAGTTTTCGTCGTTGACAATGATGCCTATATCCTTTTCAAAGTCATCAACGTAAGATAAGGACGACAACCATTCTTCAAATTGTTCGGTATCATTATCACTTTTGAATATGAAAAAATCGGTTAATCTGCTTTTTTCGGTATAAAATTCTACCGCACCTGTCACAACAATAAGATTACTCACACTTGAAGCTGTAAACATCGCACAAAGCGTTATAAAGAGCAACAAGATAATATTCATCGATTTTTTGCGTTTCAGGTCTTTTCTTAAGATACTAAAGAACATAATACTTTTCACTTCTCCCTTCTTGAAGCCCAAAATACCATGTCAAATATTAAAAAAACCTTAAAAATAAAAAAACAAATCTTGATAAAATACTGAGATAATCTTGACAATCTTCGTAATAAATGTTAAAAAAGACGCTGTGTGAATTTCATTATTTGAGGAGTGAAAGTTTGGGACATACAGCAGATAAAATGCTTGCATATATCAGAGGCATTGTTAATGAAACTGACGATACCGTATCGGATATTGACGACATTCCGGAGGATTTCCGTGAGTTAGCGGAAGAACTGAAAACTTTCGGCAACTACGTCGTTGAGACGAGGGAAAAGTATAACGAAACCTTAAAAGGAATACAGATGCACAACGCATCGATTGAACAGTTCAACCTGCTCTTTTCGGAGCTTATACATTATATTCCGCAGCAAATTATGGTCGTTGAGAAAGAAACCCTCGCAATTTTGCTAATGAACGAAACAGCAATTATGGAAATGCACATAAACCATGAGTACATCGAAACTATCACCGGGCTCATGGAAGAACATCTCGTTTCCGCAAGTGGAGTTGAAGTTGAAATTGATTATACTTACGAAAGCGTAACGCGTCATTTGAATGTAAGAGCGTATGAAGTGGAATGGGACAAAAAAACAGCCGTTATTTATGCGGTGCTGGACATAAGCGATACCAAGCAGGAAATTATGGAGCTGGAAGTCCATGCCTACCACGATAGTCTGACAAATCTTTATAACAGAGCATATGGTATGAAAATATTAGAGGAATGGATTGAAGAAAAAAAGCGTTTTGTTTTAGTTTTTGCGGATTTAGACAGGCTGAAATATGTAAATGACGAGTTCGGGCATAACGAGGGTGATATGTATATTATTAATGCCGCAAAGCATCTGCTGACTTTCCCGGAAGACGCAGTGATTTGCCGTCTCGGCGGCGATGAATACATGGCGCTTATCCCTGATGTCGGAAGCAAAGAGGTTGAGGAAAAGTCTGCGGCTATATACAACAGCCTGAGTAATGATGATTATTTATCCGATAAGGAATATTCATACAGCATAAGCTTCGGATATGTGGCGGTTGATACGGATAATGAGCTTAGTTCAAGCGTGATATTAAATATTGCCGACGAGAATATGTACGAAACTAAAAAAGCAAATAAAAAAGCGAGATTAAAGTAAACCTCTGAGACCTATGTGCAATTAAAAATAAAGCTGTGACAAAACACAGCTTTATTTCGTGTATAATACAGAACGTTCTAAAATTGTGAAAGGCAGCAAAAGTATGACCCAAGAACAACTGGGCAAAGATGTTTGTACATATCGCCCCATTATCTATCGACTTGCGTTTAGTTGCATGGGCAACAGATTTGACGCAGAAGATGTTGTGCAGGACACCTTTCTCAAGTTATATCAGTGCAAAAAGGATTTTGCGGACGATGAGCACAAAAAAGCGTTTTTGCTGCGTGTGGCGAGCAACAGGTGCAAGGATTTGCATAAATCTGCGTGGTTTAGAAAGCGTGCTGATTTGGACGAAAGCTTACCCGCGGCTGATTGCTTCATTAAAAGCGAAAATACTTTGCGGGAATATGTACTTCGCCTAAAGCCTGCTTTCCGTGCAGTAATCTTCCTTTTCTATTATGAGGGGTACTCGGCTGCACAAATAGCAAATATCCTGAAAATGTCAGAAACTGCCGTAACAACAAGGCTCAGCAGAGCAAGAAGACAACTAAAAGTTGAACTAATAAACAACAAGGAGGAACTAATCAATGAATACATATAATGAATTATTAAGTAACATTAAATCTGCATCAAGCGATGAAGATGTGGTGTCAGCCGTTTTAAGCAAGAGCCGAAAAATAAAGAGAAGAAAAACGCGTTTTGCATTTGCTTCGGTGCTTATCTTTACGACACTTGCAGTTTCGACGCTGACGGTCGGAGCGGTGAATGATTGGGATTACACGACGGTGCTTCAAAGAATTTTTACTAACAACCAAACCGTGGCAGAAAGTATGGAAAGTGATATAAACTACAAGATTGTAAACAATACTTACAAAGATATCACGTTTGAACTCTCGGCGCTCTATACCGACACTAATTCTTTGTTTATGATTGTAGATGTAATTTCCGAAAAACCGATGTTTTATGAGCATCTTGAATTTGGCGGCGGCAGCATACCGAGCATATTGAAATTGGTGCCGGGAGGGCAAGCGGACTTGCCGATAAATGATTTCAGTTGTTATGTGGTAGATGAAAACCGCATGATAGTAGTGTTTTTCTTTACAAAAATAATAACTGCAGGTGAGCATCCCGATTATACCGGTTATGTATTGTATCCAATTGCGCTTAGTGAAGCCGTAGAAGACGGCAGAGAGTTTGCTCTTCTTTTTGGAAAGGGCGGGTTTTCGCTAAGCGGTGGCAGTGCAGAGCTTCGTTTTACCATTGACAAGATTAGTGAGCAAAACAATATAGTGTTAAATCCGGACCTGCCGCTTGAAAACGGCAATGTGCTAAAGGAAGCGAGAATTACCCCGTTTAACATTGTGCTCAGTTATGAAAAAGAAACAGTGGATAAAACATGGGTTGAAAAAATCAGCATCATAATGAAAGACGGCGAAGAAAGAAAATTAGATGCGTGGAGCTATGATGAGGGGTGGGCAAAAAGCATTAGCGGCGGGCACTTCTCTGAATATGAGAATTACAGCTGGATTGCGTTTTTCCACCATGACAAACTGCTCGACCTTGATGAGGTGGCAACGATTGTCTTCGACGGAACTCCGTTTCCGATTGTAAGGTAAACTTTTTCCTTGTATTCAATTAAGAAAAAATGTTATACTGTGCCACATGAATGAAGTCGTATCCGGTATTTTAATACTTGCATTGGTAGCCACAACATATATATTTGTGCTCGTAATAAACCAGCACGACAGCAATAAGCGAACATATTTTTTGTTGCTTATTGCTTGCGTCTGGTTGTATGTTATGGGATATCTCTTTGAAATGAACTGTATCACTACCGAGGCGTCTTTTATGGCACATATGGTTATGTATACAGGCGCATGTTTCGTTGCGGCATTCTTTTTGCTGTTTGTGCTTGATTATTTGAGCTATAAAATAAAGCCGTGGTGGGTAATGCTTCTTGTTGGCTTATCAACAGCAAATTTCATTTTTGCAGTCACAAGTCCATTTCATAAACTATATTATGAGGGCTACTGGGTTGAACATTCAACGGCGCTATATCATTTCAGCTTTGAGCCGGGGCCGCTCTACATGCCGCTACACTTGGTGCATTATGTAGCGGTTGCAGTTGCGGTAGTTCTTCTTGTGCTTAATTTCTTCCGGGCAAGCGTCCATATGAAATATCAAGCTCCGCTGCTGCTCATTGCAGGAATAATACCGGTGGTCGGAAATGTACTGTTTGCGCTTCGCTTAAATCTGCTCCAAGGGATAAACCTAACACCACTGTCAATGGTTTTATCAATTTATCTTTTTTATGTTGCAATAAAAAGGTTCAATTTATTTGGTCTTATTCCGCTCGCGTCAAAGCAGGCGATAAAATCGATGAAAGAGCTGTATATCATACTCGATAAAAACAAGTTTATACTTGAAGCAAACCCTGCAGCCGTTGAAATGTTCCCGGAGCTTAGCAGTGATATGGGGAAACTGACGTTTGATGATGTTAAAAGCTGGGCAGAGGTTGTGACGGAAGAAGCATTTGACAAATCGTTGACTTTGCAAAAAAACATTGAAATTACGCTTAGCGATAAAAGCGTTCACCACTTTAGATTAAGCACAACCCCGATATACAACAATGAAAAACTGCTTGGTTGGTTGATACTGCTCCATGATGTGACAGACACTGTTGACCTTGTGAATAAATTAGAGCAGCAAGCTACAACCGATGCACTTACGGGGATAAGAAACAGGCTCTTTTTCATGGAACACGCGACAGTCAGGCTGCAGGAGAGTAAAAGAAAAGAAGAAACAACAGCAATACTGTTGTTTGATATTGACGAATTCAAATCGGTCAACGATACATACGGTCACACGGCGGGTGATGAAATACTCCGCTCTACGGTAAGTGTTGTTTCAAAGCTGCTTCGCCCATATGACCTGTTTGCGCGCTATGGCGGCGAGGAATTTATACTTATGCTCAGTGATGCAAACGAAGAAATGGTAAAAGATGTTGCAGAGCGTATCCGCAGAGCAGTTGAGGGGCATACAATTGTATATGAAGACGCCTCAATAAACCGCACGGTCAGCATAGGAGTTGCTTTGAGCAAAAACAGCTCTGCGCAGCTTCAAACAATGATAGATGCTGCTGATACTGTTTTATATAATGCAAAAGAAAGCGGAAAAAACAAAGTGAGCTTACAGATTTTGGGTTAATGTATATTAAAAAAGCACTATTGATTTTGACGGCTGCAAGTGTTAAAATCATAATTAACAGAATTTTAACATTTAGGTAAATGTATTTAGTGTAAATGAAGGTGAGTTTTATTGTCAGATAATCCAAATCAGGTGCACCTAAATAATGAGAATTTTCCCGGAAAACTAAAAACAGCAATAGGGGCGTTTCCCATGAGGGTAAACGCTACAATTGCAGGAACTATTCTTGTGCTGGTTTTTTCGCTTCTCGAATGGGTAAACTTAGGTGGTGGCGTCAGATTTAACCTCTTTACACTACAACTGCTCGACATGAGAAGCAAAGTAGAAGCCGCACAGCTCGAATGGGTTTTTGACGGTATGGAAGGATTTATGAACTTTAGATCCTTCTTGTCTATTTTCCTTATAATCCTTGTAGTGTCTATATTGTTCTTAGTGATATCAATAATTTGGCATAAATCAAAGTTTTTAAGGGCGCTTTCTTATTGGGGTTTCGGCGGAGCTATTTTATCTTCAACAGTATTTATATTTTCAATACTAATCACAGTCGGAGACCGAGGGTCAGATGTTTTGACCGCGATCCCGCTGTGTATATTATTTGCATCTGTAATAACAATGTTTTTCTTTCCTTTTGATACACCTGCCAAATTTGTAAACTATATAAAACGTTATTGGGTACTTTATATACTTTTAATTCTACCGCTCGCGCAAATAATCGTTTTCAGATACGGCCCGATGATAAATATTTTGGCTGCATTCAAAGATAACGCATTCTTATCACCTGTTCTTGACCGCTCTTGGGCGGGAAATGACGGGTTCGAATTTTTCATTGAGGCATTTAACGACTTGGAGTTTAGAGAAGCGTTCAGAAATACGCTTGTGCTCAGCTTTTTGGAAATTGTCATGGGCTTTCCTGTGCCGATTATTCTCGCTATTTTACTTAATGAACTGCGTTTGCGAAAATTTAAGCGTGTAACACAAACCATATTATATTTGCCGCACTTTCTTTCGTGGGCAATAGTTGCCGGTATCGCGACTACAGTCCTCGGCACTTCGGGCCTACTCAACAATTTCCTCGGCACCGAGATACGGTTCTTGCAGGATCAAACTAATTGGGTATTTTCATATATTGTAATAGGTATATGGAAAGGTATGGGATGGGGGACTATCATATATCTTGCGGCTATAACAGGTATCAACCCCGAACTCTACGAAGCTGCTGCTGTTGACGGAGCTAAGCGGTTCCGCCTTATATGGCATATCACTTTGCCCGGTATCCGTCCGGTTATAATATTACTCCTTATACTCAGCATTGGCGGTATTATGGGTAATAGTTTCGAGCGTATTATGGCTATGAGAAATCCTCTCGTTCATAGAGTTTCAGATGTTATAGAAGTATATACTTACGTCAGAGGTGTTGCGGGTATGCAACAAGCATTGGCTGCCGCTGTCGGACTCTTCCAGTCGGTTGTATCGGTCATTCTTCTGTTTGGTGCAAATTACTTTGCAAAAAAGACCGGCGAACGCGGATTACTGTAAGAAATAGGGGTGTAGGATATGAACTTGAATAAATCAAAACTCGGAGATTTTTTAATTGTTGTATGTTTTATATTATTAATATGCGTTTGCCTGTTTCCGATGATGAATGTTTTTGCCAGATCTATGAGTGCACCCGAACACTTAATAAGAGGCGAAGTAAGTCTGCTGCCAAAAGGCTTCAATTTAGACGCATTTCAACTCGTATGGAACGATACAAAATATACATGGTCTCTGGCTTGGACTGTTATACTCACAGTTATATGTACGGTCGTTTCAATGGTGTTAACAGTCTTATGCGCATTTCCGTTTGTTTATAAAGGTCTAAAGGGCAGAAAAACGCTTAATGTATTTATGATTTTTACAATGTACTTCGGTGCCGGTATGATACCCACTTTTTTGCTTATGAGGAGCTTAGGATTGGTTGATCATCCTTTAGTGCTTATATTGCCGTCTGCGCTGAGTATATTTAATGTAATACTAATGCGCTCGTTCTTTTACGGAATACCGGATAGTATTCGCGAATCTGCCGAGATTGACGGAGCGGGGCCTTTCAAAACTCTTATGATGATATATCTGCCGCTTTCAAAACCCGTCCTTGCCACCATATCTTTGTTTTATGCCGTCGGGCGTTGGAACGGGTATGGGGATGCGCTTTTATTTCTGCGAACACCGGATTCAAGAAAGTGGGACCCTATTCAGCTTCTTCTCTACAGAGTACAGCAAAGGATGACCTCTATTGATGTAAGTCAATTTGATAGCTCAACAGGTGATGCCCCGACGGAAGCAGTGATTATGGCGACAATAGTTATAGCAACAGTTCCAATTCTACTTGTTTATCCGTTTTTGCAAAAATATTTCGTAGCCGGGGTTACGCTCGGTTCGGTAAAAGAATAATTAGGAGCATAATGTTCCTTGTTATAAATTAAAGCATTTTAGGAGGAAAAAGAATGAAAAGAATTTTTGCACTTTTTTTGGCAATGTTGATGTGCTTAACTATCATTGCTGCCTGCGGCGGTAATGATGAGCCGGTGTTGACACCGCCACCGACACAAGGTCCGCCGGTGGGTGCACCTCCGGATGAGCCGCCCCCGACAACACAAGACCGCTTTGAAGAATTGGGACTGGAAATTGATGCCAACGGTAATGTCCGTTTCATCGAGCCGCGTGAAATAAGAGTTCTTACATGGGACCGCAGTGATAATGAAGACCCAAACACAGCTTTTACAGCATATCTTGCAGAAAAAGCACTTGAGTGGCACAACATTATAGTTACCGAGTTTGTCGACTCGCCGCGCCATGGTGAGGATCAAAACATGTTGTTGCTTCTCACTGAACAAATCGCACCCGATGTATGCGTGACATACAACTATCAGGCAGTTAATGAGTTTGCAAGACAAGGTGCAGTTGTAGACATAGCTCCATACTTGGAGGGTAGCGGAGATATCTTCCCGAACCTTTGGAGTTGGCTTGGTGCAGGTCGTCTCTATGCAAACCAAGATAGAGACACAGGTGAAATCTTTTCGTTTGTAAGTAAAATGCCGACAAACCAAAGATACATTCCGTTTATCCGCGAAGATTGGGTAGCAAAGCTGGAAATGGAACTGCCGACAAACCTCGAAGAGTTTGAAGCATTACTCTACGCTTTCAAAGACAATGCGAAGCTGCTTCTCGGCGATGATGCGGAACATATGATACCTCTTCACATGACAGATGATCCGGGTTGGGTTGCGGGACAAATGATAGGCAGCTTTATTCCCGATGACATCACAGACAAGGACCTCTATGTTTACGGGTGGGGGGGTGAAAGAAACATCTTCTATCCGGGCATAAAAGAAGCTATCCGTTATTTGAATAAATGGTTTAATGACGGGCTTATTCATTCCGACTTTGCACTTTTTTCAAACACCAATAGTACGCCCGATAACTATATCAAAGCAGGTTGGGTCGGTGCAGTAGCTTCGCATAGCTTCGATATGCCATACCGTGGCGATGCAGATGGTTGGAACGGGAGTATTCAAGCTCTTGTCGGACCGGAAGCAAACTATATTGCTGTTGACACATTCAAAAACGACGCAGGTGTCTACCGCAAGCTCCTCGGCGGCGGTAATGACCGTACACTATTCATCCCGGCAATAAACACAGACCCGGTAGCAGCACTTTTGTATTATGATATGCTGTGCAGACCCGAAGTTAGATTTACGCTTCAAATCGGATTTGAGGGCATCAACTACGAGGTGCTTGACAATGGTGCGTTCTTAAGCATTCCAATCGAAGATACAACAGACCCCTACTATATGAGAGTGGGAAGAAACCACGATATAGCTCTTGTTACAAACTCGGCAGGACTCAGTCTCCAGCCATATATAAGTGCCGAGGTTGAGGGCTTAACTCTTGCGCTTGGGTTCCCTCTTTTTGAACCGCGTATTATAGCAAGAGCAATAGAAGTTCAAGCAACTGATATAAGGGAGTTCGATGTGGGCAATATAGCCAACATTGAAGCAGAACAAGGCAGGGCAAATATCACCGACAGGAGTAACAGGGTTTTCGTAAGGGCGATGGCCGCTTCCAAAGATGACTTTGATGCAGTATATGATTTTGAAATGGAAGAGCTATTGTCATGGCGCGGCACCGAAGTTATTAATGAGCGTCGCGCTGCATGGGAAGACGTCTTTGGCGATATTCTAATGCTCCCGCAAGGGTAATAGCGTACAGAATGTAAACCCACCTGAAATCATGTCCTCTCTCGCAAAGATTTCAGGTGGGTTGCATTTAATTTTGTTATGTTCGCATTCTCCTAACCTAACAGTTGAAGCACTCCCTGCGGCAGGGTGTTTGACTGCGCGAGCATTGCAATACTCGACTGCTGCAATATTTGATTTTTAACAAGTTCGGTTTTTTCGGCAGCCATGTCTGCATCTCTGATGCGTGACTCGGCTGCTTGCAGATTTTCTGCGGTATTGTCAACATTGCTCATGGCGTACTCAAGCCGGTTTTGCTGTGCGCCGATACGTGCACGCTCTATGCTGATGATATTAATTGCGTTTGACAGAACCGTTATAGCGGCAGACGCTGTGTCATGTGATGTGACATCAAGGCTGTGTTCCATGGGGTTGCCCGCAACGTTTGCGGCAACTGCGTATCCGTCTGCGCCAAGTCTGTTAATATGCTCGTTTCCACCGTCGGCAGCATCTCTTTCGTCTTCGGGGCGTCTTATGGAAAGTCCCAAAGAGCGTGTGCAAAGACGCGGAATTTCTATTTCAATTCCGTCGCCCTCGTTAGCTCCGGATTGGATTAGCAGATAGCCGCCGGGTTCGCGCTCCGTCGTAACAGCACCAAGTGTTCCAAACCCGAGAAGCGCTGCAGATGTGCCGGGGTTTGTTGTGAGGGTAACGGGAGGATTTGTGCCGTCTTTACTCACTGTTGTAATAAGCAGTCTGCCTGTCTCGCTGTCTATGTCAAGGTTAAAGCCACGCGGCATAGCGGTTTCAAAGGCTCTCTTGTTTGCATTAACAAACGCCTCGATACTTGTGTAGTTGCCCGGCACGAGATTTAGTGTTGTGGGTGTGCCGCCGACGGTTAGGGTTACGCTTGTAAAACCTCCGCTCGGTGCATTTGCGCCTGCGGGTGGCAGCAGGGTGTCATTGCTGCCAAAAAAGGCATCATTTACAAAAACAGTAGAAGCATTAATAATTACGCCATGTGGGTTTGTCCTAAAAGGAGAAGATGACCAGAGTGTAGGTGTGCCGTTTAATGAGTTGCGCTGGTCTGCGCCGGCATATCCCGGAAACTCAAAGCCGCCTGAAGAACCAACTCCGACGAAAACGCGTGGAAGCGATGTAGCGGGTGCGGGAAAAACAGCTCCCGGTTTTCCCATAATTCCTGTTAGCGTGCTGCCGTCCATTGGGAAATCAAAAACAATTCCGGTGCCTGTATAACGAATGTTGTCTACAACGTGACCCACCCCTAAGTTGTTAAATTCGTTACGGAAGTAAGTTAGAATGTTATTTAAGGATAAATCCCCCGGTGTGCTGTTATAAACACTTGCAAAATCTAATACCACATTGAGCGTGCCGTCTGCAGGGGTAACAATTTGCATGGCAAATACTCCGCTTGACGGAAAAGTTGCAGTATCCAAGTTGGGAACCGGTGTGGGAAAAACGCCAAAACCGACAGGAGGAGTCCAACCCGGAACAGGGAGCGGTGCAACAAAATCGCCGCCTGCGGGAATGCTTGTGGTGAATGGTGTTGTTATTTTGCCGAGATTATATTCCCAAGACGCACCAACATTACCGTCAAATAATAATCTGCCGTTAAAGTTTGTCATAGATACAACGCTGTTTATTTCGGAAGTCAACTCTCCGAACTCTAATTGTATTGCATTTCGGTCAAGCTCTTGGTTTGTGCCGTTGGCAGATTGCACGGCAAGCTCGCGTAATCTTTGCATTTTGGTATGAAGCGACTGCAAAGCGCCGTCGCCAACCTGCAAGAGAGATACGCCGTCTTGAATATTTAGGCTTGCGCGATTTAGTCCCCGCACTTGGGTTCTCATCTTTTCGGAAATAGCAAGACCCGCAGCGTCATCTGCTGCGCGGTTTACCCGAAATCCTGAGCTAAGTCTTTCGATATTAACTCCGGAACTGCTTGTGTTTAATCCAAGCTGTCGGTGAGAATTATCGGCAATTATGTTGTTTTGTATTCTCATAGTTTTGAGTTTCTTTCCGCTTGTTTGTAAAACTCGTCCATGAATAAAATCGAAAAATCCTTTTTCTACTTTTAATATCGGAATTTTTTGGTCAAAACTTTAGGGCAACATAGCATTGAAACTGCACCTGCTATGCTGTATAATAAAGTGGTATTGATATGTCGTTTTGACGATTGATTTATCTTAAAGAAAGGAGTTGGTAATTTATGCGTTATACACTTACAGATAAAGCTATTGCCATACTTCTTTCATTTGTTTTGTTTATAGGGTCTGCTTCGGGATTTATGACGGGTTTTGATGAGCAGGAAAATACAACCGAACAACCATTGGCACAAAATGAGTTTATGCCGTTTAATGCGACATCGTACACCCTAACAGTGTACATAAATAGTGGGAATGGTTCTTTGTTAGCTAATGGGAATATCGCGTTCCCGATATGGTTGTTGGAGCCTACACCTACGTCACTATTAGCAGATACTCTTGTAACGTTCGCAGCAAATCCGTCTCCAGGTCTTGGCACAAAGTGGACGATTATAGGAGGTAGCTTTGCAAGTGGCGGTGAAGACGGCAATAACTCTGCAACACTAAATATGACAGGGAATATTACAGTATATGTAGATTTTGCACTTCTTACTTCAAAGCTGTTTTTTGACGATACCGACAAAATAATCACAGCAACGGCAGGTGCAACGACGTATGACCCCGGAGATGATGTCTTGGCAGGGACAAACATTACTTTCTCGGCGCCTGCTCCGGGGGGCAACTTTTTCGTTAGGTGGTTTGCTCATAAAGGGACGACACCGACAGACGTTAACCCGGGAGTTATAGGAGATGGAAATACTGTCAGTTTTTTAATGCCTGCAAATGATGTCTTTGTTGAGAGGCGACTTATACCGGGTCGCACGGTGAGTTATGGAGTTGTCGGTACTCATAGTGGGGGAATATCTGCAAAACTCGCCAATGATACACAAATAACAAGTGGTGCGGTAATAGAAGACGGCTCCACAGTCGTTTTCACAGCGTCGCTACCAACCGCCCCCGGGTTCTATCGTGTTGCACAGTGGACAGTTGGCGGAACACCTCAAGAAGCAGATGCATCATCCGGTGGTTTGGTACTGACACTAAGTAACATTAACAGCAATACAGATGTGCGTGTGCGTTTTGAACGGATAAACTTAAATCTGTCTTCTGAAATTGTGACAATTAGCACACTCGGAACAATAACGATAAATGTCACGTTGACAGGGGATGTTACAATCGGGACAATCACACCCGCAGGCACATTAACTGCTGTGCCTGCTTCTGCTTTGCCTACAGGTTTGACAGTTACGCCAAGCGGAAACAATACAATACTTGTTCAAAGCACATCATACCTGACAGATGCTGATAATACTGAGGGAAGTCCGCATGAAGTAACTATCAGCCTTGACGGAGTGGATAAAACGCTGTTAATACATATAGACCTGCCGTTTTTAGAAATCATACCACCCGCTAAAATTGATATTACCAACACAGCACTTAGTGACAGCTTTATTTTAAGCACTAATGTATCAGAAACTATTTCAATCGGTGATATTACATTTACACCCGCACTACCGACTGAATTGACAGCTTTGATAGAACCTGTTATTGCTCAAAGTCATCAATTCAAAATAACAATCAGTGGCAGTCGTACAGCGCCGGTAACAATAACTGACAGAGAGGTAACGGTATCTGTCGGTGGATTTGAAGATGTATTTGTGCTTAACGTAAAAATTACACCGCCGCCGCAGATTACTTCGATTACACCGACTGCGCCGACCGTAACAGCGTTTGCAAATGTCAGCGTGCACGGCAGCGGAGCACCGGTTAATGCAGTTTTTAATGTTAGCGGTACGAATTTCTCGGATAATGTAGATGAAGTAAAAGCGTCAATCCGTGCTCAGTTTCTTAGTGTGCCCGCATGGATTACTGCAGGAAGTATTAATGTAGAAGTAACAGGCAACAACACGGCTACTGTTACCATTGCGCTGACGGTACCCTTAAATAATCCGGGAACATTACGTAGCGGTACGGTTACAATCGGCACAGACCCCGCGATTTCTTCGGGAATTACAGGCACGCTCTCCGTGTCTCAAGTTGGTCCAATATCGCTTTCCCCAACAACTGTGAGCGTCACAGAGGCAAATAATACAACTAATCCGGGAGAAGTGGCAGTGGCAGGCTCGGGGACTATAACTCTTGTGAGAAATGATACAGGACATGGAACTTTTACAGAAAATGTTCATATTTCGTTTTCAACAAATGCCGACGAAAACAAAATAATTATAACAACCACCCGTCCTGCGGTTGATATTGTAGGCAGAAGCTTTACGGTTACGTTTACCCGCGACGGCATATCTGCAACACTTACAATAAATGTAAGCATAAAGGCACTTGACATGCCGAGTGTAACATGGCCGACAGGTTTTTCAGCAACATACGGGCAAACGCTTTCAAGTGTATCAACAGCCGGAACAACAACCGCCGGCTCGGCAGTTTTTGAAAGCACTCCCGTGCCCGGAACATTCGTCTGGTCGGTGGTTGCAGCGGCTCCCGATACTCGTGTCGGAAATGCAGGCACACAATCACACAGCATGACCTTTATTCCGACTGATGAAACTACATATGCCAGAGTTACAACAACGGGCGCATCGGGGTTTGAGCTGCGGTCAGTAGCTGTCGCAAAGGCAAACCCAAGCGTAACATGGCCGACAGGTTTAACGTTAACATACGAGGATACGCTTTCCCAAGCGGCTGCACTCGGCATAGCAGGCTCTGCAACGTTTAACGGTATGGCTGTCAGCGGTACATTTACGTTTACAAGAGGTGATGCGGCAACATTCAAACCGACAGTAGCACAAAGCGGTTCATATGAAATGATTTTTACACCGACGGGCACAGATGCGATTACAGGTGATTTAGCGGCAAACTTTAATACAGCTACGACAAATGTGCCTGTCACCGTCCTCAAGAAAAATCAGGATGCACCCGCTGCCCCGACAGCAAACGCTTCTCTCACAACGGCAGTGAGCATAACTTTGTATAATATTACAGATGCACAGTTTATTATGCGAACGTCAAATACACCACCGTCAAGTGAGGCAGATTGGGCTGACGCACAATCAATCCTTACATTCCTTACGTTTGATAACTTATCACCGCACACACCATACTACTTCTTTGCAAGGTTGCCGGGTGATGATAACCATAATGCATCTTCGTCAAGTCCGAGCAGAGAGGTTTGGACACTAAAAGCTGCGCTCGACGGAACTCTTGCAATTTCCGGAAGTGCTGTATATCGCGAGACGCTGACAGCAGATATAAGCGGACTTTTTGCCGACCCGCCGGGCGCCCCCGAGGGACATAGTGTTTTATACGGTTTTACCTACCAGTGGAACAGAAACGACATACCAATAACAGGTGCAACAAATTCCACATATACCCTCACAGCTGCTGATATAGAAGCGACAATAAGCGTTACGGTCGGCACAGAAAACACAAACAACGAGCTAACTTCGCCCGCGACGGCAGAGGTGGCAAGAAGAACACCTGTGCTTGCTGACTTGAGCTATACTCCAACTTCCGTACCATATAACAAGAGTCAGCAGCAGGCTACCGTGACAGGTGCTGCAGGGATTGGCGGAATTACTGTTGAGTATAGTGAAAACGGAACAACATGGAGCAGCACAGCTCCGACAAATGCCGGAAATTATCAAATCAGAGCACAGATAGAACAGGGCGCGCGATATACTGCGGCAACTGTTTCGCTCGACAGCCTGTTTATTATAACCAAAATAGAGCCAAAGGCGGCAGAGCTGACAGCCACTATGCCCGGTGTCACTATTTCGTGGCAGGAGGGTTTCTTGACTACGCCCCCCGTTGCCGAAGTCGTCGCTGCTTCCGGTGTAGAGCGATTGGGAAGTATCACGGTTTTGTACAGCCTCAACGGCGATGCGCTCACAGAAACTCCGCCTGTGTCGACGGGTACAATAAGAGTGTATGCAAATATAGCAGAGGGTGGTAACTACACCGCAGCAACGGCTATTTATGTGGGGACATATACAATTACAGGAATAGATATTCCCGGTGTTACTGCGCAGGGAGTTGATGTTACATACGACGGGGACTATCATAGTATATCGGTAAGTATAGCTGCCGGAGGCGGCGAAATACATTACAGCACAGTAGCCGGAGGGGGCGAGGGAGGTCCGTGGACACAGGTCAATCCGCAGTTTAGAAACGTAACAACGGACACAAAAGTATTTTATAGGATAACACGCCCGGGTACAGGATATTATCCGTATTTTGGTGAAGTAACCGTGACCATTGAAGCTATCGAGCTAACATGGAGCACAGGGAGCACGGTAAATAATAAACCTTATGACGGAAAGTCAGATGCAACGGTACTTATAACCCCGACACTGTTAGGAATAATTGAAGATGATGATGTTACAGTGGTCGCAGGCACAGTAAGTTTTGATAGAATAAACGTCGAAGACGGTATAGGGATTACTGCTGCAAGTTGGGGCGTAGAGGGCGAGGACATAGGAAACTACATAGCGCCAACAGCCGAGCCGCTCTTTGAAAATGCAAACATCACACCGCGTCAGCTCACATGGAGCACAGGAAATACGGTAAATGATAAGCCTTATGACGGAACGAACTCAGCAACAGTGCTTAGCGCTCCGACGCTGGTGGGGGTAGTTGAGGGTGATGATATCACGGTAGCCACCGGCACAGTAAACTTTGAGAGCATAAACGCCGAGGACGGTATAGAGATTACAGCGGCAGATTGGGGTGTCGATTGGGGCATCAGCGGTGACGGCAACTATACCGCGCCCTCACAGCAGCCCGTGTTTGCGCTTGCAAATATTACAAAAGTTACATTAACACCCATACTTGATGTCTCGGATGTTACAGGTAGAGAGTATAACGGCGAGACCACAATTACAGGGGCACAGCCGACTATTTCACTTGAGGGCGCCGTAGGCGATGAAGAGCCCGAAGTGACGGCTTCGTTTGCTTTTGTTGATATGAATGCAGGAACAAACAAGAATGTGATAGCAACAGATATTACACTGACCGAAGACTGGGAAGTTAATTACGAACTGTCGGAAGATGAGCTTACGGAAGAAAGCGACGCAGAGATTACTTCGTTGCAGCTGTCTTGGTCTGTCGGCAGCGCAAATGATAAAATATATGACGGTAACAAAAATGCAACAGTAGCGCTCGCGCCAACACTTATTGGTGTTTTACCGATTGATATCGAGAAGATTACGGTAAGAGCAGGAAGCGTTTTGTTTGACAGCTCTGATGTGGGAGAGGATGTTGAAATAACAGCGTTAGAGTGGGGTATTAACGGTAATGAAAATTACGATGCGCCTGTGGAAGAGCCGCTGTTTGGCACGGCAAATATTGACCCGCGACCACTAACGGGCAATGTCGCTATTATTGTCACAGATACCGACCCGATTGACGGGCGGATAGCTGAGGGCAGTATTTTGACGGCAGACTTGACAAGCGTTATTGGTGTTCCCGCAGGTGCAAAAATTACAGAAGTTGACCTCATCTTCGCGTGGTATAGAGACGGTTTGTTAATAGATGACGCGACAGGTAATACTTATATAATAGGTGCGCCGGAGCAAGACCCCGAAAATTCAAGTATCACGGTCAAAATAACAGGCATTGATAATTACACGGGAACTCTCGAAAGCAGAGCTGAAACAGTGGGGCAAATTCCAACACCGCTTATGCCGTCGGAGATTTTATCAATATCGCCCTGCCTTGAAACAGCACAGATATTTGAAAATATATCGGAAGAGGGTATAATCTACACGGCAAAGTTTGATGTAATAGGCATAAATCTAACACAGGAGCTGCTTGAAGAAGCAAATGTATTTGGTATTACAGAGTTTCCCGCATGGTTATTGCCGAGTAATCTTCAAGTTGAATTTGTAAGCGACGAGAGCGCAACAGTCACAGTAACCTTGAGCATCGGTGTAAACACAGGGGAACAGCGCTCGGGCACTGTTGGTATCGGCAACACAATCACCGAAGAAATAACAGGTTCGCTTTTAGTATCGCAAGCGGCGGCGACGCTACCGCCTGTAACATATCAAGTGATAATACTCAACTCACCTACAGGAGTTACTGCTCCGACGGGTCAATCTGACCCTGTTCGTGTGTTTGAACCCCGTATGCCCGTTACGCTTGATGCGGGTATTGCCGACGGCTATTCATTTGAAAACTGGAGCACAAACTCACAGGGAGTGGAATTTGAAGATGAAAACGAAGCTGTTACAAGTTTTGTTATGCCCGATAATGATGTAATTATAACCGCAAATTGGAAAGAATTTGAAGAAGAGCCGCCCGAGCAATCCCCCGAACCGCCGACGGAGGAGTTGCCGCCGACGGAAGAGCCGCCAACCCCCGAGCCGACCCCCGAAACCCCGTCGCCGACTGAACCCCCGGCGACACCATCGCCCTCGCCCGAACCCGATGATAATACTCCGCATACGCCCGTGCGTCCGCCCGTGCGTCCGCCCGATGACGGCGAGCCGCCTGAGCCGCCGCCGGATGTTACTGTACCCCCGTTCAAAGAACCCGAAAGTGGAGCAGGGCTTGGAGCGTGGCTTAGGAGCAATTTATGGTGGATAATACTATCATTTGGAGCATTGGTCGTGGTTGGAGCAGTGTTTATGGCTCTACGGCAAAAAACTATGAAGAGAAAAGTGATGAAATTGACGTCGCCAAGCAAGTAAGGAAAACAAGGAATGAGAAATTATGTCTTAACCGAACGCGGAAAATTCTTGGTTGTAACAATTGTTGCATTTTTTCTTATTGTTTTGTCATTGGTTCTTGCTGTTTTATCGCTACTGAGGGAAGCTCCCGAGCTGCCTCCCGAAAACAACCAAAACGGAACAGATGTGACAGACCCGTCGTCTAATCTTGTTGATTTTAATTTGAATGCCGGTGTGATGACGTTTTTATTTTCACCCGGGCAGCAGTCGGCTCTTGACGAAAATATTATTTCTTTAATCGCAGAGCTATTAAACTCACCGCAAAACACAGCAGAGGCAAAAATTGCAGTTGAAATACCACAACTGGGTGACGAAAATACGGCAGTAATCACAAATGCAGTGATTGCTGCCTTAGAGGCGCTTGAAGTGTCAATTAATGACATTACTTTCTTTGTGTATATGATAGAAACAAAAACGGAAGATTACGAAATCAACATATCGTTTCGAGATTGAGTTGACAAACCCCTCCCCCTCGCAGGGATTGCGTCCCCTTGTTATTCGCCGATGACAAATGAGGTTATGCTGTCGGGGAGAACCTCTTTTACTGCAAGCTCAAACTCCTTATACACCTCATAAATTTCGCTGTACCTCTTATCGTCGTCAAATGTTACCAACAAATCAATAAAGACAGTATGACTGGAACGCCTTGTACGCACACCCTTAAACTCATCAATGTCGCTCCATATTTTTGTTACGCAATTTATTATTTGCAGCTGCGTTTCTTCATCGAGTGTTTTATCAAGCAGATTTGACATGGAGCTGCGTATTTGCTTTACATTTAAGAACGCAACATATATTACACATAAAATACATACCACAGGCTCAAAGTATACGATAAGCGGCTGTGCTCTGAAAATGTACGCAACGGCAACGGTTATAAGCACGACCAAATCTGTTAAAAGGTCTTTTTTCAAAAATATCAAAGCTGAGCGCACCATAGGGCTGTCGCTCATTTTTACGACTTTATTTTGCTTGTAGAGAAGATATATATCAAAGATGACATTGATGACTTTTATTATGACAGCCAAAATAAGCAAATCAGACGGGCTGCTCGGGTTGATAATCGCATTTATTGAGCCTGCAAGGATTGCGGCAAGTCCGATAAATAAAATCGAAGCTGAAATAAAGCTGCCGAATGCGTCAATTTTCCCCATGCCGTAATCATACTTAAAGCTGGGGTCGCCCTGCATCTTTTTCGAGAGCTTATATGTAAGTGTGCCTTGAATGACATTTGCAATGGACTCAAATGTGTCCAAAGCCATTATGACAGAACCGCTGAGAAATGTCATAACGGTTAGAGCAATAACATTTGGCAGCTCGGATATAATAGTTATGACAGATACCTTTTGCTGCGACTTATACGCGTCGTTTTGATTGTCCACTTAATCACCTGCTAAGCTCAAAAGCGAGCATTGTTATATCGTCGGCTTGGTCTGCGCCGTTTGCGAAAATATCCACTTCTTTTTTTACCGCGGAAATAAATTCCTCTGCCGAGCCACTTGAATTTTTATTTGCCGTTTCAAGAAGCCGCTCGCCGGTAAAAAGCCGCCTGCCCTTATCTGCTGCTTCCGTAACACCGTCGGTATACAAAAATAACATATCCCCGGCTTTTAGTAAAACTTCCCCTTGCGAATATTGCATATCTTCCATGTATGCAAGCATAAGACACGGATCCGGCTCCATAAACCGATAGTGACCGTTTTGTTTAATAAGCGGCGGGTTATGCCCTGCGTTTACATAGGTCAAGCGTCCTGAGGGAATGTCGATATATGCCATAAATGCCGTAACAAACATTCCTGCATCGTTATTTTCGCAAAGCAGATTATTTACCGCTTCAAAAACGTCTTTTGGTGAGCTGCCGTCCAAAGCGGCTTTTTTTATGAGCGTTTTCGCAATGACCATAAAGAGCGCTGCGGGGATACCCTTGTCTGAAACATCTGCAATAACCACAGCAAGAGTATTCTCGTCGATTAAGAAAAAATCGTAGAAATCGCCGCCAACTTCCCGTGCGGGAAACATAGCAGCGTAAATATCAAAATCACCCCGCCCGGGAAATGCAGGAAAAGTACAAGGCAGCATACTTGCTTGAATTTGCGTTGCGACATCAAGCTCGGTGGCTATGCGCTCGCGGTCTGCAGTGACTGTGGCAAGATTTTCCATATAGTAGCGAATGTCCCTAACCATACGGTTAAAGCTCTCTGCTATGGTTTGAAATTCGTCGCCGGTTTCGGGCAGTTCTATAGCATCTAATTTTCCGTCATCGGGGTCAAAGCAGTCCATATGCTCTGAGAGTTTCATGGTGGGAGTGACAATTTGCTTACCTGCATTAAAACGCAGTATATATAAGAGTATTGCAAGAACCGCAATCGTCATAAAAAGCATTTGCAAAGATTGCATTACAATTTCGCCGATTATACGGTTCATCGAAATATCAGCACCCATAACCGCAGTGACCGAGCCGTCGGAGGCGAAAATCGGTACATATGCGGAAACAAGCCAACCGTAATAAGTGAGTGAAACAATTGAACGCTCTTCAATGTTTCCCGTGCGGTATGCCTCTACTCCCATGGTAAAAGCGGCAGACTCCGAGTCTAATAAAACTTCACCCAAATCACCGACAAGCGCGGGGTCATTACCCTCGGTAAAAATATCAAAAATATATAAAACGGAGTCGGTTTCAAATTCCGGCACAACGACATAAAGATATGTAATATCAAGAGCTGATTTTATTTCTTTTAACGCAGCGTATGTTTCAAGGTATTCATCATTTTTTCCGCTCTCGAGAAAGCCTGCAACAGTGTCGCCGTTTACGAGCATTCGTGCGGTTTTTGCGGAAGCAAAAGCATGTCTTGAATACTGTGCAGACACATGTGTGTAGCTTATAAGAAAGACCCCTATACCTACAAACAGGGATAAGAATATCCCCATTACGATAATCGCAACGGTTATTTTACTTTTTATGCCCCGTTTTTTTCTTTTCATCAGCTTTTCCAAGCCCCCGCAAATAAGTTAAACAATGTTAAATATTTTTGAAACACCGGTAAAATCAAACACTTCCATTACCCCCGGGGATACATTTTCAAAAGTCATCTTTATCTCTGATTTTTGAAAGGTTTTTTGTGCCTGCAACAGAACACGAAGCCCCGCAGAAGAAACTAATGCAGTGTTTGAAAAGTCAAGTTCTACATTTTTTGTCGCCGAAATTACGTCAGTCAGGATGTTTTTTAGAAACGGGGATGTCAAAACGTCGAGGTGCTCAGGAATGGCAATAACGGTTGTGTCGCCGTCTTGTGTCACAGAAATATCCATAGTATTTACCCTTTCCGATTAGTTTATAAAATATCTGCAAAACCCTCTGTTGAATATTCTTCTCCTGCTCTTTTACGCTCCAAAGCGGAATGCAGCAGATTGTATTTTTTCTTTGTTACCGGATAAAACCACAAGAACATAAAAGATATGAAAGAAAGTAGGGCAGGTATTATTGTAGCAATGGTAATGATGCCGGAGAGTGCGGTTTCGGACTGAGCCTTTGCCGTCCCGTCATATCCGGTCAGTTCTAAGAAAAAGCCCGTGAAAGGCAGCGCCAGAGCCAAACCTATTTGGTGTGCGAGAGAAGCGAGTGCTGATAAAGAGCCGTCCCGCCTTTTGCCTGTCTTAAACTCATCAATCTCAACGCAGTCATGGGCAAATGCAAGATAAAATGTAAAAAAGCAAGAAGAACTAATTGCAATAACAGCGGCGTAGAGATACATCACAAGATATGAGTTTACTCCGGTAAAAAACAGTATAACTCCCAAAACAATGGCAGGTATCATAACAGCGAGAGTCACAGGGCGCTTACCAAATATATTACATAGTTTTGTCACAAAAGGCAAGGTTGTACATATAATTGCAATATAAACTACCCAAAACACTGCCTGCTCACCCTCGCTCATTGACATGTTGTAAGTCAAGAAATACACAATTACCGTATTAATCATCGAAAACCCAAGCATGTTTGCAATTATAAAAATGATTATTTTCTTAAAGCTTTTGTGCTGCCACAACTCTTTCCAAATCTTGAAATAATTTTTCTTTTCGTCGTTTCGCGCCTGTTTATTTTCAAGAGCGGTTATTATTGAGCTCTTTTCGCTTTTTCGGAGCAAAAAAAGACCGATGCCGCAAAAAATCAGAAGAAGAACTGCAAAAACAACGCCGACCAATCCCCAAGCCGCGCGGTCCGAAAATCCGGCTTCTTCCGCCATTTCCCAAATGAGCATAGGACCGGATGTTGCAATAAGAAGAATGGGATAGTAGAAAATCATTGCTGAAAAACGCAGGACATTTCGCTCCTCGTGCTTTGGTGTGATTTCTGAAGACAGGGCAAAGTATGGTATCGCAAATGCCGAATAAGCGGAGCAGACAAATATAGCAGCAAAGAGATAAAAGAGGGTTTCGATAAGCTGATTATTTATTTCAAGAGGTAAAAACAAGAGAAAAATCGCAATAGCTAAAGGTAAAAGGCTAAGCTTCATCCAAGTAAGCCGCCGCCCCTTTTTTGTTACATAATTATCCGATAAGCCGCCGATTATCGGGTCGATGAGTGCGTCCCACAAAAGGACAATGAAGAAAATTATTCCTGCAATATATGCCCTGACGCCAACGATATCGGTCAGAAAAAAGACAAAATAAACCGCCAAGAGATTACCGGGAATAGACTCTGCGGCAGCACAAAAGCCGTATCCGATTTTAGTTCTTAAAGAAAGCCCGATTTTACTCATTGGTGAACTCCCGAAAATTAACAAAGTATTGTTAGAATATAGCAAAAACTCTACATATTGTCTATATTTTGAACCTTACATTTTTGTGCTTTGCATTTATGTTATAATAACTTCACGCTTATATGGAGGAAATTATGCAACCAAGGAAGTTAATTGAGTTTTTAAGTATCATTGAAAAGTTAAAATGTAACACACGCCACAGCTGGACATCGAGCGGAAAACAGGAGAGTGTAGCTGAGCACAGTTGGCGTGCCGCTGTTATGGCACTTTTGGTGGCTGATGAATTTCCTGATGTTTGCATTGAGAAAGTCGTCAAGATGTGTTTAATTCACGACCTTGGCGAAGCAATAACAGGTGATATTCCGTCGTTTTACAAAACTAAAGAAGACACAAAAAAGGAAGAACAGGCGACGAGGGAGCTGCTTGAGCATCTTCCCGATAGCCTGTCTTGCGAATTTAAGGAGCTTTTTGCAGAAATGGCGAAACTCGAGACGCAGGAAGCAAAGTTGTTCAAAGCGCTTGATAAGCTTGAAGCAATTGCGTCTCACAATGAAGCGGATATTAAAACATGGCTTCCTCTTGAATATACGGAAAATTTAACATACGGCACAGAAAATGTTGAATATTCCGAGTATCTAAAAGAGATAAAAAGAGAAATGGAAAAAGACTCCCTTAGAAAAATTGAGGAAGCCCTTTCAAGCCCTCTTTAGTAAAGAGGGTGCCGCCGCAGCGGCGGGTGTTTTTCATCAAGCTTTGGTTAGCACATATCCTTTGCCGCGGATTGAAACAATATCATATCCCGAGGGCTCAAGCTTTTTGCGAAGACGTGCAATAGCAACCTGCAGGGCATTTTTGTCGCCAACCATAGGCTGCCGCCAGAGCTTTTCATAAATATCATCGGCGCTTATAATATTGCCCTCGTTTTGCGCGAAAAAGCGTATTAGACCGAATTCTTTTTCCGTTAAGTTCAAGTCCTCGTCATTTATATACGCACGGTTTGAGATTAAATCCAACCTAAGCTCGCCGACAGATATCGTGTCTGCCACCCGCACAGCGTCTTGGAGCAGATTTTTTGCGCGAACAAGCAACACATCAAAGGTATAAGGCTTGGCTAAATAATCATTGCAGCCGCTTTCAAAACCTGCAATGATGTTCTTATCCTTGTCATAACCGGTTAAAATAAGCACAGGAACTTTTGAAACCTTTCGCAGTTCCTGCAAAAAATCAAGACCACTTCCGTCGGGCAGGTTTACATCTAAAATGATTAGGTCGGGTTCTTCATGCTCAAGGGCTTCCTTAGCTTGCGCTATTGTCGTGACGGCACCCACAGAAAAGCCGCGTCCCTCAAAGAGCGCTTTGTTAAAAGCCAATATTTTTTCGTCGTCTTCAACTAACAGAAGTTTTTTACCTAACATAAACATACTCCTTTTCTGCTGTAAACTACCGTGTGCAAAACTTCGATACTTTAATATAAGGTATTGATTTACATATAAAAAAGCAATAGAAATGGCATAAACGGACAGTTTTTGGCATGAAAGGTACATTACTAATTTGAAAGATGTGCAAAATATGATATAGTAGTATATAATGAGCATGGAAAAGGTGACAACTGCATTGAAAATTATCATTTGTGACGATGTTTTGGCAGACAGAACTTCATTGCAATCCATTATTGAAACGTATCTGAATGAAATAAACGCAACAGTGGATATTTGCGCTTATGAAAACGGAGAAGCGTTTACCCGCGAGTTGAGTTACATAAAAACAGATGAGCCGTCTATTGTTTTTTTAGATATCTATATGCCGGGAATTGACGGGATAGAGGTTGCAAGAAAAATCCGCGAAACCAATAAAAACATGATTATTGTTTTTACTACAACCAGTCCGGACCACGGACTTGACGGATATTCGGTAAAAGCGCTCCAGTATTTATTAAAGCCGATAACCTACCCGCAGCTTAAAGACACCCTCGATGACTGCATGTCGGTATTTGCCGATGCACTTCGATATATCGAGGTTGTTACGAATAAAATCACAACAAAAATTCCGCTCAAGGATGTACTGTATATAGAAATCCTTGCGCACGACTGCCTGATACACACAATGACAGGTATAACAAAATGCCGCTTTACACTTGATGAAATGGAGCAGCAACTTATCGGGAGCACCTTTCTTCGCACTCACCGCAGTTTTATTGTGAATATGCGCTTTATTAAAAGCGTTGCGGAAAATGATTTTATACTAATCGATTACACAGCCGTTCCTATACGCAAGAATGGAAAACTTCTTGTAAAGCAAGCGTATACGGACTATGTATTCGCACAAGCAAGGGGGATTTAAGTGGTTCTTTCAAATTATATCAGTATTTCGCTAAGCTCTTTTTGTATCGTTATTTTACTTCTCGTTTATGCCTGTGTGCTCATAGAGCATGACAAGGGCACTAAGATGATACGCCTTTTTATGAGTTATATCATGTGCAGTCTCGGTCTTGTTGTATTTGATATTGTTGCGTACTTAACGGGAGGAAATCCGGAGCCATATGCGTATTATTTAGTCCGCATCTCTAATTTCCTGCACTATGCTTTTGGTCCGTTGGCGCTAACGGCTTTTACATTTTATATGTTTGCATATCTTGAAGTAAAAACAAAGGTTCCGCAAAGCCTAAAAGCCGCAATGCTTTCCATGTGTGCGTTTTCGCTTGTTTTGACTGTAATTTCTCAATTTACGGGGATTTACTATACAATTGATGAGAACAACATATATCACAGAGGTGAGATTTTTTGGCTGTCGCAGCTGTTGCCGCTGGCGGGTTTGATTATGAATATGGGAATTGTGGTTTATTACCGAAAGATTTTTGAACGAAAATTCTTGATTTTCTCATTGGCATATATGGTGCTGCCCGTAATGGCTCTTTGTATGGCGATGTTATATTACGGTGTAACATTTATAAATATCGCGACAACACTGTCTGTGCTTGTCCTTTATATCGGTGTTCAAATTGAACACTCACAAAGCAAGACCATTCGCATCAAGGAAATGGATAATCAGCTTGAGCTGCAAAGAGAATATTATTTGATGCTCCAAACACATATCGACGAAACAAAAAAAGCACGGCATGACCTGCGGCATCATTTATCCGTGTTTCAATCATTTGCCGACACGGGCGAAACTGAAAAACTCGCAGGCTATATTAACGAGTATGAGGCTTCTCTGCCGGATGATACGGGACTTGCTTTTTGTGAAAATTACGCGGTTAGCTCCATTTTGCGTTACTATGTCGACATAGCGAAGCGTGAGGGCATCAGTGTTGAAGTGCATACCGAACTGCCCGAAAAAACATCGGTGGGTGATACGGATTTATGTATTGTTTTTGGTAACTGTATTGAAAATGCAATTGAGGCCGCGAGAAAAGTAACAGGGAAAAAATTTATTAAGGTAAATTCTATGATTATCGGAGATATGCTCGCTATCGTCATTGATAACAGCTTTGCCGGTGATATCATAAAAAAAGGTGACACATTTGCATCGAGCAAACGCGGCGGCGGCATAGGGGTTTCGTCGGTAAAAGCAGTTGCCCGCAGATATAACGGCGAAACAAAGTTTGAAGCAAAGGATAATGTATTCCAAGCATCGGTCATGCTGCCGGTGGGTACAGGCAGGTGAACATTCAGATTTTTGGAAAATCTAAATGCCATGATACAAAAAAAGCCGAGCGGTTCTTTAAGGAAAGGCGCGTCAAATTTCAGCGTATAGATATTTTGGACAAGGGTCTCAGCAGAGGGGAGCTGACGAGTGTTAAGGCGGTCGTCGGTTTTGAGGCGTTGGTTGATGACAAGGCACAGGGGGTCGAAATACTTAGGTATTTGGCTCGCGAAACGGATAAGGAAGAAAAGCTGCTTGATAATCCGTCGTTTTTTAAGACTCCGATAGTAAGAAACAGCAAAGTGGCAACCGTGGGCTACTGCCCAGAGGTTTGGAAAAGCTGGGAGTGATAAAGCTTTTTTAACAATTCAGCCAGTGGGACAATCAGTGTGCCGAGGGCGATGTTGCTGATGCAATGTATTATGTCGGCGGGTATTCCTGCGATTATCCAAGCTATGGTTGCATTAAAGCTCAGCCCCATATAAAGCGCCCAAGCGGGAGCATACATAATTCCAAAGAGCAGTCCGTGCATGCCGCACAAGACCATAAATATCGGGACTTGTGCGATTTTTGGCAGCTTTAGTTTGCCTGCAGCCATAAACATTAGCCATAAGGGCAACCATATATATAAGTATGGCTGCCACCAGAATGCAAAGCCTGTAAATATGCCGTCAAGCATGATGTAAAGATATATCGGGATAAGCGCCCGCGCCCGATACACCAATGTTATCGCTGCAATAAACAGACCGAGCAAGTGAATGTTTAAGATTAGCTGCATGCTTATGCGCGATACGAGCATTATCGTAGCGAGTGCGGCAAATATTGCCATATCACGAATGGGTAGCCTACTCGATGTTATAGATAAACGCATAAACTTTACTCATTTCAATGTCGGTTCCGTCAACGCCTGCCATTGCCATTTCGCCGTCGATATAAAAACCCCACCATGACTCGTTTGCCATGTAATCTGCAACAAGCCCGTTTACTTCCGTAACGTACAAGCCGAGGCTTCCCGCCTCGCCGCTGATTAGTCCGACCTCAAGGAGCGCTTCGCCGACTATTGATTGGTCTGTGTTTACGTTCCATGCTTTTATTGTTCCTGTGTCGTCGGTTACTTCAAATCTGAATGTAACTCTGCCGTCGCCGATTTCCTGTGCGGGAACCTTTTCGCGGCCTGTTGCTCCCGACGTTGTGCCGCTGCCGTTTTCGGTGCAGGCAGTGAGCGTAAAAAGGGAAGCTAAGATTACGATTGCGAGTGAAAGTGCTGTTAGTTTGGTTTTCATTTTGGTATTCTCCTTATCTTTCATTGAGAATAACACAAATGCAGTGTTCCATTCTCTGTGGAAGCACTACAGAGCGGCGCGCTGTAGCTGCCGCAAAATGAAGCAGGTTTTCTGACTTGTTAGGTGTCGCAGTGCGACGCCTATTTTACAGTAGCAGGACTGTTCGGGATTTTCACACAAGTGTCACGTAGTGACACTTTTCCGATTACCCATGACATTCATTTTTGGTTATTCGATTATTGTGTAATATAAATAAAAAAGATGTATTTGTCAAGAATTTTATGGAAAGGCTGTGTCTTGCACTGTGTTTTTCCATGGTATATAATGCACGTTATGAAAATCATTGTTTCTATAATTTTAAGTCTTTTAATACTTGCAGGTATATCTTCGCCTGCTCTGTCGGCGAGTGAGGAAAATGCTTCTTTGCCGTATCTGAGCCTGTCTGAATTTTTAGATGAAATGGACATGGACTTAGAGCGATTTATCGCGCAGATGAAAGAATTTGCACAAAGCGGAGTTTATCCGCATTATCTCGAAAAAAATGCCGCACGATATGAGGCGTATCGGGCAGAACATCCGGATATCCCGTTTGCCAACGTAATAGCATATGTAAATGTTGATTTGGATAAAGAACACTATCTCGATGTTAAGGAAGCGCAGGATTTTACTGAAAGCAGCATATTATTAAATAAAACATTCTTTTTACCGTCGTTTTGGTCGCCGGATGATTTAACAGAAATTGGCTCGAGATATTTAATGAGAGCGGAAGCGGCGGAGAATATACTTTTAATGCAAAATGCCATAACAGAGGACGGGCTTAGATTACATATAGTTTCAACCTACCGCCCGCACGAGAGGCAAGTAAGTTTATATAATAGAGGGGCGCGCTCACGGGGCGTAGCAGCTGCAGACAGAAACTACGCAAGGCCGGGACATTCCGAGCATCAGACAGGACTTGCGGTTGATTTGCTGCACAGGTCGCATGGCGGCAGTTTAACAAGTGCGCGATTTGAAAATTCAGAATTATTTACATGGCTCATGCAAAACGCCCATGAATACGGCTTTATTTTGCGATATCCCGAGGAGTATAAAGAATTTCATGGGTACATATTTGAACCTTGGCATTGGCGCTTCGTCGGGGTTTCGATTGCGACGGCGATGCATAATGAGAAAATGGCTTTATACGAGGAATTTTACGGAAGATATATCACGTCCGACGTGCTCCACAGAGCAAGAGAGCTGATATATGAGCACCGGGCGGCAATAGATGCGGAGGCTGCGGCGGTTTTAGCTGCCGAGGAAGCGGCTGCGCAGGAAGCCCAAAAGCGTGATAAGACGATTTTAAGAAAGGATATTATTAATGGAAACAAAAAGACTGATAGCCTGCTTTGATGTTATCGGCGGCAGGATTACAAAAGGATATAAGTTTCAAGATAACATAGATATTGCCTCGGCAGAAGAAATGGCTGAAATTATGAGCCGTGAACAAATTGACGAGATAATTTTCTTTGACATTATGGCAAGCGCGGAAAAGCGCAATATTGATGCCCAAACGATGAAAAAGGTTGCCGCTCGTGTGTCGGTGCCGTTTATTGTGGGTGGCGGGATAAAAGACGTAGACGGCATGAGAGAAGCGTTTGACGCGGGAGCGGGAAAAATCAGCATTGACTCCATGGCTGTGAGAAATCCGCAGCTTATTGCAGACGGTGCAAAAGCTTTTGGCTCGGAGCGTATTGTGCTTTCAACTCAAGTGTTGAAGACGCCGTCTAAGCCGAGCGGGTACGAGGTGTACATTGACGCGGCAAAAACGGCGACCGGGCTTGATTTGATTGAATGGATTAAACGTGGGGAGCAGCTCGGCGCGGGTGAGATTTGCATCAACAGCATTGACAATGACGGTGCTGCAGGCGGATACGACATTGAAATGATGAAGCTTGCCGAGGCAAATGTTTCGGTGCCGCTTATTGCTTCGGGGGGTGCGGGGAAACCCGAGCACTTGAAAGAGGTGTTTACGGAAACAAACGCAGCCGCAGCAATCATCAGCAGCATGCTCTACTCGCCAAGACTTGAGCGCAATTATACGGTCCGTGAGCTGAAAGAGTATCTGAAAGCCGAGGGTATATGACAGGGGGACGGGGGTTTGTCATAAACTAAAACAATGTCATCTACCGTCAGGCATTAAATTACTCCTTGGGCTATCATGGCTTCGGCGATTTTCTTGAAGCCTGAAATGTTAGCGCCTGCAACGAGGTTATAGCCAAGTCCGTAATCTTTTGCTGCTTTTGCAGAGGCGTCGTGAATGTTTTTCATGATGCCTTTCAGTTTTGCGTCGACTTCTTCGGCAGACCATGCAAGTCTCATGGAGTTTTGGCTCATCTCAAGGCATGATGTAGCCACGCCGCCTGCATTAACTGCTTTTGACGGTGCTAAAATTACGCCGTTTTTCTGGAAGTAGTCCATTGCTTCGTTGCTGCAGGGCATATTTGAAACTTCAACAACGTACTTTGTGCCGTTTGCGACGATTTGTTTGGCGTCGTCCATGTTGATTTCATTTTGTGTGGCACAGGGCATAACGACATCGGCTTTGACTTCCCACGGCTTTTTGCCTGCGTGGAAAGGCAGTCCGAATTTATCAGCATAATCAATCGCCACATCACGACCGGAAGCACGCATAACTGTCAGATAGTGTATTTTTTCATCGGTGCTTACACCGTCGGGGTCGTAGACATAACCGTCACGTCCGCTGATTGTGATAACTTTGCCGCCAAGCTCTGTGATTTTGAGGGCACTGCCCCATGTTACGTTGCCAAAACCCGAAAGTGCAAATGTCAGACCTTTCATGTCGACACCCTCGTGCTTGAACATTTCTGCGGCGTAGTATGTTGCGCCGTAGCCTGTTGCTTCGGGGCGAATGAGTGAGCCGCCGTATGTAAGACCTTTTCCGGTCAAAACACCGTTTTCCCATACAGCTTTAATGCGTTTGTATTGTCCGTACATATAACCGACTTCGCGCGCTCCGACACCAACGTCACCTGCGGGAACGTCCACATCGGGTCCGATATGCCTGTAAAGCTCTGTCATGTATGCCTGACAAAAACGCATAATCTCACCATCGGAGCGACCACGCGGGTCAAAGTCAGCGCCGCCCTTACCGCCGCCGATAGGCAGACCTGTCAGAGAATTTTTGAGCGTTTGCTCAAAAGCGAGAAACTTCATAATGCTCATATTAACAGACGGGTCGAAGCGAAGCCCGCCCTTGTACGGTCCGATTGAGCCGTTAAACTGCACTCTAAAGCCACGGTTTACTTGTGCTTGTCCGCTGTCGTCAACCCAGCTTATTCTGAAAACTATTGTGCGTTCGGGTTCTGTCATTCGCTCAAGCAATCCCATTTTTTGGTATTCCGGGTGCTTGTCTATAACCACTTCAAGTGACTTAAATACTTCTTCAACTGCCTGCAGAAATTCCGGTTCGCTTGCATCGCGTTTTTTTACTTTCTCAAGGACTTCTTTAACATATGCGTTCACTATCATAACCTCCAAAATAATTTCGGCTTAGTATATCACACACATTTATTTGACGTAAAGCGTTTTTCTTGACAATCTGCTCCACAGTGTGCTAATATAACGCCTGCGTACAGCAATGGGGGCCTTTAGCTCAGTTGGTTAGAGCAACCGGCTCATAACCGGTCGGTCCGCGGTTCGAGTCCGTGAAGGCCCACCACGTCGGAGCAAACTACACTCCATTTCATCAGCCGCATAATGCGGCTGATATTCATTACGCTATAAGTCAACCACCGACCCCGTGACATTTTTAACCATAACCATATGTTGCCCAATGGACTGCTCCGCAAGAGCAGGTTTCAGTTATCCCTTGACCGAAAGGTACCACAAGAGTTATGGTTACGCCACACACGCATGTCTGAACAAATGTACGTGTTGGTTCCGGTGGGGTGTTACCGCCGGAACTGCCGCCGCCGGAAGTATTTCTCAAGTTATGCCAATAATCAGTGTCACAACTATGACTCATTCTATATGACCCAGCAGGAAGGTTTCTGGTTGTGCTGGCTTCACAGGCCGAACAGATAAATGTCATTGGATAAGTTTGACTACCGCCTCCGCCTGAGTTGCCTCCGCCACCGGATGAGCTACCGCCACTACTATTCCCGCCACTACTACCGCTACTGCCGCTGCGGCGTTCCTGTTCCAAGATTTTGTCATGCTCAGCTTGACCGAAAACAATAGCCTCCTGCAACATATCATCAAATGTATTCAAATGCTCGCTGTCTTTGTGAGTTTCTTTCCAATCTTCAAACAATTCGTCAAACAGCTCAAGGGTCATTTCGTTTGCTTCGCCGCGGAAATCCTTATCGTTAATTGTTTGGATACCAAGCTCTTTAAGACCACTGAGAGTAGAGAGCACAGCCTCATCAAGCTTACTGTAAATTGCATCTATATCCGACGGGGAAAACAGCAGCTCGCGTTCAAGGGAAAATAATGTGGTGAGGTCATTTAATTCAACTAAAGCGTTAATGAAAAGCTCAAGCATATGCGTGTAATCATCGGTATTATCTTCTTTCTTAAAAGTAGACAATAAATCAATTCTTGTATCATACCAATGCGAAAACCAAGAAACAGCATTTAATCGGGCAAGCTCTAATATTTCAAATACAGCAATGTTGTCAAAATCGCTTTTTTCATATTCCAAAAGCATATCAGCTATTTCACCGAAAATAATGAACCTTTCATCTCTGTTTGCCTTGTCGAAGCGG
>Ga0123356_10000451_pt1 | contig 46145 bp, 33 predicted proteins | sample TergutEmb28metaG_2_FD_92546 | JGI IMG/M metagenome (GOLD analysis project Ga0123356, IMG submission 92546) | Embiratermes neotenicus P3 segment gut microbial communities from Petit-Saut dam, French Guiana - Emb289 P3 | ecosystem: Host-associated > Arthropoda: Insects > Digestive system > Gut ...
GAGAGAGAGAGAGAGAGAGAGAGAGAGAGAGAGAGAGAGAGAGAGAGAGAGAGAGAGAGAGAATTTGAATTCATATAAGTTTTATGCCTCATTATGAATATACTACCATTTTTATGAGAAATAAACAAGAGGGAAAATTCTTCTCTGCGAGAAATCTTCTTGAAAATTTCCTCTTCTTCTTGCGCTACAGTACAAGCTATGATAAAATTTAGTTTTATTATCAATTACAAGGAAGGTAAATATGAAAAAATGGGTATGTTCAGTTTGCGGTTATGTTCACACAGGCGATAAAACGCCGGATGCTTGCCCTCAGTGTAAAGCTCCCAGTTCCAAGTTCAGCGTACAAGCTGCTGACGGCGGATATGCTTCCGAACACATTGTAGGTATTGCAAAAGACGCAGATGCAGATATCGTAAAAGATTTACAGGCGCACTTTAACGGCGAATGCTGCGAAGTTGGCATGTATTTAGCCATGGCAAGGGTTGCAGAACGTGAAGGCTACCCGGAAATCTCCGAAGCTTTTAAACGCTATGCATACGAAGAAGCCGACCATGCGGCGCTTTTTGCAGAACTTCTTGGCGAAGTTATAACAAATAGTACAAAGAAAAACCTTGAAATGCGTGCAGAAGCCGAACACGGAGCTTGCGCAGGAAAGACCGATATTGCAAAAAGAGCCAAGGAAAAAGGCTATGATGCCATCCATGACTCAGTCCACGAAATGGCTCGTGACGAAGCTCGCCATTGCGCTGGTTTTAAAGGGCTTTTAAAACGCCATTTTGGCGCATAAATTGCAACTTTTTTCAATAAAAGGAACTCTAAATAGTATGAAAAATCTAAGAGAAAAATTGGCTAATGCAACAATAGCGGATTTGTGCCTTTTAGCTTCGGCTGAGTACAAAGATAACCCTGCCTTTTCCATGTTAATAGAAGGCGAAATTACCAGAAAAGTTACCTACAAGCAGATGGGCAGCCGTTCAAGGCAGCTTGCATCAGCTTTAAGGCAATTAGGCATAGAAACAGGGGATAGGGTTTTACTTTTCTCGGACAATTGTCCTGAATGGCCTATTTCATATTTCGGCATTGCTCTAGCAGGAGCGGTGTCTGTTCCACTATTAACAGGTTTTTCTGCCGAACAGATTCAGCATATCTCTGAACATTCAGGTGTTAGCGCTATTTGTTTAAACAAAGATTCAGAAGAAAAATTTGCAGAAATAGCCAAGTTGCCAATGTTTTCTAAATTGCCGTTTATCTATATCGATACAATGCTAGAAGATGAAAACGCAAATTTAAATATGACAATTTCCCAAAACGGCGAAAAAAAGCAGATTCAAGTTAATCCTTGCAATGAAAGCAAAGATTATGCGCTTCGCAGCCCTGACGATATGGCTACGATTATCTACACAAGCGGAACACAAGGCAACAGCAAAGGCGTAATGCTTTCAAGCAGAAACATTTTAGCAAGTTCACTTTCTTCGTTGGCTTATATAACAACTACAACAAAGGATAAATTCCTTTCTGTATTGCCTTTGGCTCATTCCTACGAATGCAGTTTAGGTTTTCTGGCTCCTGTATTCGGCGGTTCAAGCATTACGTATCTGGATCGTCCGCCTGCACCATCGGTACTGCTTCCTGCTTTAAATGTTGTAAGACCAACAGCGATGATTTCTGTTCCTTTATTAATCGAAAAAGTTTATAAAAATGCACTTGCGCCGAAACTTAGCAAAAATAAACTTTATAATTTCCCTCTCACTCGTCCGCTTGCGGCCAGAATTGCCGGAAAAAAATTAATAAAGGCTCTTGGCGGAAAGCTTAAATTCTTTGGAGTAGGCGGAGCGCCTCTTAATCCTGAAGTAGAAAACTTCCTGTATAAAGCAAGATTCCCATTCGCAGTTGGTTACGGTCTAACAGAAGCCGCTCCATTAGTTGCAGGCAATAAACCGTTAAATTTTGTTTTAGGTTCAGGTCTTTCTGCACCAGCTGGCGTTCAATTAAAAATCGATAACGGCGAGATTCTTGTAAAAGGTCCGAATGTAATGCTTGGTTATTATAACGACAAAGAAAAAACTGACGAAGTTATAACATCAGACGGCTGGTTACGAACAGGCGATATCGGCAGTATAAACGCCAAAGACAGGCTCTTTATCAGGGGCAGATTAAAAGCATTAATACTGGGACCATCCGGCGAAAATATCTATCCCGAAGAAATCGAAGGTCTTTTAGGTTCGAACCAAATTGTAGAAGAAGCGCTTGTATACCTTGGCAAAATGGGTGAGCTTATTGCAATGGTTCGAATAAACGAAGCTGCAAAAATAGCTACCGACTTAATCGATCAAACGCTGGAAGAACTGCGTGTATGGGTAAATAAAAAACTTGCCGCATTCTCCCGCTTAAGCAAGATCGAGATAAGATATGAACCGTTCGAAAAAACACCGACAATGAAAATTAAGCGGTACTTGTACGTTTGACAACGTTCGTTTAATTTAAAACGTATGTTTTAAAACACTTGCCCGTTTTGTAACTTTCAAATATAGTTACAAGTATGGCATATATCGAACCCAAGGTTCTAAAAGGTTTTAGGGATTTTCTCCCAAATGCGGAAATAATACGCCGAAACCTTACAGAAAAAATAGAAAACACTTTCCGTGAATTTGGTTTTGTACCAATAGATACGCCTGCAATGGAATATGCAGAAATACTTCTTGGCAAAGGCGGCGGCGAGACAGAAAAACAAATTTACCGCTTTAAAGATAACGGCGAACGTGATGTTGCGCTTCGCTTTGATCTTACAGTTCCCTTTGCACGTTTTGTAGCACTTCACCGAAACGATCTTCTATTCCCTTTTAAACGATACCACATAGGCAAAGTATGGAGAGGCGAAAATACTCAGCGAGGGCGTTACAGAGAATTTACACAATGCGATTTTGATATAATAGGCAGCGACAGCCCTATTTCTGATTTTGAAATACTTCTTTTAATACGGACTACTCTTTTAAACCTTGGCCTTGATATTACAATCCATGTAAATCACCGAGGGCTTTTTAACCGGTTCCTTTCGTTTATTGGACAAAGAGATAATTCTGTTGAAATTCTTCGCACTGTCGATAAACTATCTAAAGTTGGAAAAGATGAAACATTAAAAAGTCTTTCTTTATTAACAGGCGGCGATAATGCAAATAAAATACTTGAGTTTATCGGAGCAAAGGGTACATTCACAGATGTATTAAATCGTATAATTGAATTATCCGGCGGTACATCTCCCGAATCTGATCGTTTACTTGCAATTAAGGATTACATGAATATTTGCGTTAATAATGGCACAACAAACGAAAATAATAAAACAGAACCATTTATTTTAAACCCTTCTATTACAAGAGGTTTAGATTATTATACAGGTATTGTTTTTGAAACATTCTTAACCGAACTCCCTGATATTGGTTCTATTTGTTCAGGCGGAAGATATGACAACCTTGCAGAATTATACTCAAAAGATAAAAATTCGATAAGCGGAGTTGGATCATCTATCGGGCTTGATCGAATGCTTGCAGCTCTGGAAACACTTGGTAAATTACCTGCCGCAAATACTTGTTCTATTGCAATAGCGTGTATAAATGCAGAAAAATCGGGTGAGTATCATAGTTTGGCATTACAATTGCGGCAGGCGGGAATTCCCTGCGAAGTGTTTATAGAGCCGTGCGGCGAAAAAAATCTTGTAAAGCAATTTGTTTTAGCAGAAAAGAAAGGCCTGCGTTTTGTAATTGTAACAGGAGAAAATCCTTTAAAAGATCCTATTACTCTGCGTGATTTATCAACACGTTCAAATATAGAGATTTCTTCCATAGGCGAATTAATAAAAAAATTAACAGAGGAACTGTTTAAGGAGACAAAAAAAGTATGAGCTGCGCTTCCTGCTGCGCCCATATGGAAATAAAACTATTAAAAAGAAAGCTTTTATTTGCTGCATCTTTTACAATTCCCCTGTTTTACATTGCAATGGCTCCAATGTTCTCACTGCCGGTTCCCGGCTTTTTTGCGCCGGATAAAGCGCCTTTTCTATATGCATTTATTCAATTATGTTTGCTTATTCCGGTTATTATTGCAGGAATTAAAATTTATACTTCCGGTTTTAAAAAAATATTTTTTTTAAAACCGGATATGGATTCACTTATTGCAATTGGCACAACTGCCGCTGTTAATTTCAGTTTATATAATACGTTTCAGATTATAATTGGAAATCATGGTGCGGCAAAATCATTATACTTTGAAACCGCGGCTGTTATTATCACTTTAGTTCTATTGGGTAAAACACTTGAAAACATATCACGCGGACGAACAGGAGAAGCAATAAAAAAATTAATGTCGCTGTCTCCAAAAACTGCAATTATTATTGAAAACGGAAAAGGAATACAAATTCCCATAGATAAAGTAAAACCGGGTCACATAATTTTTATTAAGCCGGGTATGAAGATTCCTGTAGATGGAATTGTAACAGAAGGTATTAGCGTTATTGATGAATCGATGCTTACAGGTGAAAGCATTCCTGCCGATAAAAAAGCCGGTGATTCTGTTTATGCAGGAACTATCAACTGTAATGGTATAATCCATTTTAAAGCGGAAAAAACAGGCTCGGAAACTGCTCTTGCCCAAATTATCAAACTTATAGAAAATGCACAAAACTCAAAAGCGCCCATAGCGCGATTAGCCGATATTGCAGCAGGGCACTTTGTACCCATTGTCTGCGTTATTGCGTTTGTTTCAGCCATTTTCTGGTATGCGGCAGCTTCTGCAGGATTTGTAACTATTCCGCATTCACAGTCAGCGCTTGAATTTTCATTGATAATTTTTATATCTGTTTTGGTTATTTCCTGCCCCTGTGCGCTTGGGCTTGCTACTCCAACTGCCATTATGACAGGAACCGGCAAAGGTATCGAAAACGGCATTTTAATAAAAAGCGGTCAGGCTCTGGAAACAATATGCAAGATACAAACTGTTGTATTTGATAAAACGGGAACAATTACAGAAGGAAAACTCGTTGTTACAGATGTTATTATCGGAAACAGTGAATGGGGCGTTGGAAACTGGAAAGATTCATCGGATATTCAAAATAATTTTTTACAGCTTGCGGCTTCAGCAGAAAAAGGAAGCGAACATCCGTTAGGACTTGCAATTATAAAAGAAGCGGAAAAACGCGGTATTGAATTATCAGCCTTAAAAGAATTTAAGGCTTTACCAGGCCTCGGCATAGAAGCAGTTATTAACGATGTTCCTGTTATTACAGGAAATAAAAAACTTATGGAAAAATACAACATTACCCTTGGTAAATTAGAAGCTGTTTCTGAAAGGCTTGCAATGGAAGGAAAAACTACTGTGTTTGCCGCTATTCATGGAAAAATTTCTGGAATCATTGCCGTTGCGGATGTAATTAAAAAAAATTCGAAAGCTGCTGTAGGAAAGATTCAAAGTACAGGTATCGATGTACTTATGATTACTGGGGATAACAGGTTTACAGCCGACGCTATTTCCAAAGAAGCTGGAATTAAACGTGTAGTTTCAGAAGTTTTTCCGCAAGACAAAGCAACCATCATTAAAAACCTGCAGAAAGGAAACAGAAAAGTTGCAATGGTAGGAGACGGCCTTAATGATGCTCCCGCACTTGCTCAGGCAGACATTGGTATAGCCATAGGAAGCGGAACAGATGTGGCGCTTGAAGCGGCAGACATTGTCTTAATGCGAAATGATCCAATGGATGTTCCTGCCGCTGTAAATTTAAGCAAAAAAACAATGTTAATAATCAAACAAAACCTGTTTTGGGCATTCGGATACAATGCGCTTGGAATACCTGTTGCAGCTGGGGTTTTGTATCTTTTCGGCGGTCCTCTTTTAAATCCAATGTTTGCCGCTGCAGCTATGTGTTTAAGCTCAATATCTGTTTTGCTGAATGCTCTTAGAATAAAACGATTTGCCATTTACTAACATTTGTATTTTTGCTATACTCTGTAATTGAGGTTCTTATGGCAAAAATCAATATGAAAACACCCCTTGTTGAGATAGATGGTGATGAGATGACCCGCGTTCTTTGGGGTATAATTAAGGAAAAACTGCTTTTACCGTTTATTGACCTAAAAACCGAATATTACGACCTTGGATTAAAAAACCGCGATGATACCAATGACGAGGTTACGGTAAAATCTGCCGAAGCAATAAAAAAATACGGCGTTGGAGTAAAATGTGCAACAATTACCGCCAATGCTGCAAGGCAAAAAGAATATGATCTTAAATATCTTTTACCAAGTCCTAATGCGACAATCAGAGCAATTTTAGACGGCACAGTATTTAGAAAACCAATCTCTGTAAAACGAATACAGCCATCGGTAAGTACATGGAAAAAGCCGATAGTTATCGGACGTCATGCATACGGCGATGTATACAAAGCTGCAGAAATGGAAATAAACGAGCCCGGTAAAGTTGAACTTGTTTATACAAAGCTTGATGGAACTGAACGCCGTATGATAGTTGCCGATTTTAAAGGAAGCGGTATTGTTCAGGGAATGCATAACCTTGATGAATCGATTAAAAGTTTTGCGCGCGCATGTTTTCTTTATGCTATAGCGGATAAAATCCCTCTTTGGTTTGCAACAAAAGATACAATTTCTAAAACCTATGACGGCAGGTTTAAAGATATATTTAACGAAATATACGAAACCGAGTTTAAAGATAAATGCAAAAGTGCAGGTATAGAATATTTTTACACATTAATAGATGACGCCGTCGCCCGTGTTGTAAAAAGCGAAGGCGGTTTTTTATGGGCATGTAAAAATTATGACGGCGATGTTCAAAGCGACATGATCGCAAGCGCCGCAGGAAGCCTTGCAATGATGACAAGCGTGCTTGTTTCTCCCACTGGTGTTTTTGAATATGAAGCGGCGCACGGAACAGTTCAGCAGCACTACTACCGCTGGCAGAAAGGCGAAAAAACAAGCACAAACCCTGCGGCATTAATTTTTGCTTGGTCTGGTGCGCTTTTAAAGCGTGCAGAACTTGACAATTTACCCGAGTTAGCTAACTTTTCTAAAAAACTAGAAAATGCAGTTTTATCCACGATAGAAGACGGCATTATGACAGGTGATTTAGCTAAACTTGCAGATCCGCCGCCCGTTAAAATTTTAAACTCATGGGAATTTATTGACGTTATAGCAGAAAGATTAAAGTAAGTAATCTAGAAGAGAGGAATATATGGGAAATAAAACAGAAAAACTTCAGGCAAAACTTGTTCTGGAAGACGGAAGCGAATATTTGGGATGGGCTTTTGGCAAGAACCGAAACATCGCAGGGGAAGTTGTTTTTAATACCGGCATGTCCGGGCTTATTCAGAACCTGACAGATCCTGGATGCAAGGGGCAAATATTTGTATCAACCTGGCCAATGGCGGGAAATATAGGCGTGCCTGTGAATAAAAACGGCGCGCCTTTTTTTGATGAATTTGGAATTCCCGATATTATTGAATCGGAAAAAGTTCATGTTTCCGGTCTTATTGTTTCCGATCTTTGCGAAGAACCAAGCCATTACTCCATGAAAATGTCATTATCTGCCTGGCTGGAAAAGGAAAATGTTCCCGGCATTTACGGCATTGATACACGTTCCATTACTATCCGCCTGCGCGACCGCGGAACAATGCGCGGAAAAATCATTATAGAAAAAAAATCAAACGACGGTTTTGGCGATATTTCAATAAATAAAATAAATTCGTCAAACCACGACGGTGTAGATCTGAAAGAAATTAAAACATATCTTCCAGCTTCAAAAAAAGCAGGCGTAAAGATTGCCCTTATAGACTGCGGCGTTAAAGCAAATGTTATCCGCTGTCTTATAAACCGAGGCGTTGAGGTTAGCCGCATTCCCTGCAATCACGATTTGGATAAAATTGATTATGACGGACTGATAATTTCCAATGGACCTGGGGATCCAAAAGAATATAAAAAATTAATTGAGTTTGTCCGTAAAGCATTATCCTCGGATAAACCGGTTTTTGGTTTGGGGCTTGGAAACTTAATCATTGCACTTGCAATAGGAGCCGATACTTTTAAGCTGCCTTTTGGACACAGGGGGCAAAACCAGCCAAGTTATATTTATGATGCAGCCGAAGACGGCACAAACAAGTGTTATATCACTACGCAGAATCACGGTTATGCAGTACGCGCCGAGTCGCTTCCAAAAAACTGGAAGTTATGGTTCGTTAATGCCAATGATGGAACTGCCGAAGGAATTATCTGTGAAAACAAACCGTTTTCTGCCGTACAGTTTTATCCTGAAGGATGCCCTGGTTCGAGAGATACAGAATTTGTTTTTGACCGCTTTATCGGACAAGTCAAGGAGAAAAAATAATGAAATCAGAAAATAAAAGAAAATTACAATTACCGCAGAAAATTCTTATCCTGGGATCAGGCGGATTAAAAATAGGACAAGCCGGAGAGTTTGACTACTCTGGTTCACAGGCAATAAAAGCGCTGCGCGAAGAAGGCATTAAAACAGTTTTAATTAATCCGAATATTGCAACAATTCAAACCAGCGAAGGAATGGCAGACTCTACTTATTTTCTTCCTGTAACGCCGGAATATGTCCGCAAAGTAATAGAAAAAGAAAAACCGGACGCTCTGTTGCTTTCATTCGGCGGACAAACAGCGCTTAACTGCGGCGTTGCTCTTGAAAAAGAAGGCACTCTTGCAAAAAATAATGTAAAAGTTCTCGGCACTCCTGTAAAAACAATCGAAGACACAGAAGACCGTCAATTATTTGTTAAACGCCTTAACGAAATAGGCGCTCTTTCTCCAAGAAGCGTTGCTGTAACAGATACCGCAGCCGCTTTAAAAGCAGCAAATGAAATCGGCTTTCCTGTAATGGCGCGTGTTGCCTTTGCTCTAGGCGGCGCAGGTTCAGGCATTTGCCGCAACGAAGCCGAACTTACAAAAAGATGTACTATGGTTTTTGCCAGAAAAAACGAAATTGACAGACCTCCGCAAATCCTTGTAGAAGAATGGCTTGGCGGCTGGAAAGAAATTGAATTTGAAATTGTCAGAGATGCCTACGATAACTGTATAACGGTTGCCAGTATGGAAAACTTTGATCCGCTCGGCATTCATACAGGCGAAAGTATTGTAGTATCCCCGGCGCAGACACTATCAGATTCAGAGCTTGGCAAATTAAGAAGAATTGGTATAGAGGTAATCCGTCACCTTGGTATAGTAGGTGAATGTAATATCCAGTATGCGCTTGATCCGTTCTCTGAAGATTACAGAATCATAGAAGTTAATGCAAGACTTTCACGAAGCTCTGCCCTTGCATCCAAGGCAACCGGCTACCCTCTTGCGTTTATCGCGGCAAAAATAGCCATTGGTTATTCAATGCTGGATATAGAAAACAGAATTACACACTCAACAAAATCATTCTTTGAACCGGCATTGGACTACATTGTAGCAAAAGTTCCACGCTGGGATTTAACAAAATTCAAAAATGTAGACCTTCGGATCGGTTCAGAAATGAAATCTGTCGGCGAGGCTATGTCCATCGCAAGAACATTCGAAGAAGTAATTCAAAAAGCTCTTCGTATGACAGGAATCGGCGCACCTGGCCTTTGCGGCGATGATTTCCTCTGCGGAAGAAATTTTTCAGGTCCTGGTAGTATCGATGCTAAGATACGCGAAGGACTTCTAAGTCCTACAGACAGGCGAATATATGTCATTTACCGCGCTTTGGCCGAAGGCTGGACTGTAGACAAGATTCACAAATATTCAAGGATAGACAAGTGGTTTTTGCACAAAATTGCAAATATCAGAAAAACAGAAGAAAAACTGCGCGAAGCTGGAAAAAAAGGCATAACAAGAGAACTTATTGCTCAGGCTAAACAGTATGGTTTTTCCGATGCTCAGATCGGCAGTTTTATAAAATTATCAGAAATGGAAGTCCGCGCGATCCGCAAGGAACACCGGGTCCTTCCTGCAATAAAACAAATTGATACGCTTGCAGCTGAGTATCAGGCAAAAAATAATTACCTTTATATGACTTACGGAAACGCATCTGCTCCGGGAAGTGCGCCTCAAATAGACGATGTAACTTCTTCCGGGCGCGGCGTTATGGTTCTTGGTTCCGGTGTCTACAGAATTGGCTCCAGTGTAGAGTTTGACTGGTGTTGTGTAAACGCAGTGCAGACAGCGCGTAATCTGGGGCGGTATTCGATCATGGTAAATTGTAATCCGGAAACCGTTTCTACAGACTATGACATGTGCGACAGATTGTACTTTGAAGAACTTACCCTTGAACGTGTTCTGGATATTTATGAAAGAGAAAACCCCAACGGCATAATTGTCTCAATGGGAGGACAAACCCCAAATAATCTTGCAACAAAACTTTCAGATGCAGGTGTTCATATTTACGGAACAACGCCAAAGTCCATTGATATGGCAGAGGATAGAAACAAGTTTTCTGCGCTTTTGGATGAACTTGGTATTGGTCAGCCGGAATGGAAAGAACTAACAGATCATGCTTCTGCAAAAGAATTTGCAAAAACTGCAGGTTATCCTGTTTTAATCCGTCCAAGTTATGTATTATCTGGCGCAGCAATGAATGTTGCATGGGATGATACAAGCCTTGAAAAATTCCTGAATCTAGCATCTGAAGTTTCGCCGGAACATCCTGTTGTCATTTCCAAGTTTGCAGAAAATGCCAGGGAAATAGAAATTGATGCTGTCGCGCGTAAGGGAGAAATTTTATTCCATGCCATTACAGAACACATTGAAAATGCCGGCGTTCATTCCGGTGATGCTACAGTTGTTCTTCCTGCACAGCGTCTGTATATAGAAACATTAAGAAAGATTAAACAAATATGCGAAAAAATAGCAAAAGCGCTGGATATTACAGGACCATTTAACATTCAGTTCCTTGCGCAAAGAGGTCAGGTTAGCGTAATTGAATGCAACTTGCGCTCCAGCCGAAGCTTCCCGTTCTGTTCAAAAGTAAGCCGCGTTAACATGATTGAACTTGCTGTTAAAGCAATGCTTGATGAACCTGTAGAAAAATCTACCGTTTCTGCTCTGGAATTGGGATGCGTTGGCGTAAAAGCGGCGCAGTTTAGTTTTTCCAGATTACATGGAGCAGATCCTGTCAGCGGCGTAGAAATGGCAAGTACCGGAGAAGTTGGCTGTATAGGCTCAAGCATTTCAGATGCTCTGTTAAAAGCGCTTGTTTCTGTTGGATATAAAATCCCAAAAGGAAAGGCAAAAGTTCTATTATCGACAGGTCCTATGGTAGATAAAATTGACTTCCTTGATTCCGCGCGTAAACTTGTAAAAATGGGTCATGAACTTTATGCATCCCGCGGCACTGCTAAATTCCTTTCGGACAACAAACTGCCTGTAACAGCTCTTGCCTGGCCGCTGGAAAAGAAAGATCCTAACATTGCAGACATGATTAAAAAGCGCGGAATAGACCTTATCATCAATATTCCAAAAAATAATGCAGAACTGGAATTAAAGAATGATTATACCATCCGGCGTATGGCGATTGACTTTGATATTCCATTATTTACAAACATAAAAGTCGCAAAGGAATTTATCGATGCGCTTGAAACCCTGCATAACGGAGCAGAACTGGAAATCAAAGCCTGGGAAGAATATTAAACCTAAGCTTAGCTTAGCTTAGCTTAGCTTAGCTTAATTCTTTCTTAGAAGTTCCATAGGTTTTAGTTTTCCGGCGCGTACAGCCGGAATCCATGATGCCAAAACCGAACAAAAGATGGTAGAAAGCCATATTATTAATACGGCATTCCAGTCTATTATTATGGGGATTGTCTCAAGGTAAAAACCGGGATCCAGTATTTTTACTTCACTGCCGTTAAAAATACCGGTAAAAAAGCTTAAAATATTTTCCAGGGTACGTACAAGAAAGTTTATATTACTGCCTATCAGTAATCCCATGGAAATTCCAATGATACTGCCTGTAAGCCCTGTAAGAAAACTTCCCCAAAGAAATATTCCTGTAATATTTTTAACGGCAGCACCTGATACTTTTAAGACAGCAATGTCTTTTTCCCGCTCCAGAACAAGCATACTTGTCGCAGAAGAAACATTAATGGCGGCAACAATAACTATCAGTGCCATAATGAATAATAATAGCTGCTTTGTCGTTTTATATGATCTATACTGAGACCGTAAAAGATCCATCCATGTAAGAATATTAAATCCGCTTCCCAAAGATGAATATAATTCCAAAACAGTATCTTCGGCTCTTCTGTAAGGATCATTTATTTTTACAATAAGACTTGAAGCCGATGACTGCTCGGCAGAAAGAACTCTTTTTCCGCCCTCCCAGTTAATAATACACCACAATGCATCAAGCTCATTATAACCGCAGGACAGAATCCCCCTTACTGTAAACGAAGCTGTCCTTGGAGACATTCTGCCGCTTTCTAAAGGCCTTACAGTCATAAGGCGGACTGTATCCCCTACCCCAACTCCGATATTTTCAGCCAATGTTTCGCCTAATACAATATCGCGATCTGTCTCCGGTTTTTGAATGCCAGCTATTATTTTTAATAAATTCATACTGCCCGGATCCTCCCAAAAGGAAGATTCTACAGCGCGTACTGTAACTCCGGTTTTTCCACTTCGTCCTGCAATCACTCCCATACCGCGCTGTTCAGGCCAAACGCCTCTTATGCCGTTATGCTGTTTTATTTTTTCTATTATCTCATCTTCATTACCGGATCTCATTAAATCAAAAACCTGTATATGTCCTGTTCCCAATTCCAGATAACGGTCCAGTATTCCTCTTATCATTCCATCCGAGACAATTAATGTTACAATTATCGGAATAAGACTAACTGCAATCCCAGCCGCGGCTCCTCTTAGGTAGCGTACGCCTTCCTGTGCCTTACTCCATAAATATCTTAAACCAATAAAAAAAGCTGCATTCATTTTTAATTATTTTCCTCTCTAAGCTGCCCGTTTTCCAAAATAAGCTGTATGGAAGCCCTTTCTGCTACTTTTTTATCGTGAGTTACAACAATTAATGTTTTATCTCTTTTTTTTGCACTCTCATAAAGAAGCTGCGCTACAATTTCACTGTTTTGCTGATCAAGATTTCCTGTTGGTTCATCTGCAAGTATTAATGCCGGGTTATTAACCATTGATCTCGCAACTGCCACCCTTTGACGTTCTCCGCCGGAGAGCTGGGCAGGATAATGATTTTTCCTGTCTTCCATTTTTACATCTGCCAATAGCGATTTTGCCCTTTCTATTGCTTCTTTCTTTTTTAACCCTGCAATATATGCAGGAAGCATTATATTTTCCAGCGCAGTAAAATCTTTTAAAAGATAATGAAACTGAAAAATAAATCCAACTCTTTTTGAACGGTATAATGATATTTCTTTTTCCGACAATGCAGTAATTTCATCATCGCCGATAAAAACGCTTCCTTCGTTTGCATAATCAAGACCGCCGATAATATTCAAAAGCGTACTTTTTCCGCAGCCGCTCTGACCGCTGATTGCTACAGATTTTCCTTTTTCTATCCTGTAATTTATACCTTTTAAAATATGCAGCGTTTCAGTTCCGGAAATATAATTTTTTACTATATTATCAATTTTTATTAATATGCTGCTATTTTGTAAATTATTCATAACGCAATACCTCTGCCGGTTGAATTTTGGTTATTTTCTTTGATGCAAACCAAGCTGCAACAAGAGCCGATAAAAAACCAAATAAAAATATTATTGTTACATCACGCGGTAGTACACGCGATGGAATTTCCTTAATATAAAACACAGTAGTCGGAAAAATAGAAAAACTTCCCGCTTTATTTATTCCAAGATAATTGGCAAGAGTATTTATCAAATTTATAATTGTATTTACTATATGTTCAACAAATGAAAAAACCTCCTGGATATTAAACGCAACCAATAGGCCGAAAACAAGTCCAATAACAGCGCCGGCAAAACCTATTACTGCACCATCAAATATAAAAATAAGCTGAACTGCTTTTTCGCTGCCTCCTACTGCGCGTAAAAGCCCGATTTCATCGCGCCTTTGATAAACAAGCCTTCTTAATGCCTGAAATATATTAAGTCCAACAACAATAAATATTAATCCCACCAAAATAAACATAAATAATTTTTCTGTTCTTAAAGCGCCGAAAAATGAACGGTTATAGTCTCTCCAGCTTGTTAATTTAAAATCTTCATAACCTAATTCAGATATTTTTTTAAACGCCTGTTCAAGAATTACCCTGTCCTGAAAACGGTTAAATATTTTTATGCCCAGTATTAAATTGCTGTCACTATCAAGCATTGATACTTTATCTATATTAACATATGCCCAATTGCAGTCATAATCATAATACCCTGTATTAAAAACACCGGTAACAAGAAGGCTTTCGTCTCCTGCTTCATCTTCCGAAGATAAAATCCCTGTTAATGAAAATATCGTAACCCTGTCTCCGTCTCCTACTCCAAGACGCATAGCAAGCACTGAACCCAATAAAATATTTTCCGGTTTAGAAAGATCAAAAAAACCTTCTTCAAATTCCAGCCTGGTCTTCATTGATTCATCTCTTTCCAGCGTATTATTATAAAGACCCCTTATTAAAACTGCCTGCTGATTTGCTCTCCTGCCCCTTGCAAGCGCTTGAAATTCCTTAAATGGAACAACAGCTTTAACTCCGGGGATGGAAAGAAAAACTTCCCGCAGATCCTCAACATGCTCCTGTGGAAATGCTTCAAGACGCAGATGATAGGAAGACAGTTCCAGAATACTTTCTATAAAGCTTAACTGAAACCCGTTCATTACGGCAATAATTACAATAAGCGCAAGCACCCCAATTGCAATTCCTAAAACTGCAAGAACGGGCGAATTTGCCCTTCCTTTTAGGATATAACGGGATGCAACAAATAAAATCCAGGATTTCATCAATTTCTTGTCCTTGTTTCGGAGATTTTAATGCCGTCTTCCCAAACAGCGCGCAGAACCATAACATTATCCATAAAAAGTTCTTCTATTTCATTCTTTCCTTCTGTTCGTACAATCCGTTCTGTTACATTATTTTTTATATTTCTTTCGTATATCCTGTCTCCATTGGAATTATACTGAAACTCTGCAGTAAATACATTAATACCTTCTGTTTTTGTTGTAGAAATAATACGGTTATTTGACCACGTATTGCGGATAACCCAGATTACTTCGTCATTTTCATTATATAAAGTCTGCCTGGAAATCCTGCCTCTATCATCAGCTTCAAAGAGCATTTTGGAACTGCTTCTTATATATACATTTCCAAAAAATGACGGATACAGATTTAATCTTTCACTTATAAAAATTGATTCTTTTGCCGCATCCATTAAAAACCTTGGAAAGGAAACTCTTAAAGATTCATCATCGCTTTCCATATCTTTGTAAAATATCCTTTCTATTGATCTTAATGATAAAGACCTGTTATATCTGTAATAATCGGTAAATCCTTTATTGTATATATCTCCGTCTTCCCATAACAAAACTGTCGAGTTTATCAAAAGGTTATCATTATAAACATATTCTATTTTATTTATTCCGCCGTCTTCAAAAAACCTGTATTCAGATGAAAGATTTGTTTCTTCATCAAATATTTCCATAAACCCTTTAATATTATTTATACTGCCGGAATCTTCATTTTTCTTTTCTGATTCAAGAAAAACAGCATTTAACCTGGTATTATCCCTTAAATCCTTAAACAGCCATTGCGCTCTTAATTGATTATTATTTTTATATAATGTGCGGACTTCAATATAATATTCATCGTTATAATACTTTAATAAATATTGAGGAAGTTCATGATAATAGGCAGAATCTACAGAAAGTGCATATTCGTTCCGCAAAGCAATAAACTTTGAATCTATTTCTTCCAGCGCCATACCTCCGGCATTGGAACGAAACCACCGAACCGGATTTTTGGCAGAAGACAAATTAAATAAATCGTCACTTTCATTATTTTCTGAATTAAAGCCGGGGAAAAAAGTTTCCAGTTCCTGAGTCAGTGCAATAATACCTGCAAAAATGAGAAAAACAATAAAAACGGCAAGTAGTTTGTTTTTACGCAATTCCCGCAAACTCCCTGGCAAATTTTTTATTATCAAATTTTTCCATATCTGTATATTTTTCACCTGTGCAAATATATGTTACAGGCAGTTTTAATTCGGATGCAAGCGAAAAAACAACTCCGCCTTTTGCAGTTGAATCATATTTTGTCAGAATAACTCCGTCCAATGCAACTGCAGAGTTGAATATTTCTGCTTGTGCAAATGCGTTTCTTCCTGTTGTTGCATCAAGAACAAGATACTTTAAATAACGCGCGCCGCCGGCTTTTGATTCAACTACCCTGTCAATCTTGCAAAGTTCTTCCACAAGCGCAGATTTTGTATGCATTCTTCCTGCAGTATCCGCAATAATAACATCAGCGCCGCTTGATAATGCCGCATCCAATGCATCATAAACAACTGCTGCAGGGTCTCCGCCCTGTTTATGCGCTACAACGCGCACATCAAGTTTCTGCCCGTGAATTTTTAATTGGTCTATAGCGGCTGCCCTGAATGTATCTGCAGCTGCAAGAATTATTTTTTTATTATAACTTGTTTTATATAAATATGAAAGTTTTGCCGCGGTAGTTGTTTTTCCAACGCCATTTACGCCTAAAATTAAAATTGCGGTAAACTTATCTGAAATGGAAATATCTGCAGGTTTTGCCTTATTTAATTCATCTTCCAATAAAGAAGAAAGAATCTGCGGCATATCTTCGTTAACATTATTTTTACACCGCATTTTCAGCATTTCTGCCATTTGATACGCCTGCGAAGCGCCAAAATCCCCTTCTATTAAAAGATCACAAAGATCGTCAAATACTTCATTATCTAAAATATTTTTACCGGAAAAAAAGTTTTTAATTTTATCGCTGAACTTCATTTATCTCCTGCCTGGCGCTATAGAAGGCGTTGCGCCTTTATTTGCTGTATATAAATATCTAACAAAACGGTAAACTCCATAAACAGAAATAACGCCTACTGCCATTAAAGTTCCGTTTAAAATATTATACATATTGCCGTGATCATTGTAAAATTTCTGACTAAACGTACCTGTATTAAGATAATGATAGTTAATGGCAAAATCTATACTCATTAAATTATAATAAGCAAGCCATGCGGCAATTCCAGATATCCAGATACCGCCCCATGCCCAGTAAAAACCGCGCCGTTCCCTGTCTACACGGCCTCTTTGAAGAGGCACAGAAGTACGCAAAGAAATTGATTGGGAATACTCTGCCGATCCCGGCGTTTGAAAAGCAATTGTTCCTCTTTTATTATCCGGTGTTTCTATTTCAATATATTCCAAATGATTAATTGGAAGCCGCAATGTCAGCGGAATTTCTCCTACATATAAAGCGCCATGATAAACTCTGCTTCCCGTATTCCCCAAGATGCTTATTTCTCCGTATTCAACCGGATTCAGATTAATTTTTATATTTGCCAGTTCCCCGGGAGCAAGCACAGTATCAAAAGTTAAACTGTCATGATTTAAAGCCGAAGCAGTTATGGTTATTGTACCCGGAGGATATTCCAATACTTCAGTTCCGCTTCTTCCTGCAAATGATCTGTTAATAAGAACAAGCGTATCTTCTGGTTCTGTAGTTATTGCTACTGCGGCAGGACGGCTTCCGGATAACACAACCATAAGTCTTCTGATAATTTCATCAAGCGCACTTTCAAGCTCTTCATGTGAAAAAAGAATACTATCCTGCCAGACAAATGACCTTGTATAAACAGTATAAAGTTTTACAGATAAAAAATATCTGCCGTGAAAATCAGATAATGAACTGACAAGAAACGCATCTGCCCCCTGAACAGAAGAAAATCTGTTTTCCTGACCTGCCGCAGGAGCAGACGGAAATGTAAAATTAAGATTTTCCTGTGTTAAATTAAACTCCGGCTCTTTATTAATTAAAGGCGCACTGCCTTCTACATCTTCCAGCGCTGTTCTTAATTTTTCTATTTCTGAATCAATCCTTTTTATATTGCGCCTATACTGCCAATTCGCCTCACCGCGGTATAAAAACTGTGACCGTTCATTCATTTTAGCTTCAAGCGCTTTAGCTGCAGCTGAACGTTCCTGAGCCCACATATAACCTTCATAAAACGCATATTCATGCGAGATACGGGTGCGGTAACTAATCATGACTATTTTCTCTGTCATTTTTCTTTGTATCAAATCTGAAATATTTATTTTATCCAAAGGCAGGGAACTGCTGTTTATCTCTGTTAAACAGAGTATCCATTCATTATTGTGTACTTTTCTGTCACTTTCCGATTCTTCTGCTCTTCCGCCGGCAAAAATCTGCGAGTACACCAAAAAGAAAAGAATAATTAAACAGCTTTTTTTAATCAGCATCTGCACTCCGTGAATGCCAAGAAAACCTTAAATATTCTTAGATAAACGAATCGATATCTCCATCCATTACTGCCGCTATATTTCCTTTTTCTACTTTTGTCCTATAGTCTTTCACCATTGTATACGGCTGAAACACATAAGATCTTATCTGGTGCCCCCACGAAATATCTTTTTTTTCCTGTGAAAACTTTGCATTTTCCTTTTCTTTCTCTTGACGGTAATGTTCATAAAGCCGCGCTTTAAGCATACTCATGGCAATTGCGCGGTTTTTTATCTGACTGCGCTCATTCTGACATGCAACAACAATCCCCGTAGGAAGATGCGTAAAACGAACCGCGCTGTCGGTCTTATTTACATGCTGTCCTCCCGCACCGCCGGCGCGATAAGTATCTACCCTTAAATCTTCAGGTTTTACTTCTACTTCAATTGTATCATCAATAACGGGAAAAATGTAAACTGATGCAAAGGATGTATGCCTTCTTGCGTTTGAATCAAAGGGGCTTATCCTTACCAGCCGGTGTATGCCGGACTCTCCCTTTAGATAACCGTATGCAAAATCACCGTCTACTCTGCAAGTAGCCGATTTTATCCCGCCTTCGGCTTCCTGTCTGTCAACTTCTTCTATAGAAAAACCTTTTTGTTCTGCCCACCGCAGATACATACGGTAAAGCATCTGAGACCAATCACATGCTTCTGTTCCGCCTGCTCCTGAGTGAACTGTTAAAAAGCAGGCATTTTTATCCATTTCGCCTGCCATTAACTCAAATATGTTTTGTTTTTCATAACGGGCAGACAGGTTTTTAAAAGACTTTTCTATACCGGCGCATTCACTCTCGTCCTTTGCTTCCATAGCAAGTTCAAAAAGCGTCTGAAGATCTACAATTTCACCATTGAGCGTTTTCCACGGTTCGTACCGGTTTTTTAGACTTTTAAGGGAAGCCATTGTTTTATCAACATTATCCTGATCATTCCAAAAACCAGGTTCTGTAGTCTTGGCTTCGATTGCAGCTATGCGCTGTGAGAATTGAGCGTCTTCAAAGACGCCTCCAGGTTTCGTTTATTTTTTTAAATAAATCTTCAATGGGCGCACCCATTTCTGTAAGCAGCATATCTTACTCCTGTTTAAGGAAATAATACCTGTTTTTTATCTTTATTTCAATTAATCCCAGTCAATATCTTCAAAAACGAATTCAATTCTTGCATTTGCAGTAATTGTTACACCCCATTTTGTATATGTGTCATTATCAAGATCGATAAGCATAAAATCGTAAACACTATATTGATTAATCGGATATTTTAGAGTAATTTCCAGCGATTGACCCGGAGTTATTGTCTGATCAACATCCAGCCAGTCTTCTCCCCAACTATCGTCTACATCCGGGCTGGCATAAACTTCATAGATTAAATATCCTGTATTGTTAACAATAGTAATTTTTGGAAGTTCCTGTGCTGATATAAATCCAGCCGCAAAAACTGATATTATCAGGCAAATAACAATTTTTTTCATGTTTTTCTCCTGTTTAATGTATCTGTCACAAAAAAGTGACTATAATCAATATAACCCAAAAAAATAATTTTTCAAGCCTTAATTTATGCTCTCTTTTATATATTTATAAAAATAGCTATACTGATGTATGGACAAATTAATCATCAAAGGTGCGCGCGAGCATAATTTAAAAAATATCAATTTAGAGCTGCCCCGCGACAAACTTATCGTTATTTCCGGACTCTCCGGTTCTGGCAAAAGCTCACTGGCTTTTGATACAATTTTTGCAGAAGGACAAAGGCGTTATGTAGAAAGCTTATCCGCTTATGCCCGTCAGTTTTTAGGGCGGATGGATAAACCCGATTTGGATTATATCGAAGGGCTGTCTCCTGCAATTTCCATTGAGCAAAAAACAACTCACAGAAATCCCCGCTCCACAGTCGGAACTGTTACGGAAATCTATGATTATTACAGGTTATTATATGCCAGAATTGGCATCCCGCACTGCCCGATTTGCGGCAAGGAAATCCAGGAACAGCCGGTAGATTCGATTATCGAAACAATCCTTCAATTTAAGGAAGGAACAAAGATTCAGCTTCTGGCTCCTGTTATCCGCGGAAAAAAAGGAGAACATACAAAAATAATCGCAGATGCACACAAAGCAGGTTTTGCGCGCGCGCGGATAGACGGCGTTCCAGTAAACCTGGACGAAAGTATAAAATTAGATAAGCAAAAAAAACACTCCATAGAAATTATTGTTGACCGTTTAATAATTAAAAAGGGAATTCGAACGCAATTGGCAGAATCTGTAGAAACTGCAATGCAAACATCAGACGGCCTTATGATTGTACTTATAAACGAAGACGGAAAAAACTCAGAGCAGATTTTTTCGCAGAAAAACTCATGCCCGGACTGCGGTGTTTCAATTCCAGAATTACAGCCGCGTCTTTTTTCATTTAATAATCCATTCGGCGCCTGCACCGGCTGTTCCGGCATTGGCACTAAATTGGAATTCGATCCCGATCTTGTAATACCGGATCGCACCCTTTCCTACAACGAAGGCGGAGTTATCCCGTATAACCCGGACAGCGCATGGCATTCAAGCCGTTTTAAAAGTCTTGCAAAACATTATGGTTTCAGTCTTGATACTCCAATTAACAAACTGCCAAAAAAAATTGTTAATACAATTCTATACGGCACAGAAGATGAAATAAAAGTAAAATATGTAAACCGCGAAGGTACAGGACACTTTCAGTATCAGACACAGTTTCAGGGAATTCTGGAAGAATTAAAACGGCGTTATCTGGAAACCCAATCGCAGGGTGTTAAGGACTGGCTGGAAAAATTTATGAGTCAAAAGGACTGCGAAGACTGCGGCGGAAAACGCCTAAAACCGGAAACGTTAGCTGTAACTGTCGCCGGAAAAAATATTTGGGAGCTTTCCAGGCTTTCTGTAACAGACTCGCTTAATTTCTTTAATACTGTTAAACTGAACAAAAATGAAAATAAAATCGCTAATCAGATATTAAAAGAAATTAACGCACGTCTTGGTTTTATGAAGAATGTCGGTCTCGATTACTTAAGCCTTGAACGCAAAGCATCTACACTCTCCGGCGGTGAAGCCCAGAGAATAAGACTTGCAACTCAAATAGGTTCCAGCCTTGTAGGAGTGCTTTATATCCTGGACGAACCGTCTATAGGGCTTCACCAAAGAGACAACCAGCGCCTTATTGATACTCTTTTGTATCTTCGTGACCTTGGCAATACATTAATTGTTGTTGAACATGACGAGCAGACTTTACGGACAGCAGATCATATTGTCGATTTAGGGCCAGGCGCAGGCGTTCACGGAGGACAAATTGTCGCGCAGGGAAAAATAGAAGAAATAATAAAAGTAAAAGAAAGCCTTACAGGCCAGTATCTTGCCGGGAAATTAAAAATTGATATACCCAAAGAACGCAGGAAAGGAAACGGTGCTTTTATAAAATTAAAGGGTGTCAGCGAACATAATCTTAAAAACATTAATGTAGACATACCGCTTGGCATCTTTACCTGTATTACAGGTGTATCAGGTTCGGGAAAATCTACTTTACTTTCAGATGTTTTGTATCCTGCTTTGGCAAATGAAGTTTACGGTTCAAACCGCGCCGAGGGTGCATATAAAAAAATGTACGGTGCAGAACATATCGACAAAGTAATAGATATCGATCAAAGTCCAATCGGAAGAACACCGCGTTCAAATCCTATCACATATGTCGAAGGTTTTACCGCAATTAGGGATATGTTTGCCAATTTAACTGAATCAAGAATGAGGGGTTATAAACCTGGGCGCTTTTCGTTTAATGTCAAAGGCGGAAGATGCGAAAACTGCGAAGGTGACGGAACTATAAAAATAGAGATGAATTTTCTGCCGGATGTTTACATAACATGCGATGTCTGCCACGGAAAAAGATTTAACAAAGAGACTCTGGAAATCCGTTACAAGGGGAAAAATATCTGCGAAGTTCTGGATATGACCATAGAAGAAGCCGCTGAATTTTTTGCTCCTATTCCGCAGATAAACCGCAAAATGCTAACTCTTTTATCTGTAGGTCTTGGGTATATAAAACTTGGTCAGTCTGCGCTTACCCTTTCCGGCGGAGAAGCTCAGCGCGTAAAACTGGCTCATGAACTTTCCAAGCGATCAACCGGCAGAACCATGTATATCCTTGATGAACCGACAACCGGGCTTCATTTTGCCGATGTAAAACAGCTTATGGATGTTATTCAGCGGTTGGTATCACAGGGAAATACTGTTATAATGATAGAACATAACCTTGATGTTCTTCTGCAGGCGGATCATATTATAGACCTTGGACCAGAGGGCGGCGAAAAAGGCGGTCAGGTAATTGTAACAGGAACGCCCGAACAGGTAGCAAAATGCGAAACTTCCTATACGGGCTTTTACATCGCGGATATGCTTAAAAGGAGCGCTCCACGTTAATAAAAGAAACAATGAAATTTAAACGGTTTCTTCTGCTGTTATGTTTTTTTTCTCTTTTTCTAACCCTGTATGCTCAGGAGGATGAGGAGGAGGAATTAAACTTTCAGCCTGTAATAATTGACGCTGAAGCGGAAGCTGCTTCTGCACAAAGACAAAGAACAGAGATGGAGATAAGAACCTCTACCATAAGCGAACTTGCATCATGGTGCAGAACCCTTGGACTTTCAGAAAGCGGCACAAGAGAGGAGCTTTCCAGGCGCTTAAGGGAATATTTTGATCTTCCTGCACCAGCAAACAGAGACACAAGTAATCAGAAAGTTATCACAATTGAATCCGCACAAACTACAGAATATTTTTCAATAGAAGTAATTGATGAAGATTATGCCAGATTAAAGGGCGATGTAAGATTAAGTTTAAAAGAAGACGATGTCATTCATAGAATAAGCGCGAATGAAATTCTTTTTAACCGAACCAGAAATATTCTTACTGCCAGAGGCAATGTAATATACGAAAGAGTAGAAGCCGATAAAATCGAAACATTCCGGGGAGAAAATATAACCGTTAATATCGATGACTGGTCAAGTACATTCCTGGACGGAAATACATCTCATGAACTGGAAAGCGACGGTGCTGCCTACCTGTTTTCCGGCGCAGTCATTTCGCGTAACAATCAGGATGTAACTATCCTTCGTAAAGCTATAATAACAAATGCATCCAACGAAGAAGCGCTTTGGTCGATTAACGCAACAAGATTATGGCTTCTTCCTGGCTCTGACTTTGCAATCTTTAATGCTGTTTTAAAAGTAGGAGAAATACCCGTTTTATATATTCCCTTTTTCTACTTCCCGGGCGATGAACTTGTTTTTCATCCTGTTATAGGCTACCGCAGCAGAGAAGGCGGTTTTGTTCAAACAACAACTTATATATTAGGTCAGCCAAAACCGGATCCTTCCGAAACAAGTTCTATTTCCAGAATATTGGGAAATAATAATGATACAGAAAAAGAATTACATGGCTTATTCCTTAGAAGCACCGGCAGAAAAAGAGTGAATCAAAATGAAATCAGCCTAAAAGCATTAATAGATTATTATGTAAATCTTGGAACATATATTGGGCTGGATCTTTCCGTTCCAAAAACAGGAATCCTAAACCAGAGCGAACTTACACTCGGCGTTGGTTTTACAAGAACAATTTCGCAGGTTGGAACAAATTTTACGCCGTTTGCACCGGATTATGACGGTTCATCGGACTGGAACCATTCCAGTTTTTTCTCGACAGATGTTCCATTCCGTTACAGAATGCGGTTTAACAGTTCCATAAGCGGAAGATACGGAGGGCTTTTCTGGGATTTTCCATACTATTCCGATCCCTTTGTGGATAATGACTTTGTATTAAACCGGTCAGAGAGCATGGACTTTATGAACATGATTCAGCAGGGCGCGGCCTTTGATGATTCAATATCCACAACAACGCAAATTGGTTCTTATCAATGGCACATAAACGGAAATCTTAATCCTTCGCTGCCTTTTCTTGCTCCTGCCATTACACGAATAACAATCTCCAATTTATCTTCTACTTTATCTTTTAAAACGATCAGAGATGTTTCCTTTGGTTTAACAAGCGAAGCGCCCGGCCGTTTTTTCTATGCGCCGGATAAGTATACAATTTACAGCCTTTCAAGTTCCATAACAGGAACTCCTATAACCATAAATAGGGCGCAAAGAAACAATGAAACAGCAATTGAAAGAGTAAATCCGCTGGAAGGTATCGGTATACCGGTTTCTCCCTGGGGTAATAATGAAACATTAGATTCTGGAGTTCAACCGTGGGATGATTCAATAGTTTTATTTCCTCCTGTTTTAAATCAGAATTTTACCCTGCCTAGAACGGGAAACAACAGATTCAGCGTTGATTATACAATTGCTCCGACAAGTTCTTCCGAACTTCAATTTATGAATAATAAATGGGATACATATGATCAGATAGACTGGAACGAGATACAATCTGTCCTTTATACATACGGCGGAACCAGCAATGTAAACTTCCGCCTGGATCACACAACCGGTCTTTACAGCAATGTAGTAACTTTTGCCGGAACGGGTACATGGAGAGATTATTCATTTTTAAATGAAGAAGCTTTTGCAAACCAGGAGGAAATAACAAGACTAAGAGAACAGCAGTACAGGCAGACAAACTATTCTACTTCTTATAATTATAACAGCACAGTTCGACCTTTTCATGAAAATCTGATTTTCAGACAAACAAACTTCCAGTATGGATTTAGGGGAACTCTTGTAAGGTCTCAAAGATACACAGGAGGAGACGGCCCTGAACTTACACCGCAATGGGGAGCCTGGGTAAAAGAAAAACCGCACGAAGATATATTCGGATTAAACAACCATCAGGTTGCTGCAAACCTTGCAGCTAATGTAATGGACATGGGTCAGAATATTTCTGTAAGCGCAGCTTTGCCTCCGCTTGACGGACTTGTTTCTACAAATGCGACATTCAGGGTTTGGATATCAGAAACAAATGTAAATTTCCGCGTAGAAAAACCGGAGCTTAGCGATGATTGGATTTACAGACCAATACATATTACAGAAACCCTAAAATTCGGCAATATAGGTTCATATTCATATTATATGGTGCTAGATCCGGAAGAAGATAATGAAATTACTACCATAAGATCCATTTTAACGCTATGGGGTTTTAAAGCTGATTACTCTGCAATAAAAACAACTAAGTCCCATTTTGTTCTGGATCCTGATCTTGGCGGAATGTGGGAACAAAAGGGAGAAGCGGTACTTAGACCAAGAGATTTAACTTTATCCTATACTCACATGTTCTCTAATTATGAAATAATCCAAAACCGTTTAATAACAGGTTTTAACATAAACACATCTCTTTCATTTAACTTGCAGCAGCATACCAATTCGAATTTTCAATTATCGCTGGGTTATATCATTTTCCTTCCCGGCTTTTTAAGGCTTGAACTTGCGGCAACATCGCAAAATGCAGTTATTTGGCGTTATTTTAAAAACGTTCAGGGAATGGAACATTTAACTTTTATGTATCCAGACGGCCCTCAAAATAATCTTTTTACTGATCTCATAGATTCATTTAATTTTGGAGATGAATCAAAACGGCGCAGAACAGGTTTTAAAATGCACAGCTTTGACCTTTCTGCAATCCATTTTTTGGGTGACTGGCAGGCGGAGTTTAAGGTGAATGTTTTTCCGTACTCAAATCCGCAAATAGTTCCGCGAAGATATGAAATAACTGCCGATATTTCCTTCCTGGTTCAATGGAAACCCATTACAGAAATTAAATCGCATGTAAATTATCATGGAAAAAATGACAGATGGGAAATACAGTAATCATTTGGGTTACTTGACGGCTGTGTTTATAGAGATATAAAATTACAAATGAGGTTTTTTTGAACGAAGGTATAACAATAGCATTTGACAACAAGGAGCTGCTTTCCGGAATTTGCGGAGCAAACGACGGGAATCTCCGTATAATAGAATGTACGCTTGGCGGTTTTATTACAGCAAGAGGCAACGAGATTCACTATGAAAGTCAGGACGAAGATGCTTCCAAACGCTTCAGATTGATGATGGATAATCTTATAACTGCAGTAAATGAAGGTGAACATCCCTCTCCTGCTTATATCCGCTCTCTGGCAGAAGAAAAAGGCAGCGATTTTACCCGTAATTCCATGATTCAAATACCGCATGGATTTAACCGTGTTTATCCGCGTACAAATAATCAGTCTTTATATATCCAGGGAATGAGAGAAAACGAAATTTGTTTTTGCATAGGGCCTGCAGGAACAGGCAAAACATACCTTGCAATCGCTCATGCTTTACAAATGCTGTTATCAAAAAAAATGCGTAAACTTGTTTTAACAAGACCAGTTGTAGAAGCAGGTGAAAACCTCGGTTTTCTTCCCGGCGATCTTGCACAAAAAATAGACCCTTATTTAAAACCCCTTTATGATGCAATGGAATCACTTGTTCCATACGATGTTATAAACAGAATGGAAGAAACAAGAGCCATAGAAATTGCTCCGCTTGCATATATGAGAGGACGCAGCTTAAACGACTGCATGGTTATTTTGGACGAAGCGCAGAATACAACAAAAGAACAGATGAAAATGTTCCTTACAAGAGTTGGTACCGGAACAAGAGCAATTATAACAGGAGATACAACCCAGATTGACTTGCCGCGCAAATCGGATTCGGGGCTTTTAAATGCCCTTGATATATTAAGAGAGATAGAGGGATTAAACTTTTCTTTCCTGCATACATGCGATGTTGCAAGAAATCCCCTAATAAAAAAAATTATACAGGCGTACAATGAAAACGAAAAATGAAAAAAATAAATACGAATTTTCCTTTATATTTAAAAAACTTCAGTCAGGCCCGGGTATTTTCAGTTTTATTTTATATTGTATAGCAGCTTTTATCATAATAGCCAGCCTTAATACAGATAGCTTAAATGATCCTGGAAATATTATCGGTGTACTGTTTCTTGTATTCCTTATTTACACATTATTTATAATTTTACGCGGGCGGATTATTATTGGCAGGGAATTAAACAACAGAGAATGTTATCTGCTCGCATCTTTGACAGGCTCTTATATAATCGGAGCAGTATTGGTAAACAATCTTTCGCCTGGCCCGGAAGGTTTTCCTGTTGCGCTTGCATTTCCTACAGCACTGATAATTATGCTGCTAGCAGTTTTTATGGGAAAAAGACTTGCAATGATTATGTCTTTAGCGCTTCCCCTTGGCGTTTACTTTTCCGGCGCTTTTGACAATCATTCATACTTCATTGCCCTGGTATCGGGAGCTGCCGCATCTGCAGTGTTAAGCAAAGCGCAAAACAGAATGAGCCTTATAAAAGCAGGTTTAATAATCGCAATAGCGAATTGTTTTGCAGTTATTGTTGTTTTGCTTATCCGCCAGGCAAATATCTATGACTACCCTGTACTGCTGTTTTGGGCTGCTTTAAATGGAATCATATGCGGAATGCTCACTCTTGGGTTTTTACCTCCGCTTGAACATGCCTTAAATGCAGTAACTCCGTTCAGGCTTATGGAACTATCAGATTTAAACGCGCCGATTTTACGAAAACTATTTACGACAGCTCCAGGAACCTATACTCATTCTTTAATGGTAGCAAATCTTGCAGAGCAGGCATGTCAGGATATTTGCTACAACGGCGGATCCGCCAATGCGCTTCTTGCCCGTGTAGGCGCATATTATCATGACATTGGAAAAATGGAAAACCCCGATTTTTTTGTAGAAAATCAAACCGGCTTTAACAGGCATGACGAAATAAATCCGCGGCTTTCTGCAACAATAATCCGCAGCCATGTAAAACTTGGCGTAGAAAAAGCACATAACCTTGGACTTCCTAAAGATGTAATATCGATAATTGCAGAACATCACGGCAACTCGGTTATTTCCTGGTTTTATAATAAAGCAGCAGAAAATGATGAAACCGTAAACTCCGAAGATTTTTCCTATCCGGGAAGCCCTCCCCGTTCAATAGAGTCAGCAGTTGTAATGCTGGCAGATATCACAGAAGCGGCTGTAAGGACATTAACAAAACCAACAGCAACAAAAATAGAAAAATTTATACAGCAGCTTTTTGAGGCAAAAGTAGATCATGGTCAGCTTTCTGAATCAGATCTTTCCTTTAAAGATTTGGAAACAATCAAAAAAACATTTGTAAGAGTTCTTGCGGGTTACTATCATGCAAGGATTGAATACCCTAACACTAAACAGCCCAAAGAGGAAAAAGATGAATAACGTTATCATCACTGCTAACGGGCTTCCCCTGCCGGAATGGAGCCAGGCCGCGTCCGCTTTTACACTAAAAATACTGGATGAGTTAAAATACAAAAACTGGGAACTTTCTGTGCTTTTTTGTGATGATAAAAAAATGACAGAGTTAAATCATCAATATAGAAATAAAAATGAACCTACAGATATACTCTCCTTTAACCTGGGCGAAACAATTCAGGAAGGAGATAAAACCGTCTATCTGCCGGGAGATATAGTAATTTCCCTTGATACATTAAGTGAAAATGCACAATATTTTAAAACCTCCAAAGATGAGGAGTTACGCAGATTGATAATTCATGGTATCCTGCACTTAGGCGGAATGGATCATGAAACATTGAATCCGGACGAGCCAATGCTTTTATTACAGGAGGAAATATTGAACCGGCTTAAAAATGAACATATTATTCCCAATGGAGAAAAAAATTGAAATCGAACATTGTTCGCGCCCCATTTAAGATAAATTCACAGGCAATTAAAGATTTGGAAGAAGAACAGAAACAGATGATTCGCGGCGTTGTCGAACTGTCCGATACCACAGTAAAAGAAGTTATGGTTCCCAGGACAGATACCGTTTTCCTGTCTGCAGATGATTCAAAAGAAGAACTGCTTGTCAGGATAAGCGAAAGCGAACACTCCCGTTATCCTGTTTACAAAGATACTGTTGATAATGTAATAGGAATCCTCCATGTTAAGGATGTTTTAAAATCGCTTGTAAAAAACAACCCTATCAATATTAACGAACTTGTAAGAAAACCGTTTTTTGTTCCTGTTTCCAAACATATCGATGAACTTCTGCGGGAACTAAGGCGCAAAAAAGTACATATCGCCGTAGTTGTCGATGAATACGGCGGCGTTTCCGGCATCGTGTCTATGGAAGATATAATAGAAGAAATAATCGGCGATATTCAGGATGAGTTTGATCATGAAACAGAAGATGTAGTAAAAATAGGCGAAGGTATCTGGATTTGCGATGCAAGGGTAAACATGGATTATCTTGCAGAAGAAACAAACCTTCAGCTTCCTATAGATGACTTTGATACTCTTGGAGGTTTTGTTTTTGACCTTTTTGGAAAAATACCGGTTAAAAACGAAAAGATTGAATATAAAGATTATGCTTTTATTATTCATGAAATGGACGGACATAAAATAAATACGATAAAAATTGTTACTCAGAAGAAGGAATGATTGTTTACTAAGGGGGGGTTATGCGGTTAATTATACTTTTTCTTTTTTTATCATTTTCGTTAAACCTGGAAGCGCAGGTTCCTGCGCAGGCGTACTTTGAACGCGGCAGAAGTCATATGGCGGAAGAGAACTGGTATTCTGCAGTCGAATCCTTCCTTGAATGTTTAAGAATTAATCCTGCTCATGCAGAAGCAACAGCGGCTCTTGCAGAATGTTATTATGAACTTGCAGAATTTGATGAAGCGCTGAATTGGGTAAGAAGGGCTAGGCAGCTTGCCCGCGGAAATATGTCTGTAGCCAACCTGGAAGTTTTTACGCTCATTGCGCTGGGACAGCTTGATGCTGCAACAGTACTTGTTACAGAAATATTAACAAGGGAACCCTATAACAGAGAGGCTCTCTTCGCCGCCGGCGAACTTGATATAGCAAGAAACAGGCCGTCTGAAGCAATGATTCGTTACCGTGAAGCAGTAAGACGTTATCCTGATGATCGCAGACTATTAATCTCTTTGGCTTTGGTAACTCTTTCCCTCGGCGACGGTGATACAGCTTTAACCTATATTAACACTGCACTTACTCAGCATGCCGGCGATTACCGTGTATATTACTATGCCGCATATATATATTCCATGAATAACAGAGTAACAGATGCCATTCGTTATGCAGAAAGAGCTCTGTATTTCAGACCAGGTCACCTTGCATCTCAATCGTTAATGGCAACGCTTCGTTACCGCAATGGACAGTACGAAGAAGCGGCGCGGTTATGCGATATAGCAATTGCAAATAACAGACAGGATATGAGCGCATGGTATTTAAAAGGTTTATCATTTATCAGATTAGGAAGGAATCAGGAAGCAATAACCATTCTTACAACTGCCATTTCCATAAATGAACATGATGAATTCATCCGTGCCATTCTGGAAGAAACTTTAATATCTTCTACCAATCTGGAGGATCCGCGCCGCGCCAGATATGCACTGTGGCATTTTAACAGAGCAAGAAGTTTTCGTCAGCGCAACCAGGTTGAACAGGCATTATTTGAATACCGCAGAGGTTTAAGATTAAATCCATTTGCGCCGGACAGGCGTGAATATGCAGAACTGCTTAGAGTACAAGGTTACCCTGCCCGCTATCTGGAAGAACTTCTCTTTTTGCAGGATCAGGGAGAAGCAGACCGCAGTTTAAATGACGCAGTAGAGGCTTATAGTTCATTGTTGTCTAATGCACTTTTCAGACAATGGCAGGTAAATCCTGTCGATCTTGCTGAACGCCACTGGAAAGTCGCTGTCTTTTCCATGGCAGGCCAGTCCAGTTTTTATCATGCCGATGCAGGCTCAGTTGCGGCAGGAGTTATAAGGGAACTATTTGTTCATGATCGCAACATCATGCCGATGAATTTAGAACATCGTCAGGCTTCCTTTTCACAGGCGTTCAGGCTGGCAAGGGAAAGCGGAGCAGATTATTTTTTAATGATTTCTGTAACAGAAAATGAACGCGATATATCGATTAAGGCTGAAGCCTTTGTAGGAAGAACTGGATCTCCTGCCGGAACCTTTCATTCATTCCGTACAGGAACAGACAGACTGCGCGAAGCTTCCCGCGGCATTGTCACACAGTTATCATCGGTTATGCCTATACGCGGCAGATTATTAATTCGAAGACAAGGGCAGGCGCTTATAAACAAAGGAAGAGCAGACGGCATTCAGCAAGGCGCTGTTTTTGATATTGTTAAACGCGGACGCCCTCAGGTTGCCAATGAGGGTATAAGACTTGTATACAATAACGATGAACTTGTCGGAACCTTCACTATTACCAGCGTTGACGAAGAAATAGCGATAGGAACACTTGTTAGAAACGGTTTCTTTGACCGCATAGAACCAGGAGACGAAATAATTTTACAAACAGCCAGAGAAGCCCGTCCTGCAGTTGAAACTGCAGCAAACCCGGAACTGCGCGCACTTCTTAGAACATTGCGGTAAGTTAATTGTTAATAAACCATTGCCGTTAAGACAGCATCTATCCAGGTGTTGGCTTCCGGCAGATGGAACGATCTAAAAGAAAGAAATTCCATTAATGCCTGTCTGTAATTTCCTGTAAAGTAGAGAGTCTGTCCAAGATAAAAACGTGCGCGCGCTTCTACTTCCCTTGAACGCGGCAAAGACAAATAGTGCTGCAAGCTGGTACGTGCAGTATCCCACTCGTATTTTACAAAATGTTCCATAACAATCTGAAACAACGCCGATTCTTCACCGCCTGTAGGCGCAACTAAATCAACGGCAAAAACGCGCGGTCTTCTTAAAACTAAAGGAGCTTTAGCCGGCATTTGTGTTTCGCGGATAACTTCTCTGGATTCAATACTTAATGGAGTTTGTCCTGGTATTTCTGTAATAAAAAAACTTTCCGGCATTGTGTTATGCAAAGTCATAACCGGCAAAGGAATCGGACGCAATGAACGTTCCTGAGTCTGCTCGCCTGTAATAATTACAGGAGAAACTGTTGTATTAATCCCCGGTTTTATCCCCATATTGCCAGATGCTATTTCGTCTTCATAAATTACAGCATAATACCACGTAAGACCAGGAACAGGATAATCAACAAACGGAGATGAAATTCTTGATCTTACAATAACAGCATTAAGCAAATCATGCGGCTGCCGTACAGGCTGCGTACTGCGGTAAAGAATAGCATTTCTCTGCGTACCTGCAGTTTCAAAAGTGATAATTACTTTATCATCATCCTGATTCGCCCTTAAATTATAAATACCTTCTGTAAGCTCGGCTGGCATAAAACCGGACGGCGGAACTGCAATAATTGATGCAGAATCATCCAACATCTGGGAAATTATCAAACTTGTACTATTAATTCTGGGAAGGATAATATCATACCGCTGCCCCGATGTATCACTTGCAGCAATGAAGTAATAAAGATTCTGCATGTCATCGGTATCGTCAACATAAGACTGTTCCCCGTATCTTACAATAACAGGACGGATATTCGCAGGAATGGAACCGCTGAAAGGCCGTGCAGATCTGAATATAAATACAGGCCCGCGCGCATCGGGAGAATCTACCCAGGTAAGTCTTATTAAATTATTCCTGATCTCTACACTAATTTGTGATACATAAGGCGTAAAATCCCTGTTTTGCGCGGAAATTAAACCACAAGCAAAAAAGAGAAGAAAAAATACTGTAAAAAACTGTTTTTTCATCCTACTTTAATTTTAATCCTCATATTGCAATCTGTAAAGACCTGTATATATTCCATTTTGAGAAACAAGCTCCTCGTGCCTGCCCTCCTCTACAAGACGGCCATTGGAAAGAACAAAAATTACAGCAGCGTCTTTTATGGTTGAAAGCCTGTGAGCAATTACAAAAGATGTCCTTCCTGTTAGAACTTTTTTCATGCCAAGCTGAATCAGCCTTTCTGTTTCTGTATCTACAGAACTTGTAGCTTCATCAAGAATGACAACCTGCGGATTATGAGCTATAACACGCGCAAAACTTATAAGCTGCCTTTGACCTGTAGAAATATTCGCCGCTCTCTCCGAAAGAACAGTATCATACCCATCCTTTAGACCGCAGATAAATTCATGCGCATGAACTGCTTTTGCAGCTTCGATAATTTCTTCCTGCGGAATATTCAAACCAAGGGTGATATTCTCTGATATAGTTCCGGAAAATAAAGTTACATCCTGCGTTACAGGCATAATGGAAGTACGAAGCTGATCAATAGAAATATCTTTAACAGGAATACCGTCTATCCGGATTTCCCCGGAATTTATATCCCAAAGACGTGTAAGCACATTAAAAATTGTTGTCTTCCCGGCTCCTGTATATCCAACTATAGCTGCCATCTGTCCTGGTTTAACAGAGAACGAAAGCCCTTTTAATACTTCTTCACCTTCTTTATACGAAAAATGCACATTGTCAAATTCGATATGTCCTGATATGTTTTCTTTATTATTTTCATTAAATTGATGTATCCCTTTATCCGGAATTTGCTCTTCTGTATCCAATAGGTTAAAAACTTTTTCTGCACCAGCCATCGCCGATTGAAGCATCGTATACTTTTCTGCAATGTCCGTTAAAGGCTGAAAAAGCATCTGAACAAGGTTTATAAAAGCAATAAGCGTACCTAAAGAAATCGAAACAGACAGCATCATATTACTTCCTGCAACTATAACTACAGCCATTGTTAATGTAGAAAACCATTCAACCATCGGCCTAAATGTTGCAAACACATACATCTCGCCAAGATTTGCATTTAAAAGTTCCTGATTATTTTCTTTAAATTCGCTTAAACTTTTTTTCTCCTGCCTGAAGAGCTGAACAACCTGCATTCCTGCAAGTCTTTCAGCCAGATACGCAAATACTTTGGAGGACGCTGTCCTTTGTTTTCTGAATGCATCACGCGCTTTAACACGGCTTATTAAGGTTATAACAAGAACAGGCGGCAGAGTAATTAATACCATAACAGCAAGCTGCGGCGACAGTATAAACAGCGTTACAAGCGTACCTGCCATTATGGCTATATCTTTCATAAAAGCGACAAGCACTGTTGTGAAAAATTCATCCATTGTCTGCACATCACTTGTAAGCCTTGTAACAATTCTCCCGACAGGATGCCGCGAAAGATAGCCGGTAGACTGAGACAGTGTTTTTTTAAAAAGACCGATGCGCATATCTTTCATTACACGCTGGGTAATAAGGTTTGCTGTCCATGTCTGCACAAATGAAAAACAAAATACGCAAGAAAGAATAATAAAGTAAAACAAACAACCCTGAAAAAGAAAAGAAATATTTTTCTGCAATAAACCATTGTCAATAATCCGCTGAATCAATACAGGAATAAACAGTTCACCAAGTGTAGAAATGCCAAGAGCAAGAAGCGTTATTACAGCCAAAATTTTATATGGTTTTAAATAGGAAAGAATGCGTTTAAAAAGAAGGGTGTCATATTCTTTTGTTATTTCTTCTGTATCAAAATAACTTTCAGCCATTTTTTATCTCCGTTCCGCATTCAAGCCGCTGAAACGCTGCCATACGGCTGTAATAACCGCCTGCAGAAACAAGCTCAGCCGGAGAACCGTATTCGAGTATTTTTCCTTTATCCAAAACCAAAACATTATCAGCATATTTTAAACTGGAAACACGGTGCGAAATTATTATAGTAGTGCAGTTTTTTCCGGAAGCAGCGTTTTTTCTTTCGTTTAATAAATTTAAAAGTATTTTTTGCTCTGTTTCATTGTCTACTGCAGAAAGAGAATCATCCAAAACTAAAAACTCGGCATTCATTATAGCCGCTCTTGCAATGGCAGTGCGCTGTTTTTGCCCGCCGGAAAGAGTTAAGCCCCTCTCCCCTACAAGAGTATCTTTACCATATTGAAAATTCTCCATATCTTTATTTAACGATGCCAGATTTATTGCATTATTTAAAACTGATTCTTCTTCCCTAATAACCTCTGTGTCTTCACCTTTACCATACATAATATTATTCGCAATGGTATCAGAGAAAAGATAGCTGTCCTGCGGGCTTACAGCAAAAAGAGAACGCAAACTTTCTAAAGGCCAATCCCGCACATCAAGACCAAAAATTTTTACGCAGCCTTGAGGAGGATCTATCATTCTCATAAATGTTTTTGCAAGCGTCCATTTTCCAGAGCCTGTTTTTCCCATTATACCAAGCCACTGCCCCCGCTCGATTTTTAGATTTATTCCGTCTAAAACCTTTTTATCGTTATAGGAAAACTCTAAATCTGTTATTTCAACCGCCGGCGTTAAAGATTCACTAAAAAGCAGTTTTGGTAAATCATCTTCTGGTTTATCCTTAAAATTATCTTTAATGGAAGGTTCGGTTTTCATTATTTCATTTATTCTTCCAAGGCTTACAGCGCCTCTTTGAATCATATTAACCATAAAACCTGCGCCCATAAGAGGCCATATCAGCATTCCAAGATAACGAAACATTGCTACAAGGCTTCCCGGAGTCATAAGACCGTTAATAACACGCACGCCGCCAACTGCAAGCATAATTAAAATGGTAAGACCGGAAAGAAAAGAAACAAACGGAAAGAAAAAACCAAAAAGGCGGACAAGCTCCATATTAGCCTTTCTGTAATCATCATTTGAATCGGCAAATTTTTTAATAAACCACCATTCTTTTCTAAAAGATTTAACCACACTAATACCGGAAAAAGTTTCCTGTGTTCTATCGCTTAGTTTGGAATACGCTTCATGAGAAACGCGGAACTTTTTTCCAACAAGTCCTCCAAAAACAAGTATTAACACAGTAACAAGCGGCAAAGGAATAATAGACACAATAGCGGAATCTGCATCCTGAACAAAGATAATAATTAAAATTGCAGTAGCCATAAAAATAAAATCAAAAAACGCAACAAGCCCCATGCCGATAGCCATACGAATGCCATGCAGATCATTTATGGAACGTGCCATTAAATCGCCGATTTTATTCTTTTGATAAAAATCCCAGGATAATTTCTGCATATGTTCAAAAAGATCTTCACGAAGCTGCGCTTCTATCCGCCTTGAAGAGCCATTTATAAAGTAACGCCAAAAAAAACGCCCAACAGAAACAAGCGCCATTATTCCTGTCATACATATAGAAAGAAAAATAATGCGGTTCCATTCAAAATCACCCGTAGAGATCATATCGATAATAATACGAACAAACTGCGGAATGGCAATTTGCGCAGCATCAACAATGATAAGGAAAATAATACCAATCAGATAGCGGTTTTTATAACGTGCCAGATACGGAAGAAGCAGTTTATATTCTTTTAAAGACGCACTTGGACGGCTCATTTTCGTTTTTTTGCTTCTTCTTGCTTCTTCAGATCAGTCTCAAGTTTTTGCGACCAGATAGCAAGTTTTTTCTTTATTTCCTGGGATTCATCGCTTTCTGCAAGAACAATATGAAGCCGCCGTAATGCAGATAAAAAGTTTATTCCGGTTTTAAAATCCAGTGTTTGGCTGGTAGAAAGCTCATATTTTTCCCTGTAGCGATCCGCAGCCTGGGATAAAAGTTTTTTTATTAATCTAAGGTGATAAACGCTGGAATCATAATAAGGAGATTCCATGCTCATATTTGTATAAACATTTTTTAAATCGATAATATTTTTGGCAACCGCAGCAAATCGTCCTTCTATTTCTACGAATGTCCATCTCCATTTTGAATTATCGCCGTATGCCTGTTCAAGCATATCAATGGCAAGACCCATCTTGCAGATAAGATTATAACGCTGATTCGGATCAAAAGATTCAATCGGTACCAATTTTTCTTCATAATCAGAAAACGGAGCATCTATCATATTACTTACAACTTCTTCCAGATAAATAACTGCCTTATAAAGGGATTTTCTTGCATCATTTAATGCTTCTTCGTTTTTGTTTTTTATAACGGATTGAGATATACCGCTGATTGCCATGTAATATGATGAAAGATTCAGCATTTCATCGGCGAGGGTCAATTTCTGCAAAGGAGCCTGAGGAGTATTTTTTTTAGCTTCTACAAGCAATTTTTTTTCTGATTCCAATAATGCTTTTGTCATGGAAACATAAATTTTTACCTTATCGTGATACATCTGTCTGTCTAAATCAGAAGTTTTCGCCATCTCTACTCCGTTTTATCCGTGAGCTTTAAGGTTCCCGTATTTCTTAATTAAATCGTCAGCATGGGCAAGCGCTGCTTCTCCAGCATCCCCTGCCAGCATCCTGGCGATTTCCTTCCTTCGCCCTTCTGCGCTTAAAGGCCCGATACCCGTATAAGTCCTTCCGCTCTCTGTTTTTTTATCTACCTTAAAATGATTATCGGCGCGAACAGCGATACTCGCAAGGTGTGTAACGCAGAAAATTTGCTTAAATTGCCCGATTTTAGTTAAATATTCACCTACTTTAAGCGCAACTTCACCGCCAATCCCCGTATCGATCTCGTCAAAGACAAGTGTTTCAACTCCGCCTGTTTCTTCCTGTTTTTCACTGGATAAAAGGGCAGTTTTAATCGCAAGCATTACCCTGGAAAGTTCACCTCCGGAGGCAATTCTGGCCAAATCTTTTAACGGTTCACCTGTATTGGCAGAAATCAAAAACTCGATATCTTCGCTTCCGTAAGGGCCAAATGAAGGCAAACCTGCCTCATTCTGTTTTGGATTTACAGCGATTTTAAAATTCGCATTCGGCATTCCAAGATGTTTTAAAATACCGGTAATTAATGAACTTAATTTAACAGATGAAGCCGTTCTTTTCTCCCTTAAAGACAACGCCTTTGTTATAACTGCCTTTTCCAAAGCGCTTATTGCGGCTTTTAACTTTTCCCTGTTTTCCTCTGCGCAGCAAAGGGTTTCTATCTCTGCCTCTGCTTCTATTTTGTAAGAAAGAATCGCTTCTTCGTCACTCGCCTGAATACCGCCAACTTTAACATATTTCTTTTTAAGTTTATACAATAATGCAAGCCTGTCATTTACTTCTTCCAGCCTTTGCGGATCAAATGTTAGTTTGCTTCTGTAAGCGCGGAAATCTCCTGCAATATCCTCTATTTCGTAATAAAGGTTTTCGAACCTTCTGTTAATTTCACAAAGAGATGTATCAACAGAGGATGCGCTGTCCATTGCATTTTTTGCACGGCGTGTTAGGCTTATTACCGAAACTTCAGCCTCTGAAAAGCTTTCAGAAGCAGTATTAATAAAACCAATTAATTTTTCAAAATCTGTTAATTTCTGCCCTTCCTGTTCAAGTTCGCGTATTTCTCCGGTTTTAATATTTGCTTTTGTTATTTCTTCTACAGCAAAATTTAAAAGTTCCAGCCTTTCTTCCCTTTCGCGGTCGCTTTTTAATGATACTTCCATCGCTTTGCGTTTTTCAGAAAGCTCCAAAAATGTTTTAGAAAAATCTGACACATCGTCTTCAAGTTCTGCAAATCTGTCCAAATAACGGCGATGACTTTCTTTTCTTAGCAGCGATTCATGATTATGCTGACCGTGCAGATCAAATAACAGAGACATAAACTCGGTTAAATCCTGCCTTGTAACGGGAATATTCTGTATAAATACTGATCCTCTTCCTGTTGTTTTTATATTTCTCCGCACAATAATAGTCTGGCTTAAATCTCCATCTTCCTCACATTCGATATCGCGGGTTTTTAACCATTCTAAAACATCTTTATTATTTTTATTAACAGATATAACTGCCGACACTGACGCCTCTTCGCAGCCGGAACGGATAACATCAACCTCGGTCTTTCCTCCCAATAAAAAACTTAAAGAACCGACAATTATCGATTTACCTGCGCCGGTTTCTCCGGTTAACACATTAAAGCCAGGACGGAAAGACAGATTGATAGAATCAATTAATGCATAATTTCTGATTGATAGTTCTTCAAGCATTATGTCCTCCTTCAATCGCAGATTGCTCAATCCCTGATTGCTCAATTCCTGATTGCTCAATCCCTGATTGCTCAATTCCTGATTGCTCAATCCCTGATTGAGACCAGAAAAGTTTACTGCGTAATGCCGAGTAATATGCATACTTTCCGTTTATAATAAGCTTTGCAGAATAAGGAGCCTGTTTAATAAAAATACGATCCGATTCTTCCAGCGTAAAAGTATCCTGCCCGTCGATAGTAAGCATAACGCCGGAACCAGCAGTTCTGGATCTTTTTTTATCTGCAACAGTTATAGAAAGTGTCTGCCGCGACGGAAGCACAAAAGGTCTATTGGAAAGCGAAAACGGGCATATTGGATTTAAAATTAAAGCTTCCATTTCGGGATCAATTATCGGGCCGCCTGCCGCCATGGAATATGCAGTTGAACCAGTAGGGGTTGCAACAATAAGCCCATCACAGCGATAAGAACCCAATGTTATTTTTTCATCGATATGAACATCAAGATTGATCAATTTTGCAATTCCTGTAGCGGAAATTACAGCATCGTTAAGACAAACCATATTCACTATATTTTTACTATCGCGGAATACTGATATTTCCAGCATACAGCGGCGCGAGGGAATTATTTCTCCATTATTCCATTTTTTAAAAACATTAATCCAATCATCTTTGTTAACCTCGGCAATAAAACCCAATGTTCCAAGATTAACAGGAAGTATTGGCACATCTAAAGGAGCCATACTTCGCGCTGTATAAAGAACAGTACCGTCTCCGCCCAAAGAAAAAGCAATATCCCATTTGCCTTCTGGCAGTTTTTCGGGTTTACCCTCGAACGAAAAAATTACAACATTAATATTTAATTCTTTTAGATCATCTTTTATCTTAAAAGCCAATTCTGCGGCATTAATTTTTAAATTATTAACGAATAATACCGCATTCATAAATCACCCCTTATGGAAGTGTCATAATAAGACGGCTGATTCGTTCCACATCCTGCGAACGCAGGCGCGGATACATCGGAAAAATGACAGTTCTTAAAACCAGAGAATTACTTACAGGGCAATCATGGCATACGCCGGTATTTGCAATTGTATTTTCAAACGCATTTTCTATTTCTATTTCCTTCTTTTTGGCATATGTTATAACATCTTTCAGCCCTGTTTCCAAAACAAGAGAAAAGGAATAATTACAGTATTCATTTTCATTTGCCGCAATAAAACGCTTATGTTTTGTTCTGGAAGCAAGCGATAAACTTGCATGAACAAAAACATCGGCAATATCGCGTCTTCTTTCGATATTACGCTGTATTTCCTTAAATTGCACAATGGCAAGCGCAGCATTAATATCGGGAAGGCAGTATTCATTTGTTATATCGGAAAAATTGCGTAAAAGAGAACCTTCTTTTCTGTTCATTGCAAAAAGAAGCGCTCCTCCGCCGGATGTAAGCATATCCCTTTCTTCCAGACCTATAATACAAAAAACATTGTCTGTTTTTGGCTGCGCTGCTTCTTTTAAAAGCCAGCTGCCGTAACTTTGCGAAATATCTTCTATAACAGGAAACCCCAATTCTGCAATTGCCGCAGTATCCGGCACAAATCCAAGAGTGTGATGCAGAACAACAGCACAAACCTGAACATCATCCTGCTTTCTGCTGATAGTATTTTCGATTAATTCCCTGTTCATACACGGAAAGTCATAAGTAGTATCGCAATAAAGCGGTGTTAACTGCAAATCATTCAATACCTGCAGATAATAACGCGGAGAAAGGGCAGAAATAACAACAGCCTGGCCTGTTTTTACATTTAATGCAGAAAGGGCAATGTGCAATGCAACAGCAGGACTTCTTAGAGCGAGTGCATAATCAAAACCAAGCTGTTCTTTTGCTGTTTGTATTAATAACTTGCTTCGTTCGCCAGGACCTATTTTTTCTTCTACCATTGCAGTTAAAACTGCGTCCATTTCCTTGCGTCTTATCGTGGGAGAATGAATTTCGACTTTCATATTAACCTAAATTAAACCTTGTTAAAGCCTTATCTTCGCAGTTCGGCAATTTTTTGAAGTTCTTTTGGATTAAAGAGATCCCTAATATCAAGGATTATAAGATACCCCTCTTCCTGACGAACAACCCCTTGAATATATTCAGCGCCGATTCCTGAAAACATCTGCGGCGGCGGCTGAATATCTTCTTTTTCTACTGTTACAACGCGGGAAATCCTGTCAATAATAATACCAAGCTTCATGCCGTCAATATCTACAATAATAAAACCGGATAATAATTCATCTTCTTCAGTAGAAACAAGTTTCCTTAAATGAAACCGCTTGTGTAAATTTATAATGGGAATAATCTCGCTTCTAAGATTAAAAATTCCTTCTACGTATGAAGGAGCATTGGGAATGGGACGGATCGATTGTACTCGGACAATCTCCTTAACATCCATAATATTAACACCATACAATTCCTCTCCAAGCTGGAAAGTTACTAATTGTCTGGATTCTGTTTTATTGACATCCGCACGTACAGTCATTGTGGATATCCTCCCTATATTCTAATTTATCATTAAAATAGCGAATGTTCAAGTGTTATTATTCTCTAACCCAAATTTGAGAAAATCCCAAAGCTCCCAATCTGACAGATGCAGCATGAACATCAGGAGCGGCAATCCGGCAAGCCATAACTCTGTAAATGGAACCGGAAAATTCGATAGAAACCTCAAATCCTGCGCTTCTTAAAAGCTGAGCAGCGCCATTCGCCGCTTCCTGGGCAGAAAATGAACCTACCTGCAAATTGTAGATTCTATTGGTATTTCTGTCTGGTAAACCCGGAATTATCTGAATTGCGTCCGGTCTGACAGGCGCTGGCTGAACAGATGGAGCTTGATTTTGAACCGGCGGAGCCTGATTTGCCGCAACTCTTAAATCCGGAACCAATGAATTGATATTTGTCGAAAATGGCTGAGAATTTACCGATGCCGGCGTTGATGCTGATGGCACAGGTGTTGCAATAGATGTTGATGCCCTGGAATTCAAGGGCTGATTCGATGAAATTGGAGTAGAACTGCCGTTATTATTGTTATTTGTACCAGATTCTCTGGCTTCACGGGCTTCTCTGGCTTCACGAACTTCTCTTGCCTCACGAGTTTCTCTAGCTTCACGAGCTTCTCTGGCTTCACGGGCTTCCCTGGCTTCACGAGCTTCTCTTGCTTCACGGGCTTCCCTTGCTTCTCTGGATTCCCGGGTATCTCTCGCATCACGAGCTTCCCTGGCTTCTCTGGCTTCCCGCTGCTCTCTGGCTTCACGCAGTTCTCTTGCCTCTCTGGCTTCTCTCGCTTCTCGGGCTTCGCGGACTTCCCTTGCTTCACGCGCTTCTCTGGCTTCACGAGCCTCCCTGGCTTCCCTTGCATCTCTTGCGTCCATAGTCATTGCCATCATCCATGCAAGAAATTCAGGGGAATTATTACCAGAAGGAACTCCGATAAAATCAGGATCCCTTCGTCCTCTATCATCTGGCGGCGCTTGTACAACTTCTGCAGGCGGAGGAGGAGGCGGTTCCGGCGGAGGCGGAGGAGGTGCCTCAACAACAGTAACTGGTTCTATAATATCTATAATTTGATCTTCCTGAACAGGAGCAGGACGTGCAGGACGTGAAGGCGCACTTACAGTAAGAACAACATTGCTGCCTGCATTCATACCTAACGCTTGAAGCGCCGCAGGTGAAAGATCGACAATACGGTTTAAAGATGGTTCAATACGTCCAACAATGGTAATTTCTACTTCTCTTCCATTATCAGGGTTGGTTATTGTAGCCCGGGAATTTAAAGGAAGACTTGGATGAGCTCCAACTAATCCATCATTACTCATTTCCTGACTTGCAGCTCCGCGCATGGTAAAATCACCAAGTCTTGCCTGGCCAAAAACAGGAAATAATATTAATACTGCACAAAAAAGGGCGAAAAAGAGCCGTTTCATCGTGATTCCTCTCCTTATCATCCCCCCCCTATATATATTTTAAGAAATAAAAAACCCAATTGCAAATAATAATCAATATTTTTTATATATTTTTACTTGATATCTAACATAAAACAGCGCTTAAAATTACCCTCGATATTATTGACAAAAAAAGAAAAAATGTATATTTTCTTTAAAAAGGAGAGCTTTTTTATGGAAAAACCAAAAGCTGTTGGATTTAAAAAACACCTGCCTAATATAGCTTCGATTATTCGCCTTATTGGCTCCTTTTCACTTCTATTTTTGATGGATTTCCAGAAAGACATAGGTTTATTAAAAGCTGTTCCATATATTTGGCTTTGTACCTATATCTTTCTGTCAGTAACAGATTCAGTCGACGGCACACTAGCCCGAAAACTCAATGCAAAAAGTAATCTTGGCGCATTTTTAGACGCTTTAGGCGACACAGTGCTGCTTGTAATAGGAGCTGCAACTGTCTTTACTGTATTTGCAGCCGAAAACCTTTCAGATTTTGAAGGCTGGCTCTATATTGGTTTATTGATATTATGCGCAGTTAACAAACTCGGCATGAATCTGGTTTCTAAGATATTCTTTGGTGTTCCCAATATGCTGCACTCCTATCCTCAAAAAGCATTTGCTATTGGCTGTTATATTGGAATTGGGTTTTGGGCGCTTATCCGCGATGTTCCGTGGTGGTCAGTTGCTTTTCTTGTATCGATAAACTTGTACGCCACCATCGATGAAATCGTTTATTGCGCCCGTGCCGAAAAATACGATGTCGATTTTAAAGGACACTTTTTTCAGAAATACGAGACAAAAAAGAAATAAAGTTTTCAGGGATTTTATTTATCATGTTCATTAAATGTTGTCTCTTCTAAAGTTTCAGTTATTACAGGCACCTCTTCTTTTGTTATTGGCCATTGACTATACTTTATTACACCAAAATAATTACTCATTGCAACAAAATGACCATTTCCATAAGTTATAGCATTAAAATTAAATCTATCCTCTGGTCTGCTTGCAAGCCAGTAACTTTCACCTAAATTGTTCCAATTTATACCATCTTTAGAAAACGCTGTTTTATCAGCTCCAATTGCAACGAAATATCCTTCGTTAAAAATAATTTTTCTTATCCATGACCATTCTCTTTCATATCTGGAAGGAGTTACATTAAACCATGTTTCACAATCATTGGAATATGCCATTTTATAACTATCAGGATCCCAAAATTCGCCATACTTATACGCGACTGCCAAATAACGCCCATTACCGTAAGAAATGTTAATTATCGAATGAGAATCAAATATTTCGTTCTGTACTGTTCTTTGTATAACTCTCCATGTTTTTCCGTCATCAGAAATAAATATTTCACCTTCAACATTACAGGCAAAAAAATGATTGTTAACATATGCGATATAATATATCTGCGATGAACTAAAGTTTTCTATAATAGACCACGATTCACCATTACTGGAATATATAAGTTCTCTTCCATTACTTGTTATAAAATAATTATTTCCATAAATAATTTCTCTGAAACTTCCGGTAAATTCATTATCTGCAGGTATCCATGTTTTAACATCAGTCGAATATGCTATTATCCCATTAGTACCTACAGCTACAAAGCGGCCGCCGCCGTATGCCACTGCATTAATTGTATTTCCATAAATGTTAAAAGGATTATCTTCTATAATGTTCCATACTTTACCATCGATGGAATATAAAATTCTGCCAAAACTGCCAACAGGATGACTATTAGAAAACCACCGCTGCCGGTCTCCTACAATAACAAAATATCCGTTTCCGAATGTTATATCATTTAATCTCATAAATCTTATAGGATCGCCTACAAATACTCTGTATGAAAATTGATTTATATCAGCAGTTGACCATGATCTTAAAGGATGTCTGATTATTGTTATAACAGCATGATCACTTACTGCCTTAAATGTTTTACTGCCGTCTGCAGATGTACTTGTTACTACGCAAACGTATACAGCCGACCTATTTGATTGAATGTTAAAATTTTGATTAGTTGCTGCACGAATTTCTTCGAATAATGATTCACCAAGATCACTGTTTATTAATTTTTCAATTTCTGATAAAACCTGCTTTTCAACAGATTCTTTGTATATTACATTTTCCCAATAAAAATTATCCAAGGCGTACCATTGATACGATAAATTAAATCCTTCTTTCACAGAGACATTTATTCTTAATTGCTCTAATGTATCATCATCAAGATAAGTTGCGCTTTTTGGCTGTTCTGTAATTATTGGAAATCCCTTCGGCAAAGAAGCATTTTTACCGCAAGACAAACAAAAAACACAGATCAGAATGATAAATAAGCCAGGTATTTTGTAAAAGAAATTCATATTTGATTTTAACATATGCATTAGAATAAAGAGAAGACGTTTAAATTAACATTTCCATTTGAGCAAAAAAAAGTTTGGCAACGACCTACTTTCCCACGCCTTAGAGGCGTAGTATCATCGGCGCAGAAGGGCTTGACTTCCGAGTTCGGAAAGGGATCGGGTATGCCACCTTCGCAATAGTCACCAAACATTAATACTAATTAAAACTATACAAGGTATCTTTTCATACAGGCACTGCGCAGGCTGCTAGCCAGAAAAACTCTGGATGAACCCGCTTCCGAGCCTTCACTTTGGTCTTTACTTTGTAAAGCCCCGCTCGGTCTCTACAGCGGAGAACTCCAGAAAATGTTTTTCTGTCTAGCCCCCGCTCTGTGCCTGTAACAAATTTAACTTGATACAGTTATATATCGCTGCCGGGATAATATTTTACAATAAAATCCTTTCAGC
>Ga0123356_10000452_pt1 | contig 46117 bp, 34 predicted proteins | sample TergutEmb28metaG_2_FD_92546 | JGI IMG/M metagenome (GOLD analysis project Ga0123356, IMG submission 92546) | Embiratermes neotenicus P3 segment gut microbial communities from Petit-Saut dam, French Guiana - Emb289 P3 | ecosystem: Host-associated > Arthropoda: Insects > Digestive system > Gut ...
TACACCAAAGCTTCCTGTTATAGACACACTAACCGTGTCTTTGAAAAACAAACCAAAGCTGACGGTATTTACAAATGATGCAAAGTTATTATTACGAAAGCTTATTGTGCCGGTCGGTGCGGCTTTATCAACATTATATGTCACAGACTTGCTTGCCGATACTGCTCCGTCGGAGGTTCTTCTCAGAAAATATGTCGCGCTTCTGTTTACTCCATCGGCATTATTAAGGTCGATAAATGTCGTCCACGGTCCGGAGTTTGATGTGCCTATTTGAAACCCTGTCGGAGCAGTAAGTCTAGGTACGGTAGTTCTGTACCAACCGAGTGTCCCGTCTGCTGCGTTAAGAGTTGCAACTTCCGGTATGTTTGCCTGAACAATTGCGAAGTTTACAGCGGTTGTGCTGAATACCAGATTATAGTTTGCGGCAAGGAATGTGCCGTTATTTGCCAAAGCGAGTGTGTTTCGTGAAATTAAATAGTTTCCTATTGCTTCACCTGATGCGCGTGATAATGCACCTGTGAAACCTGGCACTTGAGTTCCGATTGCACCGGTATGCGAATAAGTCAGCGTTGGGTTTGTTGCGACACCAAAGAACTTTTGCTGCCCGGAGCTTGGTGTAACCGTGAGATTTGCAGGGTTTATTACAAGCCGTGTTGAGAGTTCTATTTCGGTTGTTCTTGCGGCATACATCGTGCCGCCTGCTGTCCGTACCCAAATCCTGTATGTGCCTGCATTTGTTGGTGCCGTTGTGCTTCTTGCATAAACTGTAGGGCTTATTCCTTCATATAGAACTGTTATAGCTCCTGCTGTTGCCGTGCTTGCTGCAGGTGTGCCTCCCGTGTACGCAACCGTTGCTGCACGAGCAGTATTGTTATATGTATGAGTGCTGTTTGTTACGTTGAAGTTTGCTGCCGCTATTGTTAACAACGTTGTTGTAAAAGTGCGTGACAGCGTTACGTTTGTGCCGGTATTGTTTGTAATTGTTGCCGCCGTGTTGTTTATTGTTACGCCCGTGCCTGCAACCAATCCTGTAAAGGTATGGTTGGCCGGCGCTGTTAAGGTCATAGTAGAGGTATATGTCTGCCCGCCTTGGAACGGGTTATGGGTTGGTGACCATGATACCGCACCGATTGTGAAGCTCCCCGAGCTGGTGGCTACAGTGTTTGGAGCAACACCCGTGACCGGAGCTGTGACAGTGATTGCAAAGCCTGTGATGGCACGGCTGTTTACTGTAAATGTATGTAGTGTGGCAGCTGTTGATGCCGATTGCGCTGTTCCTGATACAACTCTGAAATAATATGTGCCTGCAGGCGTTGCGGCTGTTGTGCTGACTGTGAGTGTACGACTTGCCGCTCCTGCTGTTCCTGCAAAGCTTGTTGTCACTCCTGTCGGTGCCGACGCCGTGCCGTTACTTGCGGTTCGCCATTCTACAACGGGTGTATAGGGCGTTGCAGCCGGGAAATTCGCTCCGTTTGTAGTATATGTCGAGTTACCGGCTGTCCCGAAGGTTCGTGCTCCGCTTTGTGTACCTACGGTAATCGTATGCTCCTGCCAAATCGCAAACAATGTCAGATTGGCCGTGCCCGGTGTCCATTCAACACCCGGATTATAGCTTGTTCCCGACCCGTCTGCTGCTGTATTCCATCTTAGAAAATTATGATTTATTCTGGTTGGGGTTATTGGAGAAATAAAATCAACGAATCCCTGGTACATTGTTTGGTTAGCGGGCATACTTGTAACATTTGTACCGTTTGTGTTAAATGTTATTGTACGGACTGTTGGTGATGTCGCTGCTGCTCCTGCGGCTCCTGACACGGTCACGGGTGCGGTTGTTGCGCGTCTGTATGTACCATTACCGCCTTTTGTGCCTTGTGCACCACCGTTACCCCCGTCGCCGCCTTTGTTATTTGCTGTGTTATCGGATGTGTGTCGACCGAGTGCTTGGCTTGCGTTGGTATTCCCGTTGCCGCCTCTACCACCGCTTGGATAAACAGGAGTCCAGTCATTATGGACACGCCAATCTATAGCGCCACTACCGCCGCCACCACTACCGCCGCCACCGCCGCCGCCGGAACCGATTCCGCTGCCTGCAGCGCCTGCTCCCGAGGGACCTGCTCCTCCACTGCCTCCTGCGTAAAAATACGGTCCATCTCTATTGACAGCGGTCCATGTCACAGCATCGCGCGTTCCGGCGGTAGTCGCCCCGGTTCCTGCAGCTCCTGCTGCTCCGCCTGATGCGGTTACAGTGACAGTGTCTAATATATTTACAGTACCTGCAGCAGCGCTGGCAGTGCCTGCACCGCCATTGCCGCCGTTATTTCCGTTTCTTCTGACAGTTGACGGGTTGCTGCCTGATGAGGCTGTTGACTGGGCAGGAGCTTCTCCGCGAGCACCTGCTGTGCCGCCAGCTCCGCCTGCTGTGCCAATCCCTGCTCCGCCGCCGCTGCCTCCTCTGCCTCCACCTGCACCTGCTGCTGCTGTCATAGCACGTGAGCTACCGGAGGTGGCTATAAATGCGTTTGTTGCCGCCGGGCTTGAATCCGTTCCTCTGCTTCCTGCACCGCCGGTTGCGATTAGTGTTCCACCGCCACGTATTATAAGCGTTGAGTTGCTCGGCACTAAAATCCCCGGACTGCCGCCTGTAGAGTTTGCGCTTGCCGTTGCGGCTGTCCCGGGTGCTCCTGTAGCTGTCAGCGTAAGACCTGCAGGAATGAATATTGTAACCGTTGCACCGGGTGCGATTCTTATTCCGCTTTGTCCCGATGTTGTTGCGTTGTGTGTTCTGCCGGCGGAAATTCTGTAGTTTCCTGACGGAACCTCGACATTCGCCCCTGTCGGCAATAACGACCACGATGTCATGGCTGCAGCGTCTATATCATGGAGCTGTGCAGCGCAAAGAGTGTAATCCACGCCGTCACCGAAAGTGCCGTTGCATACAGGGCAGTCTTCGTTTATCAGTAAAATATCGCCGTCCCACTCGCAATGATAAAGGATGCACATTAACTCGCAAATACAAACGGGGCTGTCAGGGGCTGTGTCAGGGGGACGGTTCTTCTGACAGGTTTCACAATCGCAATCGCTGCGATACTCGTGGTCAATATTATCGTCGGGGTCAGTGCCGTTTTTGGGGGCTTCGTCGTCGTCGGGGTCTGTATCTGAGTTGTTTTCATCAGGGGCAGTGCCGGGAGTTCGTGGCTCGTCGGGGTCGGGGGTGTTTTGGTCGCCTGAACCTGTTTCTGTTGCGTTGTCGGTGTCGTTAGGTTCTGTGTCGGGGTCTGTGATTCCTGTCAATAGAACCGTCCCCGTGACACCCGAGTCGTCGGTTACGTCGGCGGAAGAAAAAATGCTGAAAGGCAAAATATTAAACACAATCGCCACTGCCATTAGCAGCGATAGTGTTTTCATTAGCTTGAGCCTTGATATCACAGCATTTCCTCCTGATATTATTTGTGAGTTTTCAGGGGAAGGTAAAACTCCCCAACAAAACAATAACAAGGAATGTGTACCAAAAGTGTACCAAAAGTACATCAAACTAACAGCAAATCGGAAAATTTTTCAAAAAATTTTTACCGTGGGGAACGCAGGCGAGATGAGCTAACGAGATGTTGGGAGAGCCGTTTCCACTTATCGTATTTTATGCTATAATCATAAAGATGATAAATGACAAAGGAGACAAGTGATGAATAGTTTTACTTTTTGGAGTCCGACAAAGGTTATTTTTGGTGCTGACACGGTTAAGAGTGTCGGGCAGGAGGTTCGTGCTTTTGGGGGCACGAGTGTGCTTGTATTTTATGGCATGGGGAGTGCCGAGCGGAGCGGCGTGCTTGGGGCGGTTACGGAGTCGCTTGAAGCTGCCGCGATAAAGTTCAGCTGTGTTGGTGGTGTCCAAATAAATCCGCTGGTTGAGTTTGCTCAAACAGCGGTTGACGAGTACAAAGGCAAGGGTATTGACTTTGTGCTCGGAGTCGGCGGCGGCAGCGTTATTGACACAGCCAAAGCAGTTGCTCACGGGCTTGCAAACCCCGATACGCCGCTGTGGGATATTTGGACACTAAAAACAGAGCTGAAAAAATCACTGCCAATCGGCGCAGTGCTCACAATCGCAGCCGCAGGCAGCGAGACTAGTATGTCGGCAGTTCTTACAAATCAAGAACTCGGCATAAAGAGAGGGCTCAGCACACAATTCAACAGACCTATGTTTGCAATAATGGACCCGACCCTGACGTATACCTTGCCGCCACGCCACACAGCGTGCGGAGTGACCGACATTCTTATGCACACGCTCGACAGGTACTTTGCACCCGATACAGAAAATGCTGTAACGGACGAGCTTGCAGAGGCTCTAATGCGAGTTATAATTAAATATGGAGTAATCGCGATGGAAAAGCCGCAGGAATATAAAGCCAGAGCAGAGCTGATGTGGGCAGGAAGCTTGTCGCATAACGGTCTGATGGGACTCGGGCAAATGATGGACTTTGCAGTCCACCAGCTTGGTCACACCTTGTCGGGCAAGTATGATGTTCCGCACGGCGAGAGCCTGTCCATCGCATGGGCTGCGTGGGCGCGCTATGTATTTGAGCATGACATCGCACGATTTGCACAATATGCAAGAAATGTATGGAACATAAAAAACACAGACGACAAAGCGGCGGCGCTCGAGGGCATATCAGCAACGGAAGACTTCTTCCGCCAAATCAAAATGCCTGTAACGCTAACAGAGTCAGTCGGCGAGGGTTGCAAAAACGACATAGACGAACTGGCAGACTTTTGCACCTACCACAAAACACGCACCATCGGCTCGTTTAAAGTATTAGACGTAGAAGACATTAAAGAGATTTTTAGAATGATGTTGTAAAGCGGTGAGAGGTGCTGCCGGTGGTCATTGACCGGGTTTTTCATCTGCACCTGTATCATAAAAGAAGATTCTGTTGCGTCCGTCTTCTTTTGCGCGATAGAGTGCGTCGTCGGCGTGCTTTATCGCTTTTTCAATGCCATCATCGCCTATGCTTGCAATCCCAAAGCTTGCTGATAGTTTAACGGTGACCTTTGCAAATACAAAGGGTTCTTCGCATATTTTAAGTCTAAGACGCTCGGTTGCTGCTTTAACACCATTATGGTTTGAGTTAGGCATATAGATAATAAACTCTTCTCCGCCATACCTTGCAAGTAAGTCATAAGGCCTGATTGTTTCCTTAACCCTATTTGCAAACTCGGCAAGAACCTTATCGCCGATTAGGTGTCCGTAAGTATCATTTACACTCTTGAAATAATCGACATCAATGAGAACAACATAAGCTTGCTCGCCCTGCCTATATGTCCGCTCCAAGTCTATTTGCGTCAGCTCCGCAAAATGACGCCTGTTATATATTCCTGTCAGAGGGTCAGATTTAGCAAGAACAGCAAGCTCGGCTTTCGTGTGCTTTAGCTTAAAGTTATTTTGCATGATAACGAATACTAATAAGCTGATAAATAAGCCTGCTATAATCAGCAGCATTACTTCGATATAATCAAGCCATGAGCGGGTTGATAAAAGTCTTAAATACCAGTCGGCATTAAGAAATTCAATATGCTCCTCCACGTATCGTTGCCTTGCATTTTCGTTAACGATATTGCTGTCGAGCACTTGTCTTTCATTTGTATCGGGGTCAATCCTCCATAGCTCATATTCATAACCTTGCATTTTGAGCCGCCCCAGCTCCGCGTTTTCCAAAGCTTCGGGAAATCTTAATGTTACTGACACGAGTCCCCAGAAATCAGTTTTAGCATCGTCTAAATAAACAGGAAGCCTGCCTGCAAGAACCATATACCCTTGTCTTGCCATAAACGGACCTGCCATGACAAGCTGACCGGTTTCAACCGCTCTGCGCGCCTCCAGATTACCACCGGATTCTTCAAAAAAGTCATGCCCGATCAGCACAGCAACATCGTCCTGAGCAGAATATGCCTTTTGAACAACGCCGCCGGGTGCAATGAGCACGTTTAAAATTGATGAATTATCTACAATAAGAGCAGATATTCCATCGAAATCATCAATATTTCCGTCCCCGTGCTGTACCAGAGCTGCAAGCATTTCAGTTTTGAAAAATAAGCTTGATAGAGAATCTTTTATCCGCATACTCTTTTCCATCAGAAACTGCTCGGCTCGCAGGGTTTCGTTACTTTCTTTCCCGATTACAACAATACTAACCATTAAGGCAGAAATTATAAGTGAAGCGATGAACGATATCAGCGCTATTAATGAAAAACCGGAGAATATTTCTTTAATTTTCTGTTTCATTATGAGCCTCTTATCGGTCTTTTTCTAGTGACGCCTCAAGATATTCCGGCCTAAACTCTGCCCATGTATAGTTTGTCATATACTCGCCTATATAGCCTTGCTTCAAGGTCGGGTCCTTTTCAAGATATCGGTAAAAATCGCAGTCAACTTTACTTACATCAATGGATATGCTGTTATAATTCTTGATAATTACATCATCGACATTCGCATCCTTGAGGGTTTTCATCATAGTTGATATTATTGATTGAATTTGCTTCTCCATCGACTTTACAGAGACGTTTCCGTCATAGATTACCGCACAAAGCTCTTTGCTTGTACTGCTTGTGCCTCTTTTATGTATAAGATATGCGAAAAGCTCTTTTGCCTTCTGACGCGGAAAGTAGATTATATTGCCATCTGCAAATATATCAAAGTTGCCGAAGCATTGCACGCGCATCCTATGAGCAGTTCTTGTTTCTATTGGTGTGCGAAGATGCTGCAGTGAATTTTTCACAGCTTCGGCTGTTATCGGCTTTGTTAAGAAATCACTTGCTTTTACCGTGTATGAATCCTTTGCATACTCATCATAACCCGTTGAGAAGATAATGTTTATCCCGGGGTTTGTTTCCTTTAGTTTTTTCGCAAGCTCAATACCGTTAAGTCCCGGCATATTTATGTCGAGGTATGCGATGTCGATATGGTTTTCTCTCCCGAACTCCTCAGCAATGAGAGGGTTTTCAAAGCTTAGTACATTTGCTTCCGGAGCAACTTCCATTATCGCAAACTCAAGGTCTATAAGTTGCAAATACTCATCATCTACAGCAATTATATTCATTCTGTCTCTCCTTGTTTTGGGATTATTATTGTTACGGTTGTGCCGACATCTATTTCACTTTGCACGTTGAGAGTGCCGTCTACCATAGCTGCAAGGCGAGCTCTTACATTTTGTATCCCTACATTGGTTCGCCCTTGCGTGCTTGCAGTTTGGCTTGTATTATAGCCTGCTCCATCGTCGGAGACGGTTATTATTATATCACTTTCCGTTTCGTCTGACGATATCGTTATACTGCCGCCGTCTACTTTACGGCTTGTAATACCGTGTCTTACAGCGTTTTCCACTATCGGCTGAACTGATAGATGGGGCAACGAAAAATTCGTTGTTTTTATATCATAAGTTATTTTAAGCTTATCCCTGAAGCGTTTTTGCTCGATTGAGAGGTATGTCTCTACGTGCTTCATTTCGTTTTCAAAGCTGATAGGAGTTGTTGATGATAGTGAGTCAATATTTCCTCGCAGATATTCCGAGAATTCCGCTATTGTTTCCGCCGCCATCTTAGGGTCAACCCGTACCATTGATTTTATCGCGGCAAGAGCGTTATATATAAAATGCGGCTGGATTTGACTTGTCATTGTTGCTATGCGGCTCTCTGCGAGGTCGAGCTCTTTTTGTGACAGCTCAAGCTCTTTTTGCTTTAGCTCGAGTTCCTTTTCTTTATTTTGCCGCGACAAGTCGGACTGTACGCTCGCGAAGTATATTATTATACTCAGAGAAATCGAATAAATAATAAATATTAGATTGAGTGTCATTAAATAAAATATTAAAGCGATTGTCGGCAGCAGGACGTAAGATAATAGAGCTCCCATTTCTTTTCGGGCAAGGTTTTTTATGTTAGAAAGTAAGATAAATAGTATAAACAGTGTCCATACAAATACAGATATATCGCTTATAATTAATGCATCCTGCAATACTGTCAGGTTGGCTAAGTCAAAATAAAAGTAGATATGGGTGAACGGATTTATTGCCGATAGAATGAAATTAATTAAAATAACAACTGCTGCAATATTAGCCGCATATTTTGTCGGTCGTGTTACTGCTGCTTTATTCTCTATTGAAAGTAGGGTAATTCTTATATGAAGCAGCAGCAATACCTGTGAGATTGCTTGATATACGCTTGCAGTGATAATCAGAGGGGTATTGAGCGCAGGATTTGGTTGCCCTTCCATTAATTGCCTGAAAAAGAACGATGTAAGCAAGATAAAATTAGCTATCAATACACCGATAAATACCTTGCTGCGTTTATCGTTAGAGTTCTTGTCTATCAGAACAAAAAACAATAGCGCAAAATTGATAAGTGCACAAAAAATTATAGATGATGAGTTAATCAATTGTGCAACTGTCATTGTTCTGCTCCTTGTATCATATAGGTGAGTTGTGAGAGGTAGTGTTTTTAAGCTTCGTAGAGTGCAACCATGGACGGTGGAACGTCCGCGAATAATTACATGGACGTAATTTCAGAGCGGTAGGAGCTTAAAAACACTACCTCTCACAACTCACCTATCAACAGGGTTGAGCATGAAGTCGTCCATTGTGCCCCAGCCGCCTTCGGTGCGGATGTAGACGCCGATGGTGATTTCACCGGTTTCTGTTTTTATGCCCTGAATTGTCGGCTGCTGCCAGTTTACCCAGCCGTCGACTTCTGTGTCTGTGCGATACTCGACACCGTCGGCGATTGCGTAGATGTACATTTCTTCGTTTACGGCGTCGCCGCCTTGGATGAATATTGTGAAGCTGTATGTCCCGGGGCGCAGTCCTGTTACGGTTTGTTCGACTGTAAACTCAACGAAGGATGGGTCCCAGAAGTGCAGTGAATATCTGCCTGTGCGTGCGTCTGTTGTTTTTTCCTGGAAGCGAAGCTGCTCGGTGTCTCCGATGTTGTTTAATATCCACATTGAGCGGTCGTCATTTTCGAAGCTGTGGTTTTCGATGTAGTTTTCTTCTTCCATGCTGATGAAGCATCTGACGGGCAGCCCTTGTGCCGTGCCGTTAATGACATAGACACCGACGGGGCTGTTGGAGATTTCATCGAGGTTCACTGCTTCCCACTCTACGGTGGATGTGGCTGTGTCGCCGTCGTTGTAGACTGCTTCGACGGTGCCCGGCAGCTGAATCGGATTGCGCAAGCGAACCGATATGTGGACGTTTGTGACTTCGTCCAAACGCCGCTCTGTGGTACTGCCTATGTAGCAGTAGCCAAAGACTCGAAGCGACGGCAATGGATGCCCTGTCGCGTCGAAGAGCGCCTGGTTGTCGACAGCACTGCCGCCGAACCAGACTCCTGCGTCTGCAGGGTCGTAGGAGGCGGCATGGCTGCTCGCCCAGCCGCTGCCAAACTCTTCCCAGAGTTTGCTTCGCTCCTGCCACGCCGCTTCCGGCGATAGGTCAGGTGCGCTGATGGGAACGGGTATCCATGCCGGTTCCCAGTAGAACACGCCAATACCTGCGTCGCCGAGTGATGCAGCTGTTGCAACAACGTCGGCGATTGCACGGGCTTGCCCTTGCACCGTGAGGGGATATGGCTGGTCGAAGACCGCTCCCTCACCTATCGTATTGGCGTGACCGTCATAGTCGTCCCATGAGTAGGCGTACGCCACTTCTGCGACCATGACCTTTTTGCCAAACTGCTCTGCAACTGCACCGAGCTGGTTTGCCAAATTTTCAAGCGTTCCGTGCCAGAACGGATAGTACGATGATGCAAATACGTCATAGTCAACGTCGTTGACTTCAAGCAACCTCGCGTCTTGAACGAAGTTTCGGCTTTCGGGATTTGTAAAATGAATGGCTATAAGAATATCCATGTCTTTTTCGCTGCTCACTTCGCGCACGGCATTTGCACCTGCCGCCATCAAAGCTGTGATGCGAGGCCATGCAGATTCGCCCGACATACTGTTGTTTGTTTCGTTGCCGATTTGCACCATACCTACGTCGGCACCGCCGTCTATCAGCGTGTTCAGGCTTTCTTTTGTAAAGTCGGCAAGTGCCTGTACTTTATCGTCAAAAGGCAGCTGTGCCCACGCTTTCGGCACTTGCTGCTTGCCGGGGTCTGCCCAGAAGTCGGAGTAATGGAAGTTGACAAGCAGCTTCATTCCGTACTCTGCAGCCCGTACCCCAAGCTCAAGCGCCGTCTCTACGGTGTTGTTGCCGCCACCGTAGCTGTTCCCGTTTTCATCAAACGGGTCATTCCATATCCGCACGCGGATATAGTTGAAGCCTGCTTCAGCGAGCGTTTTGAGCATATCCTGCTCATTGCCGTCAAAGTCATAGAACCTGACGCCGCTCGCTTCAAGGGAGAGCAGACCGGAGACGTCCGCTCCCCTAATGAAATCATGTGATAATCCGGGCACTGCATCTACAAACAATTCACCCTCCAGCGGTCCCGAGCCTTGCCACCACGGCTGACCGTCAGCATCGCCGGCTGTGCTGCACGCACACAGAAAAACCGCCAGAAATAGCGAGGATATTATTAAAAAACGTTTTTTCATCTGTCCTATCCTTTTACGGAGCCGCCGGTTATGCCTTCGACGTAGAATTTTTGCATTATTACGAATAATACGGAGATTGGGATTGAGACTATGACACCGCCTGCACAGAAGCGTGCGAAGTGGCTGTTTATGAACTCGCGGTCTATCATTCTGTATAGACCCATTGCGACTGTCCAGTCTGTTGCTATGCCTGAGTTGAGCATTATGTTTGCGAACATAAAGTCCATCCACGGTGCGAGAAATGCGGCGATAACCGTGTAGACGATAATCGGTTTTGCAAGCGGAATTATTATGCTCCAGAATATCTGTGCTTCCGTTGCACCGTCGAGTCTTGCCGACTCACTGAGTGTCTCTGATATTGTGTCGAAAAATCCTTTTGCTATCAGGTATCCGAGCCCTGAGCTTCCCGAATAAATCAGGACAAGCCCCCAGTGGCTGTTTGTGAGTCCGAGTGAGCGCATGATGAAGTAAACTGCAATCATTGCAAGGAGTCCCGGGAATAGCCCGAGTATGACTCCGACACTCATTAGTGTCCTGCGTCCTCTAAAGCGCATACGGCTCATTACATAGCTCACCATCAGCACAAACATACTTGATATAAGGCAGGAGAATATTGCTATTGTCAGTGTGTTCATGAACCATACGGGGAATCTTGCTATCGTATCTGATGTGTCAAAAAGAAGTATACGATAGTTTTCGGTTGTGAAGCCTGCAGGTATGAAGGTTCTCATGCTGACTCCGGGGAACTCGGAAAATGATGTCAGTACCAGCCAGAATATTGGTATCAGCCAGAATAATGCGAGAGCCAGTAAAAATACGTGACGTAATGTTAAGGATACACCTCTGCCAATTTTTTGTATTCTCATAGTTGGAATTTATCCTCCTTATTACGATTAATGACCAGATTAAATGCAAGCAGTGTAAATACTGCGCAGACTACAAATACCATGATACCGATAACCGATGCCATCTTATAGTCGTATTGGTCTTGCGTAAGGCGATAAAGCCAGGTTATAAGTAAATCGACCTCCTGTGCATTGGCATTTGCCAGCGTTTGGTCAAGCGTCTGATAAACGTCATTCGTCAGCAGGTATATGACGTTGAAGTTATTTATGTTGTGAACCACCTGTGTTACCAAAAACGGTGCTGTTACGAATAGCATAAACGGCATTGTAATCTTCGTGAATTGTTTAAAAGCTCCTGCGCCGTCAATTCTTGCACTTTCGTAGAGTTCTTTTGGAATGTTCATCAAAACTCCTGTTGCTATCAGCATTGTCCACGGTACGCCTATCCAGATATTAATCAGGATTATCATAAATCTTGCCCAGTTTGCGTTTGTCAGAAACGGAATGTTGGATAAGTGTGCAGGTATCATTCCAATGTTTGAGAGAAATTGGGTAAGACCTATGTCGGAGGCTATTGTATTCGCTATGCCCGTGGTTGCGAAGAAGTTGCGTACAAGGAGTAGTGTAACAAATTGCGGTACGGCGATGGTTATAACAAACATAGTGCGCCATACGCGTTTGAAATATGTGCTTTTATTGTTAATAAGAGATGCAAGCCCTATGCCGAGAAAGAAGTTTGTAAATGTTGCGGTGAATGCCCAAAGAAGTGTCCATGACAATACTTTTCCGAAGGCGTATCCGAAGGATGATGATACTCCATCGCCGCCGAATATTGACCTGAAATTCTCTATGCCAACCCAGGTAAATAAATTCGCAGGAACCATGTGCTGCTGGTCGTAATTAGTAAACGCCACTGCAATCATGACAATCAGCGGCACTATTGTGAATAATATAATGCCGATACATGGTAATGTGAGGAGTGTTACATGAAATCTCTCATCACGGACGGACTTTATATCTTCGATAAATGTTGAGATTTTCTTGCCTTCTCGTGCACGTATTTCAAGAGCTCGTACAGTTCGAATATTACGAAGATAAATAGCGAATGAAACAGCCAGAATTAGTATTGAAATAATGCTGTAAAGTAAAATTTGAAAAGAGTTATCAAAATCATTAAACTCATTTCGCATTGTTACAGGGTTATAAACCGATTCAAGCTCAACTATTCCAAGTGTGCCGATTCTTTCTAAATAGTGCACAGCAAATGTAAAGGTGAAATATATGATAACAGCTTGGAAAACTGTCATTATTATCCCTTTTACTATCTGACCTCGCCGAAAATAGCCTACACCCATAATCAGTGCTGATAATTTGACAAATATATCGCCTTTTACAAAGTCAATTGCAATGCCTTTAAAAAATCCGGCGATTGCTTTAAGCGGATTCTTCTTCTCAACCTTTGCAAGTGTTCCCGTCATAAACATCCACCCCTTATTTCAAGTATTAAAGTGAAAAGCCTCAAAGCGAGGCTTTTCACTTTTATGTGATTGCCTTTACTTTCGCAGTGCTATTATTGTGTCATGCCTTCAACTGCGTTGTCAATCAGTTCTTGGATAGGTGTGTTTGAGGGGTTGCCTTGTGCAATGATTTCTGCAAGAGCGCCTGACGGTCCCCAGTAGTTTCCGCCCGGAATGAATGATGCTGAGAATCTGGCTTGGATTGCAATTGCACCAAGTGTGATGTCTGCTGCAACTTCTGCAGAGTTTGCTACTACGATGTTTGATGGGCCTTGCTTGCGCACTTCAAAACGAAGAGCTTGATTTGGTTCGTTTGTGATCCAGTCTGCAAGTCTCATTGCCCAGCCTGCTTCCTCGCTGAAGCGGTTAACGCCAACGAGTTTGCTTCCGAGAACGCCGCCCATTTGAACTTGGCTGCCGCCCATGTTAAAGGTCGGGAGCTTTGCTGCGCCAAAGTTTTCACCGAGTGCTTCGGTAAGAGCATCTGTTCTCCACGGGCCGTCGATTACAGCAATGATTGAGCCGTCTTGCATTCCTGCAAATGATTCGTCACCGCCGAGAGATATGAAAGCAGGGTTTGTTGCGAGTTCTATCATTGCTTCAATGACATTAACTGCATTTGATTCGGTTCCGAGGTTTGTTTCTGTTGATACGCCATCATCTCCTAGCCAGAAATCAATTCCTGCGCCTCTAAAGAAGCCTACGTTCCACCAGCCGTTACCGAGATCCATAGATACTTGCTTGCCGAGTCCTGCTGCTACTTCCAGCATACTATCCCAGCTGCCTACTTCTTCTGCAGAAATAAACTCTTTGTTGAAGAATAAGATGTGTCCGTTGTCTGAGGTCATCGGATATGCCATTAGTTTGCCGTTGATTGTTGCTGCATTGACAGAAAGTTCAAGGTTTGCAGCTCTGATTGCGTCAACATTTTCAGCAACTTCTTGGAGAGCGCCTGCGTTGTAGAGTTCCATGAGTTGGTCGTCTACTGTTGCAAAGACGTCTGCTGCTGCTTGCGGGTCTGTCAGGATTGTGTCTTTTGCTGATGATTCTGACTCAACACCGATGTTGACTGTGATGTTTGCTTCGTTTGCATAGTGTGCGATGAATGCATCTGCCATGTCACGGAGCATATCTTGGTCAAATTCGCCGCCCCAAAGGGTGAGTGTGACATCTCTGATGTCACCACCTGCAGGTGGTGTATCGTCTGTTGCAGGGGTGTCGCCTGTTTCAGGGGTATCGCCGGTTGCGGGGGTGTCGCCACCTGAAGGTGGTGGTGTGGTGTCGCCGGCACATGCTGCAAGCGGCACACAGATAAGTGCAAGGATTAACAGGATTGATAATGCTTTTTTCATTTGTTTTCCTCCTAAAAAATAATGACATTAAGTTAACACATTTAAAGAGGTTTGTCAATCAAAAAGCAAAAATATTCACCTTGAAATCATAGTGATTTCAAGGTGTATGCAATATTTTGTTAAATCTTTGTATATTTTCTAGTATCTTATTGGAATGATGTCCATGTAATCCTGTAGTGTGGCGTCATTCATGCAGCAGTCGATGATTCTTTTGCCGAGTGGGTCGAGCTCGGGGACGTCGTATTTTTCGAGTTCTTTTTTTACGAAGTCAACGAGTTGTTTTGCGCCCTTGTCGTAGCCGTCGAGTCCGATTTCTGCTTGGGTTTCGGGTCTGAGGAAGGCTGTTCTGATGAATTGACCGTCGATTTTCAGGTTTTCGAGGCAGTAGCCGAGCAGTGGTAAGCGTGCAGGGACAAGGTGCTCAGGTTTAAATTGTGCGCTGCCTCTTCTTGCGAGGTATTCGCGCATTAGCCATTGCGGCTTGAAGCCGACTTTGTAGCAGCCGATGTGCTGGTTTGGAATGAGCACAAAGCGTGTACTCAATGAGCCTGTGATTTGCTTGAGGAGCAGGTTTGCGTGCTCTACCCATTTGCCTGTGAGGAACGGACCGTAAGAGCCGATGCCTTCGCTTGTGATGCCTTCGGTCTCGATGATGCTGGGGTTGTTGTGGCCTCTGGGGGCTACGAGCCTCCAGAGCCAGCCGAGCGCAGGCGGGAGAATGTGGAGCATTCCCAAGATGCCGTAGCTCGGGCGATCGAGAGTGCAGGGTGGTGTGCGGATACCGAAGCTTCTGACGTCGACTTCGACGGCTTCGTTGATTATTCCGGGCACCATTTTGCGAGGCAGAATTACACGGGGATTCGGACAGGGTTTACCGTCTGAATCTATAGTGTGCTCCCATACAAGGCAGGTCGAGTTCGGTACGCCTTGGATGTTGATGAATACAAGCGGCTCTGACGGGTGGACGTAGATTTTTTCGTGGTACGGCTCTGTGCCGTATTCTTTGATATGGTCGAGCCTGATGAACCAGCCGTCTTCTGCGTCTTGTATGACAAGCTTTTCGCCTGTTTGCATATCGGGGTGGCAAAGTGCCATGTCGTCGGCTATCGGTTGAAGCTCGCAGGATTCCTCGAGGTTCAAGTAAAAATTCTCTTGTGTCGTCAGGTTCTGACCTATGAGAATTTTTCCGTCGGGCTCACGGTGAATGTTTTCACCCATTTCGCTTTTGCCGCCGCCCGATGCGCCTTCGTGCATGAAAACGATTTCGTTTTCATACGGCGTTATAACTTTAACCGCTGACGAGTGCGTTGTTACCCAGCCTTCTTTTTCGCCGATGTCGAGAAGGAAGCCGTAAACTCCTTTTTTTGCACTCGGTCCGGGGTAAAGGTTATACGAAAACATTTCGTAGAGGTTCGGCGTGCGGTTGTGTACAACAATTTGTTTGCCGTCGAAATGTGTGTGTCTGTAGGGCGGTGCCAGGAAGATTACAACCTTGGGTTCAAAATCTCCCTCGTGCTCGTCAATGTTTACAAACAGTTGGAGCCCTGCAAGCCCTGCCGCAAAAAACGCCGCGTTTTTCGGTGCAATCAGAACACCATGATATCCGCCGTACTTACCGCCCGCCATAAACGGGACGACAATCAAGTCTTGCTTTTCAAGCCAGCGATAAGTGTCCTCCCTGAGCGGTGCAAAATCTTTGCCGTATTCGTCCTTGTATCTTGGTTTATCGGTCGGCAAATCGTCGGCTATGATAAGGCAGTCGGGGTCTCTTCGTCTCATGTAATCTTCTGTGTAGTTAACGGCTACTCCGTTTTTGCATCGGACGATTTTGACTTCGTCGTAGTTTTTCCCGTTTACGTCATAGCTGACCGTAAACTCATCAGAGTTAGGTGCACCGAGTGTGATGCCGACAATATCTGCTCTGCTTTTTGGTATAGTCACCGATTTGCAGTTGCTAATAACCGTATTAATCTCTTCCGAAAACTTAAACTTCTTCAAATCCACCTGACTCAATGTGTCTTTCCTCCATAAAATATCATTTTTGAAGGTTAAAGTATCACAAAAAAAGGCATTTTGCAATGCCTTAATGTGATTACAAATGATTTTTTATGCAAATATTTCTATTTTTCCTTTTGCGCTTGCCATTTCTATGAATTCGAGGAAGCCTTGGGTTATGACTTTTTGTCCTTCTGTGTTTGGGTGGGTGCCGTCGTCGCAGAGGAGTTTTTCGAGTTTGCGGTGCTTGAGGAATTGCCCTCTGAGGTCGACGAGGAGTGTGCCTGTTTCTTCGGCGATTCGTTCGATTGTCCTTGAGTAGTTCTCGTGCCAGCGGTAGATTGCTTCTACACCGCCGAGCCAGTCGAGGACTGTTGCTTTCTTTTCAAGCCCACCGCAGAACCAGTTGAAGAAGCGTTGCGCATCAAGCGGCGGCAGCGTTGTGATTATCGGGCGGACGCCTTTTTCCTTCAGGAATTCGATGATTTTTTTGTAGGTGTCGGAAAATACATCAAGCGGTGTGTTTGGCTGATGGTCATCATCGGGGGATTCGGAGATTGCTTTCCAGTTGAAGTCGCAATCATTTCCGCCGAGGTTGAGTACAATTGCATCGCATTTCATCTCGCCGTTTTTAAAGCGCTTTTCAATCTGTGCAAGTGCTTTTGATATCGTGCAACCAAACTTTGAAAAGTTGCTGATTTTCAAGGAAAACTTGTTTTCAAGCATATCGACATCAATATTGTTGTCAACATGGTAGCGCATATTGTCGCCGTCAAGCTGAACTCCTTTGAGTATCGAGTCGCCGAATATTTCTACGTTACGCTGTTGTTCCATAAAAATCCTTTCACCGATGGAAAAAGTGTCGTGTCCCCTCATTATAACAGCATAAGTTCGAAAACTATGAACGAATTATGAATTTTGTAGTTACCAAACAATCATCAGGACGACGGCTTGGTGTCATTTTGTGCGGATTTGGACTGAGTCATGTGTCATTTTGTGCGGATTTGGACTGAGTCATGTGTCATTTTGTGAAGTGTTTATCAAACAATAGACTTTTTTATAAAATATGCTACAATTCCAATATAAAAACCTTATGATTGGAGGTTGCAAATCATGCGAAGATTATTAAGTAATCCTACTTATATGACAATAGAAGAAATCGAAAGAGAATTTATAGGTAAATGGGTGCTGGTAACCAACTGCTTAGTAACAATATGAATTATGACGATGTACCCGGATTTGTTAATTTCTTTGGTAATGTAGGTGCCGCAGGAATGGTTGGTGAAAATGCAAACAATTACAATCGACAATAAAATTAAGGTTTCATTCAAACGGCTTAACGGTCATGCTTATTTAAAACTTAATGTTGTTTGCAAGGGAAGCACTGAAAAAGACACTATTAGATTTATCTATGATACCGGAGCTTATCTTACAGTAATTAACAGAGAGGAATATGAATGGTTTAATTTAGACATACTACCACGAACAGAACTGACGATTGGCAGTTATGATGGTTCAACACCCGGTTATTTATTTCAAATACCCGGATTAAACGCGGAAAACGCGGAAAAATACAGGGAATTTGAAAAAATTATATTTATATTAACATTGCCATGTAGATTGGGAGGTGGTGTACACCTTCTTTTATCATTATATCCTTTGTGTACTGAATATATGACTCGCCGATTTTTCACGAAAGCACACGTAGGGGCAGGCAAAGTGACGGCTGTGCCTTCGCGACCGAAGAGGCTCGAGATTTCGACGAGTGCATAAGGAAGTGCAACTACAATATACTAATAAATCCACTTATTAAATAAAAAACACCCTGCTTGTGAAAGCAAGGTGTATTATCTCGTGTAATTAAATTTTTCCAACTCTACCAACTCTTCCATATGTGGACTCTCCTGTATCTAAATTGTCTATTTTGGTTCCATCATAGAAATAAAGCAAATCTGCCAATGTCATTAAACTCTCTTTGCTTAAATCCCAATTCTTAAAGCGATACACCAATTGCTTGTACCCCTCAGGCGTGATTTCAATATCGCTGCCAGTTTTATTATTTCTTCGAGTAGCAGAGGCACTTAAGCAAATTAAGTTTATTGCTATATATTCATTTATATTTTCTGCAACATAACTAATGTTTGTTTCTTTTGAGCAAAATGGCTTATATTTTAATAGCCAAAAAGCTAACAAAGCCATTAACTTTATTTCGCTCATGTGAGGAGCATGATAAATATTATAAAATTCTTCTCGACGAAGGGTTCTGACAATCGCTTCTCCGAGTTTCTTTAAATTTATAAAGAATTTATTCTGGGGGATGTTTGATTTTTTACAAATAGCGATAAATGTTTTTTGTACAAATGATTGCTGTTGGAGTACCTCGAATTTTACTTCAGGAGTTAACGGCTGTGACATTTATTACTACACCCCTACTAACTCATCTATTAATGACACGTTTTTTGTTAGAAAATCGCCAAAAGTTTCATGTTCTTCTCTAATAGCTGCATTAGGAGAAGATAATTCTTCACTGTTTAACATTTCTTCAATGCTAATTAATAATTCATCTTCGGACATACCAATTAACTCTTCTTCCTCAACAGATAATATTTTAGCCATTTCTTTTTCCCTCTTTCATTGCCGAATCCAACTTGTGTTCTTTCATACTAATAATATCGACACTTTTTGAACATTCTTGAATTATAGCACAGTTTGTCAATATCTGCACAAATATTTGCAAATTACCCTTTACATGAAATGATAAAAATAATTTTCGGGCGGGCATCGGGGTTGCACTGCGAGGGCGAAGAAAAGCACACGTAGGGGCAGGCAGAGCTGGACAAGCGTGTGTCAGTAGAACCGTCCCCCTGACACATTCCCTTGTCACGTTTTGGTTGTGTGTGGTATAGTTGTGTTACAAAATGAAGGAGTTTTTTGTTATGTATGATGTTGTTTCGATTGGGGAGTTGCTTATTGATTTTGCTCCTGTGAGTGTTGATGATATGGGATATCCTACGGTGGCGGCTAAAGCAGGCGGTGCTCCGCCGAATTTTCTTTCGACGTTGTCGAGATATGGGGTCTCGACTGCGATTATGTGTAAGGTCGGTAAGGATGCTTTTGGCGAGTTGCTGATAAAAACACTTAATGAAATGGGTGTTAATACTTCATCGGCAATTGTTGACGATTCTGTTTTTACAACACTGGCGTTTGTTGCTATTGACAGCTCGGGTGACCGCTCGTTCAGCTTCTCACGTAAGCCGGGCGCTGATACTTGCCTCCGGTTTGACGAGCTTGATTTATCCTTGATAGATAATGCAAAGGTATTCCATTTTGGTACACTCAGCCTTACTAATGAGCCGTCGAGAGATGCTACTCAAAGAGCGGTGGCTTATGCGAAAAACGCAGGAAAGCTAATAACCTTCGACCCGAATTTGAGACCTCCTCTTTGGGATAGCTTGGATAATGCGAGGGAGCAAATTCTATGGGGGCTGAGTCAAGCTGATGTTGTTAAAATTAGTGATAATGAAGTTGAATTCTTATGGGATTGCAACGAATCTGAGGGTGCTGAGCGGCTATTAAGCGAATTTAATATTAAGCTCGCTATGGTGACAAGCGGTGCAAATGGTGCATTGCTTCGAAATAAAAATGCGGTGGTTACAGCAAAATGTCCGCCTGTAAACCCTGTTGATACAACAGGCGGCGGAGATATCTTCGGCGGTGCGGCTGTGTGTCAGATTTTAAGGCTCGGTAAAGCTCCCGGGGATTTAAGCGAAGACGACCTTACTAAGGTAATAAGGTTTGCTTTAGCTGCCGGGAGTCTTTCAACCCAAATCCCGGGCGGTCTCCCAAGCATCCCCGATGAAGCGGATGTTCTGAGGGTTCTCGACGGTATGTGAAACTAGTAATCCTCCGGAGGTTCTGTTTCTTCGTAGTTTGATTCTTCGTAGGTTGGTTCTTCGTAGTTTGCTTCTTCGTAAGGTGCGGGGTTTTCGTATTGTTCCGGTTCTTCATGCGGTGGTATTGTATCGGGGGGCGGTGCTAAATAGTCCGAGGGTGATAAATAGTCCGGTGCTTCGGGGGGTCTGTTGATTCGTGCCATTACTTCTTCAACATTTGCCTCCTCGCCGTTTTGTCCATTTTCGTCCGGCGGATTATTGAGGAGTGCTTCCGCTTTTTCCCGTTCTTTCTCTTCTTTACGTTTAGTTACTATCATTATATATATAACCAACAAGACAATACTGATTAGAATATATATGAATAACACCCAGACCATTGTATGCATATTTACACCTTCCTAGCGCATGAATTTCGCATTGCTAATAATAAGTATTTATATTATACTAGAGAGTAGAGAAACTTGCTACACTGATGTGCATAACCGAGAAACTTTTTTCACAGGGGTCGGTACACTATGATTGCTACAACTCATCTTGCTATTGATATCGGAGCTTCGGGCGGACGCCATATTTTGGGATGGCTTGATACGGCAGGTAAGTTATGTACCGAGGAAGTCCACAGATTTCCCAATGAGATAGTCCAAATCGGAGAGCAGCAGTGCTGGGATATTGACGCATTATTCGGCGAGGTTATCACGGGGCTAAGAAAATGCTTTGACCTTGGCAAAATCCCTGATAGTGTCGGTATTGATACATGGGGTGTTGATTTTGTTCTCCTTGGCAGTGACGGCAATATTGCAGGACCTGCGGTCGCTTACAGGGATAATCGCACCGATAAAATGGATATTGAGGTTGCCAAATGTATTGCAGACGATGAGCTTTATTCCCGCTCCGGTTTGCAGAAGATGTTTTTTAATACGATATATCAGCTTGTGGGAGCAAGGGTTCAAAATCCTGAGTATTTTGATGGTGCCCGGCGGTTGCTCTTTATGCCTGATTATCTGCATTACAAGCTTTGCGGTGTGATGAAAAATGAGTATACTATTTCATCAACCAGCGGTCTTGTAAATGCCGTAGATAAAACATGGGATGATGAAATCATAAACCGGTGCGGATTCCCGAGAAAGATTTTCGGGGAGATTGTTCCTGCAGGCACTATTCTTGGCGGATTTACCGATGATGTGAAAAATGCAGTCGGATTCGATTGCAAGGTCATCATGCCGCCGTCACATGATACTGCAAGTGCTTTTCTTGCTGTGCCTGCAAAATCCGAGCGGAGCGTGTATATTTCGAGTGGCACGTGGAGCCTTATGGGTGCTCCGCTGCACGAGCCGATTACAAGCGAAGCGAGCAGGCTGGCTGAGTTTACAAACGAGGGCGGGTATGAATACCGATATCGGTATTTGACGAATATTGCAGGGCTTTGGCTTTTACAATCTGTACGTAAGGAAATGAGCGATAATATTGAATATGCCGAGTTTGTTGCACTTGCACGAGCTTCTGCTTGCGAGAGTATATTCAACGTCAATGATGAGCGGTTTGCGGCACCTGATAGTATGATTGATGAAATTCGCAGCGCGTGCCGCGATTTAGGGCAGGCTGAGCCGCAAGGTCCGGGCGACTTGGCTAGGAGTATCTTCCGCAGCTTGGCGGCGTCTTATGCTAAGACCATAAGCAGCTTGAAGGAGCTCACGGGTATCGAATATGATTGTATAAACATAATAGGCGGCGGAAGCCAAAATGAGTTTCTTAACGAATTAACCGCAAAAGCCTGCGGTTTGCCTGTATATGCAGGTCCCACGGAAGGTACGGCGCTCGGCAATATAACTTGCCAGATGATTTCATTCGGTGTTCTTCCCGATTATATGTCTGCAAAGGACACTATCAGAAAGAGCTTTGATGTCAAGGAGGTGCTCCCATAATGTCTATTATCAACTGCGGCAATGACTTTGATGTCGCATCAGCTTGCAAAATCGCACCTGCTTTGCGGATGCTTTATTCGCCCGACGGTATGGCTACTGTCAACTTTTTCCCGAATAATCAGCCGTCGGAAACTGACGCGGTAACACTCACCCCGTCAAACATATCATCTGAGCCGATGAAAATCACTTCCGATACTGATATCGCCACAGAGTTTGCCGTGTATGTGGCAACTCACGGGCAGCCTCCTCATTTTGTTACCGCTGACGGTGTCGGCACTTTCAGGTTGCAGGAAAGTATAAAAACCGGCAGACTTGCAGGTAAAATAGCTATTGTAACCGGTGGTGCTCAAGGGTTCGGCAAGGGTATAGCAACTGCAATTGCAGCCGAGGGTGCTCTTGTTGTTATCGCTGATTTAAACCTTGAGGGTGCTCTTGTTTGCACAAGAGAGCTAAATGAGCAGTTTGGCAAAAATACTGCTACGGCAGTCAATGTTGATGTATCTGACGAAGGCTCGGTTGAGAGAATGATAAATGAGACGGTTTTATCCTTCGGCGGACTTGACATTCTTGTTTCAAATGCGGGGATTTTAATTGCCGGCAGTATCGGCGATTTGAGCAAGGATAACTTCGAGCTTGTTACCAAAGTTAATTATACAGGGTATTTCCTATGTACCAAATATGCTGTCAAGCCAATGAAAATTCAACATGAAATTGCTCCCGACTATTTAATGGATATTATTGAAATAAATTCAAAGTCAGGTCTTGAGGGCAGTAATAAAAACTTCGCTTATTCCGGCAGTAAATTCGGTGGCTTGGGGCTTACGCAAAGCTTTGCGATGGAGCTTGTTGATTACGGAATAAAGGTTAATGCTATTTGCCCCGGCAATCTTTTGGACGGCCCATTATGGTCTGACCCCGAGCGCGGTCTTTTCAAGCAGTATCTGGATTCGGGCAAGGTCGAGGGCGCTAAAACTATTGATGATGTCAGGAGCTTCTACGAAGCTAAGGTGCCGATGGGCAGAGGGTGCACGACAGAGGATGTCGCCCGAGCGCTTTTATATGCCGTTGAGCAAAAATACGAAACCGGACAAGCTATTCCCGTAACGGGCGGTCAGGTTATGCTAAGCTAAGCTTATGACGAAAGGATGTACATTATATGAATCTTAGAGAGCAGCATTTTGAGAAACTGAATTCACCGGATAAAAAAGTGAGACTGAAGGCTTTAGGGGAGCTGAAGCTTTTATGCGATACAAAGGCTTTGGACACGCCGATTACAGGTAATAATGTCAATAATCATATACATACGACGTTTTCTTTCTCGCCGTATTCGCCTACAAAGGCTGTGTTTTGCTCATGGATTAGCTGCCTTGCTACGACGGGAATAATGGACCATGATAGTGTCGGTGGTGCCGAGGAGTTTATCGAAGCCGGTAAAATCATTAATATGCCTGTTACGGTAGGGTTTGAGATACGCTGCAGTATGAAGGGTACGCCTTTTGAGGGTAAGAGGATTAATAATCCCGACCAGGATTCTGTTGCATACATGGCTATGCATGGTATTCCTCATCAGATGCTTGGTGAGGCGGAGAAATTTTTAGCTCCATACCGCGAAAAACGTAATGTCCGCAACTGGAAAATGGTTGACAGGCTTAATGCGAACTTAAAGCCTTATGAGCTCGGGCTTGATTTTAATACCGATGTTCTCCCCTTTTCGCAGTATTCAAACGGCGGCTCAGTGACTGAAAGACATATTTTGTATGCGTTGGCTGCGAAGCTTGCCGATAGAGAAATGCCGAGACATTTTCTGCTTGGGATGTTTAAGACACAGCTTGTCGAGCAATTCTACGTGGATGCCGATGAGGAGCTGCCGCACATAACTGAGTTTGTTGCTCTTGCCGAAAAACTCGGTGCAATCCCTGCGTATGCATATCTCGGTGATGTCGATGTCTCCGTTACAGGTGATAAAAAGGCTCAGACGTTTGAGGATTCTTATCTTGATGAGCTTGTTAAGTATCTCGTGAAAATCGGGATTAAGGGTGTGACGTATATGCCTGCGCGCAACTGTGATGAGCAGCTGTCGCGGATTAAGAAATTATGCGAAGCTAACAGTCTTTTACAGATTTCGGGCGAAGATATTAATTCTCCGCTTCAGAAGTTTATTTGCGATAAAATTGAAACGCCGGAGTTTCGTCATCTGATTGATACTTCATGGGCTCTTATCGGGCATGAGCTTGCTGCGTCAAAGGATATTAAGGACGGTATGTTTTCAAAGGCTGTCGTTAAAAAAACACCGGATTTAGGCGAGCGTATTGAGTATTTTGCGGCACTTGCTAAGGAGAAGTACAGTAAGAAGCGGAAGGTTCAGTGAGAAAAGGATTACAGCAATGAAAACCAGAGCAGTCAGAATTTATGGTAAAAGTGATTTACGTTTAGAGGAATTTGAACTCCCTGCGATTGGGGACGATGAGATACTTGCTTCTGTTGTGTCGGATTGTCTTTGTATGTCGAGTTATAAGGCTGCGATTCAGGGCTCCGACCATAAGCGCGTTCCCGATGATGTGGCGGTGAATCCCACAATTTTGGGGCATGAATTTAGCGGCGAGATTGTTGAGGTCGGTAAAAAGTGGCAAAATGAGTTTAAGGTGGGGCAAAAGTACTCTATTCAGCCGGCGATAAATTATAAGGGGTCGCTTGATGCGCCCGGGTATTCGTTTCGGTTTCTCGGCGGTAATGCAACGTATGTTGTGATTCCCAGCGAGGTTATGGAGCAAAAGTGTTTGCTGCCTTATGAGGGCGAGGCGTTTTTCTATGCCTCGCTCGCCGAGCCGATGAGCTGTGTGATTGGGGCGTTTCACGCGAGTTATCACACGACCGTCGGCGTCTATGCCCATGATATGGGCATCGTCCGCGGCGGCAGTATGGCGATACTTGCCGGCGCGGGTCCTATGGGGCTCGGTGCGATTGATTATATAATCAACTGCGACCGCCGCCCCGCGTTGCTTTGTGTCACAGATATCGATGACACAAAGCTCAGCCGCGCTGCCGAGGTGCTGCCTGTGGCAGCGGCTGCGCGAAACGGAGTCCGCCTTGTGTATGTCAACACAAGCGACTCCGACGAGCTCCTCGCTTTGACCGAGGGCAAAGGCTTCGACGACGTTTTCGTCTACGCCCCCGTCGCTCCGCTCATTGAAATGGCGGATAGAATTCTCGGCAGAGACGGCTGCCTCAACTTTTTTGCAGGTCCGACCGACCCTTCATTCACTGCTGCGTTTAACTTCTACAATGTGCACTATGCTTCAACGCACATCGTAGGCACAAGCGGCGGCAACACAGACGATATGCGAGAATCCCTCGCAATGATGGGAAGCGGCCGCCTCAACCCCGCAGCAATGATAACCCACGTCGGCGGACTCGACAGTGTCATCGAAACAACCTTAAACCTGCCAAAAATCCCCGGCGGCAAAAAGCTGATTTACACAGGTATTTCAATGCCACTGACAGCAATAGACGAGCTTCAAAGCTCCGATGACCCTATTATGCAAAAACTCGCCGCGATTGTAGCAAAAAACAACGGCTTATGGTGCGCCGAAGCCGAAAAATATTTACTTGAAGCAAAGGTTTTCAAAATTTAAGGAGGATTAATATGATAGTACCGGTAACAAAAGAAAATGAAAGTTCATGGGCAAAGCTGTGTGTTGCATTGTGGCCTGACCTCACAGTAGAGGCGGTTCTTAAAATGAACCACGAAGGAATGTTTAAAAACGAGTTTTTATACATCGAAGACGGAGAAGCTGTTGCTTTCCTGAGTCTTGCCCTGCGCTACGACTACGTCGAAGGCACAGATTCAAGCCCTGTAGGATACATAGAGGGTATCTATGTTGCACCCGAATTCAGGCGCAAAGGAATTGCAGAAAAATTAATCGACCACGCAAGAAAATGGTCGATAAAGTATGACTGCACAGAGCTTGCCTCAGACTGCGTCCACGACAACACATCAGGTCAAGCCTTCCACACCAGCACAGGCTTCACCGAAGCAAACAGAATCGTCTGCTACACAATGAAGCTTTAATAAGATAAACCGCCTCGCCTGCTCTAACGTCAACTTAATCATATTACTTACTCAACTTCCCCGTACTTTTTCCACTCAATAAATTTGAAATAAAAGTTTCAATATCCTTTTTTAAAGATGGATAAGCTTTCTTATTCGGAGTTGTGTCTGCTAATGAACACTCGTACTCTTCTAAGCATGCTCTTGTGAATATAACTACATCTTCTTTGTTGCTAAAACATTGGCAATGCCATGAAATCAATTCGGAAACAATATCCTTAAGCGTAATATTTGCGTGATAATACTCCCCATTCACGGCGAGAGCCATTTTTCCGTCTGTATTGTGGTGTCTAAGCGGTACTTGGTCATAACTCGGTGCCAAAGTGATTTCCTCATTCGGTAAATGTAAAATACTTATGTTTTTTGTATGCATATCAAGATTGCCTATTGCTATAGCAAAGATTAATTGCTTTGCAAATCTTTCAATACTGTCGTCCCTGCAATACCGAGCTAAAACTTGAACCACTCGTTTTGCACTTACTTTGCCACCAACCTCCTGATACTTCTCCGACCCTCTTGCGCCAAGCACTTGATTAAAATCTTCCTGATGGATTCTCATGCCCGGTGTACGGTCATTTCTGTCGTATCTTTCTATTACAAGAGCATCTGCTGCTTCAAAACTTTCAACTTTTACAGAATAATTCGATAATCCTGATTTATACGCCATTTGTGCACAGAAAGCTTCATCATATATCATCGTTGGGTATTCATGAACGACAGGCTTAAGAATATGTGTAGAAGGATATCCGTTATGAACCCTATTCCATGACTTATCTTTTTTTGCCAAAACGATTTTGCCTTGCACTCCACCTAATGAAGTTTTGCCCAACTCAGGCGAGTTTGCTAACGGTTCCTGTGGCATGTGTTCAAGCAGATATCGAATCATTCTGTTATCGACCGGTTCTGCTTCCGCTTTTCTTTGAGATGTTGGATCGTCGGGATCATATATATACAGTGCACCTGCTATATCTTTTCCGTACTTGCGTAACATACCATAAGCGTTTCGTTCATCATACGGCAATGCTTGCAAAAGCCAATCATAGTTTCGTCCTTCGGGTAAAAGCTCCGAGAAAAAGTTGTCGGAGCGTTTTCTTTGCAAGCTTGTATACTTTAAAAGCAATGGGACTGATAAACTTAATATTGTTGATGATAGCTGGTATTTATCAAAAACTCCGGGGTGTGTCTCGAAACTAAACCCTCTGCTCTTTTGAGCAAGAGTTCCGAGTAGATTACCGTACAGTTCAACATTTAACCTACTCACCTTCTGTCACATCCTTCGCTTCAAACTCTGCCGATAATATAACTCCGGTTTTTTCCAATATCATGAATAGTCTATCCATTAATACACCGGGTTTGCCTTGCTCCATTTCCCAAACCCATTTTTGGCTGATTCCAAGCATTTTTGCAAGCTCTCTTTGGCTAATCCCTTGCTGCATACGGCTTTGCTGAATCACTTGCCCTAAAGTAAAGGAATTCTTAATTCTTGTATTTATCTTCATCACTCTATACCTTGACTACGATATTAACGTCAGTGTTTGCGACTTCATTATTGTAGTCATTATACACGACTTCGTTATTGAAGTCAACCGCTTTTTATCAAGTAATGCAGAACGACCCAAGTGATACTCGCATTTACTCAACAAGAGTTGAAGGCGTAGTGGTGGTCGTATTCGGGGATTGGGCTTGGCTCAATGAGCAGTGCCGATGCGACATTTGTTATCGCTCCTATTGCAACTACATATAGTTGCTTCTCTGCCGTGTACTGAGATGCCAGCTTGATTAACATGAATCGCCTTAACATTATCCAGCACCACATCTACTACTCCGACAGGCTTTTCCAACCTCCGTGTCAGATATTTCATAGAGAATAAGATATCGTTTACCTGATAAAAGCATACGATATCTATTATTTTGGATAAACTGATTTTCGTAAAACGGACAACGCTCAGGCGGTGTAGATAAAGATTCTATATCGATAAGTGTTTGGTCGACAAACCTTTTTGCTGCGTTTTGGTTGACATTTGCAAGAAAACGGGCGTGTGCGTCTAACATCGAGAGTGCATCTTCGGAAATTATAATCTCATACTCAAGCAAATCCATAATTGCTCTCAGTCCATATTGTCTATTGTATTGTAGAGCGAATCTCTCACTTCTGATATAGAATATCCACGTGCACCGTTTGAACGTGACGAACGGATGCGGTGTAGATTTTCTGCGACACGCAAATCCTCTGCTCTACGGTCAAAAGCGGCTATATCCATAACAACTAAATCACCGACTCCGTTTTTCGTTAGATAAACAGGCTCTCCCGTAGATTTACACAACTCAGCAATTTCATTATAGTTAGTTCTGATAGAAGCCGATGCCTTAATATGCATAAAAACACCCCCGATTCATAGTCATATATTACCATATCCGAGAACACAGGTCAATATATGAAGATGTGGAGGGGAATCTTCATACCCACGGTTATAGCAAATTCTTGATATGGAACCGTCCCCTTGTGTCTATTGGTGCTTATATGAAAACACAAGAAAAACAGCCAATATGCCCGTTATTATCGCCGATGTATCTCCTGCATTTTTTACTTTTCAGTTTCCAAACCCTTCACGAAGTATACCGGTATGGCTTGAATTATTATACCTGAATTATTATACCTGAATTATTATACCATAATTATATTTGAAGGGTAAGCGTGATTATGATATAATCAGATGGCGATTTTATTCTAAAGTAAAGGATATATTTTATGCCAAAGGTTCTTCGGTCGGGTGAGATGAATAAGTGTCTCGGTTGCTTCGCGTGTATGACTGTTTGTGCAGCTGTGGGGCAGCAAAATCACTCTATTGTTAAGAGTGCTATAAAGGTTCGTACAACGGGCGGAATGGACAGCAGTTTTATTGCAATTGTTTGCCTTGCGTGTCTTGACCCTGCTTGTATGGAGGTCTGCCCGAGCGATGCTCTTGAGTATCGTGCAGGCGGCGGTGTGATTTTACGACCGGATAAATGTATCGGCTGCCGTTCTTGTGAGAAGGCTTGCATTATGCGTGCCGTTAATTTTGATGTTGAGACGAAAAAGCCGATAATATGCCGTCATTGCGGAGTTTGCGCGCGTTTCTGTCCGCACGGTTGCCTTCAAATGGTTGAGTCCGACGAGGTGGCGAAATGATAAATGAAAAGTATATAAGAGTTTTATATGTAGATATGAATACGGGCAAGATACGTATTGAGCAGCGTGAGGATTTACTCGTTTATCTTGGCGGTGTCGGTATTGCAAGCAGACTGCTAATGGAGAATATGAAGCCGCACCTAGCTCCGACAGACCCTGAGCAACCAATTGTTTTCGCAATCGGAGCCGGCACTTATGTATTCCCTGTACTGGCAAAGACTGTCGCGATGTTTATTTCTCCGCTGACTGGTGAGCTGGGCGAGAGTTATGCAGGAGCGCGTATGTCAATGGCTATGTTTATGGCCGGATATGATGCTCTGGTAATAAGCGGCAAGGGCAAGAAGCAGAGTTATTTATCGGTTTCGACTGATAATGTGAGTGTTAAGGATGCGCGCGCAATTTGGGGGTTGAATATCGAAGAAACAGGTCATACGCTGCGTAACCGTGAGCATCACATGGGCGATTCAATTGGGAAGCGTTCAATTATCCGCATAGGTCCTGCAGGTGAAAACGGCGTTTCGTTCGCGTGTGTTTGCGTTGATACTTACAGGCATTTCGGGAGATTGGGGCTTGGTGCCGTGATGGGCAGTAAGAACCTCAAGGCTGTTGCGATTTATGGTAACCGCTCAATTCCGATTAAAGATCACAAAAAATATTTTAAGGTTTATTCAGAGATTTATAAAAAATGCACATCTACGGATATGATGGCGAAGTATCATGATGCCGGTACGCCGATAAATATTATGCCGCTCAATCAGGCAGGCGGTCTGCCTTCATACAATATGCAATCAGGCTCTTTTGATGCTGCAAGAGATATTTGCGGTGATTCCTTTGCCGAAAAAAACCTGATACGCAAGATGGCGTGTACCGGTTGCCCTGTCGGTTGTATTCACATCGGGATGTATCGGCGTGAGTTTGATAAGGGGCATGAGTATGAGGCGATAAATGTTGCGTATGATTATGAGCTGATTTTTGCTCTTGGTACATTTTTAGGTATCAGTACAACAGATGAAATTCTGGCGTTAATCAATGTCGTTGAGCAATGCGGTCTTGATGCGATGAGTGCCGGTGTTTGCTTGGGTTGGGCTACAGATGCTTATAAAAACGGGTATATCACTCAAGAGGATACTTTGACGGAGCTGGATTTCGGTAATACTTCCGGTTATCTCAAGGCTATTGAGTATCTCTCTGACGGTGTCAATGATTTCTATCAGGCTCTCGGAAAGGGCGTTAAGCACGCTTCTTTGAAGTATGGCGGCGAGGATTTTGCCATGCACGTCGGGGGCAATGAAATGGCAGGTTATCATACCGGTTACGGTTCTTTGGTCGGCGCTGCCGTAGGTTCGAGGCACTCGCATCTTTGTAACGGCGGTTACAGCTTCGACCAGGAGAAGACTGAGTTTAACCCTGATGAGCTTGTGGACAAGATTTTTGACGAGGAAGTTGAGCGTTGCATGACAAACTCGCTGATTATGTGTTTGTTTGCACGTAAGATTTATGACCGCGAGACTATTCTCACAGCTCTTAATTCGATTGGCTGGTCTTTGAAGGACGAAGACCTGACAACTATCGGCAAGCGTATTTTGCGTGAGAAGCTACTGATTAAAAAGGCTCTAGGTTTTAAGCAAAAGAGCATTAAGCTGCCAAAGCGTTTCTTTGAAACTCCAAGCATGAACGGTGTTCTCGACGAGAGCGTTGCAAACGCGATGATTCGCAGATATGCGGAAAAAGCAGACGCTTTGATGAAGGAGGAGTTTCCAATCTCCTTGTCACCAAGCGACCTAAGCAGCGTAACAGGCGACTCAAGATGCTGATGTGTCAGGGGGACGTGTGTCAGGGGGACGGTTCTACTGACAGGTTCCTGCATTAGGAGTTTGTGTCAGGGGGACGGTTCTACTGACAGGTCGAGATTGTGGGGACTAATTTGGCTCTGAGACAGGATTGATAAAATGACAGTTACATTTTTTGGAAATATAGCAAAATACACAAACGGTGATAAGGAATATACGCCAAAACAGTCCATTACTACTCTGCGTGAGTTGCTGCACGAGCTGTGTGGTTATTACGGAGAGCAGTTTGAAGCATTTGTTTATGGAAATGAGACTTGTTTGATATTAGTTAATGGTAAAGGTATTGCATTGTCGGGCGGACTTGACTCCCCTCTTGGCGACGGCGATAGAGTTGAGATTCTGCCGTTTGTTACAGCAGGGTGAGAAAGTGAAAGGAGGTTTTCGCTAATGGCGACAGCGGTTATTATGCCGAGACAGGGACAGTCTGTTGAGAGTTGTCTTATCGGTAAATGGTATAAGAGTAAGGGCGACAAGGTGTCGGTCGGCGATGTTTTGTTCACTTATGAAACGGATAAAGCGACCTTTGAGGAAGAGTCAAAGGTTGATGGTGTGATGCTCGATGTCTTCTTTGAAGAAGGTGATGATGTCGAGTGTCTAGTGAACGTTTGCGTTATCGGTGCCGATGGCGAAAGCGTTGACGAGTTTCGCCCCGCTGTCGGCGGCGATGTCGGTGGCGTTTCTGCGGCGATAGGAACAAGCGCGAGCCAAGGTGACCGGAGGGACGGTTCATTTGGTTCGGTTGACTCTTCAGCGGCAGGAACAAACCAAACCTGTCAAAAGAACCGTCCCCCTGACACATTCGGCTCGGCAGCGGCAATCTCGCCTAGGGCGAGGAGGCTTGCCGAGAGGACGTATGCCGACCTGCGGTATGCCGTGCCTACGGGTGCAGGTGGCAGGGTTATTGAGCGTGATGTGCAGGCTGTTTTAGCGCAGGGGCACAGAAGCGCGGAATTTTCCGGCACGGCTGCTCTTGGTGCAGTCGGTGGTGCCGAGGTTTTGGGTGCGGCAGGCGGCACGGGTGCCGGCGGTGCTGCAAAGGTGCAGATTGATTATGCCGCACAATATGGCGACAAAGCAGAGGTTGTTGCTTTGTCGAACGTTCGCAAGTTCATTGCAAAAGCCATGCACGCTTCGCTTGCAAACTCGGCGCAACTGACTTCGCATTCGTCATTTGACGCAACTGATGTTTTTGCATATCGCAAAAAGCTGAAAGAGTCGGCGAGCGCAAAACCCGTACCGACCATCACTGATATAATCATATTTGCTGTTTCGCGTGTTCTTTTGAAGCATAAATACATCAACTCACATTTTCTTGGTGAGAAGATGGCACTTTTTAATAACGCTCATATTGGTGTAGCTGTTGATACCCCGAGAGGATTGCTTGTTCCGACTATTTTCAACGCAGACTCAATGTCGCTTTCCGACTTATCTGCTCACGCTAAGGGCTTATTTGAAAAGTGCAAGCAAGGTTCAATCGAGCCCGATTTGTTGCAGGGTGCTTCGTTTACGATTTCAAACCTAGGCAGTCTTGGTGTCGAAATGTTCACACCGATTTTAAATCCGCCTCAGACAGGCATTCTCGGCGTTTGCAATGTAATCGAGCGCCTGAAAAACGGCAAGCCCTACCCTGCACTTGGTTTGTCAATCACCTATGACCATCAGGCTATGGACGGCGCAGATTCTGCAAGGTTCTTGAAGGATTTGGTCGAATATTTGGAGAGTTTCAGCAGCAACGTTAAGTCAGAGGAGGATTAAGCATTGTACGATTTAATGATTATCGGCGGAGGACCGGGTGGATATATGGCGGCGGAGCGTGCAGGTCACGCGGGGCTTAGTGTGCTGCTTATTGAAAAGCGTGCACTTGGTGGTGTTTGTTTAAATGAAGGTTGTATTCCGTCAAAAACGCTTCTTAATAGTGCGAAGATTCTTGACTATGCGGTGCATGGCAGCGATTACGGTGTATCTACAACCTACCGTCCCGAGCTTGACCATAAGTTCGTCATTGAGCGTAAAAACAAAGTTGTTGAAACTCTTGTCAGCGGCGTTAGGGCTTTGATGAAAGCTAACAAAGTTACCGTTGTTTACGGTGAAGCGCAGATTGTTGATGCTACTTCTGTCAAGGTTGGCGACGAGGAGTACAAGGGCAATCGGCTGATGATTGCTAGTGGCTCTGTGCCTGTTGTGCCGCCGATTGACGGTGTTGCCGAGGGGCTTGAAAACGGCTTTGTTCTGACAAGCCGCGAGATTTTGGATTTAGAAACAGTGCCGAAAAACCTTGTCGTTATAGGCGGCGGTGTTGTCGGACTTGAGATGGCTTCATACTATAACTCGGCAGGCTCAAAGGTTACGGTTATTGAAATGCTTCCGAAAATCGCAGGGGCAATGGACGCGGAGATATCAAGCCTGCTGATGAAAAGCTATGAAAAAAAAGGCATTGAATTTTTACTTAATACCAAGGTTACAGGTATAACAAGCGATTGTGTGAATTATGATGGCGGCAGTGTTAAAGCAAACAAGGTGCTGCTTTCAATTGGTCGCAAGCCGTTAATTGAGGGGTTCGGGCTTGAAAATCTCGGCTTGGTTATCGAAAACGGCGCGATTGTGACTGACGCTCACGGGCAGACGAGTTTGCCTAATGTGTATGCGGTCGGCGACGTTAATGGCAAGTATATGCTGGCTCATGCTGCATACCGCGAGGCGGAGGTTGCCGTTGCTCATATTCTCTGCAAACGTGACGAAATGAGATACGACGCTGTGCCGTATGTTATATACACATCGCCCGAGGTCGCAAGTGTCGGCGAGACAGAGGACTCTGCCAAGGCAAAAGGCATTGACTATGCCCAAGTAACTGTCCCGATGATTTACAGCGGACGGTACCTTGCGGAAAATACAGTCACCGACGGTATTTGCAAGGTGCTCATTGACAAAGCACACCGCAATGTCATTGGCGTGCACTTATACGGCAGTTATGCTTCCGAAATAATAATGAGCGCTTGCATGATGATAGAAATGAAAATGCGAGTCGAAGACGCACAAAAATTCATCTTCCCCCACCCAACAGTAAGCGAAATAATCCGCGAAGCAATATTCAGAATATAGAAATGTGACAGTGGTAGGGATTTGGGAATGTCCCCAATCACTGCCCTGTCTCATGTGTCATTTTGTGCGATTCTTGTCTGAGTTAGGTGTCATTTTGTGCGGTTTTGGTTTATGTTAGGTGTCATTTTGTGAAGTTGGTGCAGAAAGCGCTTGATTTTTCAGTTGTTATGGTGTATGCTCTCATTATGTGGAGGTGATGAGCGATGGCACTCAAGCGTAAAGTATATCACGAACTTTTATACTGGAAAAACAAATGTAACGGGACTCGCGCCTTACTTGTTAACGGAGCGAGGCGTGTTGGAAAGAGCTACATCTGCGAGATGTTTGGCAAAAATGAATATAAAAGTGTAATCATTGTGAACTTTGCGAATCTGCCTCCGGTTATAAGCGACACTTTTGAGCATGACCGAACTCATCTGGACGTGTTTTTTACAAAGCTATCAACACATTACGGCGTCGAACTTTTCACCAGAGAAAGCTTGATTATTTTTGACGAGGTGCAGCTGTTTCCAATTGCACGGCAAATGATTAAGCAACTCGTTGCAGACGGTAGATATGACTACATAGAAACAGGTTCACTTATTTCAATCAAAGAAAACGTAAAAGGAATAGTTATACCCTCTGAGGAGAGGGAGATTGAGATGTATCCGCTTGATTTCGAAGAATTCCTGTGGGCTATAGGCGACGAGCCGGCAATGGATTATTTGCGCTTATGTTATGAGGAAAAAACACCATTAGGACAAGCAATGCACAGAAAGATAATGAACATCTTCAGGCAATATATTTTAGTTGGCGGTATGCCGCAAGCGGTTCTTGCCTATTTAAAAGGTTCTGATTTTGAAGCTGCTGATTATGAAAAAAGAGATATTTTGAAGCTATATAGAAGTGATATTACCAAATATGCTGCAGGCTATAAAGGCAAGGTTACAGCTATTTTCGACGGGCTTCCGGGGCAACTATCCAAAAAAGAAAAGAAGTATAAGCTTTCTTCCGTTGTTAAGAATGCACGGCTGCGCGACTATGATAATGCATTTATGTGGCTCACCGATGGAATGATAGCTAACTCATGCTTTAATACGACAGACCCCTGTCAAGGATTGGCTCTCAGCTTCGACCATTCAACACATAAGCTATATATGGCAGACACCGGTTTATTGGTCACTCATGCATTTGCAAATAAGAAATATACTCAAAACACCCTGTACCAAGCGATTTTGCAAGATAAGCTTAGAATCAACGAAGGTATGTTAATGGAGAATATTGTCGCACAAATGTTACGTTCGGGTGGACATAAGTTGTATTTTTATTCAAGAACTGATTCTTCAAACAGGGCAAACACAATGGAGATTGACTTTTTAATAGACATAAACGGTAAGATTTGTCCCGTTGAGGTCAAATCATCTGCCTATAAAGAGCATTCATCTCTAGATAAATTCAGACGTAAATTCCACAGCACACTAGGAAATGCTTACATTTTGTATACAAAAGATGTGATGGTTAAAAACGATGTTACCCACTTGCCGTTATATATGGCTATGTTTTTATGATTCTAAATGTGACAGGGGACGGTTCTCGTGTCACACAATCAGCAGCACAACCGCGGCGAAGCCGAGCCAGCCGGTCAGTTCGACGAGGCGTTTTGCCCAGCCGTCACGGACGGCTGTGCCCTCGCGACCGAATAGGCTCGGAATTTCGGCGAGGGTGTAAGGTAGCGCAACGATTATCATTGCGGCGCTTGCACCTCGATAGTCGGTGTTGGCTGCTATCATAGTGAATATAACAACTTTATAGCAAGAATATAGCAAGATAACAGCAAAATAAAATTTATTTTTGAAAATGTTACCCGGGGACGGTTTGGTTTTTCTACATTTAGTGATGAAAAGATATATTCGTTAACAATAAATGTTTATAATAGCATTGCCATGTAGATTGGGAGGTGGTGAACACCTTTTTTAATCATGATATCCTTCGTATATAGAATATATGACTCTCCGATTTTTTTTGCGAACTTCCTTCTGAATTTATCGAGTGATGAATGCTCTCTGTACTCGGAGGATTTCACTTCGACAGGGCAAACTTTACCGCCGCGTGTTAATAAAAAATCTATTTCAATCATATTTTCACGATTATTTCTATCATATCTTGAATAAAAAAACAGATTGCTTGACTTTGCACGAAATGCTTGAGCAACTACGTTTTCCATAAGCAAACCTTCGTTTATGTTTAATTTATCAAAAAGTACTGCGCGGTACAGCTCGTTATCTGTATATCCGGCTTCTCGAAATGTGTGTGTAACTAATAAACCCGTATCTGCCACGTATAGTTTGTGAGTGCTGTGGTCCATGCTCATTGCAAGTCCGAAGCCCGGGTCAGTCGCGTTAAAACACGGATTGACAATCATCCCGTCACTAAGCCATATAAAAGCATCTTCATAATCACGAAGTCTGGCATTTTTATTTATCGCTGCCAACGTATATTTTTTTTCTTTTTTTGATAATTGCGACGGAATCGAATCATAAATAGCCAATACTTTACTTGCATATCTACTTGCAAAACGGCTAATGTCATTTCTGTATAAATCAAGAATATTTTTCTTAATAATATCGGCAGCTGCAAAATCCTTTGTCTTGACATATTCCAAAACAGCCTGTGGTAAGCCACCAATAAGCATATATTGCCTGAAATCATTCATAATCTTACGATGCAAGGCTTGCCCAAGCGGTTTCATCTGCTCATAACAAAGTTTCAGAGCCGGAACTGTCGATTCGTCACCTAAAGCCCAAAGAAACTCTTCAAAATCCATCGGATGCATTTCAATTTTTTCTTCCTCAGACGGAATAATTATATCCTGAACATTCTGCTTTATCGACAATAAAGACCCTGTTTCAATGTAATCATAGCGACCGTCTGCAACAAGGTACTTTAGCAACTGTCTCGCCTTAGGATACTGTTGAATTTCATCGAATACTATGATGCTTTCTCTTTTGTGCAAAACGGTATGGTAAAATGCTGCCAGCTTTGAAAAAAACAAATCAAGGTCATAGCTCTCATTTTCAAATAAATCCGTGATTTCACTTGATGGATTTCCGAAGTCTATGATAATCGAACTCTTATATTCATTTTCGGCAAACCGCTTGCAAATATAGCTTTTCCCGACTCTTCGCGCACCGGTAATCAGTAAAGCGCTTGTGCCTTTTCTTGTTTTTTTCCACTCTATCAGCTTATCGTAGGTTTTTCTTTTAAGCTCCATATTCGCACCATCCTACTGCATTTGTCAGCATTATAATACCACAGATTTCACGAAAGCACAAGTGAAATCGGGTGTGTTTTTCACGAAAGCACGTGTTGAGGGGGGGGTTGTGTTTTTCACGAAAGCACAATGTGTCAGGGGGACGGTTTTGACAGACGCTTACACAATCAGCAGTACAACAATGGCGAAGCCGAGCCAGCAGGTGAATTCGACGAGGCGTTTTGCCCAGCCGTCTTTGATTGCTGTGATGGCTGTGTCGTCGTGGAAAGCCGGGTCTTCGCGACCGAAGAGGCTCGGGATTTCGGCGAGTGCGTAAGGTGCTGCCACCAAAATCATTGCCGCGGCTACATTTCTGTAGTCGGTGTGTGCGGCGACCAGCGCTGTTATCCCTATGCTCATCAGCATTAGAATAAGGCTCAGCTGCGGCGACGATGTGCTCGGATAGTACTTATACAAGAACTTTGAGTTCGGGAAGCGGTCTTTCACAAATGACAGCAACCACGGTATAACATCTAAAGAAAGAACAAATATAACCGCCATACCAACACCAAAGAACGGTGAAGCAATGACCATAAAGAGCCCTGCATAAAGCAGCATTACACCAAACTGGAAGAATATACTCTGGTCGTCTGTCTCTTTGGGGCGGACGGCTTTGTTACGCACCGGGAACGCATAATCGGCTAAATCCTCGAGAAGCATACGCAGCAAGTAAGCACCTATCGCAACAAGCCTGATTATTGCTATATCCCCGTCAGTGAAGAACTCTAAGCCTGATAATCCATTAATAGCTTTGAGGACAGCCGATGCTGATAAGAGGATATATATTGTCGGCATAATATAGTCGGCGATTCTGTCGAACACGAAGCGCGAGACGGGAGAACCAGTCCCCATTGTCTCGCAAGCGAGCCGTTCAAGAAACGCAAGCGTTTCCCCGTGACACCTTTTGCGGCGGAGGGGGCGGGTTGCGCCGAGGATGAGCATTGTTGCGAACAGCGAGAACATTCCGACTAGTGTTCGGATTTCGTCAGCGCTCGAGGCGTTGCCGTTTGCAATTGCCAGCACGGCGATTGTCGCCCATGCGAGGAAGCCTGCGCCTGAATCGAGTATTCCGAGCACTGTTATTGCGACTACGAGTATAAGCGCAGGCGGCATTGCGTTATAGTCCATCTGCATGGAACTATATACACCCAAAGCAATGCCGAGCGCCCAGAGCATAAAGCCGCCGGAGCCGAAAATCGCTCTCGCCCACGAGCCGTCTGCTGTGAACTTGTTTAAGATATACAGTACCTTTGCAGTTTTTTCTTGCAATCCAACACTCACTTTATCACTCGTTTTTCTAAAGAGTGATATCCTCCAAGGACCGTATTTATCGCCCCATTTCGGCGTCGGCTCTTCTTCCAAGACCTCATCATCACGGTCATTTTTGAAGATAACTTTGCGGCTGCGCTTCTTCGCTATACCTGCGATTGCGGCTATGCCACCGAGCAAGCCGAACGACAACGCTACTTGCGTAACTGTTTCGGGGTCGCCTTGAGCGTCATAGAGCGGCACTCCTGCGATGAGTGAGCGCGACAATCTTGAATCGCTTGGGTCAATCGGGTCAAACAACTGAGCAGGGTCTGTGAGAGCTGTCAAAATTCCGCCCTCGCCAATTTGGAACGGTGCAACTGCTTGCACGACATATCCGTCGGGGCACAAGCCTTCCGCGATAATAACGTAGCTTCCTCTTGCAAGGTCATCGGGGAAAGCGGTCAACATAGTTATATCGCCATTTGCACTTACCGTGCCTGTTGCTACAACCCATGCATCTAATGAACCGCGAGCCATAGAATGTATCGTTATCAAAACATCAGAGCCCGGCATTAAACCCGTAGCATCTACTGATATCGTCCTGCCATTGATTGACGCGCCAATTTCAACGTCAAGGGTCATATTCAGAATCGGACCCGTGTCATAGCTTAACAATCGCGACAGTATCGTGCCTGTCTGCGGCGCGCTTGTATTGTCGCTTGATGTTGCTGTGCCGGCACCGCCAACATTATCACCCGTGTCTCCGGTATCACCCATGTCCGGGTCAGTATCACCCGAGTCTGTCGGGTCGGGTGTTGGTGTTGGTGACGGATGTACGGGGGTTGATGGCTCGGGCTGCGGGCTCTCGGCCTGCTCGGGAGTTGCCGTCGGAGTTGGGGTCGGGGTATGTACCGTCGGCGGCTCCTGTGGAGGAGGTGGCGGCGGTGGCGGTGGCGGCGGAGGTGGAGGCGACACAACAGTATCGTGCGTCACTGCATAAGCTGAGAATTTGTAGACTGTCAGCTTCAGCATTGTGCCGTTGTCTATGATTTCAAAGAACTCACCGTCTGCCTCTGTTTGAGTTATCGCATTTATACCGCCGTTATGACTACGGTATACCGTATAACCCGTTTTGCCTTGCAGGCTTTCAGGTATCGGGATATATAGCGATACAGGTTTATTAACTTGCTTGAGCGGTGTTGTAACTGTCGCTCCGACACGCGGCGATACTTCTTTTGTCACACCAAAGTCAAGCATGAATCCAATAGTTTTATTATCGCTTTCAACAGTATTACTCAGCGTGGTCGTGTCTGTTGTAACATAGTCCACTTCAAACTTGACAGTTATCTCACCGCCGCCTGCAACGAGTGCAATATCGGCATCTGTTATGCCGTTTTCGGGCGATGTCGCACGTGTTGCCGTATATAACTCGTTCAAGCCGCTTATAGCCTCTACTGTATAAGTCCTTGCGTTGTGTTCAAAGACGCTGTTTACCTGATATGAAACCTTAATCGGGATTATGATTTCGCCCATATCAACATCGGTATTTGCTACATACAGTATCTTTGTTATTGTTGTAATATTCGGAGGATTATCATTGTCAGTATGCTCCACAACAAGGTTAAATACTCCCTCGGGAACTCCGCCGAGTTCAAATCTTCCGTCTGCCATTATATCAACAGGACCGCGTATGAGCGCACCTGCCTGAACCACAGAAATTTGCACGCCCGATGTAAGCGGAATCTTGTCCTCATCTGTTACTCTGCCGCCGACAACAACCGAGTTTGCAGGGTAAACCGTTATTGCTATCGCAGTCGTTGCAGGGGCTTCATTGCCATTGCCGCTTGCAAATGTCTCACCCATCGGATTATACGAAACAATATGAATATACGGAGTGTTTGACGGCACAAGACTATTTAGATACCCGGACAGGAACGTGATAACTCCGCCCGATACTGTGTAGTGTGTTCCGCGCGTCAGCGCAGCCCCGTCTCTGCTGATACCTGCTATCGTATTACCGTTTAGTTCTACAGCAGCGGTTTTGCTGCCTGTTCCTTCTGTATGAGCTATGCTTGTTGTAATCTCCGTGCTGTCGGTGTAGATTACCACACCCTCATGGAATATTCTTACGTTGCCTGCATTATCCGTTACTCTGACGTAAAGAATGAATTTGCTGTTTGGGTCGTTCGGGTCAACAGTAAAAGATGTACCGGCAGTCCATGATATTGATGACATATTATTGACAACATCGGAAGCTCTGTAATACTCTACGCCACCGCTTGCTATGCCTGATGTCGCATCATCTGCTGATATGGACACAACAGTCGTATTTTTGAAGAAACGTCCGAATGTCACGGTATTGAGGAAGCTGCGCCAGCCGCTTGTTTTGTACTGTATCTCCGCTGTCGGCGGGGTTTTGTCAACGAAGTATGGCACTGAGAACTGTGCCGCAGATATTGCTCCCGTGGCTTCATCACGCAAATAGTATGTCTGGATTTTCTGCGTTACGCTATCGTCGTTATTAATATCAAGCTCTGAACTAATCCAATTATCGAGGCTTGGAGAATTTGTCAGGCTGATTAAGAACCCTGCAGGCGGCTCAAGTGTCGGCATCTTCGCTCTGAACCAAAAGCCCGTGCCGTCCGGTGTGTTCAGCGTTGCAGCTGATGTTACAACCGCCGGGTTGATTGTAAATGCGGTGGGCTGATTAATGCTGTATTTCCAAGCGTGTACGCCTGTTAAGGCATAGCCTGTCGCAGTTGCTGCAGTTCCTGACGGATTTGTACTCGATAACGCTAACCCAATATTGGCACTAGTATAATAAGGTTCAACATCATCACTGTTAATTATGCCGTTTAGTGTCGGCTCGGTTATTACAACAGCAACTATGGCATTGCTTATTTCCGTCGGGGTTATTACTCCGGTTGTCCATTCGAGCGGCTTTTTCAAAATTGTAAAGCTGCTGCTTGTGCCGCTTCCGCTGTATGTGCTGTTGTTAATTATTGTTGCTGTTACAGTGTATGTGCCGGGGTCGGTTGGTTTTGCCGTATCGCTGTACGGCGTGTCGGAGCCGTCTGCTAATGTTCCGTTATACGTGAATGAGAACTCAACGTCAGGAACTGTAGGAGTTGTGGTTGCCGTGGGGTTGCCTAACGTCTGCCCGTAAATAATACTTGCAGGTGGTGTTACTGTCACGGTTACGAGAACTGTTGCAGCCGTGGAAATCTGTGCGCTGACCATTGCATCTCCCGGATAATAATTATATGTCTGTGCAGTGCGAGCGTACACATAATATGTTGTATTAAATGTAAGACCCGTAAATGTCCGCCCTGTGACCCATGTAAGCGCCCCGGGGTCAGCATTATTAACGGTGCTTATTGCGTAATAAACAGTTTGCCCCGTAGTTCCGAGCGCGTTTACTTCATTTACCGTAATGCTGTTGTACGTCGGCGTACCGCTGACTGTCGGAGCACCGCTTACAGCTGCTCCTGCTGCTCTGCCTATGATGAAGTTTTCTTCCCATACGCCGATATATATCGGGTCATTATCGAGCGTTACAGTCACTTCATATATGCCTGCGTTAGTCGGCGGTGTCACCGAACTGTATGTTGTGCCGTCGTTTGCAGTTCCTGTGTACAGCACTGTCAAGGTTGGGTTGCTTGGCGTTACAACTACATCTTCGGGGTTAGTTCTGAACTCCGCTGTTCCTGTGTAACCCGAGTGAGCAGAACCCGTGAATATACTATCGGTTATACTCAAACCGTTTATATCAACAATATATTTATCTGTTGCCGCAAACGTCAAAGTCCTCGTTACATCTGTGTAATTATCGCTCGAAATGGTAATAACAAGTGTAGCAGTGCCTGTTTCTTGCCCTGTTCCGATATAGGTGAGGGTATTACCTGCTCGCGTTGGTATTCCGGTCAGAATATTATTAACACCCGTTGCCTGATTGTTAAATGCGCCGAGAGTATAAACGATAACCCCTGCCGGAGCTAATGCATCTGTTACCGATGTATATAAATATGTTTCCAAGTTATACGTATTTGCAGTAATATTTCCGCTTGTAATGTAGATATTGCCGGGCGTTCCGACGTTGAAGCCTGATGTTGCCTTGTTGATAGGAACTCCTGTTTTGGTTACCGTGGTTGACGTTAAGTAGTAATAATCCGCATAAGTGCCAACAAGTGACAATCCGCCTAACGTCACAGTCCGCGTGCCTGCGTTTGCGTTATCAAACGAAGCAGAAGTATACTCCGCTGTGATTGTGTGACTTGGATGAATACCGGGGACGGTAATCGTAACAGTACCGATAACATTTGTTGTTCCGTCATAATATTTGCCGCCGTAAGCTATATCGGCTTCAGTGATGGTTACAGGCTGCCTGACAGTCAGGGTCAATGTTGTTGTTGTTGGAGCTTCATTACCCGCAAGATTAACAAACTCTTCGTCAAGCGGATTATAAGAAACTGTGAATGTATATGTTCCCGGGTCAAGCATCATAAGATAAGTGTTTGTAAATGTGATTTGATTCGCTGTTGAAGCATTAAAGTCCGAAGCGGTGATGCCATGCCCTGTAATCCCGCTCACCGTATTGCCGTGCATAGTTACAGTAACGGTTAAATCAGTCGGAGAACCCTTACTGAATGTTCCACTTCCGATTGCCGCACTGTCTGTAAACATTACAATACCGTCAGAGCGGATAACCGTCACATTGCCTGCAACATCGGTGAAGCGAGCGTAAATGTACCCTTTCCAGTTTGGCGATATCGGGAATGTTCCGCCATTGGCTATCGTAGTCCATGCAGTACTCAAAATGTCTGAAGCAGCATTATAATTTGTAGTTGATTGGTAATACTGTACTGTATTAATACCCGAACCGCTGTCTGCTCCTGTAATCGTTACATCAACAGTATTCTTGAAGAACAAGCCGAAAGTGATAGTATTTATAAATGTCGAAAATGAGTTCGATTGAATTACTATCGCACCCGTCGGCGGGATATTGTCAACCCAATCTGCGTATAACATTACATTGCTTGTAACCGTAGTTCCGCCTGTGCCAAAAGTCCATGGGGTTGTTAATGCCGAGTTACTAAACCACCCAACAAACGACCAACCTTCTTTTATCGGTGCAGGGCTAGGTGCACTCAAAGTACTGCCGCTGAAAACATTGTATGGTAATGGCGTATTGGCAGTAGCACCGTTTGTGTCGAATGATACAGAATATACGTTTAGTAAATTACTTACTGCCGAGTCAGCACTTGGAGATGTGTAGTAAGTCGTGTTTGTTGTAACAGCTCTGACTGTGACAGTGTATGCACCAACCTCTTTGAGCATTTCTGCAACAATGCCTGATGGAATTGTACCACTTGTGACAGCAATGTTTTGAAAACCGCTGACGGCTATGCCACCACGATACAGTGTGTATTGATATGTCGCACCTGCTGCCGTGTTATTCACTCCGGGTGTAAATGCGATAGTGCCATTCTCAGCGAGGGTTACAGCCGTCGGCGCGTCGAGTGTGACTACCACTCTAAGTGAAATTGCCGTTGTTGCGGGTGGTTCGTTACCTGTCGCTGTCACAAAAGCTTCGCCCAATGGATTGTATGAGACCGTTAGGGTATAGGTGCCGATTTCTAAGCTGTCTAAAAATGCCGGTGTGAAGGTGATTACGCCTGTGGTTTCATTCACGGCATAATGTGTGATCGGGGTTAATGTTACAGGAGATGGTGTCCCGCTTCTTGCTATCTCTGCTACTATGTTACCGTTTAATGTGACTGTTGCCGGTTTATCGCCGCTGCCTAACAAATGGACTATTTCCGTTGTGACTGCTTGACTGTCTGTGTAGATAACAACGCCGTTTGAGTTTATAACAGATACATTTCCGGCTCTGTCTGTTAAGCGTGCATATACTACAAACTTGCCGACTTCCGATGGCTGAATATTAAAGCTTGACCCATCTGTCCACCCTGTATCGGATGCAATAGCTGCGGCTTCGGTTGCATAAAACCCCGGAGCATCCACACGTTTGTATTCGGTTTTTATAACACCTGATAAATCAGCGTCTGATGTGATGACTACATCTACCGTGCTTTTAAAGAATAGCCCGAATGTTATTGTGTTAAGGAACTCTGTAAACGGGTTACTTTTTATGCTTATTGTACCTGTCGGTGCGGTTTTGTCTATTTTAAATGTTTCAACCTTCGCAACCGAAATCTCGCCCGTGACAGTATTTCTCACATAGAATGTAACACTGCCATTCGCTATTTGTTCTGTGCGGGTTATTGTGTTCGTCCACGGGTCGCCTGTTGCTGTGTTGGTCAGACTCACCTCATAACCCGTTATTGCCGTTATAACGAAATCATTATTACGCCAGTCTTCTGTTGCGCCGAGATTTGCTTCTGAGATGGTGTAATGAATGTCTAATTCGGGAGTGAAGCCATTTCTGATAATACCGCTTATGCCTGTCGGCTGTATAATAGTGTAGTTATCGGCGTTTGCATTGCCGGGGGTTGTTATTGTAAAGTTACCTATGAATGTAATATTATGAGTACCAACAGATGCCGCTGCATAAGTAGCTGTAACGCTTGCAATATCTACCGTCGCTGTTTCACCGCTCGCAAGCCCCTCGAACGACAGAGAGCCAAAACCTTTCACATCATTTGTACCGTCATAAGGCTTGCTTATACTAAACCCTATGATGGTCAATTCCTTTTTATTAACAGTAAAGCTGACATTAAAGCTCTTACTGATACCGTTAGTTGTATTGGAGACCGTAACGGTTGCCGTGTAAGTACCGACAGCCAGACCCGTTTTCGGCACAACGGTAAAGCTTGCATTGCCGCCAACAGCTATGCTTGATATGCTATCAGTCGATAGTTCAAAGTCGCTCGCATCATCACCCGAAAGCGCGACAGTCAAAGGCCCTGTATATGTATTACCTGTATTGGTGACAGTAACGCTGTGCGGAGTCTGCGCCTCATATCCAAACGCTGCCGAATCGAAGACCTTGTCGTCATCAGGAGTGAGGGAAATATCATAGGTTGTAATATATAACTGCAGCTCGTCGCCGTCGGTGTTGAGTATGACTCTTTCATCATCTCTGTCTGCGCTGAAAACATTTGCCGTATACCAAGCCGCCACATCGCCTGGATCCCCTGTGGCGAATGTAACGGGGGTCGCAGAGGGTGCGGGTATTGTGAATATTTTTATATTGGAATCAATGTGCGGAATACCTGTGAGGGTTATCGA
>Ga0123356_10000453_pt1 | contig 46109 bp, 46 predicted proteins | sample TergutEmb28metaG_2_FD_92546 | JGI IMG/M metagenome (GOLD analysis project Ga0123356, IMG submission 92546) | Embiratermes neotenicus P3 segment gut microbial communities from Petit-Saut dam, French Guiana - Emb289 P3 | ecosystem: Host-associated > Arthropoda: Insects > Digestive system > Gut ...
TCCTTTTCGGCAAGATATAAAAAAAAGTTTTAAAATAAAGATTTTATACATTATATAAAAAAGTATAAAAAATTATAAATTTTTAAAAGATTTTTTTATCCTCCCCCCCCCCCCACACATTGCATATGGTAAGAAAATGTCTATTTTTACCTTTAATAATGGTGCTTCTTCTTGCCTGTAATGATAGTCCGGGCGGAGGTGGCGGCGGCGGCGGAACCGAAGGTGCGCTGGGTGTTAGAACCTTTTATTCATTAAATGAAAATGAGCAGCCTTATACCCTTACTGCTGAACTGCTTGCGGAAAACTCCAGATGCGAAATATGGGTAGAAAAAGGCGCAGGAATCAGTATAGCAACAGCTCGTTCTATAGCAAATACATATAATACTGCTATTTTTCCAAGGCTTATGAATGAATTCGGCACTATTTATAATTTTGGTAATGGTAATTTTCTGAATACCATGCAAGTGGCTGATTTATTAGGAGATGAAAACGGTAAATTGATAATTCTCTTTTTAGATATAGGGTTTGCAGGCGGTTACTTTTGGAGCGGAAATTTCGTTAATGATGTACCTGGATCAAATTTAAGTGATATTATTTTTATTGATACTTCTGCTGTCTTAGAAGGCGATATGCAGTTTACTTACGAGGTTATCGCGCATGAGATGCAGCACCTTATGAATTTTGTAACGAACGTTTTGCTTGTTTCTAATGATGAAAGAAGCTATGTCACAGAGTTATGGCTTAATGAATCTCTTTCGGAGTATGCGCAGTGGGTTTATTCCGGAAAGCATCCTCAGGGTTATGTAAACTGGTATAATAACGACTCTTCAGGAGAAATTTCCAAAGGTGATAATTTTTATATGTGGAATAACAGGAATGTACTTAATGATTATGTTACAGCTTATCTTTTTTTCCAGTATTTAAGGCTTAACAATAATGATAAAGATTTGTTTTATAATATATTTATGTCTGAATATCATAATTATCAGGCAATAACAAGTTCGCTTCCCGGCAGTATTACATGGACACAATTACTGGAAAGATGGCATACAGCAAACTTTTTAAATATACCAAATACTATTTACGGATATGGTAATGATACAGAATTGGGAGCAATTAAAGCAAAATATATTAATACCACGGCAGTTACAAGCCAGCTTTATCCGGGAGAAGCCGTATATTCATTTTCATCAGCAGGAATTTCAGCTGGGGCTATGCCTGCGTTAAATTCTGCTCAAATAAGGTATGTTGGACTTGGCGTTAATGATGTTTTAAATAATGTTCCTGCGGGAAGAGCGCTTCTTTCTTTTAGTACAGTTACAAATATAAATGCATCTTTTACTAACGGTACAATTACAGGTATAGTGCCGCCGCCGCCTTCACTGAAAATGTTATTTAATGCTGATATGCCAGTTCAGGCAAAGTTCCAGTTTAATGACGGAAACAGGTTCAGGAACATGAATACCGGTATCAATTTTACTGAAACAATATATTCTGGAAATATAACAACACAGACTAATTTGGATTTTTCCGGGTTAACAAGAGATTCTTTCAGAAGGTATAGAGAAAACGTAAATGAATAAAAAACCGGTATATAAAATTTTATTTTTTACTGCAGCTCTTTTTCTTTGTTTAACTATTTTGCATGCGAGGGGCGGCAAAGAAGAAGATACCGGAACAAACAGGATTGTTCAGGTAACAGGCGTGGTTCGTCTTATTGGCTCCCACCCGTTTTATGAACTTGTTATTAAAGGAACAGAGATGGAGTGGCATGTATCAAGAGAAGAAAGGGATATACTCCATGATTTACAGCATCGTACAGTTACTGTAGAAGGAACTGAAACCGTTACAGAATTAACTTTTGCAAATGGTTTTCCTGCAGGTGTACGGCGTGAACTGCGCAATATTAGAATTATTTCTGTTCAGTAAAGCCAAGTTCGCTTAACGCTTTTTCTGTTTCTGTTATTTCATCATATGGCACTACATGGTCTGCATAGATAATGGAGTTTTCATGTCCTTTTCCCAGAAGTAAAACAAGATCGCCTTTTTGCGCAATGGATAATGCTTTGCGTATTGCAAGCGGCCTGTCTGGAATAAGAAAAAGATTTTCTTCGCGTTTTTGTTTTACGCCTTTTGCGATTTCTTCCAGTATATCCATGGAATCTTCACATCGCGGATCTTCATCTGTAAGAATTACAATATCTGAATATTCCGATGCTATTTCTCCCTGTTCTGGTCTTTTTTTTGTATCTCGTTCTCCTGCAGATCCAAAAACGCTGATTATTCTGCTTTCTGTTTTATCCAGCCTTGTGCGAAGAGGAGGAAATATTTTCTGAAAAGAAGACGGTGTGTGTGCATAATCAACTACAACTTCAAAGGGCTGTCCTTTATTTATTGCTGTCATTCTTCCTTTTACCGGCTCCAGGTCTTTAACAAACGGTGTTATTACGCGTAAAGGAAGTTTTAATAAACCTGAAACAACAAGAAGCGATGCTAGTACATTAGCTGCGTTAAACGCTCCGGGAAGCTGATCCCTTACATCGATTCGTTCATTCAGAGCCGGTAAAAGAACAGTGTACCAGTTTCCTAAAGAACTGCTTTCTATTGTTTCAAGTACAATGTCGCCTTCTCTTCCTTCCGGGCTGAATGTAAATGTTTTATGATGTGTATTATTAATAAAAAACTGTGAATTTTTATCATCGGCATTTACAACGCCGAACGGACCGGAAAATAATTTGTTTTTTTCAGATGCAATAGACGGTGTCCATCGATCCAGTGCGCGGAAAAGATTTGCTTTATCGTCTCTGTACTGTTCCCATGTTCCGTGAAACTCCAGGTGCTCATGCGTAAGATTTGTTAGAACGCCGGAACAAAAATTTACATCGCCAAGGCGGTTAGTTCTCGGCGAAAGTCCATGCGAACTGGATTCCAATACAGCATATTCACAGCCGTTATCTGCCATTTCTCTTAAAAGGCGCTGGATAACAGGCGCTTCCGGCGTTGTCTGATGTTCGCTATTCCATATTATTTCACTGCCAATGCAGTATTGAACTGTAGAAATAAATCCTGCCTTTTTCCCCAATAATGTTAAAAGCTGCCAAATAAAAAATACTGTCGTGCTTTTTCCTTCTGTTCCCGTAACGCCTGTAACAAGTAAATCCAACGAAGGAAAATTATAAAAAGAAGCGGAAACCGGAGACATAGAAAAACGGGAATTTTTTACTTTTATGTAAACAATACCGCTTTGTTTTTCTTTTATTTCGTTTTCATATACAACTGCCAATGCACCCCTCTTGATTGCATCGTTAATGTAAAGATTTCCGTCTGTATGAATTCCCGGAAGCGCAAAAAACAAATATCCTGGTTTTATTTTGCGTGAATCAAACTCAAGCCCTGTAATTAACGGATCATTCGATCCATCAATATTAATTAAACCTGATTTTTCTTTTATTTCTTTTGTAAAAAATTCGGAAAGATGCCGCTGCATTAAATTCTATTCCTCCCCGAAAACGACAGCTGTAAAAGTGTATAATTGTGTATCCGGCGCTTCGTATGATCCCGGCGGTAATCCTGCCTTAATGCAAATATAATCCAAATATTCCTGAAGATTCCAGCCCTGTTCAAGCGGAACCTGGGGAAGAAGAACGCCGGAGTATCCTCGCCCTGTTAATAATAATCCGTGAACGCCTACTTTAACCTGATACGGATCAGGGCAGGGAGTCATCGGAGAAAGGGCAGATATTTCGATAAAACAACGGTTTAGTTCATCTTTTTTCAGCGGCGGAAAACGCGGATCGTTAAAAGCTGCTTCTTTAGCCATTAAAGCAACCATCTCAATTAACGGCAGATTTGCCGTCATTCTGCCGATGCATCCGCGCAAAACCCGGTTTGCACCGTTTTGTATGTGCAGTGTAACAAATGCGCCGCAAGGTTTATTTAAGTTAGAAGCTGGATCAGCTTCCTTAAATGACCTGGGTTTACGCTCTTCTAGTTCAGCGGTTATAGTCTCGCGTGTCAGGGAAAGCAGGATTTTTTGTTCGTCTTTGGTTATAGTGAAATTCATATCTATACTATATTATATAATATAGGTGCTTTTAATGAAACAAGAAATAAATACTAAAGTTGTAAAAATAGGCGGTTTTTCTCATGTATCTCCTGTTTATATAGGAGGAAATAATTCTATAGTTATTCAAACAATGTGGAAAGACAGGCTTAATCCCGAGGATTTAAAAAACGCTGCCTCCAAAATTGAGCTTCTTGGAGCGATGGGCTGCGGTATTCTTCGTTTTGCAGTTCCGGATATAACATCTGCAGAAGTTTTGGGGCATCTTTCCGAAATGGTTTCTATGCCTCTTGTTGCAGACATTCATTTTGATTATAAAATTGCCCTGCATTGTTTGAATTTTCCCATTGCTAAAATACGTATAAATCCGGGAAACATCGGCAGTAAAGAAAAAGTGCGTATTTTGCTGGAAAAAGCTGCAGCCAGGAATATCCCGATTCGTATAGGGGTAAACGCAGGAAGCCTGCCTTTAGACCTTCGTAAACGGGTAGAAGAGGGTATGGAGACATCAGAAGCGCTGGCAGAAGCGGCACAGAGGGAGTTATCAATATTTGATGAATTTGGATTCTCTTCTATTCTGGTATCAATGAAAGCCAGCGGAATTGCCGATACTATAAAAGCAAACCGAATTCTTTCTAAAAGGACTGCTATGCCCATTCATGCGGGGGTCACAGAAGCAGGACCGCTGACAGCCGGTGTTACAAGGAGTACAGCGGCTCTTTTAACACTTTTATCGGAAGGTATCGGTGACACAATACGGGTATCACTTTCTGATACTATGGAAAATGAGATAATTGCAGGAAGGGAAATTATTAAGGCAGCGGCTGAATTAATGCCGGAAAATGCCAGATTTAGAAACAAAGGTATAAACATTGTTTCCTGCCCGCGCTGCGGCAGACATGGTTTTGATACCCATGGTTTTACAAGCCGGTGGATAGAGAGGTTTTATACCATGGATAAGGATATAACGGTTGCAATAATGGGCTGTGAAGTAAACGGCCCTATAGAAGCAAAAAATGCCGGTCTCGGCATTACCGGAGCAGGAGATAAAGTGTTAATTTTTAAACACGGCAAGGTGATTAAAACAATTACCCCGGATGAAGCCGACAGGATATTTGGAGAGGAACTGGATAAATTATGAAAAATAAAATTTTAATATTTATTTTGATTTTTATTTTCTTTTCTGTAAATCTTTTTTCACAGCAAGAGACGCCGTGGTGGCTTTCTTTGGAGCAGGGAAAGCAAAGGTTCCGTTCCGGAGATTACGGAGCCGCCTTGCTTTTATTTGAAGATGCACGCCGTCAAAGACGGGCTATGTATGAACAGATGGAACGCGATTTGATTCATTTACTTTCCATTAACGAGGTACGCAGGCTCGGCGATTCACTTGATAGAGTAGAGCGGTTTTCTGTTGAGCGGCATTATACGGCAGCAGCAGCGGCGTTTCAGGAACTTTATTACCGTATTCCAAAATCCAGTTTTAATAATTCTGCAGCGGCGGCTCTTTCGGCTTTTGATAATTTAAAAAATTACCCCGAGGCAGAATACTGGATTGGTGAAGTTTACAGGGTAGAAGGAGAATTGCCTCTTGCTTTATCTCAATACCGCAGAGCTTTAAACATGCGGAGCGCATTGGAAGATCCAGGTTTTTCTTTAACCCTACAGTACAAAATTGCAAGTGTTCTTAGAACAAGGCAGGAATACACAGAAATGGAAAGAGTTTTACTTTCTATTATTAACGATTATGATACGCTTTGGACAAATGCAGGAAGGGCAGAAACAAACACAGGCAGAGTGCCTCATGATCAGGCATCCGCTTCGTTTGCAAGGTCTGCAATGACAAGAACATTAACAGACCAGGGCATTAACAGCTTTTTAATAATGTACAGATATAATAATACATCTGTAGAACAGGCGCACAGACTTCTTGGATATTATTTTTCAGCGCAGGGGCGGCCGTCTGCTGAGCATCATTTTATGTTTGCGTTTCTTATTCAAAATACAGTTATTATAGAAGAAGTCAGGCGGCGGCAGTATGATTTTACATTTTCTACCATGGAAGCGCTTGGTCAGGAATTAGTTAAATATCCATTATTGCTGTCATATATCGAAGAAGTAGAATATTACAAAACAATTTATTACTTTGCAGCCAGTCTTTTTAGAAACGGTAAACCTGCTGCTGCGCGCAGTTTGTGGAGCTACCTGGCTTCTGTTCCTCAGGCGGGAGAGTGGCACAGCCGCTCAGTAAGTCAATTACGCAATCCGCGTCCTGAACCAATTGTAGAGATGCCGTAATATTTTAATATGATTATTGTTTCCGGTATACATGTCGAAGTCTGCAGAAAAAATGTTAAAAATATGCGGCTTTATGTTAAACCGCCGGACGGTAAAGCAGTTGTGACAGCTCCGCTTTCCATGGCTTATGATGAGATTGAAAGTTTTGTCCAGGCAAAGGCCGGTTGGATAAAAACACATGTTGATAATTATAAAAATATTCAGATAAAACCAAAACAAAAATTCGTTTCAGGAGAGACACTGATAGTTTGGGGTGAAGAATATATTCTTCAGGTTAAAAACGGCGGCAAAAATTCGATTCTGCTTTCCGGAGAAAAAGCAGTTTTTACAGTTAAAAAAGGAATTACTGCAGAAAAACGGGAAAAATTTGTGCGCGAATGGTACAGAAAACTTTTAATAACCGGGATTGAGAAGTTCTTGCCGAAATGGGAAAAGAAAACCGGATTAAAAGCGGAAATCTGGCAGACAAAATATATGAAAACGCGCTGGGGATCCTGTAAGCCAAAACAAAGAAAAATTTGCCTGAATGTACAATTAACAAAGAGTATTCCGCAGTGTCTTGAATATGTTATCCTGCACGAACTTGTTCATTTTATCGAAAGAGGGCATAACGCACGTTTTAAATCACTCCTTGATAAATATATGCCGGACTGGAGAGAAGTTAAAAAAATATTAAACAGGCAGATATTGGATTAACGGTTGTTAATTTAAGGCAATTTCAGCCTTTGTTATTCAAATATAATTCCTTCAACCTTAATAAATTTAAAAGGGTTTGTGGACAAGCCGCGTGAATCATAACCGGTAGTATTTGGTATTCCAATAATTTCCGGCTCTATTGTTAAAATCGTTTTTATTTCTCTAGTCCTGCCAGTAACCATGATTCCGTTAAAATTGTCAGGATAATGAGGCCAATTTCCGGCATATGTTCTGCTGCCGGGAGATGGCTTGCCATAAAGCGCACCTGGCATCACAATTACATCATCTATTAAAGTAAGATCGTATTCTGTTCCGTTTATTCTTAACTTTGTAGCACCTATAAAAAAACAAGAGTAAGAGCCGGAATTTGTATCACGGCGGCTATTAGCGATTTCCAGATCAGCGTGTGCGCTGTACCACCCAGCATTATTTAAAATTTTATTTAAACTGCCTAAGTCACGATCTCCTTTTGCGATAACCATCAATGCCCGCGGTTGGGCGTCTTCTAAGTATTCAAAATTTTCGATATATAATTCAACTATATCTGTTTCGGTTAAATTACCAGCAGACCTGGCTCCCTGTCCGTTATTAACCTGAATGGAAGTTTTTAATCCTCCAGTCAGCGTGTTTATGGTTCCCAGATTATCACAAGAAGTAATAGCGAATAACGCAATTATCATCACAGCAAAAGTAACTAAAAAAATATTAAAACGCTTCATTTTTTACTCCTTCTTTTAAAAACAAAAACCCATACCCAATCCCGGGGTTATAAGAAACTCAAAAGCTCCAAGGTTAAAGACTGCCTGCACACGGCCATAAGTAAACCATTTCTGATTTATTTGCCATACAAAATCGCTGACAGCCCCAATTCCCACATTCCATACCCAGAATTCTGGCAGCTGGATTATAACATAATTTGCATTTATCCCAAGAGTTATTGGTATCCTGAAAGTGTCATTGTCGTATACTGTCATACAGGGCCCGGCTATCAGCGTTAAACCATAAGCTATTTCCTGTCCAATAGGCATAATTAAACCACCATGTATTCCTAAACCCAAAAAGTCTGTAAACAGGCAAGGAGACACCCAGGAAACTTGTAAACCAGGACCAACAGATACAGTTTCATCTGACAATGCTATGATACATGAAGCCCCAAATGAAAGTTGATCGCTTTTCCCCTGTTCTTGCGCATACAGATCGACGCAGAATACTGTCATCATAATTAGAATAAAAATGGCGCATAAGTTTTTTATTTTCATAACAACTCCCTACCTATAGATATAAAAAGAAGTGTGAAATCTAAAATTTACATTTTCGGGCAACCCGGATTTGAACCGGGGACCCCAAGTCCCCCAGACTTGTACGCTAAACCAACTGCGCTATTGCCCGTAAAAATATAACTTTAGACATTCACATTAACAAAACAACAATTATTTGTCAAGAAAGCCGTATCCTTCTGTAGTCCTTACATCTTTAATACAGATTTATCGTAATCTGCAGGCGGGATGAATCCCAATAATAACATACAGGTTGATGCAACAGAACTTATTCCTAATCCTTCGTTTAAGCAGCTTTCTTTCGGTTCATTGGGGTACTCGCCTTTACATTCGGGATCATAAATAATGCAGGGAACAGGATTTAAACTGTGGCTTGTTTTTGCTTTTGGAGTGCCGTCTTCTTTAAGCGATACAGCGCCTGTTTTTTTCTCGTGTTCGAACATGTCATCACTATTGCCGTGATCTGCGGTAATAACCATTACGGCTCCGCTTTCATCGGCAGCTTTTTTTAATCTGCCAAGCTGAACATCCATACCTTCCATTGATTCGATAACTGCTTTGTATACGCCTGTATGTCCAACCATATCGCCGTTGGGGTAATTAAGCCTGATAAAATCATATTTACCGCTTTGAATAGCTTCGACAACTTTATCCGTTATTTCTTTACACTTCATTAAAGGTTTTTGTTCAAAAGGAATAACATCGCTTTTTATTTCGATATAGTCTTCCAGTTTTTCATCAAACTTGCCTGTGCGGTTGCCGTTAAAAAAGTAAGTGACATGTCCAAACTTTTGCGTTTCTGAAATTGCAAGTGTTCTTGTTCCGCTTGCCGCAAGATATTCACCCATTGTCTTATCGATAGAAGGCGGGCTTACAAGATAACGGGAAGGAACATGCAAGTCGCCGTCGTATTCCATCATTCCGGCATAACAGACTTTCGGTCTGCGTTTACGGTCAAATTTATCAAAGACGTCATCTTCAAAGGCGGCAGTCATTTCAAGTGCGCGATCGCCTCGGAAGTTAAAATATATAACAGAGTCGCCGTCTTCGATTGTACCTATTGGTTTGCCGCCTTCCGCTACAACAAATTCTTTTAAGTCCTGATCAATAATGCCCGGTATTTCTTTACGGTAAGTTTCTACAGCTTCACGAGCCGAGGCAAACTGGCGGGCAGTTCCAAGTACATGTGTCTGCCAGCCGCGATCTACCATTGACCAGTCTGCTCCGTAACGATCCATAGTGATCCACATACGCCCGCCGCCGGATGCAATCTTTGCATCAAAGCCGCCGTTATTTAATTCTTTTAAAAAGGTTTCAAAAGGATCGAGGTACTCAAATGCGCTTGTTTCTCCGACATCGCGGCCGTCGAACAGGATATGAATGCGTACATTTTTTACGTTTTCTTTTTTTGCCTGGGTGATCATCGCTTTTAAGTGATCCATGTGGCTGTGAACATTGCCGTCAGAGAAAAGCCCTATAAAGTGGAGTGTGCTGTTAGCGGATTCATTTACATTATTAACAATTTCTTTCCATGCAGAGCCCTGGAATATAGCATTTGTTTCGATGGATTTTGAAACAAGCGCCGCACCCTGATTAAAAACACGTCCGCAGCCCATTGCATTGTGTCCAACTTCGCTGTTACCCATATCTTCGTCGGAGGGAAGCCCAACGGCTGTTCCGTGCGCTTTTAACTTTATATGAGGGCTTATATCTGTAAGCAGATTTAAATTATCCATTTTTGAAGCGGCAACAGCATCACCTTCTTTGTATTTACCGTATCCAACGCCATCCATGATGACTAAAACTACAGGACCGCGGCGTCCTTTCCAGTTTGGGTTTTTTTCTAAAGCTTTCATATTTAACTCCTGCCTTTGATTATAACAAATATAGAATTATTCGGAAAGACCTCTCGCAGAGACGCAGAGTAAAATAAGCTTTAGTAATAAACAACCACAGGAGTAGATATTCTTTTTTTTATTAAAATATTACGTAAGGATTCTGCACGCTCTTCCAAATATTCTGCGGGTAATTCTGATGCCAGCGGATCTTCCGGCGCAGAACGCGCCTTGCCGTAAAGCTGTACTTTTCGGATCTTGCCGCCGCTTTCTGCGCTTACAGCTAACTCTTGTACAAGGTTTAGCCAGGCTTTTATTTCTGTTTCAGGCGGCGGCTCTGCGTTTACTGCGCAGAGCATTGTTTGTATTGTTACAGGTGCAGAAGAAACGAATTCTTTTATTTTTTCGATTAATTCTTTGTGGGGTATTTTACAGCGGTTTATTTTTTCATACCATTCCGGCGTTCCTGCATCCAGTTTTAACCAGATATTTAACGAATCATTTTTTACTGCAGTACATTTTAACAGAGAAAAAACTTCCGGCTGTAAAAGTCCTGTTCCGTTTGTGATAATAACAAGATCTGCAGAAGGCGACGTTTCTTTGCGGATTTCTTCTGCCAGTGTTAACGCATCTGTAAAAAATGGAGAGAGTGTCGGCTCTCCGTTGCCGGAAAAACAAATATCTTTTATTGGAATGTTTTGTTTAATTGCAGCAGTTACAGCAGAGCGTAAATCGTCTTTCAATTGTTCAAGTGAAAATTCTGCATTATTAAAAAAGGGAAATACTTCGCAGTACGGGCAGTTAAATTGGCAGCTTTTTTTTTCTGGATATAGATTTATACCAATGGAAAGCCCTGCGCTTCTGCGTGAATAAACAGGATAAACAATTACACCTTTTTCCCTTTCGCGGTGATTTGTAACCGGAGTGATGTTTAACGCCATGTTATATGTTATCATATACTCATGGAAGATAAAACCGCATTACAAGCGAAAATGCTTCTAAATCGTTTGCAGAAACGTTTTCGTCATTTAAAGAAATGGGCGCACGCTGGGGCTTCAACGGAAGCTGCGGCGCAAAAATCAGGCATTGGAGCTTTTAGGCTTTATGACCGCGATATACCTGAAATTCCGCTTGTGATAGATTTTTACGGAGACTGCGCTAAATTAAATGAAGCCGCTCTATGCGGCGCTTTATACAAACGGCCTTACGAAAAAGACGAGGCGGAAGAGGCGCATTGGCTCTCTGTAATGAAAGAAAGTATTGGCTCGGCGATTGGAATAAACCCTGAGTTTATTTTTTTTAAGCAGCGGCAGAAACAAAAAAGCGGGAGTAAATCCAAATCTCAATATGAAAAAATAAAGGAAGAACGTTTTGAAAAAGTTGTAACCGAAGGCGGGCTTTTCTTTAAGGTAAATTTATCCGATTACCTTGATACAGGACTTTTCGCAGACAGAAGGCTTCTGCGTGCCATGATACGCTCACAAGCTTCAGGTAAAAAAGTTTTAAATTTATTTTCATATACAGGGTCGTTTTCTGTTTATGCGGCTATAGGAGGCGCGGTATCTACAGATTCTGTAGATCTTTCTAATACTTATTTAGATTGGGCACGGGAAAATTTTGAAATAAACGGAATGAAAGCGAATCTAGTTAAGTATTACGATGATTTTTTTGGAAGAGTTTCACAGGTTTCAAATACACTCTTAAAAGCTGATGTTTTGGATTTCCTGGATAGAGCAATTAATTCAAAAAAACGCTGGGATATTATAATTTTAGACCCGCCGGCTTTTTCCAATTCAAAAAAAATGACAGATACTTTTGATTTAAGCCGTGATTTGCCGGAGCTTGTAAAAAAATGCCTAAAGCTGCTAACACCCGGAGGCAAAATTTATGTTAGTATTAATCTGCGCCGCGCCGCGCCATCGGCAGAAGAACTTGAGACAAAGATCGGCAAAATAAAAATTACAGATTTGACAAATAGTCTTATAAGCGAAGATTTTAAAGGTAAAAAAACACCAAAAACTTTTTTGGTAACTTTAAAATAATTGGACAATTTAAAATGTGTGTTGTATAATGAGAAGAGAGGGATATATGTTTAAAAAAATCATTATTATTTTTGTATTTTTTGCTTTATTTACAAAACTTGCGGTAACCATTGAAGCGCAGAGTTTTGATAGTGAAAGTGATTTTATTGTAGAATCAATAGGAGACAGCCCCAATGTGCGTATAACAGGGTATAATATAAACAAGGCAGAAGTCCGTATTCCAAGACAAATAAGAAGAATGACAGTTGTTGCAATCGGAGACAATGCTTTTTTTAACAGAGGATTAAGAAGTGTAACAATACCCGTTAATGTATTTTTTATCGGAAAAGAAGCGTTTGCCGGAAATGAATTAAATACAATAACGATAGGTTCAAATGTTTTTATGTATGATAATTCATTTAATGCAGGATTTTACAGTTTTTATCTGGAAAATAACCGAAGGGCAGGAACCTATATTTTCTCCAACGGTAATTGGAGCAGTCAAGTAGTAATAGTAGAACCTCCTGCAGAAGAAAGAACGGCTGTCACAATAGCGCCCCCGCCTTCAAGCGGCATTTCTGCTCCTAAATTGGATACATATATTGGATTTTCTTTAAACATTAGTTTTTGGGATTACGGTCCTAGCTCACTTGTTCCAGGTACGGCTTTTCATCTTGGTCTGATTACAGATATAGGCAAAGTTTCCATCGGTATAATGGGAGAAGGCGGAGGTTTTTTAGGCGTAATGGTTCCTGACTTTGAAGATATTGGAATTTCGTACGGCTCTTTCTTCGGCAGTTTTATTGAATTCTTCTTTAATAATAACTTTGGTTTTAACATTGGCGGCGGCATTATTGGCGGTTCATCTTCCACCAGGTATAATTCAAGAAAAGAATACTTTTTCCCTTTCTCGGAAATTAACTTAATAATAGGAGACGAAGATAATTCTTTAGGATTATTTTTCCGCTATTACTTTAATGACTCAAGCCATTTTTATGACAAGTTCTCTGTTGGAATTAAGAGAAGAGGATTCTAAAATAATAGTGAAAAATAAAGAAATTACTCTTTAATATTGTATTTCTTTCTGAATCTTTCGATGCGGCCTGCAGTATCAACAAGTTTCTGCTTGCCTGTAAAGAAAGGGTGGCAAGATGAACAAATTTCTATCTTGATATCCTTAATTGTTGAGCGGGTCTCGATAACATTCCCGCATGCACAGGATATTTTTGTCATTTCGTACTTTGGGTGTATTCCGTTTCTCATTTTTTCCTCCAAAAATTGTCCAACCCCGTCAATTTACCAATCGCGGTTTAAGGACGTAATCCATTCATTGAAACTGACATTATCAATCTATGCCGCCGGTTCCAGTATTCATGGATCTTAGGAATGCTTCATTATTCTTGCTTTTCTTCATTCTGTCAACTAGCAATTCGATAATTTCGATATCGTCCATGGGGTTTATTACCTTGCGCAAAATCCAGATTTTCTGCAATTCTTCCTCGGTAAGAAGCAGTTCTTCCTTGCGGGTTCCGGACTTTTTTATATTGATTGCCGGGAACAGGCGGCGGTCTGAAATACGCCTATCCAGGTTAATTTCCATATTGCCGGTACCTTTAAATTCTTCAAAGATAACTTCGTCCATGCGGCTGCCTGTTTCAACAAGAGCAGTAGAAATAATTGTTAAACTGCCGCCTTCTTCTATATTACGGGCAGCGCCGAAGAAACGCTTTGGTTTATGCAGTGCATTAGAATCAACACCGCCGGAAAGGATCTTGCCCGATGTCGGCACTGTCTGGTTATATGCGCGCGCAAGACGGGTTATCGAATCTAAAAGGATTACAACATCTCTTTTATGCTCTACAAGGCGTTTGGCTTTTTCCAAAACCATCTCGGTTACCTGGACGTGACGTGTAGCCTGTTCATCAAAGGTTGATGAAATAACTTCTGCGCGCACGGTGCGTTCCATGTCTGTTACTTCTTCCGGGCGTTCATCGATAAGAAGAACTATTAAATAAACTTCCGGATGATTTTTTGTGATAGCATTTGCAATTTTCTGCATCATTATTGTTTTACCGGTTCGCGGCGGAGCAACGATTAATGAACGCTGACCCTTGCCGATAGGACAGAATAAATTGATAACTCTTTCGCTTATACCTTCTGTAGATGTTTCAAGGTTTAATTTACGGTTTGGATAGAGCGGAGTAAGGTTATCAAAGGGAATACGGTTTTGTGCAACTGTAGGGTCATCGTAATTTACGGTTTCTACCCTTAACATGGCAAAAAAGCGTTCGCCTTCTTTTGGACTGCGAATTTGACCATATACCGTATCGCCTGTTTTAAGCGCAAAGAGCCGAATCTGGCTTGGGCTTATGTAAATATCATCCGGGCCCGGAAGATATGAATTTTGCGGACTGCGAAGAAAACCGTAACTATCCGGTAAAATTTCCAGAGAACCGTAGGCGTAAATGATTCCGCCTCTTTCTGTGTGCGCTTTAAGAAGAGCAAAAACAATTTCCTGTTTTTTAAGAATAACCATGTCATCGTGAGTGATGTTATAGCAGGCTGCAAGCTCGCGCAGATCCTTCATATTTAATCTTATAAGTTCATTTATAGTAAGGCGCGGTTTACCGCTGTCCTGTTCCTGGCGCGGAACAGGTTTGCCGTACAAGTCAGGCATGGATGGAAGTTTTGGTAACGCTGGTAAAACTTCTGTTTTACCTTGCAAAACCTCCGTATTGGATGATTCCGTTTCTTCGTTTGAATCTGCAGGTATTGCAGATTCTTCGTTTACTGCATTAGTTTCCGCTGTTTTTTTTGCTCTTTTTACAACTGCCATTTTTACCACCTATGGATTGTGCCGCTTTCGCTTGGATTTAATTTAATTTTTTTTAGAACATTAATTTTCGAATGGATACTCCCAATCTAATATTTTTTTTGATTTATGTCAACCGTTTATGTATCAATTCCATTAATGAAATTGCTGCACGGATACGGATTTCGTTTCTGGTTCCGGTAAAATAAAATTCTTCCGGTTTTACTGTTCCGCCTTTTAGTGCAGCGGCAATCCATACCGTTCCAACCGGAACAATACTGCCGTCTCCATCTGGTCCTGCAAGTCCTGTAACTGCGCCGGTTATACCAGCGCCGCTTTTTTTTAATGCACCCAAAGCCATTGAACAGGCTGTTTGTCTGCTTACAAGTCCATGTGAATCCAGTTCATTAGTATCCAGACCTAGCATTAAAACTTTTGCTTCTTTTGTATAACAAACAAATGAACCCCACAATACTCCGGAAGCTCCCGGTGTTTCAACAAGCAGCGATGAAACTAAACCGGCAGTGCATGATTCAGCCAATGCCAATGTAATGGAAAACTCTTTTAACTTTTTTATCAAACAAGCCGCTTTATTTTCGGCCTGAATAATCAACTCTTTTTCTGTTTCACATTCTAACATTTGAACGCTGTAAGTCCGCTTTTATTTCTTCGGCAGGACGGTGAAAAATTTCTATATCCTTTTCTACATTTGTCATTCTGCATTTGCCTTCGAAAAGAACACCGTCTGCAATACGAAGCCTTGCAGCGCTTACATCGCCAAGAACTTTTGCGCCGGTCATCATATCAACCTTATCCAGCGCATGTACAGTGCCGGAGATCTGCCCAAAAACTGTAAGAGACCCTGCTGTTATGTGATCTGCATCTATAACTGCTTCTTTATCTACAATAAGGTCGCCTGTAGCGTCAATTGTTCCTCTGAAGTTTCCCTGTATGCGCAAGGTTGTAGCAAATTTTAAAATACCGGTAAAACTTGTTGTTTTACCGAGTATTACTATTTCTGTTTTATCTTTCTTTTTTCCTTCCCGTTTGGGCATTTTAACCTCATTTGGCATAACAAGCTGATAAGCGGCTATGCAGCTATTTATGATTGCTCCTGCTGTAAGAACTTTCGTATTTGGCTTTCCAGTATGGATAAGCCAATTTCATCTTTTTTTAGATTATCCCATTCATTTATGGTTTTTTCAATCCTTGCGTCAAGGGCTGCTATATGTTTTCGTACAGACAGGATTTTTTCGCTTACAGGTTTTACAATTTCGCCGCCGTCTGCAGCTTTTTCGGAAATAAGCGATATTGCCTTGTCAAGCTCGTCTATGCTTCCTACAAAAACAGAAAGGTTTTCTTTTAAATCTTTGTTTAATTCTTCAGCAAGCGCAAGACGTGTTTCGCGCACTTTTATCTGATCAAATAAAGCGCGGTTTCGTAAAACAGCATTAATACGCGCCAGGACTTCCGTAAAATTGAAAGGTTTTGTGATATAGTCATCGACCCCTGCTTCAAAACCGGCAACTTTATCTTTTACATCGTCAAGGGCAGACAGCATGATTATGGAAATATTTTTATGTATAGGGTCTTTTTTCAGGGCTTTTGTAATTTCACGGCCTGTCATGCCGGGCATAATGTTGTCAAGAATGATAAGGTCGGGCATGAACTTTTTTACTTTTTCAATTACTTCCGGACCATCATCGCACTTTTCTACTACAAAGCCGAGCTTGGACAGCATTACATCGAAAAAATCAAGATTAATGGTTTCGTCATCTGCGATTAAAATTTTCTTTTGGGTGTTCATGATTGTCCCCTGCTCTTTAATTTCTTCATTGTACAATAAAATGCCCCAGAAAGCAACAAGATAACTGCCAGGATAACAAATAAAACAGCAAGAAAATCGCCGTAAAGAGTATAAATTGTAGTTTTTTCAGCAAGAGGAACTGAAATATTAAGCCATGTTTCAGTAAAGGGAGCAGCCATGGCTATTATTCTGCCGTTTGGATCGATAGCGCATGTTTGACCGGAAGAAGTAGATCTAACCATGGAACGGTTGTTTTCTACAGTTCTGAATACAGCCATGGTTAAATGCTGATACTGTGCCGAAAGGCTATTAGACCATGCATCATTGGAAAGGTTAACTAATAAACCGGCTCCATTACGGACAAAATTTCTGGACAAATAACCAAAGGTATCTTCAAAGCAGATTGGAGCGGCGAAAGTAAATCCATTTACAGAAAAGATTGTTTCTTCCCTGCCTTTTTCCCAGAAGGTAGTTTTTTGATTTACCAGCCAATTGTATATCCAGGGAAATTGTTTTTTATACGGAAAATGTTCGGTAAAAGGAACCAGATGTAGTTTTCTGTAGGCTGCAGTATTTATACCGTTTTCGAAAAGCATTGCCGCATTGTAATCAACTCTGTGCCTATTGTTTTCATCAGGGTTTATTGCCGGTTCTATACGGGCATCATCATTCCCTATCAGAAAAGGAACATCCTGCTTTGATAAATAACTTAACAGGTCTCTGACAATCGCCCATGAATTTTGATCATCACGATGCGTAGTGTGCCAGTAAATTCTTGGAATAAAAGCTGTTTCCGGCCAAACAACCAGCTGCGGCTTTGGGGTTGAAACAAGCGCTTCATCGGAAAGCGCCGATAAAGTATTCAAATCTTTGCGGTACGCTTCGTTTCGCAGCCATGGAGTAGGAGCCCTTGATGCCTGCCAAGGGTCTGTGTTGTGCTGAATAAGCGCTATCTGCGCAGACGGATAGGCTGAAAAATCCTTCATATTGATAAACCCAAAGAAAAGCGCCGCTATTAATGCCGCAAGCCAGATGATAGCAGAAACTTTTATTCGGGAAGAGTTCACACAGAGACGCTGGGGCACTAAGAACACAAAGAAGAAATCAAGAAGTTTTGAATAAAGGCTCTTTCCTCCCTTATTCTTCTCTGTGTCCTCTGCGCTTTTGTGCCTTTGTGAGAGGTCTTCCTTTTTAGAAATTGCTTCGCTGAGCCAAAAAGACGGAAAGGTTACAAGTGCGCTTATACCCCAAACGCCGGTGATACCTGCAATTTGAATCAGCGGAATTATCTGCCACTGTGAGTAACCAATTACCCCGTAAGGGTAGCCTAAAAATCCTGTTGTTTTTAAATATTCATAAGATAGCCAAATAATCCATTGTACCAAATAGGCGCGTTTTTCAAAAAAAATACCGGTTAGTTTTAATAAGACAAAAACTAAAGAAAGGTAAACAGAATAAATTGTGTATACAAGAGTTCCTGCAAGCGGGTGAAAGTTTCCAAGCCAGTAATTAAAAAGAAAATATGACATGAAACCATATATCAAACCCCATCCGGCGCAGAAAAGAAGGCTGCTTTTTTTAATTACTATAAGAAGCGGAACAAAAGCAAACCATGCCAGAAAGAAAACACCGCCGGTAAAAAGCGGGTTTGGAAACGATAATGTAAAAAGTAGAGACGACAGAAGTATAAGCCCAAGATGGACAAAAAATATTTTTTTTAGTCCTGTTTGAGCCGGTTTTATAATTAATTTATTTTTTATCTTTGGCATTCTCGTCATTGATTGCCCAGACAGCCTGTTTCAGTTCGCGGCCTGAACGGAAAGTTACAGCTCCGTGAGAACGGATAACAATTGTTTCGCCTGTTCTGGGATTACGTGCTCTGGGTCTTGCTTTGCGCACTTTTACTTCGAAAGTGCCGAAACCGCGCAGTTCAATTACCTGGCGGCGCATGAGAGCCTCTTTCATTTCATCTATAAAGAGGTCAACCGCACCTCTGATTTCAGTGCGGTTCATCCCCGTTTTTTCATAAAGGGCATCAATAATGTCAGCTTTTGTAAACTTTTTCGCTGCCATAAAATTAATTATTGAGCGGCTTTAACTACATTGTAATAGCGCTGCATTCTTGATTTTTTTCTGGCGGCAGCATTTTTTGTAATAATTCCCTTTCCTGCGGCAGTATCAATTTTTTTGATCATTTCCTTTAATGCTGTTTCAGCACTTGGATCTTTTTTCTGAGCAAGGGCTACAAATTTTTTAACGCTTGTTCTTACGGCGCTTTTTGCTGATTTGTTCCGCATGCGGCGTTCTTCACTTTTGCGGTGCCGCTTTTCCGCTGAACTGCTTTTTTTAGCCAAAGTTATATCTCCTAATATTTATTTGTCATAACAATCTAGCGGAAATCAGACGGGCGTCTTTCTGTCCGTTTGCATTTATCGCATTCTGCCATGTTTTTAACCTTGCCGCTTTCGAAAAGGGTTTTCATTTTTATTTCTCCGCCGCAGGAGCACATAAATCTTTGTGTCGCGCTGGCAGTACGGCTGTTTTTACTTGCCTGTCCCATGGTTTTCTCCTATGAAATGGTGATAGGTCAGGGTACACATTTATTAATTTTTAGTCAAGGTATAACGTTACCCGTTATTTATCTCTGCTTCTCCCGGAGGAAAAAGGTATAGATCAGGCAATTTAAATGTGCGGTTTAACGCATAAGATTGAGGGCTGTGGAATTTGCTGATCGATGAGATATTAAAAAAATGATTTAACGGTTCATAATCGGGAGAATTAACCCTTATGGAGAATTTAAATTCTTTTGTTACATCCGGAGAATCCGCTACTATAGGCGCAGGCCAGAAACTGAAAGCTCCGGGTGTACTTGGAACCATTGAAAAGGGGTTCTGCCAATTGGTGTTTCTCATTGTTATGGGTTCACCATCGCAGTATAACGATACATCAACGCCGGTTATCGGTTCAAAGCTTTCACCGTTAAAGATACGGCCTGCAATAGTTGGAATATCAAATACAGGGTTAATGGTTCTTACAGTGGCAACAGTTGAGCCGTCATGGGGAGCTGTAGGGCGCAGGTTGTGGTTTACAAGACGCAAACCCTTATAAATAAGCGATGTTATGTCCGCTTCGATTTGCTGGTGTTTTACGCCTGATTGTTCAATTCGTGTAAAACCGCGGTTTGATACGATATAGTTCGGCTCTATCCGGTTAAGGGTATAACAGATAGTGTCTATACGGCACTGATAACACAGGCAGAATTTTTCAGGATTTCCGCCGTTCTGTATTTCGTCAAAAATGGTTTGTACCGAGCTAAAAACAATATCTTCGTTCGTGTTATGAATATCCATTCATTCCTCCCTGGCGCTTATATATCCAGTATACTATAACTTTTAAAAAATGTCTTTATACTTTCCCTATAATTTTGATTAATATATATCCTTATTGTATATAAAGTTTTTACAAAGGACTGTACAATTTCCGCTTTAAACGCGCTTGAACTATCGCAGAATTTGAGTTTTTCGTCCGTTACATAAAGGCCGGTTTCAAAGGAGACAGGTTCAGGTATATCGATAATAATATCTTCTCCCTTTATATCGAGTCCTGATTTCCGGATCTTTTCCGCCAGTTTTTCTTCAAACTGAGCCCGGCTGCCTATCGATCTGACTGCATCCATATTAACCTGTTCCGGCGTATACTCTGCAGCTGTAAAAAAAATCCTGCCGTCGTGAACTGAATCTGTAAGGGAAACCAAAGAGGCAGTTTTTTGCCTTAAAAGGGTAAAAAGACCTATATCATCAAGATCATAAAGGTCTTCTCCGGTTAAATTTCCGGATTCAAGGCCGTTTATAAGCGCTTTTTTAATCATAGCTGTAGCAGCACGAACCTGACGGTGCCAATATACAGTGCGATACATTAAATATTTTGAAAAAAGCACAGATTCTACGTTAGGAATCAGGCGGGAATCGATATCTACGCCTCTTTCTTTATTTGGATGGAGTCTGGAAAGTATAAAATCGACATCCTGAGCTCCATACGGCACTCCGCAGTACCGCGCATCACGGTTTAGGTAGTCAAGTTTGTCAGGATCAAGTGCGCCGGATAAAAGTTTGCGGTAAAAAAGCAATTCGGTATCATTACTTTCTATTTCTTTATCTACAATGGCAGCGGTAAAAAAAGGATCTGCGCCGGAAGCCAAAACCAGTTTTTTCATGGATTCTTTTAAAATGATGGCGCCTGTTAATGATTCATGAGAGGTGAGCGAAAGCTCTTTTAAAGAGTGGGTATAGGGAAAATGCCCAAGGTCATGGAGAAGGCAGGCTGCTAAAAAGGATTTTACACCCTGCGGAGTAAGCCACTGTGATGCGCCTCTTTCTGTTAGGTTTTGCAGAAGGCGCCTGCCCAGATGGTATACGCCGATAGAGTGACTTGCCCTTGTATGAGTAGCGCCCGGGTATACAAGGTAGACAGGACCTAACTGCATAATTCTGTTAAGCCTCATAAAGGGGGTGGATTCTGTCAAAGCTGCCTGTTTTTCAGTCATATAAATATGACCCCAAAGGACATCCCTTACAGGATGGTTATAATCTTCTGCCAGAGAGGCTTCTACTGTTTTGTTCATTTATCTTTTTATTATAGAAAGATTTTTTTCTTTTTGCTAGAATGATAACATGCGTATTTTTGCGTATTTGTTTTTATTGACAGCGGTTGCTGCCTTTTCTCAGGATAGAGGATCCATCCCGGAGGAACTGTTGCGTCCAAGAAGGGGGGAGGCTCCGAGATATCCTGTAGATATTGTCATTGGAGAACTTGGCCGCGGAAATGCATCTGCTGCCGCCTTTGGATATGCAAATTCAATCGCTCAAGGATTTCTTTCAGGATCCATGAACCATTCAGCTTTGGTTTCAATTAATGCCGTTGTGCGTGAAAGCCATATATCCGTTATTTCCGGTATCAGTCCTGTAAGTTACAGAATCGGCGGCGGCAGGGCAGAAGCAGACGGCGCAATTTCATTTCTGGTCAGGTTTATCGGAAGAGAAAAAGGGATTACAGGTGAATTATATATCAGGTATGTATCCAGGCAGATTTTAGACAATAACGGAGAATTAACAACAACCGGAACCTGGACATTTGACGAACTGCTTTTGGAAGAACCGAAAGACAGGTATCAGGAAAATCAGGATGCTGTACATAGTAATGATTTTTATCCATACGAGAGGTTTTTTTAAAGAATATGGCAACACCAGTAGGACGAATAGAAAAGGAGTTTCTCTTTAAGGCGCTTTACGAAGAAAAACTGCCTATTATGTACGTTAAAGACAGAACTGAATATATTCTTACCATGCAGCAGCCTGCAGGAGAAGAACTGGTTTTTCTTCCCGACAGATCTTTGGGAAAGTTAAAACCCCGTTCTAAATTGGCTTTGCTTTTTGATTACCGCGGACAGGTTATCGATTTTTCTGTAGAAATACTGACTCAGAAAGAAGAACTTATTTACTGCAGGGCTCCCGAAACCCTGCACAAAAATCTTGATCGTAATTATTTAAGGGTCGATGCTCCGTCGGATTTAAAAATTCTTTTTACTTTTCGCGGAGACAGGTATAACCTTACATTTCCAAAAATTATGGAGTATGAAAATATTACGCAGGATGATCTTATCCGCACTCTGGATCCGCGTAATCTTACAGGGCTGATAAAACAAATAGCGGGAATGTTAAGCAACTTTGCAGACGGCTACCGCATTGTTAATTTTAAAGAAAAAAAACCGGAAACCCAGGAAGAAAGAGTTTTATCAGAAACCGGCAAGACGCTTTTTATTCCTTCTACCGTCGGCTTCCTGCCAAAGACGGATCCGTATCCAAAAAAGCGGATTATTACAGAAGATCTGTTTAAACGGTATCTGGAATCTACAGGAACCGGCGCAAATTATCTTGACGAGACCTGCGCTCGTTTTTTAAAAAATAAATTTGCAGACGGGATTTATTCCGATGCATGGGTTCCGATTTTATTTCATGAATATGTTATTGGATACATTCGTATTTGGATCGATAAACAGGGAAAACTCCCGTTCGACTTCAGTGTTCTTGATAATGTTTATCAGTATGCCAAGGTGCTTGCTTTCAGCTTAAAGGAAAACGGTTATTTTGAGCATGGTAAGGTAGAGAATCAGCCGTTCGAGTGCAGGGTTCTTGATATAAGCGCCTCTGGTCTTTTGTTTGCGTGTTCTTTGGGCGTACCTCTTTTAACTACTCTTTTGGTTGATGCAGAACTGACAGTAACCATCGAAGCGCCTAACCGTACCATCAATGTTATTGCAAAAATTGTACGCCGTTTTAAAGATAAATCCGCAAGTTACTTTGGCTGCCGTTTTATAAACATGGTTCCCGAAGACATGCGCTTTCTGTTTGAACACTTATACGGCAGACATGTCGATGATTCCGATGCTGCATTTTTATCAGGGCAAGTATAAAAACTTTTAGCGTTCCAATTTACGGTATACATGCCTATGAGGGCTGTCTGCGGCAGAGCCGAGTTTTTCGCGTCTCCACTGCGCATACTCAGACCAGTTTCCGTCATACCAGATAACTTCTCCGTCTTCGAATGCAAGTATGTGCGTAACGATTCTGTCCAAAAACCAGCGGTCGTGGCTTATTACAAGACTGACTCCCGCAAAGGTATCAAGCGCTTCTTCCAGTGCGCGTAATGTATTTACATCAAGGTCGTTTGTAGGTTCGTCAAGCAGAAGAACGTTGGCGCCTTCTTTAAGCATCATTGCAAGGTTTAAACGGTTGCGTTCTCCGCCGGAGAGGACGCCTACTTTTTTGGATTGATCTGCGCCGGAAAAATTATACCATGCGCAGTAGGCGCGGGAGTTTACTTCTCTAACCCCCTGCCCTGATCCAATTTTAATTAGATCCTGTCCGTCAGAAAGCTGTTCCCAAACACTTTTGTCGCTATTAAGTTTTTCGCGCATCTGATCTGCAAATCCTATTTGTACGCTTTCGCCGATGCGTAATTCGCCTGAATCCGGTTTTTCTGTTCCGGTTATCATTTTAAACAATGTAGTTTTTCCCGCGCCGTTAGGACCAATAATTCCTACACATGCTCCGGGAGGCACAATAAAGTTCATGTTATCAAAAAGCAGTCTATTCCCGAAAGATTTTGAAAGTCCTTGTGCTTCTATTACAAGTTTGCCAAGATGAGGACCTGCAGGAATTGTAATTTTATTGTTTGCTGCGGCTCCTTTTGAGCGTTCGCGTTCATCGTCCTGGTAAAGTTTTTCATAATTTGAAATACGCGCTTTGCTTTTTGCGTGACGGCCTTTGGGGCTCATGCGTATCCATTCAAGTTCGCGCTGCAATGTTTTACGCCTGTCGCTTTCGCCTTTTTCTTCCTGCTCCATGCGTTTTTCTTTTTGTTCAAGCCAGCCTGTATAATTTCCTTTCCATGGAATGCCTTCGCCGCGGTCTAGTTCCAATATCCAGCCTGCGACATTATCCAAAAAGTAACGGTCGTGCGTTACTGCGATGATAGTGCCTGCATATTCTTTTAAATGACGTTCAAGCCAGGCTACAGTTTCTGCATCCAGATGGTTTGTGGGTTCGTCCAATAAAAGAATATCAGGCTTCTGAAGCAATAAGCGGCAAAGAGCTATTCTGCGCCGTTCGCCGCCTGAAAGATGATCTACAACTTCATCGCCGGGAGGGCAGCGAAGTGCTTCCATTGCAAGCTCAAGGCGGCTGTCTAAATTCCAGCCGTCGGCGGCTTCGATTTTTTCCTGCAATGCAGCTTGTTTAACGCCAAGTTTATCATAATCGGCATCCGGCTCTCCGAATGCTTCGCTTACTTTGTCAAATTCTTCGAGTAAAGCGACAAGTTCGCTAGCGCCTTCTGATACTATTTCCTTGACAGTTTTTCCGGGTTCCAGATACGGTTCCTGTTCAAGAAACCCGATTTTAAAACCAGGACTTATCGAAGTTTCTCCTGCAAACTCTGTGTCAACACCTGCAAGTATCTTTAAAAGACTCGATTTTCCGGAACCGTTAAGCCCAATAACGCCTATTTTTGCGCCGTAAAAATAAGAAATACTTATATCTTTTAAAACTTGCTTGGTTCCATGTTTTTTTGAAACTTTATACATGGAATAAATTATTTTTTTATCATCTGTTGACATACTTTTCATCCTTTTTTAATCATCAATCTTTTAAAATTATCCAATTATTTTGTACTAGTCAATACAGATTTTTATTATTTTATGGATATGGAGGCTTTTTATGATAAATAACAATGAATTAATCACCTGGAGCAATCAATTATCATGCGGAATTACATTGATTGACGAACAGCATAAAAGGCTTGTAGAACTTGTAAACGAGATGTTTGATCATGTTACAGGCAACGATGTTCAGGAGCATGATTATTTTAACAGAGTAATTCAGGAAACTGTAAAATATATTAAAATTCATTTTACTACAGAAGAAAAAATCCTGCTTGTTACAGAATATAGGGGTTATATCGAACATAAAAAAGAGCATGAAAGGTTCATTAAAGCAGTTTTAGAGAATATCCGTGATTACGAGACTGGAAGAAGGATAACTTTATCAACTTTTACCAGATTTTTAAAAGACTGGATTTTATCCCACATTGCATTGGTAGACAGGCAGTATTTTGAATATCTAAGAAAAAATAAATTAAATTATATTGCAGAAAAAGTAGGATAGTAGTTATTAGGGTTTATTCTGGTATAATGAATTTATGTCCTTAAACTGGAAAGAGATTAATTTAATCCTTGATGAACTTGATTTAAAAGGTGCGCAGATTCAAAGCGTTGTACAAAGCGCCTATGATGTTATGGTTCTGCGTTTGCGAACCCGCACCGAGTTTGATAACCTGGAAAAGTTGTCAAACGAAGGTTCCCCTGTGTTTAAAAAGGGTGAAACAAAACAGGTGCTTATAAGTTTAAGTTCCGGCGCCTGCCGCATTAATGAAACTTTCCGCGCTGTTCCAAAAAGCGATAAGCCGCTTCGTTTTGCACAATTCCTTTCATCTAAAATAGTTAATAGCTGGATTACAGATGTTAAACAGCTTGGAGATGACCGTATAATACGTTTAGATGTAAAGCGGTCAGGCGCCGGCGATGAACTGCCGGTTGAATACAGGTTGTACATCCGCTTATGGTCAAATGCTGCAAACTTTATAGTAACAAACAATGATGGTTTGATACTGGATGTTATGCGCCGGCAGCCCAAGCGCGGCGAAATTACCGGCGGCAGTTATACACCCGAAAAAACCGAGCCTGACAATATAGATAAACCAAAACGGGAATTTGAAATTAGGGATTTACAAGGCGAAGGTTCGTTTAATAAAAAAATAGATGAGTTTTATGCCGAGAAGGGAGGTCTTCTTTCGCTTGAGGTTTTAAGAGAACAGGTTAGGCGAAACTGCGAAGGAAGCCTTGGAAGGATAACCGCCGCGCTTGAAAGACTGAAAGAAAAGGAAAAACAATTCGCCAATGCAGAACAGTTAAAAATAAAAGGCGATGAAATACTTTCTAATATAGGAGAAGATAAAAATTCTGCCAGAATGGCTCAAGAATTTTATGATCAGTATAAAAAAGAAAAAAATGCATTAATGGAGATTCAAAGAGAAATAGAACAGGGCGAGCTGGAACAAAAAGAAGTAACAGAAAAAATGGAACGGCTGTTAGCCGAAACAAATCCGCTTATTCTGGCAAAACTGTTAAAAACCGGCGGATTAGCAGTCAAGCAGCCCACCGGGCTTAAAACTCAAGTTTCAAAAAAAGAAAAAAACCGCCCGGGTCTTACTTTTAAGCGCGGCGATTGGATTATAATTGTAGGAAGAGACGCAAATGAAAACGATGAACTTTTGCGCCGTTTTGTAAAAGGCAATGATTTATGGTTTCATGCCAGGGATTATCATGGTTCTTATGTGTTTATAAGGCAAAGATCAGGAAAAACTGTGCCTTTGGATATAATGCTTGACGCCGGAAATCTTGCGCTTTTTTATTCAAAGGGCAGAAACAATGGAGCCGGCGACTTATTTTATACACAGGTAAAATATTTACGCCGTGTTAAAAACGGCGCTAAGGGGTTAGTTATACCTACTCAGGAAAAGAATCTGCACGTAAAACTTGAAGAAACGCGCCTTAGAATACTGGAAGGCTGCAGAGTATAATCCTAAAATTGCTTTTTTTCTTATACTATGTTATAATAACCTATGGCAAAAGGAATTAAACCAAAACCGGCGGCTGTAAAAAAACAAACTGTAAAAAAGCCAGCTGCAAAAAAGCCGGTTAAAAAAACTGTCAAAAAATCATCTGTTTTGGAAACTCTGGGAAATGAATTAAAAAGCCTGATTCCCAAACTTGACGAAGAAGGACTGGCTTTCCTTGTAAAACAAGCGCATGTTCATCTTTATAATATGCAGGTTGATGCCCTTAATCAAACCATTATTAAAGATGCAGAACGGGAAAAAAAGACTGCCGGCAAATCCGGAAAAACAACAAAAATTAATAATGCCGTATTTAGCGATATAAAAATCTCGGAATCTGGTTCGGGTTATCATATCCGCTGCAATAATCAATGGATAGCATTTACCACGAAAGAAATAACAGCAATGGTTAAAATAGCCAAAAGTGATGATCCGGCTTTGGAAATCCAGGGAAGGCTTTTTAACTGGCTTTTAAGTGAACGCGGTGATTTATTGAATACTGCCGGAATAACCAGTAAATTTGATGATAAAATTAAGGTTCTTATTGGTTTATTAAGCAAAAACTTCAAACTTAAAAAGTAATAAATTTTCAATTGTCAAGGGTAAATCAATTTTTTATATTATTATAAATTTCTTGGTTTTTCCTTGCATCCTGCACTTGCAAACACTAGAGTTAAATATATGGAAGCTGTTCTTGCGCAGAAAAGACGGGTTAGAAGTCCGGTTGGAGCCGGCATGTTTTACCCGGAAGACAGAAAAGAAATGCTCGAATACCTTAGATCTTTCGATTTAGAAGAAGGCAGAGGCGGGTTTGCGCAGGCGATAATTGCTCCTCATGGCGCCTGGAGTTACTCAGGTCAGCTTGTTGCTAATGCTTTTTCTTCGGTAATGGGCAGGAGCAGGTTCATAAAACGTGTAGTTATTTTAGGGCCAATCCATGATAAAAGGGAAAAAGGGCTTTTTCTTTCCAACTCGCACTCTTTTTATACCCCTCTTGGCAATATCCTTGTAGATAAGGAAATGACAGAAGAATTGGAATTTCGCGGCAGTTTTTTCGAAATCAACGATATTCCCCATCTTGGTGAACATTCTATCGAGATACTGCTTCCTTTTGTAAAATATTGTTTTCCGGATGCAGCGCTTGTTCCCATTTTAATGGGGCAGCCTAAAGTGCAGTATATTTACGATTTAGCCCAGGCATTAAAAGCTGTAGTTACGCCTGTTTTAGATGAAACATTGATAGTTGTTTCCTGTAATCTCTCCTGTGATTCCGACCAGACAACAGCCCGCCTTCTGGCAGAGGAAGTTCTGCGTCTTTTTACAGAAAGGAACTCTTCAGTTTTGGCAGCTGCGATTCTGGACGGACGTCTTAATGCCTGCGGAGGAGCGCTTGCAGCCGGTCTTTTTGAAAGCGGTCTTTTAAATAAAACTCATTCCTGTTCCGTTACAGATAATATAATCAGCGCTGTCGGCACCGAAAATAATACGGTTTATTACGGTGAGTTATCATATATTTAAAATATCAAAGGCAATTATAAAATAAAAGCCGATAATCAATATATGCGCAAATTAACTATTTTTATTATTTTCATTTTTATATTGATATCTTGCAAGTCGCAGCCGCTTGGTATGTTTCCTTCTGTTAAGATAATCGAGCCGGAATTTGATGTTGTCTCTATTTACATTATTCAGGCAGATCTTGTAGTAACGGAATTTGAAGCTGTTATAAGGATAAATAACCCAAACGATTTTGCAGTTGAATTATCATCCATTACTTATGAACTGTTCGGTAACAGCCGTTTCTGGGCAGGCGGAATAGCCAAAGATGTTTTTCTGGTTCCTGCGAATACAAGCGGGGAAACAAGATTTAATTTTTCCATGAATTTTATTAATATGAATAGAGCGCTTTTAGATGATGTTATTGCCATGCGGCAGGTTAATTACCGGTTTAAAGGACAGGCAAATGTCCGTCCGGTTATCCGCAGCTCATCTCCCTTTAATGTTGATTTTGACTGCTCCGGATATTCAGAAGTTAAAAGGAAAGCGGACTAACATAAGTTTTACGGGCAGTATGAAACAGTGTCTATATTTGATTTACCTGTTAATGCCATTAAAAGCCTGTCAAAACCCATTGCAGCGCCGCTGCAGCGCGGGAAACCGTTAAACATTTTCCAGTAATCATGATCAACCTTGTGCCGGATAACAGCAGATTTGTTTTTTTCTGCTTCTTCGTTTATAAAAAACTCTTTTATCTTCTGCGGATCTGTTTCTTCGGAAAAACAGTTTATTAGTTCAATGCCGTTATAGTAAAGTTCCCAGCGTTCTGCAGTCTTTCCGTTAGCTGAAACCTTTGCAAGACATGGAGTAAAAGCGGGATAGTCCAAAAGAGCTACTGGTTTTTCCATTTTTAGGTTAGGCTCAACGGAATGAATAAAAATTAAATCGTAAAGCTGCGGAACAGTCATGTTAGGCATGGGATCAAGACCAAGCTTGCGGGCCTGTAAAGCCATTTCATCTGCTCCTTTTTCAGCAGCTGCAAACAGATCAAATCCCGCCCACTTTTCAAAAGCCTGCGCCATTGTCATTTTTTCAAAAGGAATAAAATTATTTTCTTTTTCTGTTCCTGATAAAAATCCAAAAAGTTCCTCTGTCAAAATAAGCGAATCCATGTAATCTGCATCTATTGTGTAATATTCAAGCATTGTAAATTCGCTGTTATGAAGCCTTCCTTCCGATTCACCGTTGCGGAAACATTTGCATATCTGAAAAACATTTACACGATGCCGGGCTATTATTTCTTTCATCCAGATTTCCGGAGACGGAATCAGCCACAATTTGCTGTTTTCTTTTCTGCTTCCGCGCGGGAATAAACGTTCTGTCTGAAAAACTTCAAGGCAGGATTCCGGAATTAAATGGGGCGAAAGCAGGGGTGTATCAACTTCAAGGTAATTTTTATTTTCAAAAAAAGAGCGTACCTTTTTAATTATTAAAGCCCGCTTTTTTAACATCTCCAAATCCATGATTTCACTCTTTTAAAATCAAACTAATTTTTTGACTGCTTCTTTCCATTTTAAGCCGCGGTCAAACTCGTTTAAGAACATTCCAAAACTTGCGCATCCCGGAGAAAGTGTTATGTTATCGCCGGATACTGCTTTGTTTACGGCAAGGCGGACAGCTTCGTTTAGGTTATCAAAGGGGCCATGATACGGAATGCCCTTTTCGTCCAATAACTGTGAAAGTTTTTCGCTGCCTGTGCCTGCTAAAAGTATAAGTGTTTTTACTTTTTTTGCAGCATTAACAAGCGGTAAAAAGTTAAGGTTTTTGTCAGTTCCGCCGGTAACAAGGATAAGTCCGTTCTGCAAAGAAAGCTGCATAGTTAATGCTTCAATGCAGGCAGCGGCGGCTTCGGGAATAGTTGCGGCGCTGTCGTTATAAAAACGGATACCTTTAGCTTCATGGAAAAATTCAAGACGGTGTTCAATACCCGGGAATGATGCCAGTGCGCCGCGGATTGTCTGTGCATTTATGCCGAGACCAAATGTTGTTAGAGCTGCGCAAAGCATGTTTAATTTCTGATGCTTGCCCGGTGTAAGAACTTTTTCGGGAACCAGTTCTGTTATTTCTTCCGGTACTCCTTCCCAATTGTTTAAACGTGCAAAGCCAAGTCCGGAAGGGGTTATCCAGCCGCCGCTTTGTCCGCTTAAAAGCGGACAAAGCGATTCCTGCTTGTCCGACCATATTAACGGACGCCCGCGGCTTTCTGCATGGAAACTTTTTCCCCAGCTGTCATCGCCTGCCACGGTTATGCAGGAATCATCCTGACCTCTGTATATATTTCTTTTATCATCGATATATTCTTCCATTGACGCATAACGATCAAGGTGATCGTGCATTATAGAGGTCAGGATGGCGGCTGAAGGTTTTAATAATAGCTGCCCTTCAGTATTTTTATGATTTTTTATATCTCCCAGCTGAAAGCTTGAAAGCTCAAGAACCACATCGTCGCTGGCAGTTAATTCATTTAAAAAAGTTAACGGAGAAACAGTTATGTTTCCGCCAAGAAAAGCTTTACCGGCTTTTCTATCAGTCTTTAGGATCCAGTGCAATGCAGAAGCAGTACCGCTTTTTCCCTTTGTGCCTGTTACTGCAAAAAGTCTTGCAGGGGATTCTGATAAAAACAGGGAAAGGTCTGTTTCTATCCTTTTTGAGACTTTAAGGAACGGGGAGTCGTGTCTTACGCCGGGGTTTTTTATCACTATATCTGCATTTTTAAAATCGTTAGTTTCATGTTTGCCCAAAATGTAACGGACAGGTTTGCAGCCCGATTCGGCGGTTATTTTGTCCAAGTGTTCAATAGAGGGCGCAAGAGTTTTTTCATCTCTTAAATCTGTAACTGTAATTTCAGCTCCGCGGTTAAGTAAAAAGCGAGCTGATTCAAGTCCTCCGCCGTGTAAACCAAGCCCCATAATCAGAGCTTTCATTCCTGAATAATCCATGTTATCTTATTATCATATTATGCTTCAAAATGAAATATGCAGTCCGTTGTCTGTTTTGGATGATAAAGGACAGCCTCATAATTTTGGCTGGTCTAAACAAGCCCACTTTTTTTATGATTCTGACCTTTTATATGTGCCAAGGCACAGGATAACAGAATCAGACCGGTACATTGTACATTCTCCTACGCATATGATTGTATTCGAAATCAGAGATGATGGCTGGCTTGGTCATATGGGAATTTCAGCAATTTCATTAAGAGACAGAAAACGCACTACGCAGACGTATCAATCTGTTTTTCCTTTGGGCTCATATCAGATGCCCGGAAGCAGTATTCAAGGTTCGGTATACTGGCGCAGAAAAAAGACACATTTAAGTTTTATTAATATGGAAAACGGAACAAAAATTATTAAAGCTGATATTCCTGATTTTGGCAATCATCGCAGTTTTCGCGGCGCTTTAATACTTACACCTCAGGATGAGCCTCAGTCGCTTGTAACAAATCAGCCGTGGAGAGACGGAAAAAAATCATTTAGATATACCCGCTGTTCGCCGTGGTATTATGCCGAGGGGATGATTCAATCGGGCAGTTCGGAAGTAATTTTTAACCGCGGAAATGCCTGGGGTATTTTTGACTGGTACAGATGCGTACGCCCAAAGGCCGATATTCGTTATTGGGCGGCTGCCTCTGGTCATAGCGGCGGCAGGCTTTTAAGCTTTTGTATCGGATATAGCTGGGCAGACTTTTCGCAGGGAACGGAAAACGGATTCTTTATTGACGGAACACTTCACAAGCTAGATCAGGTAACATTTCATATACCGCTTTCTAACTGGCTTTCTCCATGGCGTTTTACCAGTAATGATAACCGGCTGGAAATGGAGTTTCAGCCGCATCAGCATAGGGTTGATAGAAGAAGGCTGTTTTTTCACAATTCTGCCAGACGTCAAATTTGCGGTTTTTTCTCGGGGAAAGTACAGCTCGATGATGGGTCATCTATCGAATTTTTGCACTTAACAGGCTTTGCAGAAAGAAGCAAGACAAATTTGTAATAACATATAAATAAAAAAAAAGGATTTTTCTGCTTCCATTATATGGAAATATAATGTATATTTATCTAAGGAAGGCATACATGCGTAAATTTATATATTCTTGGCGCTTTTACTCATTTGGAAGGGAACAGTATCAGGAATGTATGAATAATGTGTTCAATAATAACCTGCTTAATCTGCGTCAAGGTAATACAATAGCTGCTGTTTTTACGCTTTTTTTTATGTCATTCCCTCTTGCGTTTGAACAGGATTTCTTTAAGGCTGGAGTTTATTTCGGCGTTGCCGTTATTGCAACATTAATTTCCTTTTATTCCAATTATTTAATGCAGCAGTTAAATGTAAAAAAAAGCCTTATTTATCAATTGATAACGCTGTTTTATTCCAACATTATACTTTTTGGAGTATATCTTGATGTGTGGTCAAAACCCGATAAAACTGTCGGGATTTTTACATGTCTTCTTGTATGCGCTCTCCTTTTATTTGTTAATCCGCCGCAGTTTAATTTTTTGCTTACTATAAGCGCAATGGCTATTTTTATTATTTCTACAATCGTGGTAAAGGATTACGGACTTTGGGCATACAATATTGCAACCACAGTATTCGCAGGTGCGCTTAGCATATTTTTTAGCTGGCATATCACCAAACTGCGGATGGGATTGGAAATAAGCGCCTCTAAACTTGAAGAAGAGCGTAACAAATATGTTGATCAAAGCATTACGGATGAATTAACTCAGCTTAGAAACCGCCGCGATTTTATGCAGACTTTTCAAAGGTATCTTTCCAATTACAGGACATCGGACGATTATCTCTGCGTTGCGCTTGCTGATATAGACTTTTTTAAGTTTTATAATGATCATTACGGACACCCGAAAGGCGATGATTGTCTGCGCGGAATCGGCGGCGCGTTAAACTCATTAAGTTCCATAGGTGTTTATGCGGCGCGCGTAGGCGGCGAAGAATTTGCGCTTCTCTGGTTCGAAAAAGACGTATCTCATATAGAAAAGGTAGTAAATCATTGGACAGATACAATTAAGAATTTAAAAATACTTCATGAAAAATCGAAAGTTTCTGAATATGTAACAATGAGTATTGGGGTATATGTTGTTCGCTGCGGTTCTCCTCATGATACGCAGGAACTTTACGATTTAGCCGATAAAGCGCTGTATACTGCTAAAGGCAGCGGGCGTAACTGTACAGTTGTCTGCGGCGATGAAATTAAACAATATAAAATTACGCCAAAAGATGAGTAATGAATCTTGAAGCATTTATTCTAGGATGCGGCGGTATGATGCCGCTGCCGAACAGGCATTTAACATCAGTATTATTACGCAGGGAAGGCGACCTCTTTTTATTTGACTGCGGCGAAGGCACTCAAGTCTCGTTACGGCGTTTAAACTTACGCTGGAAAAAAATATCTGTTATTTTTATAAGCCATACCCATGCTGATCATGTAACAGGAATCCCCGGGTTATTAATGCTTTCATCCCAGGTAGACAGGGATGATCCTCTTTACATTATAGGCCCGCCGCGTATAGCCGAATATATCGAAACAAGCCGCCGTGTTTTGGATATGTATATTAATTATGAAATAATTGTACAGGAAATAACATCTCCTGGTATCGTATATAAAGGTGATGGATTCCATGTCCGCTGCTTTCCTTTGTCGCATACAAAACCCTGTTACGGCTATACGCTGGAAGAAGATAAACGTCCTGGAGAATTTCATCCGGACAAAGCAAAAGTTTTAAATATACCAATGGGAAAAATGTGGGGCAAACTGCAAAAGGGAGAAAGCATAAAAACAGACGACGGAAGGGAAATACATCCATCCGATGTAATGGGGCCTTTAAGGCAGGGGCGCAAGTTTTCGTTTGTTACAGATTCGCTTGCTCTTCCTGAAATTTCCACACATGTTATAGGTTCCGATTTATTTATCTGCGAAGGAATGTTCAATAGAGATTTGGCGGAAGATGCGCGTGCAAAAAAACATATGACTGCCGAAGATGCCGCTAAAATTGCCGCTTCCTCGCAAGGCGTAAAAAAACTTGCGCTGATTCATTACAGCCCCAGGTACACAGAATATGATTTAAAACAATTATTAAAAGAAGCACAGGCCATTTTCCCGGATACTATTTTATGCAAGGATCGTCTAGTGCTTCCCATTGAACATGTCGATTAAGTCTGATATAATTGTTTTAAGAAATTTGCTGCGATACAATTAAAATCAATATGAATCTTTATTTTGAAACATTTGTTATAGTTCGTGGTTTATATTAATATACAGGAAATTCTAAAAACTAAATTTTAACAATTTCCGGACACATTTTATTTAAGGAGAGTTTCCATTAAATGAGCGTTCAAGCAAAAATTGAAGTACAGAACCTGTCCAAACAATATGGAAATGTACAGGCAGTATCGGATGTTTCTTTTTCTGTAGGAGACAGCGAAGTTTTGGGTTTTTTGGGGCCTAACGGCGCCGGAAAAACAACAATAATGAAAATCCTTACCGGGTTTCATTTTCCTTCCGGCGGAACAGCTTATGTAGACGGTATTCTTGTAGACGAAAATCCGCTGGAAATAAAAAAACGGATTGGTTATTTGCCGGAAAATGTGCCGCTTTACGGCGATTTAACCGTAGATGAATATTTAACCTTTGCGGCAGAAGCGCGGTTTATTCCAAAGGAAAACCTGGCATCTGCAATTGAAAAAAGCCTTGAAGCTTGCGGTCTTACAGATTATAGGAGCCGTAAAATTGAGACTCTTTCCAAGGGATATAGGCAGCGTACGGGTTTAGCTCAGGCGATACTTCATGATCCGCCCATTTTAATTCTTGATGAACCTACAACAGGACTTGATCCTAATCAAATTATTGAAATTCGTTCGCTTATAAAAGAACTTGGCAAACGAAAAACTGTTATTCTTTCTACGCATATTTTGCAGGAAGTAGAAGCAATCTGCACTCAGGTTTTAATTATCAATGACGGCCGTATTGCCGCGCTTGGACGTCCTGATGAAATTGCAAACTCCATGAAAAAAGGCGATACATGGCAGCTTGTTTTAAAAGGCGCCGGTATCGATGCTATTAAGGAAAAAATAAATCAGATTGGAAATATTTCTAATTTAATGGCAGAAACCGCAGCAGATGGTCTTGTCTCTGTAAATTTCTTTGTACAGGCAGAAGGTGACTTTAATACCGGCGAACGGATATTTGACTGGGCGGTAAGCGGCGGTCTTAAAATACTGGAAATGAACCGGAAAAAAATCAGTATAGAAGATATTTTTGTTAAACTAACAGGAGTTGAATAAATGAAAAAATTTATACCATACCGCGCCATTAAACTTGCGCGTAAAGAGGTTTTTCAGTATTTAAGCGCTCCGGCCTTTTACGGAGCTGCAGTATTCTTTTTGCTTTTTTGTTCCATATGGCTGTTTTATTTTCAGCAGTATTTTGTACAAGATCAGGCAACACTTCGTCCTTACTTTGGAATATTTCCAATAATTTATATTTTAATTATTCCCATTATTACAATGAAAAGCTGGGCAGAAGAAAGAAAAACAGGCACTATAGAATTATTGCTTACAATGCCGTTTTCAGAATGGGATCTTGTTCTTGGAAAATTCTTCGGCGCTCTTAGCGTTTTAGGTTTGATTTTATTATTAACTGTGCCTCTTCCTTTAACGCTGATGGTTTTGGGAAGTTTTGACGCTGGAACAATTTTCTGCGAATATCTGGGAGCGCTGTTATTGGGAGCAAGTTCAATTTCGCTTGGACTTCTTTTATCTTGCCTTTCAAAAAATCAGGCCGGCGCATTCCTCGGCTGTGCTGTAGTTTTAATGGTGGTAATGCTTATCAATCAGATAACAATGTCATTTGATCTTCCGTTTTTCCTGGCAAGAAGCATTAATTTTATTTCTTTGGCGTATCACTTTGAAAGCTTCTCTAAAGGTTTAATAGATTCAAGAGATTTATCTTTTTTTGTTTTAAGTACAGCGTTATTCCTGTTTATTAATACAAGAGTTATTCTTTACAGGAAGTGGAGTTGAGGTAAATATGACAAGAAAACAAACAACTATTATAACAATATTAACCATAGCCGCATTTATTCTTGCATTTATGGTAAGCGGCCGTATCTGGTTCCGCCTTGATCTGACAAAAAACAAAGCGTATACCATTTCGCAGGTTTCGCGTAACCTTCACAGGGAAATTTCTGAACCTGTTAATATTACTTATTATCTTTCCAATAAACTGCGTACAGTTGTTCCTGCACCCGGCGAAATTGAAGACACATTAAAAGAATACGCCGCATATTCAAGAGGGAAAATCCGACTTACAGTACGCGACCCAATAAGTGTTGGACTTTCAAATGTCGATGCATTGGGGCTTCAGGCAAGGCAGGTTCCGGTCGTTGGACAGGATCAGACAAGTTTTATTACTGTTTATTCCGGCATAGTAATTGAATATCTTGATAATATCGAAGTTCTTCCCTGGGTTATTTCTACTGATACTCTTGAATACGATTTAACATCAAGGATTCGTTCCATGGTTACAGAAAACGAAAGATGGATGGGTGTAATCGTTGGCGACAGCTTCAGGCAATGGCAGGAAGATTTTGGTTTTTTAAACATGTTTCTTTTTGATGCAGGTTACAGAGTGCGTTTAATTTCTCCAGGCGAAGAAATCCCGGATAATACACCGGCGCTTTTTGTATTTGGCGGAGTAGAAGAACTTGATGAATGGGCATTATACCGTATTGACAGATACATTCAGCTTGGAGGAAAAGTTTTATTTGCTGTTAAGGGAGTTTTTGTAGATACCATTTATGGATCTATCGAAGCAAGGGAACAGTTCGATTTAGGGCTTTTAGATATGATTGCTTCTTACGGCGTAATTGTAAGACCTGAACTTGCATTGGATCGAAACGCACTAACGATTCAGTTTCAGGCAAGAACGCCGCAGGGCGGTGTTCAGCGCAGAATCGCACGTTATCCGCTGTGGATTGGCGTTTTGGGCGATAACGGAAATAACAAACATCCTGTAAGCTCAGGTTTTTCCGGCCTGGATCTTTTCTGGGCAAGCCCGCTTGAACTGCATCCGCCGGCTTCTGTAGAAGCGATGTCTTTATTTACAACATCACAGGAAGGCTGGGTAATGCGTGAAGCATTTTTTACAAGCCCGGAAGTGCCTTATATGCTTGAAATTGAAGCTCCTGAAACAAAAGGAGAAAAAATCCTTGGCGCTTCTTTAACCGGCGTATTTCCCAGTTTCTTCAGAGGTGCAGAAAAACCTGTACGCGAAGGTTCATACGAAGAGCTTCCTGATATGCCGGAAACTTCAAACCAGTCCAGGATAATCGTTGTAGGCGATACAGATTTTGCTACAAACATTATAAATGCTACTCAGGCTGCGCATAACATGGATTTTTTATTGCGTGTTGCTGACTGGTTAGCCAACGATGATGACATTATCGGCATTAGAAGCAGGCAGCCGCAAGCCGGACGATTTGACAAAATTGCAGATCCGGCTGCGCGTTCAATAGCAATGAGATTTTCTCAGATAATCAATGTTGTTATTGTTCCGATGTTTGTTATTGCAGCCGCTTTTGCTTTTTCATCGCTGAGGCGAAGGCGTGCTGGTATTCATGCCGGTAAAAATGCTGACAAAGATATTAACATTCCTGTTGAGCAGAATGACTGTACAACTAAAGAGGAGAACTCTGATGACGTATAAAAAACGATTAATTTTTCTTTTATCACTTATAGGGGTATTGCTTTTAACCTATATGTTAAGTTTGTTATTCAGCTCTGATTTTACCGGCACAAGAACATCTTCTTATGTCTGGCTGGATTCAAGGGCTGCAGCAAGGGTTACCAGAATTGTGATAAATGCAGAAGAGCAGGATTTTGAACTTGTAAAAAAGACGAATCAGTGGTTTGTTTTGCATAACGGCCTTGAATTTCCGGCGCGTCAAGTTAGAGTAGAAGATTTTTTAAGTATTTTAACAACACGTTCGTTATGGCCTGTACGTTCATCTGGCGATTCATCCCACGAGCGCTTCGGTTTAACTGATTCTGCTTCCAGGGTAACAATCTACGGTGAGTACTCGGTACTTCTTGATCTATTGCTGGGAAATGATGATATTTTCAGAAATGAAACTTATTTCCGCAAATACGGACATAGTGAAGTACGCTCCGGCGATAACAGCATTAAGGTATATTTATCCGGTCAGGTTACAAACTGGTATAATCTCCGCCTTATTCCGGAAAGCGAAGGCAATAATTTTGATATATCCAATGTTCAGCGGCTTACAGTAAATAATGGAACAGAAACTCAAAGTTTTAACAGAAGAAACAGATCATGGGAAATTTCCGGAATTACTGTTAATAATCCTTCGATGAATAACATAGAAAATTATATCCGTTCAATAATTAATCTTGAAGGAGATAATTTTGTAGATTCTGTTTCAAGGGATGATCCTGTATTTGATAACAGCCGGATAACAATTGAACTTGGAAACGGCAGGGTAATAACAATCAGATTCAGCGAAGCCGATGAAACAGGGCGGGTAATGGCTCATGTCAGCGGAAGGGATTATGTTTATACTGTGCCGGCATGGTCTGCAAGCCGTATATTCAGAGATGCATCCAATTTTGAAACAAACTAGTTTTGAATACAGCTAGTTTTATTTAAAACTAGCTGTGCGTTCGGATATAATCCCTATATTTTTCCGGGTCGCTCTTAAAGGCAATAATTGATGTTTTTGAATCATTTTTTGCTTTTTTAAGAGCTTCCTTTGCTTCAATAAAAAGGCGGTCTGCGTTAAGAAGTCTTCCTGAACGGGATGATAAACCTATACAAAGATTGGAAGCTGCTCCAAAACTATTTGGGAACTTTTCAATAATTCTCTGATAAAACTTTTCTGCTTTTGTTATTGCAATATCAAAACCAATGCCTGGTAAAATTACGGAGATACCGTTATTTCCGTACTCAAAAAGCAAATCCCGCGATGTAAAAAAGTTTACAGCTTCTTCAGATGCCTGTTTAAACATAAAATCGCCGTTTATATCATTGAATTCAATTAATATAAGCGCAAGATCTTTTTCTGTAGAAGAGCAGCGGTGCAATTCTGAATCGAGCCGGTCTTGAGTATATTCTTCCCATCCTATGTTGCTGCGCGGAGAATAAAGACCTTTTGGCCCTGTTTCCTGCATATCCCTTGCCGGTTTTGCAAAAACGGCTTCTCTTTTTGTTTCGCTGTTCTGCTGTACCGGTTGTTTCGGCGTTTGAGCAAAAATCATTTCCCCTTTTGGCTTTTCCTGTCTGCCGGTAAGAAGCTGCAATAACATTGTAAAAAAGGAGAGTGCAAAACCGATCATTATTATTATTAATGTGTCTTTTAATATTCTATAAAATGCATTGTAATCAAAAATACTTGCAACAGCTTTTATGTTTGCGTTACGTGCATCAGGCAAAGGCCTGTACATGTCCTGATTAGTAAGTCCGATCTTATCTATGAACCTTGGTGAATTATTTACCCATTTTATAACATGTCCTGCTTTTTTTTCAAAAGCATGTCCGCCGTCTGCGCCTGTTATAATGAGCGCTTCTAAACTTCTGCTGGAATTCAGCGCATTGGTCATTGTTTGGACATAATTTTCATCCATGAAACCGTTTAAACCTGCAGAAATAGCTATGTCTGCAATTTGTGAAAATTCCTGTTTTGCGGTTATCAAGCGCTGATCTATGCTAAGATAAATACGTACAGAACCCTGAACAAGAGCGCATAGATAGATAATAATACAAATGGCCGCTATGACTGATCCGCCAACCGAGTTTTTTCCGCTGTTACTTTTTTGCATTTCCATAATTTTATTTCTCTGATATAATTATCGGTATATTTTATATGCAAATAAGAGATTATTCATTACCGGAAGGCTGGTTTCCGCATGATTCTGGCTCAGTTTCTGCGTTTTTATCAAAATATGAGCCGCCGGACAGAAAAAAAGCTCATTGTAAGTTTTATAGGGCTGCAATCGCGCCTCATGCCGGCTGGTATTACAGCGGCAGACTGGCGGCTCTTGCGGTCTCAAACCTTTGGCCGGAGGCTGAAACCATTGTTATATTGGGCGGGCATTTACCAGCCGGTAATCCCCCTCTTTTTGCCATGGAAGACGCCGTAAAAACCCCTTTTGGGTATTTAAAAATTAATAAAAATCTGCGCTCTTCTTTAATAAAAGAACTTAACGGCGCAGAAGATAAATACCGCGATAATACCATAGAAGTGCTTTTACCCATGGTACATTATTTTTTTCCCAAGGCTGATATTATATGGCTTCGCCTTCCTGCTGCCATGGAATCATTTACTAGCGGAAAAATTATATCCAGATTAGCGCTTCAATCAGGCAGGAAAATCAATGTTCTGGCTTCTACAGATTTGACTCATTACGGCTTAAATTACCGGTTCTCGCCTATGGGTATAGGCGAAGCCGGTTTAAACTGGATGAAAAACGTAAACGATGCGGGTTTTATCAATGCTGTTAAATCCGGAAATACCCGTGAAGTTCTGCGATTTGCAGAAGAGGAACATGCAGCATGCTCCGCGGGTGCAGTATTGGGAGCCATGGGATTTGCTGAAGAAGAAAAAGCCGGCAAACCGGCACTTTTAGAGTATGGTACAAGTGCAGATTTGGAAGAAAGGGGAATACCAGATTCTTTTGTGGGATATGCAGCATTTGTCTTTTAATCAATTTTTGTTTTGACCTTGACAAATGAAAATTGGAACATATACTTTAAAGTAGGAATAGCATAATTTAAGGAGTAATTATGGCAAAAAAGTGCAAAATCCTTGCAGCCATTATAATATTTGGTGTTATCTTTACCTTTAATTTGACCGCGCAGAATGGGTGGACAAGAGAAGATCTGCAGGGTATTTACATGGAACATCTTCGTCAGGAGGGGTATCTTCCTTCTATTGATGAAGACGGGGATATTCAATTTAAGGTTTCCGGAGACAATTATTTTATCATTATAAATGAAAGCGATCTGCAGTTTTTTCAGATTTATATGGGTTTTAGCTTAACAGCTTTTTCAATTGACGATCTGTTAAATGCGGCAAACAGCGCAAACAGGCGTTCAAAAGTTGCAAAAACAACAATTTCATCGGATGGTAAAATTGCTTCCATTACTGTAGAACTGCTTTTAAACAGTCCAAACGATTTTGTGCCTGTTTTTGCCAGGTCTCTTTCTTTGATAAGAAATGCAGAAGGTATATTCAGGTCGCAGCTTAGGGATATTGCATTAAACAGAGAAGTTGGTTTTTTTGAATATTAAACTAATACCTGTTCAATTTCTTTGATACTGCGGTATTTTATTTCTTCTATTAAGTTACCTGATTCCAGTTCCGGATTTCGTTTTCTTACAGCAGCGGCGAACGGGAGCAGGGTAAGAAAAACCTGTTTTTCTTTTTTATTTAATATTGATAAATAACTTTCGCTTGCTCCCTGCGGAAGCGCGGCGATATTGTCTCTGTATTGTTTTAAAAACTCTAAACCGTTTAAACCTTTTATATCATTTTCATTAACCGCCGCTTGCTTGTTTTTGCAAATTGCATTTTCCTGTGTTTTATTAATTTTTGTTAAGTTTACCGGCGCGCCATTTCCTTTAGCAAAAATTATTTGTGCATCCATAACTGAAACCTTTTCTTCCAGTTTTTCCCTGTAAAACTTAAGTTGTTTTGTTTCATAATAATTTATTTTTTTTTCATTTTTATTTTCTGTTTTCGGAAGAAAAGGCGAGCGGTATAAAAATGAAGAATGCAGCGCTTCCAGCGGAGATAAACGGTTCTGCTTTTTTAAAAAATAGGGATATATGTATGATCCCCTTGCATATGTTTGGGAGTTAACATATGAAAAATCCGCTCCAAAAAATGTAATTTTTTTTATGTTTAATATTTGTGCGAGAGAGAGGCAGGTATATGTTACATTTCCGCCTGTTGTATCAAGGAGCGGCATGGAACGCCAATTTTCTGATGAATAAACAGCGAGAGGATGTCCGCTGGAAAAAAAAACAGGTGTAAATGAATGCAAATTTGCAAGCGCAGGAGGGCTTGCTATATCCAGAATAAGAGGTATCTGACCGCTTTTAAATTTTATATCCGTAAAATGACTTAAACTTATGTATTGGCAATCGATAGAAACAACAACATCAGGTTCTATCCCGGTATAAAACAATGAACCCAGCGCAGTATCTGTAGATATAATAAAAACACCCTCTTTTTTTAATTTTTTCAAAAGCGGCAGCTGGGAATCCAGAGATGGCCCTGCTGCGGCAATAACACATTCCTTAATGGATACAAAATATTTATTATTAAAAAATATTTTATTGTTTTCTTCTGAGTGTTTTATGTTTCTTATTATGTTAGAAAACCATCTTTTCCCAAAGTGAGCCTGAACAGAATAATCGCCAGAGGTAATAGCGATAGATTCCTGTATAACAGATACGGCTTTTTCGAACTTTTCTTTGTTATATTCAATTCTTGAACGCAATGGAATTGTTTTAATATTGCCGCATAAAGCTGGTTTAAAGTTTTCAAGGATAAAGTTTTTTATCTCTTCGTCAGACGGATCTACAAGAAGGGTAAAACGATTGTTATTTATTAAGCTGGAATAATCTTTTTGTGTAAAAAGTTTTTCAATATCATTTTTGCCGTAATCTATAACCAAAACCTGCGCATTTGTCAGTTTTAAAACAGCTTCGCAGGCAAATCCGCCGCCTAATCCAAGAATTACCGCAAATCCAATATCGCCAGCCGAAGATACAAGACGTTCTGCTTCTTTTTTAGGGTCTATCATGGAATGTAAATATTGAATGTTTCCGCAGGGTAATAGAATTGCCGGAACATCTTCGCCAGTACGCGATTTATTCATTACATAAAATCCAGCATTGTTCATATAAAACCTTTAGCCATTTTTTTAATTTCGTTTTCAAGTTCCTGTCCAAGCAGCGGAAGAAGTTCATTTTTCAGGTTATCTGAAAATTCATTCTTGGTTAATGCATCCAGTAAAACAGAAACACCTCTTTTACAGAAAATATTTGTATCTCCGTTTACACTGATAGTTTTAAAACATAAATCTTTTTTTTTCCTGTTTTTTATATCCAATGGCGAGCCTGTTTGAAACAAACTGCTTTCATTGATGGAAAATATTTTTTTTGGCCAGGAATCAAGCTGAGTTTTAAACCACGTTGAATAAATATCCATGCTGCCTCCATGGCTTATAAGCGAAGAACGGGTATAACATTCATTGTAAAAAGGAGTAAACCTGCTGCTTTTGCCGAAAAGTATATTGTCAAAACTATAAGGTTTAACATGTGTCCTTATATCATTAAAAGAAAAATCCAAACCGGCAAGATATACATTATTTTTGCTTAAAAGCATTGCAAGTTCAACTGCAGAAGCTGTTACAGTTCCTTTTTGCGGAATTAATACTGATGGCAGTTCAAGCTCGTGTAAGATAATACTTTGCCAAAAACTGCCGTCATTCATAAGCAGAAGCGGAGTATCTGCGTATTGAGAGGGCAGAGCAGCGCAAAGGTTAACAGCAAGCGCAGGTATGCCGCTTTTGCTATGATATAAATGATGCAGAGCCCAATTGCCGCCGTCAGTTGAGATGACAATATCAGCTTTTACTCCGCTGTTTGATAATGCCATAACAGAAGATGATGCCGCAATAATCAGGCACGTATCCTGAACCTCTTTTATAACCGGAAGTGCCTGTTCAAGCCCGGGGCCGGAACCTGTAATAATAACAGGTACATCTGCCTGTCTGTAAAGAAGGCTTTTATTTACATTATTCAGATTCCTGAAAAAATTTCTTACCCATCTTTTTCCAAAAACAGAAGTTGTTCTGGCGCCTGCATCCAGGCGTTTAATATAATCAACTACCTGAGAAAGAATATTTACATATTTTTCCCTGTAATAATTTAAAGAATGCCGCCATTCCAATATGTGTATTTTTTCTGCATTTGTTTCTGTTATGTTTGTTTCCAAAAAGCCCTGGATTTCTGCAGGAGATATATTATATAAAACAGGTATTTTTTCATATCCTTTTGGAAGCGGAATATTTTCTATATGTAAAACGACAATTTTACAGTTAACATACTTTTCCTGCAAAACAGGAATTATATACCCGAATCCCGGTTCAACAAGGATAAAAGTTTCTGTTTTTGGTTTTATATTTAAGGATTCAATGTAGCGAACAGCTTCTGCTTGCGGGTTATAAGTTGAATGCAGCTTACCTGCAAGCTGCTTCTTAGTAAGCGGGTTGCTTGCAGGTAACGAACTGTTCTGAGTAATTATACCAGCCCCAGATCCTTAAAGAGTTTCTTGTAGGAATCGAAATAATCAGACTTTGCAAATTCCTCGATTTTTTCTTCTGGCAGTGATTCAAGAAGCTGATCCATGTAACTTAGAATATTTCTTAATTCCGACCTTAAATCAGCGGGAAGCTCAAAGCCGTCATTGCCTTTTTGAGGGGTTAAAACCTGAGGTGCAGGAGCTGCAGCTGGCATTGGCGCGGCTTGAATTGCAGGAGCTGCTTGCGGTACCGCTTGCGGAGCCGCCGCTTGCATGACAGGCTGAGGTGCGGGTGCTTGCTTTGCAGGCGGAGTCCAGTCATCATCCGGCGCAACAGGGAAATTCATAGGATCGTCCGGATCAACTTCCGAGACTTCAGGTTCATCAATTTCTTCGCTCTGAATATCCTCTGCATCGTCTATGGTTAAATCATCGATTGAATCAAGAGCGAAATCTGTTTCATCAAGCGCAGGTTCTTCAAGTTCATCATCAAGGGTAATATCATCTGTCGATAACTCAGGCTCGTCAATAACTGCATCGGAAAGATCCATTGATGCTTCCGCATCAGATGTTTCTGCATCGTCTTTGGAAGCTGCATTGTTCAATGCTTCATCTGGAGAGATTTCTTCCAGATAAGATGTGTTATCGGGAGGAGATGTTACAGGTGTTGCGCCTTCTTCTCTAAGTTTTTCCAGTTCATCATCGCTGGTATCATCTGTGCCCTGATCCGCTCCGGTAAAGTCGGAAAAAGCATCATCAGAAAGATCTGCCAAAGGCGGCAAGTCCGGATCGGTTTCATCTTCTCCAAGATCCAGAGAAATGAAATCGTCATCAGAGGCGAAATCATCGGTTGCTGCATCTTCAGATGCTGTATCATCGGATGTTATGTCCATGGAAAGGTCATCATCTAAGGAAAGGTCATCAGATGTTAAATCGTCAGAGGAGAAGTCGTCAGCTGGAATGTCTAAAGATACTTCGTCATCTAAGGAAAGGTCATCAGATGTTAAATCGTCAGAGGAGAAGTCGTCAGCTGGAATGTCTAAAGAAACTTCGTCTTCTAAGGAAAGGTCATCAGATGCTAAATCGTCAGAGGAAAAGTCGTCAGCTGGAATGTCTAAAGATACTTCGTCGTCCAGGGAAAGGTCATCAGATGTTAAATCATCAGAAGAGAAATCGTCA